>ERZ791719.63-NODE-63-length-81145-cov-27.059_pt1 | contig 81145 bp, 56 predicted proteins | sample MGYA00510338_ERZ791719 | MGnify/ENA primary metagenome ERZ791719 (study PRJEB30046, sample SAMN00715131) | human gut metagenome | study: EMG produced TPA metagenomics assembly of the A metagenome-wide association study of gut microbiota in type 2... | reverse complement strand
CCCCGGCCACGTGTACCCTTGCCTCGCTCGATTTCCTTACTGGCCACCGAAAAGTAACCCTCATCCAGTTCTATCATCCCTTCCAGTGTATACCTTGCATCCCGGTTGCCCATCGCCCTGCGGAGTTTGTGTACCATCGCCCATACCGGTTCGTAACGCTTCAATCCTAATTGCTTCTGGAGTTCGTTGGTGGAGAATCCCTTTTTTGTGCAACTCATCAGGAACATCGTTTTGTACCACACCAGAAACGGCAGCTTGGAGCTCTCCATGATCGTACCGCTGCGCAACGAGGTGCGGAAACGGCAACCTTTGCATTCATAACTCCATTTACCCTGTAACCAATAATGGGAAGTGCCCCCGCATCGCTTGCAGACAACCCCTTCCTTATCACGCTGCTCCTTGAAATGCAAACGACAATCTTCCTCCGAACCGAAATGAGCCGTAAAACTGAATATGTTCATAATCCCTGCTTTTTGAGCGCTAATATACTAAAAATATTAGGTGTGTTTGCGGAGAATCAGCAAAAAAAAACTCGTTTTGTTTATCGCGATGAACAATTTATTACTATTTTTGTAATGTGTGATAAACAAAAAGAAGAAATGGAACGATTATTTGAATCCTTTATCAAGAAACTGGCTATAACAAATACTTCTTTTGTACGTAGCCTGATGAATGAGATAGAATGGGAAGCTCGTCTTATCGGTATAAAGGGGGCCCGGGGAGTTGGAAAAACAACTTTATTGTTGCAGTATATCAAACTGAACCTTCCAATGGATAAAACCGTACTTTATGCCAGTGTGGATAATATTTGGTTCAGTGAACATAAACTTTATGATTTAGCTTCCGATTTTGTAAAGCGGGGAGGAAAATATCTGTTTCTGGATGAAGTACACAAATACCCCAACTGGTCTCAAGAACTGAAAAATATTTATGATGACTTACCTGAACTTCATGTAGTCTTTACAGGTTCGTCCTTGCTTGAAATCTTAAATGCCAAATCGGATTTAAGCCGGCGGGCTATTGTTTATGAAATGCAAGGTTTTTCTTTTCGCGAGTATTTAAACTGGAATGAAAAACTATCATTGCCGATATTGACTTTAAATAATATATTGGACAATCATCTGGCATTATCTGTCGGGATAGTAGACAAAGTTAAAGTTCTGAAACATTTTTCTGATTATTTGAAACATGGATATTATCCTTATTACAATGAATTACCCGCTCTTTATTATTCAAGAATAAATGAAGTGGTCAATCTGATTGTGGAATTGGAGATTCCACAGTTAAGAGGGGTTGATATTTCATATACAACTAAAATTAAGCAGTTACTATATATCATTGCAGAGTCGGCGCCTTTTATTCCTAATGTCAGCAAACTAAGTGAACGGATAGGAATCTCACGTAATTCATTGCTGGCCTATCTGGATGCCCTCCATGACAGCTGTCTGACTATGAATCTCCAAAAAGAAGGCTCCGGCATAAGCCGCTTGCAAAAACCTGATAAACTGTTTTTGGAGAATCCTAATTTAATGTATGCATTGTCTGCCAGTCAGATTGATATTGGAAATGTCAGGGAAACTTTTTTTGCCAACCAATTGCGTTATTGCCACAGAATAAACGTTTCTAAAGAGAGTGATTTCTTTATTGATGGACGCTATACTTTTGAAGTCGGTGGTAGACATAAAGGTAAACAACAAATAAATGGACTTTCTGATGCATATATTGTCGCTGATGATATAGAGTATGGAATAAATAATAAAATACCATTATGGTTATTCGGCTTTCTATATTAGTGCTCTTTTCGGTAGAAAATAGATAGAAAATTGTATTTAAAAGTCCTTCTATAGACTTTTAAATACAATTTTTCTTTTTGAGGCATAAAAATAAAACACATTGATATTCAGATACATAGCTACAAGAGTAGTTCTGAAGGAACTAAGGAAACGGAATTACTTGATTTTCAATAAACTTTAAAAAAAATCACAGCTATGTTAAAACGACTAAAATCAGTCAGTATGTTGCTGTTCCTAATGGGTGCCTCTACAGGAGCAGCATACGCGGTCGCCAATCCCGGCGTTGCCGATGTGAAAATCACACAACAAAATGGAGCTTGTACAGGAGTTGTAGTAGACGCTACAGGTGAAACCGTTATCGGTGCGTCTGTAGTAGTGAAAGGTACGACTAATGGTACGATAACCGGACTTGATGGCGACTTCTCTTTATCCAATGTGAAAAAAGGGGATATCATTCAAATTTCATTTGTAGGTTATCAAACAGTAGAGATTCCTTGGGATGGACAACCCATGAATGTAACTTTACAGGATGACACACAAACATTGGGTGAAGTTGTAGTGACTGCTCTTGGTATCAAACGTGAGAAAAAAGCACTGGGTTATGCCATGCAGGAGGTAAAAGGTGACGCGTTACTTGAAGCTCGTGAAACGAACCTCGCAAATGCTTTGACAGGTAAAGTTTCAGGTGTCCAGATTATCCGTTCAAGTAATGGTCCTGGCGGTTCTTCCAAAATCCAGCTTCGTGGTGCGAATTCTGTAACAGGTTTGAACCAGCCGTTAATTGTTGTCGATGGTGTGCCAATGGATAACTTTACAGGAGCAAGTAATAATGATATTGATAACCCGACATTGGATATGGGTAATGGACTTTCAGATATTAATGCTGAAGATATTGAGTCCATGTCTGTGTTGAAAGGTGCGTCAGCTGCTGCACTTTATGGTTCTCGTGCCGGTAATGGTGTTATTTTGATTACAACTAAAAAAGGAACAAAGCGTGAAGGTTTGGGTATCACTATCTCTGGTTCAGTTTCCGCTGAGACAACATTTATGCTCCCTAAACGCCAAAAAGCCTTTGGACAAGGTGAGAATGGCGTGTTCGACTCAACTAACGGCTATAGCTGGGGTCCTGAAGTAACAGGGCAAAGCTATACAAAATGGGATGGTACAACTGCAAATATGCAAATCTTTGATAACGTAAAAAATTTCTTTGATACAGGTGTGAACTTATCAGAAAGCATATCATTCCAGCAGCAGTATGATAAAACATCCATTTACACCTCATTGAATCGTATGGATGACTCCAGCATGATACCGGGTGCTAACTTAAGCCGTACAAACTTAACTTTGCGTGCATCTTCTACTTTTGGTAAAGATGATCGTTGGAGCATTGATGCAAAAGTACAATACATCAATACCCTCGCAGAAAACCGCCCTATCAGTGGTGCACGTGGGAATAATGCATTTTATACTATTTTCAATATGCCTACGACTATTGACATCCGTGACTTTTCCAGCCCTGTCAAAGACGAATTCGGCGAAATGATCTGGTGGAGTAAAGGGGGTATCAACCCTTATTGGTCTAAAGATTATAATCCCAATAAAGACAGTCGCAATCGTTTCCTGATGAACGGATCATTGAAGTACAAATTTACAGATTGGCTGGATGCTGAAATCAAAGCCGGTAGTGATATGTATTTCACTGAGGGTGAAGAGAAATTGTATGCAGGAAGTCCTACTAATAATAAGAACAGCCGTTACAGCACTAGTGAGAAAAAGTTCTTCGAAAATAATTTCAGCTTTTTGATCAGTGGCCATAAAGATGAATTGTTTGGAAAATTTGGTGGTAATTTCTCTTTTGGTGGTAACTTAATGGAAAGAAAATCTACAGGTTTGGATAATGCTATGGGAAAATTGACTGCTCCCGATTTATTCTCTTTAGCCAATGGTGACAAAAAAGATTTGTCAATAACCGAAACCTATATTCATAAAAAAATCAATTCTTTGTATGGAACTCTTGGGATCAACTATAATGGTTGGGCATTCTTGGATGCAACTTTCCGTAATGACTGGTCATCAGCTTTGAATAAAGAAAACCGTTCATTCTTCTATCCGTCTGTTTCATTGTCATGGGTGATCAGTGATATGGTGGGTAAAGTAGGCAAAGGCATGCCCGAATGGTTTACTTATGCTAAAGCACGTGCATCTTTTGCACAAGTAGGTAACGATATGGATGCATATCAGTTATATAATACATATAGTATTGGTTCAGACCCTAATGGCAATACAACTGCCGGACAAGGAAAAACCAAATACGATGCAGATGTACGCAGCGAGTTGATTACTTCTTGGGAAGCCGGTGCTGAATTGAAATTCTTCAATAACCGTTTAGGAGTTGACTTTGCATGGTACAAGACAAACGCAAAACGCCAGTTAATGAATATTCCTTTAAATAACCTTTCCGGTTATGATAACATGAAAGTAAATGCAGGTAACATTCAAAATACCGGTATTGAAATCATGTTGAATGCACGCCCTATCGAAACAGCTCAATTTAGTTGGGATACTCAGTTGAACTTCTCTCAGAACAAGAGTAAGATTATTGAATTATTACCGGGAAAACCAGGTATGCAGTATGCTTTAGGAGGTTCTGACGCATTACAGGTTTATGCAGTTGCGGGAGGTGCTTATGGTGAAATCTGGGGTACCAAATATCAACGAGTAGAAGAAGGAGAATTTAAAGGACAATTATTACTCAATGAATCAGGACTGCCACAGGCCACTAGTGACAAGCATAAGATTGGTGAACAACAGCCTGACTTCCTATTAGGATGGACAAATACATTTAATTATAAAAACTTCACACTTAGTTTCCTGATTGACGGACGTTTTGGTGGCGATATTTTCTCATTCACCAATATGAACTTGCAACGTAGTGGTATTGCCGAATGTACTGCTCCAGGCGGTAAACGTGAGGATATCGTTGTAGCGGGAGTTATCAAAGATGGCAACGGTTATAAGGTAAATGATCAAAGTGTTTCTTTAGAACGTTATTACAAAGCTTTGGCTACAGGCCGCGCCGGTATTTCGGAAGCTTATATCTATGATGCTACCAACATCCGTTTGCGTAACATCGCCTTGAGTTATCGTTTCCCGTCATCTATGTTGAAAAAGACTCCGTTCCAACAGGTTAAGCTTGGTTTCACCGTGAATAATGTATGGATGATTTCAAGCCATTTGGACGGCATTGATCCGGAATCAGTATATGCTACAAGTACTAATGCAACAGGTTTGGAGAACTCGTCAGCTCCGACATCACGTTCTTACCTGTTTAATGTAACTCTTGGTTTCTAATCATAAAAAAGAAAAAGAACAATGAAAACAATGAATAAATTATTTTTGGGGCTTGGCTTTTGCGCCGGATTAGTTTCCTGCTCTGACTTTGATGAAGTCAATACCAATCCCACAGCCGCCGGTGAGGAATATGTAAAACCTCAATATGCATTGAATAATTCTATAGGACAGGCACAGATGAATCCCGGTACCGCAGAACGTGTAGTAGTCTATAATTGGGCTAGTGCTGCCAGAATTTGTGGAGAAATGAGTTTTCTGAACGTAGGCCGCTATAGTGATGACTACACATCTGCTTATTATTATCCTGATCTCAGTTCCAGTATTAAAAATGCTACGTTGGCTATTACAGCAGTAGAGAACCAGCTCGAAGCGGCCACTACCACTGCACATGAAAAAGAATTTTTCCCGAACGTAAAGCAGTTTGCCCGTATCTGGCGTGCCTATCTTATCAGTGAGTTTGTCGATAATTTCGGACCTTATCCTATTGAAAGTTTCCTAGGGGAAAATCCTGTTTTCAACTCAGAGAAAGATGATTATGAATTCATTTTAAAGGAGTTGAAAGAAGCCGCAGCAGCTATCAACACCTCTGTCCTGCCTGTTGAGGCAGAAGGTAAATGCGACCCGTTTGACAATGTAAAATATGATCCTGTGAAGTGGCAGAAATATGCAAATTCACTCCGTATGCGTCTGGCCATGCGTTTATCAAACATCGACAAGGCAACTGCACAGGCCGAATTTGAGGATGCAGCCAAAGGTAACAAGATTTTAACGGCTGATGATATGTTTGCAGTAAAAGAAAATGATGGATGGGATGTCTTTTCCGGAGTATATACCCGTTCATTTGACGATCAGGTTCTTTCTTCAACAGTTGCCAATCTTCTGACTAATTTAGGTGGTATTAAAGTAACAGAACAACGTTCCGATTTGGCTAGTTATGTTAAACCAGCTAATTATTTAGGTATTAAATATGACAGACATTATGTTGCTAATACAGATAATCCTACTAAACAATATTGGCTGGATGGTATGCCGGAAAATCTTGACCCGCGTGCATTAAAGATATTCTGTCTGCCTGATGATGAAAATGCTGAGAACTACATAGATAAATATAATGACAGGACAGCTAAAGATTTCGTTCTTTACACAGTAGACGAAAACGGAAATCCGATTCCTAACAAGGATAATCCCGGAGAAATAAAGATTGATGCAACTCGTTGTTGGAATGGTTATCCCGCTGGTTCGCGTGGTGGATGGTCACCAACCTTGGCTTATAACCAACTGGTAACAAATGGATATGGCCCCGGCTGTACTCTTCCAATGTTGGGTAAAGACTACTGTAAGGGCAAATCTCGCATATTCTTTGCAGCATGGGAAACGTATTTCTTGCTAGCAGAAGCTTCATTGTATGGTTGGAACACTGGAACAACAGCGAAAGAAGCCTATGAAAACGGTATTAAAGCTAGTTTTGAATACTTTGGTGTTAGCGAATATGTGAATGATTATCTGAATTCCACCAACTACAATCGTGTAGGTACTTCAGTCAAATTTGATCATACCACTGAACCTACTGCTGAACAAATGACTTATGTGGATGGATACAGCAAGGAACAGAAGACTGTTACTTATGAATATCCTACAGCTTCTAAAACGTTATATGGAAAAGCATTGAATGACCACCTGACTAAAATTATCACTCAAAAATTCATTGCACAAACTCCGTATTTGGTATTGGAAATGTGGTCGGATTTCCGCCGTTTGGGATTACCATTCTTTGAGATTCCTGCAAACGAAAGTTCAATGACCGGTTCAGACATGGTTAATGTCTGGAATCCTAATTCTTGGAAAGACGGACAGAAATGGGAATTTTATCCACAGCGTATGCGATATCCTTCCAGTCTGGAGAATGCAGACCCCGAAGGCTATAAACAAGCTGTAGAGTTATTAGGAGGCTCAGATAATATCATCACCCCCTTATGGTGGACCGGACGTTAATGCCTTAACCTGAAACATTTATAGAATAATAAGTTAGCCAGCTAATGCATACTTAAAGTATTACGAATTAGTTGGCTAACTTATATTATTTTCTGAATGTCCCTTATTATGGCCCAAAATCATTTGATATTCTGATGTCGGCAAAGCATATTACACATGAATCATAGATTCCCTAAACATTCATAACTACACAAAAAAGAAGGACTACCTTCTCACGAAGCCAGTCCTTTCATTTGCTATTAATAATCTAGTAATTTTCTGGTAAATTTTGAACGCTTTCTTATCTAAGAAACAAGCATTAACGCTCTTTTGTTTATTCCTCCATTGTAAAACTTTTCAGTATTTTTTCGGCAATATTTTCATTTTCCTTGCTATAGATAATAGATATATAAAATCCACTACCTGCCGCCTTAGTCATCAGACAAGCATAAAGACAATGATCTGTTTCGCAGCTTCCTTTTAAATAAGTACCGAAAAACTGTGGTAACTCAAACTCCTGCACAGCCGACTGGTCTTTCACCCCGTCATCATTGGCATAGTCTTTTAATACACTCTTCAAGTCACTTTTTGTCATACCATCCGAATCCAAAGACTGAATGGTGATATAAAACCTGGAATTGTTCAGAAGAAAAGTCTCCTCTGTATCCTCCTCCACCAAAATCCCTTTTGGAGCCTCAAAAGTCAGACCATAGGCTGTCCATGTAATAGGAACCAAGGCTTGCGCACTTGCTGACAACCAGGCCAGACTTAAAAACACAAGAAGTAAAACCTTTTTCATTTTTAATTATTTTACCAATAAAACTCCGATCAGTCCACAACTGATTATTTATCCTTTTCACGGATTTCCACACGACGAATCTTTCCACTGATGGTCTTTGGAAGTTCTTCTACAAACTCTATGACACGCGGGTACTTGTACGGAGCAGTCACACGCTTCACATGATCTTGCAACTCCTTTACCAACTCAGGTCCTTCCTTACCCTTAAAAGTTTTGGAAAGGACAATCGTCGCCTTTACTACCTGACCACGGATTTCATCAGGCACACCGGTAATGGCACATTCCACAACAGCCGGATGGGTCATCAAAGCACTTTCCACCTCGAACGGGCCTATACGATAACCCGAACTCTTGATCACATCGTCAGCACGGCCTACAAACCAAAAATAACCATCCTCGTCACGCCAAGCCACATCACCTGTATAATAAATACCATCATGCCAAGCATCTTCCGTTAATTCCGAAGCACGATAATATTCTTTGAACAATCCCAATGGTTTGCCCCTATCTGTACGAATAACAATCTGACCTTGTTCTCCATCCTCAGCAGAACGCCCGTCGTGTGTCAACAAATCTATATCATATTGAGGATTAGGTACCCCCATACTTCCGGGTTTAGGCTCCATCCAGGGAAAAGTACCTAAAGTCAATGTAGTTTCCGTTTGTCCAAAACCTTCCATCAGACGGATACCTGTGATTTTCTTGAACGTTTCATATACAGAATAGTTCAAAGCCTCTCCCGCCGTAGTACAGTATTCCAAAGAAGAAAGATCATATTTACTAATATCCTCCTTAATTAAAAAACGATAAATAGTAGGAGGAGCACATAAAGAAGTGATATGATAATCCTGAATCTTTCCAAGAATATCTGCCGGTGTAAATTTTTCATGATCATACACAAAAATATTGGCTCCTGCTATCATCTGTCCATAAAGTTTTCCCCAGACAGCTTTCCCCCAACCTGTATCGGCAATGGTAAGATGAAGACTGTCACGATGCAAATTATGCCAGAAACTGGCAGTTACAATATGTCCCAAAGGATATGTAAAATCATGTGCCACCATCTTAGGTTCGCCTGTAGTGCCCGAAGTGAAATACATTAATGAAGTATCTTCATTCGTATTGGGATGTTCCGGTTTGACAAAAGGAGCAGCTTTTTCAATACCTTTATGAAAATCTTCAAAACCCTCCGGAATATCCGGTCCTACACTGACCAGTTTTTTTACTGAAGGACAATCGGGCATGGCATCTATAATATGCTTTGTTATCACATCTTCTCCTGCAGCTACAATCATCTTGATATCAGCAGCATTACAACGATACACGATATCCTTTTTTGTCAACAGATGAGTTGCAGGAATAACCACAGCTCCTAACTTATGCAAGGCAATAATAGAGTACCAGAACTCATAACGACGCTTTAAAATAAGCATCACCATATCACCATGACCAATACCAAGGCTCTGAAAATAAGAAGCAGTCATATCCGTATACTTTTTCAAGTCTGCATAAGTATATTGTATATGCTCCCCTTTATCATTAGTCCATAACAATGCTTTCTTATCGGGTTCTTCGGCAGCCCAGGCATCTACTATATCATAACCAAAATTAAAATTTTCAGGGATTTTAATCTTTAAATTCTTTATAAAGTCCTCTTGTGAGGTAAATGTGGTCTGTTCTAAGAATTTTTCTACCATAATCTTATTCAATTAAAAATTGAGAACCAAAAATTAGAAATAGTTGCAGTCAATGACAACGCTGTCTTTTTAATCTCAATTTATTATAATATTACTGCCAAGAATTTCACAGTCTTATCATCCAATGCCATCATACCATGTGGAATAGAAGAATCAAAATAAAGACTGTCACCTGGATTCAAGATCAATTCTTTTCCATTTATATTAAGTAACATTCTTCCTTCAATAACCAAATTGAATTCTTGTCCCTCATGTGAGTTAAAATGAATCGGAGTATTTTCCGGTTTCGGTTCTACAGTCACAATAAAAGGATCAGCCTTACGCCCGCGAAAACCGGAAGCCAATGACTGATATTTATACGCCTTGGTCCGTTCTACCGACACTCCTGAACCACAACGGGTCAGAAAATAAGAACTCATCTTAGGTTCTTCACCAAACATTAATACATCCAATGCAATACCGTATTTACGGGCTATTTTCTGTAAAGCACTGACAGAAATATCTTTCTCCCCGCTTTCCATACCCAAATACTCTTCCACTGAAAGCTGGCAACTTTTAGCCACTTCATCAGGAGTCAGTTCCAGAACGTCCCTTAATCCCTGGAGACGCTCAGCTATTTGTTTTATCTGGTCACTCATAATCTTATTGTTTTATGCTTCAAAGATAATGAAGATTTAAGAATTCCTAGCAAAATTTCATTAAGTTTCGAAGAAAACCATCTGACAGACAACATTAGTTAAGATTATATGCAAAACGTTTACTCTCCGAACGTACAGCATCATCAGCACATTTGAAACAAGACAAGAACCACGAAGTTAGCTTCCGAAGCCCCTCATCCTTTCCACAAAATTCTGAATCACCGGATACATAGCCTCAGGCGATTCCAACTCATAGCAAAGAGTTTCCAAAGGACACCAGCCTGTCCGGTTTCTGTTCCAAATACGAGAAACTATTTGAACACACTCCACCCTAATATTCGCCTTGTGCAATACAGCCAATGCAGGCTCACTGATGATATCCGTATAAACCTCCCGGACACCCCCCAGCACCATCAATGCGGCAGCTGCTTTTCCTACCACCTTGTCAGCAACCTGCGCTCCATGCAAAAAGACCGGATGCTGATTCAGCAAATCATATAAATCGGCTACCCCGCGTTGGGTAAAAGTACGGATCTCTTCCTTTCTGATAACACAGGAATAGCCGCCTTCATGCAACAATCTGATTAATTCATCCATCTTCCTTTCTATTTCATTCAGATAATACGATGCATCTCATGACCTTCTACATAAATAGCACTAAACGGGCGGCTCGGACAAAGATTTTCACAAGCGCCACAACCGATGCAACGTTCTGTATTCACAACCGGTATCTTAAGTAATTTTTCATCATCGGCATCTTTAGGAACCATCAAGATAGCCCCCGTAGGACAATGACGGGCACAATTTCCACAACTTACCCCATCTGTGTTCACTATACAATTCTGAGCAACCCACACAGCATGACCAATCTGTACAGATGACTTCTCTGTCAGATCAGCCAAGTGAATAGCATCAGTAGGACATACTTCTGCACATTTCGCACACTCAGGACGACAATATCCACGTTCGTAAGACATCTCGGGCTGCATCAGATGTTTCAAATCACCGGACGGACGCAATACCTGATTAGGGCACACCGACACACAAAGCTGACAAGCCGTACAGTGCTGCGCAAAATGACGGAAACTCAATGCTCCCGCAGGAACAATAGGAGTGGCACGCTTGGGAACTTTCTTATCTATAAGAGGAGCCAGACCGCCATCCACTTTCTTTTCCTGAGCTTTTACGGCAACACTTGCAGCAATCAAAGCCGAAACCGTAAAGAACCCACGCCGTGCAGTATCTACCTTTTCTTTGTTTAAAGACGCCTGAGAAACCTGTTTGCCAATTCCTTCACTTGCCGGAGCCTGTTTCTTCAGAAGCATCTGCCCCGATACATATTTTATTGCCCCTTGGCGGCACTTGCCTAGACAATCCATACAAGCAACACAACGGGAATAATCAATCTCATGTGCTTTGGGATTAATGCAGGAAGACTTGCAATTACGAGCACAAAGTCCGCAACCATTACATTTAGACGTATCAATAACCGGTTTAAAATAAGAATATCTAGATAAGATTCCCAATACTGTACCCACCGGGCAAATGGTATTGCAATAAGTTCTTCCTCCACGCCATGCCAAAATAAAAAGCACAATCACAGTACCCACTGCAACTGCAAAAGTAGAAAGACCTTTCATCCAAACATCTACCGAATAAAAAGCATAACTGTCCACACGCTCCGCCCATAGGGCAAGTACATTGTTCCCCCACTGATACAAAGGTGTCAGCAGGTTAGAAACGATACGGCCGTATGCACTGTAAGGAGCAATCAACGCCGCCAATGAAACCACCCCTGCTACCAAAGCGACGACAAACACTACCAATACCCCATAGCGTAACCACGACAAAGCAGGCGAGTAGCGGAAACGATTCTTCTTTACCTTTCCCGAAACCCAGGAAATGATATCTTGAAACACCCCTAACGGACAGATAACCGAACAATAGACACGCCCCAAAAGCTGAGTCAACAAAACAAGGGCTATCACCACCCCCACATTCAATGCCAGCACGGCAGGAAGGAACTGTATTTTCGCCATCCAGCCAAACCAACCATGCACAGTTCCAGTAAAATCCAAAAACAGCAACGTGATCATTGTAAAGAACAAAAGGGCGGCGGCAAGTCTTATTTTACGTAACATAAGCATTCGTTATTTTATCATGTTTATCCATTCCATTATAAAGTCTCTTGTTTCAACTGTTCCACATATGCGTCTATGCGATGCAGTTCTTTGGGAATATCAATGCTTTGAGGGCAATGCGGATTACACTGGTTACATCCGGTACAATGGCTTGCCTGCCGCAGTTTGGGCACACTACGATCATAACCTATCAGGAAAGCACGCCGTGCACGGCGGTAATTCTCATCCTGACTGCTTTTAGGCACATTTCCTTCGTTGACACATTTATTATAATGCACCAGAATCGCCGGAATATCCAACCCGTAAGGACAGGGCATACAATATTTGCAGTCATTGCAAGGAATCGTAGGGAACTTCAGCATCAATTGGGCTGTTTCTTCCAAGAACTCTTTTTCTTCCTCATTCAAAGGTTCCAAGGGCGAATAAGTCCGAAGGTTATCCTGCAAATGTTCCATATAAGTCATTCCACTCAGCACACACAACACGTTGGGATACGTACCGGCAAAACGGAACGCCCACGATGCCACACTGTTCTCCGGGCGACGCTGCTTCAAGCGCGCCACCAGGTGGTCGTTCAGTTTAGACAAACGTCCTCCCAACAGCGGCTCCATAATCACAGCCGGAATTCCACGCTTGGCCAACTCTCCATACAAATATTCCGCGTTAACATTTCTACCCGAAGCATGGCGCCAATCTACATAGTTCATCTGAATTTGCACAAAATCCCATTTCACATCCAGCGACAGCAAATAATCAAACACTTCCACCGATCCGTGAAATGACCATCCCAAATTACGAATACGGCCTTCTTCACGCTCTTTTAGTAAAAAGTCAAGAACTCCATTGTCAATATAACGGTCATGGAAAGTCTTGATTCCTTCCCCTCCACCTACGGAATGAAGCAAATAATAATCCAGATAATCCGTCTGCAATTCTTTCATCGACTGATGGTACATCTTGATGGAATTCTCACGAGTATAGTTTTGGAAATTGGACATCTTTGTCGCAATCAAGAGCTTTTCGCGGGGATAACGTTTCAAGGCCGCACCGGTGGCTCTTTCAGAAAACCCTTGGCAATAAACAGGAGATGTATCGAAATAATTCACTCCGTGAGCGATAGCATAATCCACCAGTTCATTCACCGCATCCTGATCTATCACATTTCCATCGCTGTCCGGTGCAAGTTTCAACGGCCAGCGCATACATCCATATCCTAAAAGTGAGACACGCTCCCCTTTGGGGGAAACGCGATACGTCATTTTATCCACAGGCACTTCGCCCAATACAGAAGCCTCGGATGAAGCCGGTTTCCCTTCGGATGCACAACCATACAGGGCTGCCGCCGATGCAGCCGCACTGACGCCTACTATCTTCAGAAACTTCCTGCGGCTCATTTCCTCTTTATCTCTCTTTTCCATAACCTTTTTTTATACTTAAGCACTGATTACCAATATTCGCAAAGATAAAAAGATTCCTTGATATTTATTGCGGAAAAGCACCTCATAATTACATAAAATGCGCACATAGTGCCACATGAATAATATTCTATCATAAAATGCCAAAAACTTCTTTCATTTTTGCATAATTCCAAACATACAGATCATTATTCTTCAAAAAAATACCATCCCATGAAAAAACTACTTCCGGCAAACTTATGCCTCTTCTCTTCCTTTCCGCTCCGGGTATAGGAACAAGATATTCTGATAGCTACTCCGAACACCTCCCTGCCGTTGTCCGTTCCCGAAAACGTGAAGCCATTATTACCTACAAGAAAATCCCTCCGATGATACAGCTGGGCAATTTATCATACCGTCTCATCTCGCCTTACAATGATAGAGGTGCTTTCTCACTGATGCTCTACACCCCACAGAAAAAACATGCCGTGTTCTTGCCTACAAGATTCAGCATTATTGCAATCAGATTATTCCCCGTTTCCGCATGGACAGGCTGAAAGCCGACAAGCAATACCGCATCACGGAACTAAACCGGAAAAGATGCCCGTCCGCTGCCACTGGACAACAAAATGTTCTCCGGAAGAATACTGATGAAACAAGGTGTCGAGCTACCGCTACAACATGAGTACGCCAGCCGCATACTGGAGCCGCCCGAAGTGAGCTAAACCTTCCGGTTGATATTGACAGACAAAAAGAGGATGTCAAAACTCTGTTTTTGAAAATATGAACTTATAATCTGGCATTTGAACATCCTAAAAGGCTAAAGAAAGGGCCGTATCATTACTCAATACAGAGCTTGATACGACCCTTTTTTAAGTGTTATAAATACGATCTGTAACTTTGCGGGGTAGCCATTTTAGTTTTGACACATTTACCCTTTTTTGTCTATCAGTCCATTCCGATACGTTTCATCAACTCATCATATTCCTTCTCTTCCCTGCACAACGGCCTGTACCAGGTATATTTCAACACCACGGTGGTCACCACCAGCAGCAACACCGACGCAATGAGTCCCCCCGTACCGCGCACCACCAGATACATGGGCACAATAGTGAGACAGCACTGCCACACGATACCAATCGCCACATTGAACATATCCCGCTTGAAATGGCGGTTGCGCGTCACCTGCGGATAGCGTGCTACCGCCTTGGCCGCCACCGGTTTCCACCACCCCCACGGACGTACCCGGATATAGAAGTTCACCAGCGTCTCCTCGTCAGTAGGAGGTGCCGAATACGTACCCACGATACAACCCACCAGCGAAATGCCGAACAACACGGGGAAAAAATAAAGTACCAGCGAATCGGGCACCGTGAACTTCATCACAATGGCAGCCACCACACCCGAGGTCATTCCCCAGAAATACCCTTCACCATTAAACCGCCACCAGTGCCACTTCAACACATTGGCGGCAATATATCCGCCGAACAACGCGCCCACAATCCACTGGAAAATCTCGTTGATATCCTTCAGAAAAAAGCCCATCACCGTACTGATAACCACCACCAGTACCGAAACGAGGTAACTCGCCCGTATCTGTGTTCTGACGGAAGCCCCTGGGGTGATATACTTCAGATAAATATCATTCACCACATAGGCCGGTGCCGCATTCACCGTAGAAGCGAATGTAGACATGAATGCCGACAGCAATCCTGCCAGTAACAAACCCGCCAGCCCCACCGGCACATACTTCGTAATCAGGTGAGGAAGAATTGTTTCGAAATCCGTGTGGACAGCCGTCATCTGTTCCAGTCCTCCATCCACTTTAAAGAAATAGATAGCCAGCAACGCAAACCCCATAATCATCAGATAACGCGGAATCAGCAGAATGACCGATACCGAACCGCTCATCAGCGCCGCCTCCTTGGGTGACTTGCACGACAGGATCTTCTGCATGTCATAGTTCGGAGCAGGTCCCGCCATGCTCATAAAAATCCCTTTCAGCAACGCCATCATCACAAAGACACCCATCAGGCTGTAAGGTTCGTCCGCCATGCGTTCCGTCAGCAAACTCATCCGTTCACTCCAGTCAATGTCCAGCGTCCAGCCGAAGAAAGGCGACTCCCACCCTGCAGGCACAAATTCCCGGATCATTTCAGGAGCCACCATGTTCATCCCGATAATGGCAATGACCACACCCGCCACCGTCATGATGAGGAACTGCACCACATCCGTCCACACAATGCTGAGCATACCGCCCAGCATCACATAGAAGGTAGCAATGGCCGTAAAGAAAATGCCGTAAAAATGAGGCACATATTGTACCGGAATATCCCAGGGCACATACTGCAACACTACCTCCCACGGAAAAAAGATCTCCGTGAACTTGCCGATTCCGATAAACCCGTAGCTCAAGAAGCCCAGCACGCTGAGCAGAGCAAAGACAATGACAATAGTATGCGAGAGCGTAGCCCCCCGCCCCTGCCCGAAACGGGTCTTTATCCATTCGGCGCCCGTCAGCACATTGCTCCGGCGGAGCCACACCGACAGATAGACCATCAGGAAAATTTGATTGAACACGGGCCACAACCATGGAATCCACAGACTTTTGAACCCATAAGCAAAAGCCCAATACACCATCAGCATGGTGCCGGTAATATCAAACATGCCCGATGCATTCGACAGCCCCAACATATAAAACGGCAACGACTTTCCGCCCAAAAAATAAGAATCCATATTCTTTGCCGCCTTCTTTTTCAAAAACAACCCGATGGCGACAATAACCATCAGATAAGCACAAATAATCAGAATATCAACGATATGCAATTTCATAGTATCCGCTTCATCTTTTATTCAAACACCTGTGTCATGGGGCGTCCTATCCACACCTGCGGTTGCTCCAGATTGAAAACAGATGCTATAGTAGACGCACAGTCAAACTGCATCATGCTCTCTTCGAAAGCTCCCCCCTTCTTGATGTTCTTTCCGGCGATAATGAACGGCGTTTCCATCTCCTCCATGGTCTTTCCGCCATGTCCCTTATTGATTCCCCCATGATCAGCGGTGACAATAATGATGCTGTTTTCATAAATACCCGCTTCCTTGATGGCATCCACAATACGGCCCACATAGCCGTCCAGTTCTTTCAGTTTGGCATAATAAGCCGGAGTATCGTGTCCGTCACCGTGCCCTACGTGGTCAGGGTTGTCGAAACAGAAAGCACTCAACACCGGTTTCTTCTGCATAATATACTCACAGGCCATGTCACACAAAGCCGTAGGATGCGTGTTATAGTCGGGTGCCTGCGCATGATGGTTCAAAGCCAGCGTATCTACCAGATACTTGATACCATCCCATTCATACAGTACGCCCATCTCGGCATCGGGGGCCGCCTTGCGCAACTCGCTGAACACGGTGGGGAAAATGCCATGCTCGTTCAGCACACGCGAGGGTAGTTCGGGTGTTCTTGATCCCCACTCCGTGTACCCGTGCAGTTCAGGACCTGCCCCCATAAACATGGAAGCCCAATTTACAGCACTGGATGAAGGAAGTACACTGCGTTTTTTCAACGTATAGCATCCGGCATCCATCAACGCCTTCACGTTCGGCATATCCGCCTTTTCCACACTGTAGGCGCCCCATCCGTCCAAACCGATGACAAACACATGTTCCGCTTTCCATTCCGGAGCCTTCCGGCAACCCGACAACACCATTACGGCTATGCACATAGCCCATAAAGCAATCTTTTTCATACAATATCTATTTTGGGTTTATAATTACAAAATTAGCCATTTATTCCCTTTCGACAAGAAAATAAATGGCATTATCCACTTCTCTTTCCACCTAAAAAACAGCCATTCCGCATTAAAAACGACTTTATCTTATCAATGCCTTTATATCCCTTCTATTTTACCCGTTCAGAAATGCCTCGTTGCGATCTATCAGCGCGTTCACCGCCGCCACTGAAGCTGCGGAACGCAATCCGTCGGCAGGCGTGTGCAGACAGTAGTCCACCAAGCGATCCACCGTAGAGACCGCCACGTGCATCCGCGTGTCGCTGGAGGCATAATAGATGTATACCGTACCGTCGTCATCGGCTATCCATCCGTTCGAGAAAAGCACATTGGACACATCGCCCACCCTTTCCCCTGCCAGCGGAGCCAGCAGATATCCGGCTGGTTCAGCTATGACGCGCCACGGTTCATCGGCTGCGGTCATATACAGATAGAGCACATAGCGCAGTCCGGCGGCACATCCGCGTACTCCGTGCGCCAGGTGCAGCCACCCTTGGGAGGTGCGGATGGGGTGCGGTCCCTCTCCGTTCTTCACCTCTTTGATCGTGTGATAATAACGGTGGTTTATTATCATTTCGTCCTTCACCTCCGCCCGGGTGATGTCGTCTATCAACGCCCATCCTATTCCTCCCCCATTTCCGGCATTAATAAAATCATCCTGCGGACGGGTGTAGAGGGCATATTTCCCATTCACAAATTCGGGATGCAACACCACATTGCGCTGTTGGCTCGCCGCTTTCAAGTCGGGCAACCGTTCCCAGTCCACCAGATTGCGCGTGCGTACGATTCCCGCCTTTGCCACCGCCGCCGACAGATCTCCCGCCGGTGCCTTGTCATCATGGCGTTCGCTGCAAAAGATACCATAAATCCATCCATCCTGGTGAGCGGTAAGACGCATATCATACACATTGGTTTCCGCCGGATCCACATCGGGCAATACCAGCGGACGTTTCCAAAAGTGGAAATTGTCCACCCCGTTAGGGCTTTCGGCTATGGCAAAGAACGACTTCCGGTCTGCTCCCTCCACACGCACCACCATCAGATACTTTCCGTTCCATTTCAGGGCACCACTGTTCATGGTAGCATTAAAGCCGATACGCTCCATACAACAAGGGTTGGTGGCAGGGTTGAAGTCATAACGCCATTCCAGGGGAATATGCTGGCGTGTCAGTACCGGATAAACATAACGGCGGATGACACCGTTCGTTTCTTCCTGCATTTCATTAGGACGTTGCAACAACGCTTCATGGCGTTGGCGCAATGCTTCTATTTGTTTTTTGAAATATCCGTTCATATCTTATTTTCTTTTCATTGTTATCAATCCATCTTTTACAGTAAAAGAATGCTATCCAAGCATCTAGAATTATACTATTTTATCAAAAATCAATCATATTCTATACAGTGTTGTTATTGGTTCTCAGGATAAAGAGACATACGGTAAACCCGCTGGTAAATCGCATCTTCCAATTCCAATTCAAACACAACATCCTGTGTTTCAGGATCTACTTCTGTCACGCGTGCACCACGATTGCCATTGCTAAGCACATTGCTCATTCCCGGACAAATTAATCTGTTACCCGTTTGTTCCAAATATTGCACCCCGGAACGGGCCGGAGTAAAATACGCGGCACCACGCTCTTTTCCATACTGCCAAACTTGGCGAACCGTACGGTTCACTTCATCCACTTCATATTCTATGCCGCAAGTATAAATATTTTTCCTGTCTGTAAAATCCAGTTTGAAGTTACGCCCATAACCATTATTGAAATAAAGAATGTGTCCATTAGGTAATGGGACAGCTGTATGACATCCCCAAGGCCATTCAAAATCATCACAATTCTTCGTTCCGGCTATCACCTCAGGATCAGTAATAGGAGTCCCGTCGGCATGAAGAGGATTCAATAATAATTTCAAGTATTTATCTCTCCAATACCCATGAGGCGATATAATCCACTCAATACCTCCAGCTTTATTAAACTTAAAGATTCCTTGATAACGAGCTGTAGCCAGATAATCATCTCCCCACTCTACTATACCATTATTATGCGCCCAATTACTGGCACTTTGTGCAAAAGGGTCTGAGGTTAGATCATAATCGGTCATTCCATAGCGAGCCGAATCCAACATGTGCACCAAATCCCATTCTTGCAAAATCTCCCCTTTTTCGGGATCCATCATAATAATAAAATCATTTATCCGTACATCTTTCCCATTGGCGATTTTAGCGGAAGTCTTGCTCACAGTCGCTAATATATTGCCTTGCTTATCTTGAGATATGGCATGATGCATAGTGTATCCCCTTTCCAGCATATCCCAATTATGAATTGTATTTCCCATCATATCCACCTCCACCATCCGATGATGGTTTCCGTCACCGGTCATATAATGTCCGTTCTGCATCCGGATCAATCCGCACCCGATTCCGATATATCGATGTTCATCCGACTTCTCCCAATCAAGAATCCAACGGATTTCTCCGTCAGCATCTATCATATAAGGAATAGAAGTGTCTGTTTCATCCTGTCCGGGGGAGTTTACCAAATTCATGCCTGGCTCCATTCGGTCATATTGAGCCTTTACCACTCTGATTTCCTTAGGCAGCCTTCTGCTTTCCAATGTTTTCGTCTGAAGCTTTAGATTGGACCGAGCACGTTCATTTCCTTGCAAATCCGTATAAATTAAAGTGATCTGGTTATTATAATTGGGATAAAGTCCCAATACCGGAATATTCTGTTTTAATCCCACATCTTTAAATGTATATTCCACGTCAGGCGTATGCTTTCCCGGTTTGCTGTGTACAATCAGTTTAATGCGTCCCAATACAGGTAATTTTACAACTACACTGGCCGATAATGGATTGCAACCGGAAGGATTGACTGTAGAACTCAATATCAAGTTGTCAATCGAAGTACCTAAGGTAGGTATAACATAAGTGCTTCCATTGGCAAATGTCAAAGTCGTTTTCCAGTTTTCCGCATCCACATCTACACTTTGGATTAACTCTTGCGGAAAAATTATCTTATTGGACTCGAATAACAAAACACATTGTTCACCTTCCTGAGAAACAGATTTCAATAAATCATTTTCCTTCAACTGGTTTTGTATATCCTGCATAGCTTGGGTACAATCCTGTTCTTCATCACGACATGACAAAAATACAAATATCATAACCAACAAAGAGCATAAATAATATCCTTTCCTTTTCATTTGGCTTCATTGTTTTTATGGGAGTGTGTCAAAACTAAACCGGGCCTATCCCATCGTCAGTTGTAGGGGAAGGGTTTACCTGCCCGAAGACACAAAGCAAACTGTTTTCGGGCGAGCGGACCTCGCCCCTGCGAACTAAACGATGGCGTTATCCACGTTTTGACACACCTCTCATACTTTTTAATTATCAGTTCAATACAATCATCTCCATTCCGGCTTTTGCTCCAAATTCAAATTAGCGTCCACCTCTGCCTGAGGTATCGGGAAGTACAAGAATTTAGCTTCAAAATGGTCAAATCCTTGTGTATCCGAAATGCGGTCTGTCGGTTTATATCCTACCAATTCCTTTTCACCACTTTCATTTTCTTCGTAAATCAATTCATAATGTTGAGAATCGGTCTTGCGTTCGTGCATGATAGCTTTCAACTTAACAGGATCATTTCCGTACCAACGAACCATATCATCCCAACGTATATTCTCTCCGGCAAATTCCAGCAATTTCTGTTTCTGGAGTTCTGTCATTATAGCATCTTTTCCACTCAAGTTTTTCTCCGGCAGCCCGGCACGTACACGAATCCGGTTAATATCTTTCATTGCTCCGCTTTCATCATTGGTTTCCAGACAAGCCTCAGCGTGGAGCAACAAAACTTCTGCAAAGCGCATAATACGTAAATTGTTGATACGTCCGGCATCGTTAGAATACATCGTACATCCTGTGGGAACCCACCAAGCTGCAAACTTCTTCATCATGAAACGCCCTTGAACACCCTCGATAACCGGATAAGCAGGAGCATATCCTTGCTTGGCAATACCATATTTGCCATCGCCTTCGGGCAGTACCGTCCATTTAAACATATCATCAAATTCCACTTTACCACCATAGAATTTTTCATCCGGCTTCACATCACCGAAATCAGAATATTTAAAGAAGCACGTAGTGTACAAACGCTTATCCCATTTGGAATCAGATCCTTCCGGACGCTGCTCGGAAATGAATTCTTTTATCAAATAGGGAGAAGGCTGCATCTTATACCAACCACCGCCAATATTCTCACCTTTCAGTGTCGGGCCAAAATAATGAGCAAGGTTGCTTCCCATAAACGAGTCGTCACTAGTGCCATTGCCCCAAGAGTCACCCGAATTACCTTTGGCATCATAATTGATTTCCCAAATAGATTCAGCATTAAATTCCGTATCGTCACGGAAGTTGTCCTCATACTTTTGAGTCAAATCGTAACCATAACCATTCATTATAATTTCAAACTCATCCTTAGCGGCCTGATAATCCCCTTTCCAGATATAAGCTTTACCCAACATGGCAATAGCCGCACCTTGAGTTACACGACCGTTCTCATCGCTTGAACGAAGTTTAGGCAAACGAGACTTGGCTTCCTTAAAGTCTGAAATAGCCTGTTCCAGCACTTCATCACCGCTAGACAGTCCATGAGTTTCCGGATCTGCATCCTGCGGGAGAGTACGGATAACCGCATCACGATAATCAGTACGCAAACGGAAATACCAGAATCCACGTAAGAAATAAGCCTCACCTATCATTTGCTCACGTTTGGTTTCGTCCATATCAACCGTAGCCGCACGATATATGAATTCGTTCGCCATCTGAATGCCTTCATAGATGTTTCCCCAGCTCAAATCCTTTGTATTCGTTGTGTTGACAAACGACAAATATTCCCAAATATAAGGTTCTTCTCCGCGAGTGGGGTAAAGGTCGTCACCGCGCATCTGAAGATGCATGATGCCTTCCAACCCACCATAATATCCACTGGTCATACGGCGGAAAGGATTATAAACTGCGGACAAGCCTTTCATCACATTATCCTCGGATGTCCAGAAAGTGGTCGGAGTCTGACGGTTAGGATCAATCTCATTCAGAAAGTCATCACAACATTGGAGCTACAGCCAATGCAGCTATGTATTTTATAAAATTCTTTTTCATATTCTGCAAATATTACTTATTCCTAATTAGAAATTTACTTGTAAACCAAAGGTGATAGTACGTGCCATCGGATAACGACCGTCATCACAACCACGGGTCATTACACCCGAACCACCTGATGTACCGGCACCATCGGCATCTACCATACCCAAGTCAGGAGTATATCCTTTATAATCGGTTATAGTGAAAAGGTTTTCCATAGCCGTATAAACACGCACATTCTGCAAACCGGCTTTAGATACCCATACTTTGGGCAACGTATAACCTAATTCCAAAGTCTTCAAGCGCAAGAATGAACCATTTTCCAACCAACGGTCCGTATAGCCCCAGTTTGTACCATTAGGATCGCTAGTACCAAACAAACAGCGAGGAATGTCAGAATGATTGTTTTCAGTCCAGCTGTTCATGCGTTCTGCATATTGGTTTCCCGTTGATTCATTATAAACCGTACTATAATACTGGGCATTGTAAATCTTGTTGCCAAAGTTTCCGTCAAAGAACATATTCAAATCCAAACCTTTCCATTCAGCACCCAGACTTACACCCAAGTTAACTTTCGGGAAAGCAGAGCCTACATCCTGACGGTCATTATTGTCAATCTTACCATCTCCGTTATAATCCACGAAACGCAAGTCACCCGGTTGTGCATTAGGCTGGATCTTATTACCGTTCTTATCCACATACGCATCAATTTCTTGTTGGCTTTGGAATACACCATCCGTCTTTATCAAATTGAAATAACCTATGGAATGACCGGTCTTGGCATAAGTGATCGTTCCTTTGGCATGAGGATTGAATCCCTGCCATTCATCACGACTTCCGTTTACTTCCGTCAGTTCATTCTTGATAAAGGTGGCATTGACACCTACATGATAATACAAATCGCCTACATTATTACGGTGATTCAATGAAATTTCAAATCCTTTGTTTTCTACTGTACCTGCATTTACTGTAGGATTCCCACTCAAGCCAAAACTCAAAGACTGCGGCATAGACAACAACATATCTTCTGTTTTCTGAATAAAATAATCAGCACTGACACTGAACTTATTGTTCAAGAAAGCAAAATCCAAACCCAAGTTCAAAGTCTTCGTCTTTTCCCAAGTCACATTCATGGGTGAAGTCCATTCCTTACCGGTAATGGCACCTTCCCAAAGTTCTGTGCCCATCATGTTATTCATACCTTTATAAACAACAGACTGGGTAGCATAATTGCCAATGCCGCTCAAATTACCCAGTACACCATAACTGGCACGAATTTTCAATTCATTCATGGTTTCCTTGATATTTTCAAAGAAATCTTCATTCATCACATTCCAACCCAAAGATACAGACGGGAATGTGCCCCAGCGGTTTCCATCTGCAAATTTGGAAGAACCGTCCCGACGAACAGAAGCAGACAGCATATAACGATCGGCATATGAATACATCACACGCCCAAACATAGAAATCATTGTATTGGCCCACGCGCTACCCGATGTATTTTGTGAAGAAACCGAACCGGCGTCAATCACAGAGAAACCTTCCGGGAAACCCTTACGTCCTGCACCAAAACCACGCGCATTGTTACGCTGGGCAGAATAACCCACCAAAGCAGAAACCGTATGATTGCCAAACGTATTATCATAATTGATTGTATTTTCAATCAACCAATCGTTCTCCCAGTCTGTACTTTCCGACAATTCCGCTTCATTCTTTTGTGAAGTAGAACTGAAATAATAAGGAGAACTATAGGCATAATTACGTCTTGTATATTTATTTATACCTACATTGAATTTATATTTCAATCCTTTCAAGAACAAATCCACTTCGGCATAGCCATTCAATAAAATGTCTATCCCATGTCTTTGGTAATCATAGGCTTCTGTCCAACCTACAGGATTATCTCCTCTGGTCCATTCCGGAGCGACACCCCAAGTGCCATCTTCACCATATACATTCCACATAGGCACAGCTGTCAGAGCGGAGGTATATGAAACATCTTCGTACTTCTTTTTATAGAATTTCATCATCAACGTAGTCCCCATACGCAAATGATTATTGAAAAAAGAAAAAGTATTCTTAGCACGAATGTTCCATGCCTCATAACCGGTAGTATTCACAATACCATCCTGGTTAAGATAGCTTCCCGACAGATTATAGGTCGAAGTCTTGTTTCCTCCAGATACATTCAAGCTAACCTTGCTCACCATAGCCGAGTTATAAAGTTCTTTCTGCCAGTCTGTTCCAGCACCTCCATTCCAATTCAGCAACCCTTCTGCCGAACTATAACCGGTAGCCTTTGCCAAATCGCGAAGCTGATTACCATCCATTACATCAATGTATTTGGCAACCATCTGAACGCCTGTATAGGCATCCACTGTTACACGGGCAGGAGTTTCCAAACGACCGCCTTTAGTAGTGACCAATACAACACCATTAGCAGCACGAGAACCATAAATAGCAGCAGCCGAAGCATCTTTCAACACTTCAATAGACTGAATGTCAGCGGGATCAACCATATTGATATCACCATACACACCGTCAATCACATAAAGCGGACTGGTGGCACTCAATGAACTGATACCACGGACATTAATATTCAAGCCTTCCCCCGGCTGACCGTTGGCAGCCGACACAGTAACACCGGCAACTCTTCCTTGCAAAGCAGCTGAAGCACTACGTGCAACATTTGCCTGTAACTCTTTACCGGAAACAGAAGCGACCGCACCTGTCAAATGGCTTTTCTTCACTGTACCGTAACCGATAACCACCACCTCGTCCAACAATTCACCTTCCGACAATTTCACATTAATCACACTGCGGCCATCAACCTTAACAGTTTGCTCCCGATAACCTACATAAGAGAAATTCAAAGACTGACCGGAAGCGGCCTTAATGGTATATTTGCCATCAAAATCGGTAATCACGCCATCCGTAGTTCCTACTACAACAACAGCCGCACCAATCAACGGATTATTCTCCGCATCCGTCACTGTTCCGGTAACAGTAATTTGCTGAGCATAGGCACATATACTAAGTATGCACAGCAACCATGTAAATGCAATTTGTTTCATAAATAATGTATTAGAGTTTAATTAAAAAATATTGCTGTAAAATTAACTAAAAATAGATTTCCAACACGTTATTGCTTTCGCAAACAACGGTAATGCCCCATGGATGGAAGAATAGCAGCTGAAATTAAGAATGTCTTTGTTTTCATAGTTATTTGAATTAAAAATTAACATTGCAAAGATGGCAATTCAAGCAAGCAGGAACAAATACAATTCAAGCATTAAACAATGAAATCTTATCAATATCAAAAAAAAATTCTTCAAGACAATGGAAAACACATCTGAATTGACCGTGAAATATAATTTTTTTTCCACACAGTATTCTTCTAATTATCAACCAATTACTGTGAAAAAACATCCATAAAGGCTCTCAACCGGTAGGTAAGCGGCGGTATCGTTCATCAATGTACAACACAACAACCGCCACACACAAAATGACAAAACTTCAATAGATGTATTTTATCAACAGGATGCAACCGTGAAAACAGTCTTATGACTTTATTGCTTCACCTTGGTGAAGCAACCGTTTCACACAGGTGGCAACGGCACTCCACTTGAGTGAAAAGGCACGTTCAGCCGAGTGGTGCAACAAATGATGCAGTCTTCTTGCATGGAAACTCCCATCCCCTTGCACGGATACTGCCATACATATATCAAGATTACGTACCCGACATGGAAACCGATATCCGACGAACCGGCTTCTGCAAGGAAAAAACGAAAAAGCACTTCGTGGGGATACAGGAAATTCCGTCACCGCATATTACTGTTTATCAGCGCAATACAATGACGGAACAAGAAACTATTGCAGCGTAGAAATAAAAACAGAATCAACGTTACAAAGACGAACTACTCAACACAGTTCCGGTATAGGAAACCACGCTACGGGCCGGCAAGGTCAGGGTATAGACACCATCGGCAGGTTGAACAGCTTCCACCGGCTCCCATTTACGGGTGTCATCGGTGACATAGCCTTGCAAAGCACCGGAAACCTGAGCGCTTTCAAGAGCCAACGAAATAACTACTTCATGATCCGCAGGGTTGATGGCTACAACCGTGTAACCGTTGTCACCATATTTATAGCCAGACACCATATAGCCTTGTTCGAAATCATATTGCGCCGAGATGCGCTTGCTTCCTACAGGGATGTAACGGGAGAAGTTGCCGAACACCTCGCAACGCTTGGTCACTTCATAGTCCACGCGGTTCTTTTCAATGTTAATCAGCCCCTCGGTGGTTCCGCCATCCGGTATAGCACCTGCCCACCACACAATAGCGCCGGTATTGGCCTCACACAAGAAACGATGGAACTTCTTCGCCCATTTCAAGCCACTGGTCATGGTAGCATCATAACTTTCCGTAGGATCGCTGATTTCGGTCAGCCACACGGGAATTCCCTTCGATTCGGCTTTGCTGAACGGTTCAATGGCAGGATCTTTCCCGGTCACAGGATCCACATAGCCGTGTCCGGCGGCAATGACGGGAAAGTTGGTGATTTTAGGATTCAGGTTCAGAATGTCGCGCACATAATTTTTACTGCCCATGATAAAGCCCAGAATGGCAGACCACTGGGCATTCTCGCCAAAGATAATCCGGGTTTCGGGATGGGTCTGTCGCAACTTGGGACCCAAGTTATTCACAATGAACGGTCCCAGCGTAGTGGTACCGGGAAGCCAGAGGCATGAGTTCCAGCTTGCCGCATACTCGGGCTCGTTGGCCGGAGAGATGGCATAGACAGGCAGACCTGCCGCTGTGTAGGCATCACAGAAATTGGAAAGATAGTCGGCAAAGGCCTGGTAGCTGCCGCGTTTCAAAAAACCTTGCGAGGTACTGCCGTTGCTTTTCATATAAGCCGGAGCAGACCAAACGGAAAAGATGAGTTTGTCCACACCGTATTCCTGCTTCGCTTTTTTCATGATCCACAACTGTCCGTTGCGCTGTGCGATGCCTTCGGCAACACGATTCTCATCACGGTTGAAATCAATATCGAAAAAAGGATCGTCCAAAGACAGATTGATATCCTCGTCCATATTAAACGTGGTTTCATCGTAATGGGGGAATACCTCGCCCCTGAGGATACTGAGGCGAAGCCCGTCCTGTCCGAACATCACATCCATAATCTCCTGACGCTTGCGGTGGGCATAAAGATAGTCGGACCAGCCGGCCTGCGCCACACCAAAACCATCGATGGTTTGTTCTTCGTTGTTCCACTGAAGAACTACGTCGGCCCCCAAGGTACTACGTGCATCGGCCGGGATTTGTTCTGCCGGAAGAACATCGGTAACATCGGTACAGGCACAGAGGCAAGCGGCGGAAGCCGCCACGGCAAAAAGGTAAGATAGCTTTTTCATGACACTTGTCTTTTTTAAGGTTAGTATTCAAAGTTTTACCAGGTTGTAACCCAAAGGCAAAGATGGAAATTTACCGACAGACAAACCAATACTATCCGAACATATACTTATGATATTTTATCAAAATAGAGACCGTCAATATGAGAAGCCTTGTTCTGGCTATCCGAATAAAGAAAAAACAACTTACAAGCCGTTCGTAGTACCGCAAAAAGACACGGAACATTATTTCCAGGCATTCAAATCCTACAATATCCCCGAACTTTCAGAAAATCCGCTTTCTTTTAGTGCTGTCAAAATCAGGCAAGTCCATGAGAAAGTTCCGGCCGAACCTTTTAAATGATAGTCTTGTTCTTACGATAATTATCACGGAACTCTTTAGGAGTCACTCCTTTTTTCTTTTTAAAGATACGGTTGAAATTGGATAGATTATTAAAGCCACAATCATATCCTATTTCAGCTATTGACAAGGAAGAATCAACCAAAGCACGTGAAGCGGCCCCCAAGCGGATATCAGTAAGGAAATCGATAAAACTTTTGGAAGTATGCTGTTTGATAAAACGACAGAATGAGGCCTCGCTCATATTTACCATTTTAGCTACATCTGCAAGACGGATCACTTCCGAAAAATGAAAATGAACATAATCCAGCACCTTGTTCAACTTCTCGTTAGTATGCTCTTTGGAAACAGAGTTAATGGCAAACTGCCCGGTTGACAGCTCACGCATCCCTTTGTCCAATGATAATTCATGAAGAATAACAAGCAGTTTTATCAAGGAATAGAAACTATCGTTCTCGCAAGACAGCGTTTTCAACAACGGACGGACTTTTGCGATAGTCTCCCTGCTGAACACGATTCCTTTACGGGCACGGTGGAAAAGTTCCCGAATGCTGATCATCTGGTTCCTGTTCAGAATCTGGTCGGAAAGCAGATCGGAATGAAACTGAATGGTTATTTCATGGATATTCTGCGGCTTGTTGTTATAATCCCTCCAAGCATGTTCCAATTGAGGATTGGTGACCAGCACCAGTTCCTCTTCTTCTATTTCTTCTATGGAGTCTCCCACAATGCGTTGTGCGCCTTTTGCATTCTCAATATAGTTCAGTTCATATTCGGGATGTATATGTATAGGAAAATTAAAATTCGATTTCTGACGCTCTATCAAAATAAAGCAATCCTTGGCCGACAAAGGTGACACTTCTTTGAACAATTCTGTGTTTATCATATTTCTCTTTCACATTAGATCTGATCTTGTATAGCAAAGATAACATGAAATATGAAATCGGAAACAAAAAAGTGAGCATATTTTTATACTAAACCTGCAAAAGTACCTTCTATAAAAACGTAGATAACACAATACACAAAAACGAGAACCGTGTTATCCACGTCATTTCCATGAGGTTGTTTCTATTTCAGACAAGCCTTCATTGCTTTAATGATCGCTGAGTCAAACCCTTCGTGATCCAATTCATTAATACCCTTGATAGTCATACCACCGGGCGTACACACCTTATCTATTTCCACACTGGGATGAGTATCATTATTCAATATCAAGGAAGCGGCTCCTTTCACAGACTGGGCAACCATTTTCTGTGCATCTTTCGGATAAATCCCCAATTCAATACCTGCCTGCATAGCTGCCTGAATATATTTCAAGACATATGCGATACCACATGAAGTCAAAGCCGTAGTAGCAGCCATCTGACTTTCAGGAATAAGCACAGCCAATCCTAATTCATTAAAGATATCCAGCATCAGTTGTTCTTGTTCCTTACTGGCGTTACGACTGGATATCAAAGTCATACTTTCCAACTGAGAAATAGCAGTATTGGGAATCAAACGGAATATGGTCTGTTCCGGACCTACACTCTTTACCAGCTGTTCGAAAGTTACACCACCTGCAATAGAAACCAATACTTGCCGGGGAGTCAAATGAACCACACTCAACACTTGGTCTATCAACCACGGCTTTACAGCCAGAATAACGATATCGGCATCCTTTATCGCTTTCGGATTTTCCGTTGTCACATTAATCTCCGGATAATCCGCCTGTAGAGTTTCCAGACTTCCGCTGAACGGATCGGCTACTGTTACATCACTCGCTGGAATGATAGTGCCTTGGGCAAGGCCGCGAGCAATGGCCCCTCCCATATTTCCCGCACCAATAATTGCTACTTTCATATTATTAAAGATTAAGTCTATAGCTACAAAGATAAGGGAAAAAAGGAGAAGAACGTATTATGAAAAGCTAAAAATAAAATTACTTTGAAGAAGATTAAATCAAAAAGTCTCGCCGGAACCGAAATGTTTCCTGACGAGACCTTATTTTCTTTCGCTGATTATTATCCCTCTTGAATCTCCAGCTTATACCAACACTTTACGAAAGCGTCCAATAAATTCATCAGCCTCAGCCATAGTCAGACACAAAGGCGGGAGCAGACGGATTACATTCGTACCACTGACTCCGGTAAATACTTTCTGTTCGAACAGCAGACGCTGACGCAGTTCCTTAATCGGTTCGTCAAATTCCATACCGATCATCAAACCTTCGCCACGCACCTCTTTAATCTGTGGGAATTGTTTCAATTCTTTCAGCAGATGAGCACCTACCTTGGCAGCATTCTCTACCAGGTTCTCACCTTTCATAACATCCAGCACCGCGATAGCAGCAGCACAAGCCAGGTGGTTACCACCAAAAGTGGTTCCCAATTGTCCATATACGGGTTTGAATTTCGGACTGATCAGGACACCAGCCATCGGAAAGCCATTGCCAATCCCCTTTGCAACCGTAATCATATCGGGACGGATACCTGCATGTTGGTGAGCAAAAAATTTACCGCTACGCCCGTAGCCGGATTGTATTTCATCCAAAACAAGTACTGCATCCACTTCTTCGCAAGCCTTACTCAGTTCTTTCAAGAATTTCACTTCCGGAACCTGAATACCGCCTACTCCTTGAATACCTTCAATAATCACCGCACAGACATCTCCTTTTGCCAATTCCGCTTTAGCTGCTTCTATATCGTTCAAAGGCAGATAAGTCACATGCCCATTGTCATTGATTGGGGCTATAATTTTCGGATTGTGGGTTACCTCCACTGCCAGTGAAGTACGTCCATGAAATGCTTTGCAAAAAGAAAGCACACGTTTGCGACCATTGTAAAAAGAAGCCAGTTTCAACGCATTTTCATTAGCTTCGGCCCCACTGTTTATCAAAAACAATTGATAATCATCATAACCCGAAAGTTTCCCTAAACGGTCTGCCACTTCCTGCTGTAGCTTGTTAACCACCGAATTGGAATAAAATCCCAACTGTGCAACCTGGTTGCTTATCATTTCCACATAATACGGATGTGCGTGACCGATAGAAATAACCGCATGACCACCATACAAATCAAGGTATTCCGTACCTTGATCATCCCATACATGACAACCTTTTCCCTTGACAATGTTTATGTCAAAAAGAGGATATACATCAAATAATTTCATAAACTCTTCTTTATTAAAAAGCAGACGGTTTCAACCTCAGCCCTACGGTTTCTTCCAGATTGAACATGAGATTCATATTATGGACCGCTTGTCCGCTTGCCCCCTTCAACAAGTTGTCAATGCAAGAGATAACCAGCAGTTTATCGCCATGCTTCTCCAAATGAATCAAACACTTGTTGGTGTTCACCACCTGCTTCAAATCTATATTTTTGTCTACAATATGAACGAAAGAATCCTCGGCATAATAGTCTTGATACATCTTCACCAGTTCTTCCAGTTCCACCTTGCATTTGACTACCAGAGTAGCAAAGATACCACGCGGGAAATCACCCCGGTAAGGAATAAAATCTATTTCAGCATTAAAGCTGTTTTGCAACTGTTTCAATGATTGCTTGATTTCGGGAACATGCTGATGAGAAAACGGTTTATAGATGCTCATATTATTATTACGCCAGCTGAAATGGCTGGTAGCACCCGGTTTCACCCCTGCCCCTGTACTTCCGGTAATGGCATTTACCATTATATCCTCGTTCAGTAACAGATGTTTGGCTAACGGCAATAAACCCAATTGAATACAAGTGGCAAAACATCCCGGATTGGCCACGTGCTTGCTATGGCAGATAGCACGACGGTTCAGTTCCGGCAAACCATAGATGAAGCCATGGTCATCACTCTTGATACGGTAGTCCATACTGAGGTCTATGATTTTCAAATCCTCGGGTACATTGTGACTATCCATAAACTTCTTTGTATCTCCATGAGCCGTACAGAAGAACAATACATCAATCTCATCCAAAGGAAGTTCGTCGGTAAAAACCAAATCCGTTTCACCATAGAGTCCCTCATGTACGTCGGTAATCTTATTGCCGGCGTTACTGCTGCTGTTTATAAACTTTATGTCTACATCAGGGTGATTAATCAGCAGACGAATCAATTCGCCCGCCGTATAACCTGCCCCACCGATAATTCCTGCTTTAATCATACTTATTAAATTTCTTCGTCCTTGTGGTTATTATAATAAACACGCAAAGGTGTAGAAGTCACTTTGATAAAGCCTTTGGCATCTTCTGCTGTCCATCCCTTCTGCATTTCACCATATTCACCGAATTTGGTCTTCACCAGGTCGTCTTTCGATTCAACACCCACAGTAGAGAATGAAAGCGGACGGAGTTCCAAGATAGCTGTACCGTTTACATTACGCTGAGATTCCTGCAACATTGCCTCAATATCGCGCATTACCGGTTCCAGATACTGACTTTCATGCAAGAACATTCCATACCAGTTGGCAACCTGGTCTTTCCAGTATTGCTGCCACTTGCTCAACGTATATTTTTCAAGGAAACGATGGGCTCCGATAATCAGCATAGGAGCAGCAGCCTCGAATCCTACACGCCCTTTGATACCGATAATGGTATCCCCAACGTGCATGTCACGGCCGATACCGTAGGGTGCACCGATCTCTTCCACTTTCTGAATAGCCTTGATAGGATCATCAAACTTCTCGTCATTAACAGCCTTCAGCTCACCTTTTTCAAATGTAAGACGAAGCTGTTCGCTTCCTTCCTTGGTCACCTGTTTCAAATAAGCACTTTCGGGCAAACCCTGCGCAGAGTCCAATATTTCCCCACCGCAGATAGAAGTTCCCCAAAGACCTACATTATAAGAATATTTCAATTTTGTAAAGTCAGCGGCAAAACCATGTTCATTCAAATAATCAATTTCCTGCTGACGGCTTAATGCCATGTCACGGGTCAATGTGATGATCTCAACCCCCGGAGCCAATACCAGAAAAGTCATATCGAAACGAATCTGGTCATTACCCGCACCAGTCGAGCCGTGTGCGATAGCATCCGCACCTATTTCATTAGCATAACGCGCTATGGCCAACCCTTGGAAGATACGTTCAGAACTTACAGAAATAGGATAAGTACCATTACGGAGCACATTACCGAATACCATATATTTCAAGCTCTTCTCATAGTATTCCCGGGTCACATCCAATGTCACATACTTCACAGCACCCAGTTTGTAAGCGTTCTCTTCGTTCTGCTTCAGCTGCTCCTCACTGAAACCACCCGTGTTTGCACAAGCAGCATACACTTCATACCCTTTTTCCTTAGCCAGATACATTACAGTGAAAGAGGTATCAAGCCCCCCGCTGAATGCTACTACTACTTTTTTCTTCTTTTCTTCCATAATGATATTATTTTAATTGAGAATTAAAAATTGAAAACTGAGAAATAAGTACATGAACGCGCAGCCATCTTTTAATTTTTAATTCTTAATTTTTAATTTATTAAATAGTGTCTTCTTCGTGCAAAGCCGGATCGTAAAGCATGGCTGTACAAATACAGAACTTACGGTTCTTTGCCACTAATATATCGTGATTGATACAGCCTTCACAACCTTTCCAAAAGGCTTCATCATCAGTCAGTTCATTGAAAGTTACAGGAACATATCCCAGTTCTGTATTCATTTTCATTACCGCCGCACCACTGGTCAGACTGAATATCTTCGCTTTAGGCCATCGCAGACGTGCCAATCGGAACGAAGCCGCCTTTATACGCTTGGCCAAGCCCATCCCACGATAATTGGGATGCACAATCAATCCCGAAGTTGCTACATATTGCTTGTTTCCCCATGACTCAATATAGGTAAATCCTGCAAAATCCTCTCCACATAAAGCAATAATCGCCTTTCCTTCTTTCATCTTTGTAGTCACATATTCATGTGTGCGTTCTGCAATGCCTGTTCCGCGTACCTTAGCCGCCTCTCTAATAGTATCTAAAATTTTATCAACGTAAACTTCATGTGAGGCATCTGCCACCATCACATCCACTTGTTTAGCATCCATTTCCTTTTTTATCTATATTATTTTATTGTATATTCGGTATAATCAATGAAAGCGCATTCTTCACTCCCGCTCTTGTGCAGCCTTCACGAATGACAAGCATAATAGTATCATCACCAGCAATAGTTCCCAATATTTCATCAAAGTTCCGGTTATCAATATCATAAGCCAAACTACTAGCATATCCGGGACGAGTCTTGATTACTGCCAGATTAGCCGAAAATTCAATGGAAATAAATCCATTATGCATCAACATCTCACTGGCCGAATGTTGCTCAGTCATACGTTTGTACATGGTATTGTTTGGCAATACATATACATAATTTCCGTTCATACTGGCTGCTTTCGCCACTTTCAACTGCTTCAAGTCACGAGACAAAGTAGCTTGGGTCAATCGGAATCCTTCTTTCGCCAATTCCTGCAACAACTCTTCCTGGCTACCTACTTCCTTGCTCGAAATAATAATCTTAATGGCATCAAGTCTGCTATTCTTGCTCTTCATACTGCATAATTATTCTGATTCGACTGCAAAATTACAGAATATTCGGGAATATAGATACAAAAAAGAGAATATTTTTGCGACTTTATGCATATTTTCAATAAAGCTCTTATCCATCATCCCAAGAGTAAACCAAAATCACACCAAATTCTTCTTTTCAATGCGATCTTCTTAAAAAGACGGTAATATTATGTTTTACGGCAGGTACAACCAAATCCAACAGTTATAATATCAAAAAAACAAGGACGACTTTCGGGGAATAAACTATTTTTGCATCACTATTAATTCCTTAAAATCAAAAATAAAGGCATGGAACACACTTATTTCTTTGCGGTAGACCTGGGTGCCACCAGTGGACGTACCATCTTAGGTTGCCTGGGAGAAGGCAAAATGGAGTTGAAAGAACTGACTCGTTTCCCTAATCATATTATAGAAACCGGAGGACATTGTTATTGGGATATTTACGCCTTATACAATGAAATTATCAGGGGACTGAAAGTGGTAGCCAAAGACAATCTGCCTATCCGGTCCATCGGTATCGATACTTGGGGGGTGGATTTCGTATTCGTGGGCAAAGACGGAGAGTTACTCCGCAATCCTTATTGCTACCGCGACCCTCACACAACAGGTGCACCTGAAGAATATTTTACCCATATTCCCCGTGAACGAGTATATGACATCACTGGAATTCAAATTATGAATTTCAATTCCTTGTTCCAATTGTCAACACTCCACCGCAATCATTGCTCGGCCTTGGAAGCAGCCGATAAAATACTGTTTATGCCGGATGCCTTAAGCTATATGCTGACCGGTAAAATGGTAACAGAATATACCATCGCTTCTACTTCCCAGATGTTGAATCCGCGCACCAAACGCTTCGAAAAGGAACTGCTGGATGTAGCAGATATCAAGGAAGAACAGTTCGGCCGTTTCGTTTTCCCGGGAGAGCCTATCGGAGTACTGACAGAAGAAGTGCAGAAAATCACAGGTCTGGGAGCTATTCCAGTCATTGCCGTTGCCGGTCATGACACAGGTTCAGCCGTGGCTGCCGTACCAGCACACAACGAAAGATTCGCTTATCTGAGTTCCGGTACGTGGAGCCTGATGGGAATTGAAGTGAAAGATGCCATTATAAATAAGGAAAGCTTTGAACAGAACTTCACCAATGAAGGAGGTGTGGAAGGAACTACCCGGTTCCTGAAAAACATCTGTGGCATGTGGCTGTTGGAGCGTTGCCGCAAAGAATGGGAAGCAACCAACAACTATTCTTACACAGAACTGATAGATGCCGCTCTGACAGTTCCCGCTTTCCGCAGTCTCATCAATCCCGATGCCCCCTGCTTCTCCAATCCGACATCTATGATTCAAACCATCGGACATTATTGCAAAGAAACCAACCAACCTGTACCACAGAGTTATGGCGAAATCACCCGTTGTATATTCGACAGTCTTGCCCTGCGCTACAAACAAGTATTCGGCTATTTGCAACAAATGGCCCCGTTCCCCATCGAAAAGCTGCACATTATCGGTGGAGGCTCACGAAACAATCTGTTAAACCAGTTCACTTGCAATGCAGTGGGCGTACCTGTTATAGCAGGTCCCAGTGAAGGGACAGCTATCGGTAACATTATGTTACAGGCAAAAGCCAACGGGCTGGTAAGCGATATCGCGGCTATGCGCCAACTAATCAGCACTTCCATAGAAACCGTTTCTTTTGAGCCCCAGCAAGCAGAAGAATGGGAAGAAGCATATAAGAAGTATTTAGCTCATTATAGAGAAGATATTTAATATTCACCTTGAAATTTATTCATTAAACAAACAAATAATATCATGAAAGAAGAATTGATTAATAAAGCGTATGAGATCGCAAAAGAACGTTATGCCGCTGTAGGTGTCGACACAGAAAAAGTAATGGAAACCATGCAGAATTTCCATCTGTCACTGCATTGCTGGCAAGCAGATGATGTAACCGGCTTCGAAGTTCAGGCAGGTTCATTGACCGGTGGTATCCAGGCTACAGGTAACTATCCCGGCAAAGCCCGCAACATCGATGAACTACGTGCAGACATTCTGAAAGCAGCTTCATATATACCAGGTACTCACCGTTTGAATCTGCACGAAATTTATGGCGACTTCCAAGGAAAAGTCGTAGATCGTGACGAAGTAGAACCCGAACACTTCAAAAGCTGGATTGAATGGGGTAAGGAAAACAACATGAAACTGGATTTCAACTCTACTTCATTCTCTCATCCTAAAAGCGGTGACTTGTCTTTATCAAATCCCGATGAAGGTATCCGCAACTTCTGGATTGAGCACACCAAACGTTGTCGTGCCGTAGCCGAAGAGATGGGTAAAGCCCAGGGCGATCCTTGTATCATGAACCTGTGGGTACACGATGGCAGCAAAGACATCACTGTAAACCGCATGAAATACCGTGCTTTGTTGAAAGACTCTCTGGATCAGATTTTCGCAACAGAATATAAGAACATGAAAGACTGTATCGAATCAAAAGTATTCGGTATCGGACTGGAAAGCTATACAGTAGGTTCTAATGATTTCTATATTGGCTACGGTGCCAAGAACAACAAAATGATTACCTTGGATACCGGCCATTTCCACCCGACAGAAAGTGTTGCCGACAAAGTTTCTTCCTTGTTGTTGTATGTCCCCGAACTGATGCTGCACGTAAGCCGCCCCGTACGTTGGGACTCAGACCATGTAACCATCATGGACGACCCGACTATGGATTTATTCAGCGAAATCGTTCGTTGCAACGCCTTGGATCGTGTACACTATGGACTTGACTACTTCGATGCTTCCATCAACCGCATTGGTGCATACGTTATAGGCAGCCGCGCGGCTCAAAAATGTATGGTACGCGCTTTATTGGAACCGATTGCCAAACTGCGCGAATATGAAGCAAACGGACAAGGCTTCCAACGTCTGGCTCTGCTCGAAGAAGAAAAAGCTTTGCCTTGGAATGCTGTATGGGATATGTTCTGCTTGAAGAACAATGTACCCGTAGGCGAAGAGTTCATTGCAGAAGTAGAGAAATACGAAGCAGAAGTCACTTCGAAACGCTAATCAATATCCAACTACAAGATTGTCTTCCGTAGGGGCGGCCTCAAGTGCTGCCCCTACCGGGAACATAGTTGTAGCCTTAAAGAATATAAACAATGGAAATCATTATCGGATTAATCATCATCGCCATAGGAAGTTTCTGCCAATCCAGTTCATACGTACCTATAAAAAAAGTGAAAGAATGGAGTTGGGAAAGTTTCTGGCTGCTACAAGGTGTATTTGCCTGGCTGGTATTCCCGTTATTGGGTGCGTTGCTAGGTATCCCTCAAGGAAGCAGTTTATTTGACCTTTGGGGAACAGGAGGTGCTCCGATGAGCATCTTTTATGGTATATTATGGGGAGTAGGCGGTCTCACCTTCGGTCTTTCCATGCGTTATCTGGGAGTGGCCTTAGGACAAAGTATAGCACTGGGCACCTGTGCCGGATTCGGCACACTTTTTCCCGCCATTTTTGCCGGAACCAACCTGTTTGAAGGAAACGGACTTATTCTTTTACTGGGAGTATGTATCACTTTGTCGGGTATTGCCATTATAGGATATGCCGGCAGTCTTCGCGCCAAAAACATGAGCGAAGAAGAAAAACGCGCGGCAGTAAAAGATTTCGCTCTGACCAAAGGACTGTTGGTAGCCCTACTGGCAGGTGTGATGAGTGCCTGTTTCGCTTTAGGACTCGATGCCGGAACGCCCATCAAGGAAGCTGCATTGGCAGGAGGCGTAGAAGGGCTTTATGCAGGACTTCCCGTAATCTTCCTGGTAACATTAGGCGGTTTCCTGACTAATGCGGTTTACTGTCTGCAACAAAATATAGCCAACAAAACCATGAGTGATTATGCCAAAAGCAATGTATGGGGAAATAACTTGATATTCTGTGCTTTGGCAGGAGTACTGTGGTATATGCAATTCTTCGGTTTGGAAATGGGTAAAAGTTTCCTGACCGGAAGTCCTGTACTGCTAGCTTTCTCATGGTGTATATTGATGGCTTTGAATGTTACTTTCAGTAACGTATGGGGTATTTTATTAAAAGAATGGAAAGGCGTATCTACCCGGACTATCACTGTTCTGATAACCGGACTGGTAGTTCTTATCTTTTCTCTCGTATTTCCTAATTTATTTTAAAAGAATTACTATATTTGTAGCATACTGTTATTCAGAATGAAAAAGATGAATAACAATATCCTATGAACAATCAAATAAAAAAGATATGAAATCAATCTTAGACAATCGCCCTGAATTGGCCAAAGAGGTGAATAAAGTAGCCGAAGTAGCCGGATATTTGTGGCAAAAAGGATGGGCCGAACGTAACGGAGGTAATATCACCGTCAATATCACCGAATATGTAGACGATGAAATCCGTCAGATGCCCGCTATCAGCGAAGTAAAACAAATCGGTGTAACACTGCCTCACTTGAAAGGCTGTTATTTTTATTGCAAAGGAACCAATATGCGTATGCGGGATTTGGCGCGTTGGCCTATGGACAACGGTTCTGTCATCCGTATTTTGGATGACTGTGCCAGCTATGTCATCATTGCCGACAAACCGGTTCAACCTACTTCGGAAGTTCCCTCCCACCTGAGCGTACACAATTACCTCATCAGCATAGGCTCTCCTTACAAAGCATCCGTGCATACACACCCCATCGAACTGATTGCCCTGTCTCACAACAAAAAGTTCATGGAAAAAGATGTGGCAACCAACCTGTTATGGAGTATGATTCCTGAAACAAAAGCATTCTGTCCGCGTGGTCTGGGCATGATTCCTTATCAATTGCCTAGTTCTGTAGAATTAGCCGATGCAACCATCAAGGAACTAGCCGATTATGATGTCGTTATGTGGGAAAAACACGGCATTTTTGCCGTTGACCGTGACGTAATGGCCGCATTCGACCAAATCGATGTTTTAAATAAATCCGCATTGATTTACATCGCTGCCAAGAATATGGGATTTGAGCCGGACGGTATGAGTCAGGAACAGATGAAAGAAATGAGTGTGGCTTTTAATCTACCCAAATAATATTTTATAGTCTTCCCCTAATGGGGAGATTTTAAAGATGATTTGACTCCGCATGGGGACAAATCATCTTTTTTATTATCGGGACTCAAAAGATAAATCGCGTACTTAACTCATTGACAGTTTGATTATCTTATGTTTTTTTCAGAACAATGAGTATTCTTTTTGGCTATCTTTGGCAAAGACAGATTCACTAAACCTACAGAGAGATATGAAAGCAAATAAATTATTCCTTTTGGCAGGTCTCCTTCTATCAGGCAGTATGATACCTATAACGGCTCAGAACAAGAAAGAGAAGAAACAACAAAGAGAACAAGCAGTACGCGAGGCTGTTGACGCAAAGGCATACAAAATCAATGTGGACCGGGTAATGCCTATGAAAGGAGGCAGCAAACACCTGACTTCCGATTATTCTTTAGAAATAAGAAACGATTCGGTATATTCCTATCTGCCTTATTTCGGAGTGGCGTATAACGTTCCTTACGGAGGTGGAAAAGGATTAAATTTTAGTGCTCCTTTATCAGAATATACTTCAACATATAGCAAAAAGGGAAATGCTAAAATCACACTAAAAGTACGGAACGAGGAAGACAATTACCTTTACAATATCACCATTTATCCCAATGGCAGCAGTAACATACAGGTCACCCCCACAAACAGACAATCTATTTCTTTCTCCGGAGAAATGGATCTAAAGAAGAAAGAATGAACCATAAATAAAAAAGGGAGATGTCAAAACTAAAACAACCTATCGAACTATATGATCAGGTCATTTTAGTTTTGCTCCCCTCATTAAATTACAGCTATTATTTACTTATTTCTCTAACCGGCTAAAGAAATTCTCAATGGCTTCCTTATTGACAAAAACTCCTTTTACTCCGGTCACTTCCACCGTATCCATCAACAAAGCCAAGCCCTGATAACCGTTTTCATCCTTTGCCAGTACTTCCTTCTGATAAATTTCAGCTGATTGGCAGGCTTTACCATCTTCAGGTAATTTCTCGAACCGGCCAAGGTAATAATTGCCTTCAAAGAAATTATGTGTAGATTCTGTCAACTGGAATCTGCTGGATTCGGGAGCATAAAAAATATTCCCACTAATAAATGTACTATCCGGATATCCGCCCCATGAATCCAAAGTAATCATAGTACGGTCGATATCAGCCGCAGGTTTACGGTTCACATGAATAATGTTACGGGTAATGCGACTATCCTTTACAGGACCTGCCAGATGAACAGCCGGTGAGAACATCCCGGCACGAGTCGGTTCAGGCCGCACTCCGTCACCTATACTCACATTGTAACGGACTATAGTGCCCAAGTTACCTACATTAAAAGATGCGTCGGCCGTGCCGTCATTGCAAACCAATACCAAGCCACCATAGTTATCATGACTATAATTGTACTGAATGACCGTTCCCCGGCAATTCCAATCCGAATCAAATCCCTGTGCATCCCACGGAGCTTTATGACCACTTACTTCATTAAACTGCACCAAAGTATTATCACAACTCCACGGCCAAATACCTGCTGCCGCCTCTGTGTCAGGAAGCATATCAGGACAGTCACGCATTACATTGTATTCTATCAAGGTACTGTCACAACCGATAGGTACAATACCATCCCCTGGTACTTCCTCTATCAAATTTCCCCGTATCACGGTATGCTTGCTGGGATGCCAGTTCTGCCGGTCGCTATAAGCAGCCCAAATCATAGCATTACGGGTACATCTCAAAATATGGCAGTTCTCTATGGTTAACCTATTGAATGTTGAAATTTTCTTTTCACCGCCATTCACTATATAAATACCGCACCCTCCGCCTTTTTCTTTTACCAACGAACCATTGACATCCCGTACAGTCACATTATTGACAACAATGTTCTGCGATACGCCATAATCCATACACTCTATCTTCAAGCCCGAACGATAAGGCAGAGGCTGCCTGCCTGTATTCACGATTTCCAAATTCTGCATCGTTATATAGTCCGAATTACAGATACGGGCTGCATACAAGGAAGTATCATATCCCACAATGCAAGGTTTCCGTTCACCATCACCATAAGCATCTATATAAATACGATCTTCGGGTATACCCTGTCCGGTGATTTCAAGTTCGCCATTAAAAACCTCACCGCGCTTCAACAAAACTTTATTGCCCGGCAGTAATTTCACACCACGTAGCTTTTCCAGACTTTTCCATGCTTCATCCGGGGCTAACCCACTATTATTATCATCACCGCCGGTAGCATCCAGATAATAGCACACTGGACTATCAGAACATGCTGCCAACAGGAAGGAAAATAAAAGAAGGATCATTGTTTTTCTCATTTCTCTTCCGTTTTTAAAAAGTTATCAATTTTATTCCAGAAGTTGTCAGAACAACCAGGCTTCACCACAGATTACGCAAATTCACACAGTTTTTTGATTTAAAGGTTATTTGCCTCCTACTTCTTTGTGACAGTCCGTGTACCCTGTGATGAAAACCTGCACTCCACATTACTTCCACAAGTCGTGCTGAACCAGTTTCTTGTTAGTATCCAGTTCGGCAGTCGGCAAAGGCCATACATAATCCCTCTCACCGTTGAACTTACGTGCTTCATAAGCCAAGCCATACATAGTGCGTTCATTCTCTATATTGGCTACCGCCTTATCCAATTCCTTCCAACGATAAAGGTCAAACAAACGCAAACCTTCAAAAGCCAGTTCCACACGACGCTCATGCTTAATGACTTCCAACAATTCATCTTTAGAAAGAGAAGTGCCTTCCACTTCCTCTACTGTGGGCATGTTCACATCCGCACGTTGCCGCACTTCATTAACCAAAGCAGTTACATCACTATAAACATAGCCTCCTTTCTGTACCATCGCCTCCGCCAAAGATAATAAAACTTCGGCATAACGCACCACATAAAAGTCTTGTCCATTATCCCAAGAGTTAGAAGTATCCGTAGGATCAAAATACTTATAAACATATACGGTAGACAGAGAAGCGGCAGCTCCGCCATATACATTGGCATACGGATTTGAAGCCGAAGTATCTATACCTCCTTTACCGTTCCAAAGCATACCGGGAACAAACAAAGTGCTATATAAACGCGGATCACGATTCTCAAAATGAGCAGGATTAGGCTTGCTGACATCCAAGCCACCCCCACCGTTCAGTTCGGCTATCTTCGTATCGGTAGTCGGTTTACCGTCTTTGCAATAATAAGCATCCGCCAAATCTATAGTACCATTCATTGCTTCCAGCGGAGTATTCCAATGCGCATTAAAAGCAGCACCTTCACTCATACCCGGTCCTTCATAACGGACTGCAAAAATGATTTCAGGAGAAGTTTCTCCACTTTGAGTAAACAGTTTGGCATAACTCGGATCAAGCGAGTATCCCAAACCCTGCACCTGCTTATAAGCAGCAATCGCGTCATCCCATTTTTCATTATACAAAGCCACACGCCCCAGTAAGGAAAGAGCAGCTCCTTTGGTGATATGACCCCGTGAAGACGCGTTTTGCGGAAGTACTTCAGCCGCATCCTGCAAATCAGTCATAACATGAGCCACAATAGCCGCACGGTCCGTCTTTTCACATTCAGCCTCGTCAATGGTCAAAGGGGCGGTCAGGAAAGGAACATCCTGATACGTCATAGTCAAGTTTATATACATCAATGCACGTATGGTCTTTGCCTCAGCCTGATAAATCGCCTTTTGGGAAGCATCCATATCCACTCTATCAATATTAGCAATCAGCACATTACAACGGCTGATCACTTCATAGCAATCTTTCCAATAACTGCCAATGATAGAAGAACTTGGGGTATGAATTCCCATAGCCATATCATAACCTTCCATCCAGCCACTCCAATTAAAATGCCCGCCATTATCTGATATACAATCCATATATAAAGGGCCCAATGAATATTGGTCGGAATTATAAAGCTGATTGCTCTGCAAAGCATCATAACAAGATGCCAACGCCATCAAAGCATCATCCGGCGTCTGCCAAAATGTATTGGATGAAGATTCTGTCAATGAGTCCCTCTGCAAAAAGCTGTCAGAGCAAGAAGTCAGCAAAGCTCCTGACAACAGAGCCAGCCCTATAAAGTTATTAATTGATTTCATAGTTGTTGCTTTTAAAATTTAACGTTAACACCAAATGAATAAGTTCTTGTATTGGGATGTACATCATTACGGGAATCTGTACTCAGTTTTTCAGGATCATAATCGTCCAAGGAAGTGAAAGTAAGCAAATTAGTTCCTGCCAAATAGAGTCTGATACTCTGAACGCCCAACTTGGTCAAAAACTCTCTTTGCCTGAAAGTATATCCGATTTCCAAATTCTTCAGACGCAAATAATCACCTTTTGTCAACCAAAATGAAGAATAGTTATTATTAATAGTTCCTCCCAAACGAGGCATGCTTCCATTCGGATTACTTTCAGACCATCTGTCCAACCAACGGCTAGTCTTGTTTCCACCGTTGGAAATAGTAGTTTCATCCCAATTATAACGATATACACCTGCAATGCCTTGCCAGAATGTATTGACATCAAAATCTTTATAAGAGAATCCCAGATTGAAAGAATACTGCATTTTAGGGAACGGATTTCCGATAATAGTACGGTCAGCATCATTTATATTACCATTATTGTCTATATCTTCATACATGATATCACCTAATTGCGGTTCCTGGTTGTTTTGCATAATCTTCTGTCCGTTCGCATTTACACGGTCCAAATCTGCCTGGGTACGATAGATACCGATGGCTTTCAGCCCATAATAAGAGCCGATGGCTTCACCTTCACGATTGATCGTATTATCCTTAATGTCTTCTACCCCTTTCATATCAGTAATCTCATTTTTCACACCTGAAAGCGAGAAACCTGCCTGCCATGCCCAGTCACCTTTCTGATCGAAATAATTAGCAGCCAGTTCCCAACCCCGGTTACGAACCTTTCCCGCATTCTGATAAGGAGCATCCAAAGATCCCAGGAAAATACCCGGCATAGCGAGCTTCATCAAAATATCCGAGGTATTTTTCTCATACCAGTCAAAAGTGACATTGATCTTTCCACCCCAAAAAGCAGCATCAAAACCAAAGTCTGTAATAGTAGTTGTTTCCCATTTAATGTTCTCATTAGGTATCTTGGCAGTCTTCATACCAATCTGTTTGCTATCACCGAAATAGTAACTGCCACTAGCCGCCAATGTAGCCGCATAAGCATAGTTACCAATTTCCTGATTACCCAATTTACCCCAGCTACCACGCAATTTCAATGAGTGGAGGAACTTCACATTCTCCATAAATTTCTCATTTGTCATGATCCATGCACCCGAAAATGAAGGGAAGGTAGCATAACGATGTGCCTTGGGCATACGTGACGAACCATCGTGACGGACATTCATCTCTAACAGATAACGGCCTCCGTAATTATAATTCAAGCGTCCGAAGAATGACTGCAAGGAACTCTCTTCCGCTGATCCGGTCACATGGTCATTCATAGTACCTCCATCCATTTCATAAATATTATCGGTAGCGAATCCCTGCTTGGACGCCTCATTCTTGTCCCAACGGGTAGCCTGGATAGAATGGCCTGCCAACAGATTGAACGAATGTTTTCCTACAGAAAAATCATAGGTCAGAATATTTTCATTAATATAAGTCGTTTCCAGATAATGATAATCTGTCAGTTTATTGGTACCGACTGTGGTCAGCGCATTTCCTTCAGCATCGTATCTTATATTATTCTTCGGATTGAAAGTAGTCACATCGTTCATATAATATTTATAAGCCAGACTTGAACGGAACTTCAATCCTTTTATGATATCAATTTCACCAAAGAATTTACCATCAAAACGATAATGCTTGTTATCTTTATAGCCCATATTCAAAGCTTCAATCGGATTTTTGAATACGGATTGGGAAATATTGGGATTTCCATCCAAAAATCCATAATGTCCGTTAGAATAACGCACAGGAACAGTAGGACGGGTAAACCAAGTAAGGTAGCGCATCAAACCTTCACCGGTAACACTGGTAGTAGGCTCATCAATGTTCTGACGGCTTCCCGAAAGATTCAGACCTAATTTTACAATACCCAATTGTGCATCCAGATTGGAACGGAAATTAAAACGTTGATTGGCCGTTTCACGCAAGATACCATCCTGCTGGAAATACTGAGTGGAAATCATGTAATGTACCGCTTTACTACCACCGTTCACAGACAAATGGTGTTGGTGCATGGCTGCTGTACGAAACATTTCCTTAGCCCAATCGGTATTGGCAAAATGATCGGGGTCTGATCCGTTTTGCAACTTTTGTAACATTTCATCCGTGTATGCTTTGGAAGGCCAGCATTCGTTATACATCTTCGCCCATTCATAAGAATTCACATAATCGGGCAGCACGGTAGCTTCTTGCAAAGCGATACTACCGGAATATGTAATGGTAGGTTTCTGCTCACCGCCCCGTTTGGTAGTCACCAGAATAACCCCGTTGGCAGCACGTACACCATAAATAGAAGCCGAAGCCGCATCCTTCAATACGGAAACACTTTCAATATCATCTGCAGGGATTTCCGCAATCTGGCTTACCGAGCTTTCCACTCCATCGATCAAGACCATCGGATCATTGTGTTCAAAAGTTCCTACACCACGGATACGGATTTCGGGACTGTCATGACCGGCCTGGGCACCATTGTTGGTCAACATAACACCCGGCAAACGACCCTGAAGCATATTGGCAGTATTCGCTACCGGCATAGAAGCTACATCCTTGAAATTTACAGCAGCAACAGAACCCGTCAGATTTTCCTTCTTCTGCACGCCATAACCGACTACTACCACTTCGTCAATCATTTCCGTATCTTCCTTCAGATTTACATTCAGCACCGTATTGTCTTTCGAAATACGATATTCCTGATCGGAATATCCTATAAAAGAAATGACAATAGTAGAATTAGAAGCCACCGTGAGATTGAAATTACCATCCAAATCAGTCACCGTTCCATTGGTTGTTCCTTTTTCAACCACACTGGCACCGATGACCGGTTCGCCTGTGGCATCTTTTACAATACCGGAAACTTTAAACTTGTCTGCTTGCAGACTGGAAGCGCTCACATTCATCGCAGGGATGAAGAAGCAGAGACACAGCAATAGACTCAGTACCCGGAATGTACTGGTTTCTGTCAGAGTTTTCATGTTCATAATACTTTTTTTAAAGGTCTAACAAATAAAGATAATTCGTTTTATTTGCCAGCAAAAGTAAGAGGAACAGAAAAGAAACAGGGAGAATTATTACCGGAAAAAGGCTGTTTATTCCCTATAGAGCCTATTTCCGGTAATAATCAGCCATCATACTTCATCATATACTCTGTAGGAGAAAGTCCGAATTTCTTCTTAAAGCAGGAACTGAAATATTTAGGGTCGTTGAAACCTACGGCATACGCCAAATCGGCTATACGGATTTTCTTTTTCTCGTCTATCAGCCGACAAGCCGCTTGCAAACGGACATTGCTGATAAATGCAGAGGGAGTAAGTCCGGTCAACAGTTTCAATTTATCTGCTAGTGTAGTCCGGGCCATACCCATCTCCGCCATAAACTGTGCATGTTCAAAATCACAATCACTCAAATGGGCATTCACACAATCCACCGCTTTCCGAATGAAAGCTTCGTCCATCGAGGTGTAATTTAATTCTTTGGCTTCAAAGACCAACTGCTTACGAAAATCCACCCCCATACGTTTGCGCCGTTTCAACAAGTTATCTATCTTGGCAAACAAGACAGAGAGGCGGAGCGGTTTACAGATATAACCATCGGCCCCAGACTCATACCCTTCCACATGGTCTTCATCACTAGTCTTGGCCGTTAACAAAATCAATGGAATATGGCAGGTCTCAAATTGAGTCTTCACCCGGCGGCACAATTCCATACCGTCCATTTCGGGCATCATAACATCGGAAACAATTAAATCCACTTCCTGTTTGGCAAGGATCTCCAAAGCTTCCGTTCCATTAGCGGCCTTCAGAATATGGTATTTGCCATGCAACAGACGAACCATCAAAGCCAATAATTCCTCATTATCCTCCACTAACAAAATAGTCGATGCTGCCGGTTTCTCTTCCAACATATCAATCTCCGAGACATTCTCCATTTCATCTGCCGATAAAACAGCATAGTCCACATTTTCAGTATTCTCGTCTACCTCATCTTCAGCAAAAGCCTCACGTCCTATAGGAATTTCAACCACAAAAGTATTCCCTTCCTCCTTATCGCTAAATACCTGTATCGTTCCATGATGCAACAATACCAAATCTTTAGTCAGCGACAAACCGATACCCGTCCCTATGGTATGGAATTTGCGATACTCCCCTTCATAGAATCTCTCGAACATATGATCCAATTTCTCTTTTGGAATCAACTCGCCGGGATTGTTCACACTCAATTTAAAAGTCCTCTTTTCCTCATCATGAGCCTGCGACACCACAATAGTTCCTCCTTCAGAAGTATATTTAGCGGCATTGGAAAGCAGATTGTACACCACTTTATCCAATTTATCCACATCAAAATATCCCGAATATTCTTCAGACAAATCAAATTGTATGGACAATTTCTGCTTTTTAACCAAAGGAGCGAAAGCCGACACTGATTTTTTCAAGAACATACTGACATTTCCATGCGAAACTTTTAACCGCAACTTGCCATTCTCCACTTTCCTGAACTCTAAGATTTGCTGAATCAACCGGATTAACCGCACAGTATTATCAGCTATCACAGAACAAACCGACGAACTTGCCGGTACTTCTTGTTTCAGTTCATCCACCGAAGCCGATATAATAGAAAGCGGAGTCAGCAACTCATGAGTGATATTGGTAAAGAACTGTAATTTAGCATGATTGATTTCCTCCATTTTCTGCCGTTCTATCTTCCCCATCTCTATGGCCTGTTTCATCCGGATACGGTTTCTGACAATCCGATAAGTATACCATGCCAATGAAACGAACAACAAGACATAAAGGCAATAAGCCCACCACGATAACCAAGGCGGCGGAAGAATAGTTATACGCAGACATTTCATATCCGGAGACCAGATTCCATTCTGATTGGCTCCCTTTACACAAAAAGTATAAGTACCTGCCGGAAGATTGTTATAATAGGCAAACCGACGTCCAGCCTCAACGGACAACCATTCCTTGTCATATCCCTCCAACCGATATAAATAACGGTTCAACTCAGGATTGATATAGTTCAATATTGAAAAATCAAGACTGAAATTATTCTCCCGGTATCCTAATACAATTTTATCAATAAAATCAATAGCTCTGTTTGCAGCAATCCCCTCTCTGACGGAAAGAGGATAGGTACGTACCGATACATTATGTACCTTTATATCTGTAATTACTACCGGAGAATAGGCAGTATCCTGAACTATTTTATCAGGATAAAAACTGTTCAATCCACGGAATCCTCCGAAGAAAAGTTTCCCATCCGCCCCCTTGAAGCAAGAATTCCGGTTAAACATATGGTCTTGCAAACCATCATCTACCGTATAGGTATGTATTTTCGGTGCAGCACCGTCCAAAGGTATATCAATGTGATACATTTCCGCATTGGTAGTAAGCCATAAAGTATGCTCATCATCCTCCAGCATGCTGAAAACAACATCTCCATTCCGGAAATAATCATTCAAGACTGAAACAAAACGATCATTCTTCCGGTCATACAAATCGAGTCCGTTACCATTCGACCCCACCCATACTCTGTTGTATCCATCCACACAAACACTCATCGCCCCGACAGTGGATAATGTACCATCCGAAGGCGTATAAAACTTAACCTTATATGTTTCTCCGGATGTATCTATCCGCCATACCCCTTCATTACTAGTCGCTATCCAGATAAAGCCATCTTGATCTTCCGCCATTTTGAAAATAGAAATTTGGGGCAATGCCTGATTTGTCAAAGTCACCAGTTCATTCAAAGAATGAAGTCTTGATTCCGTATCCAAGATAAACACTCCCGAACGTGTCCCCAACCACAGATTCCCTTTCGAATCTTCCAACAAAGAATAAATACAAATATCACTCAGCTCCGGATTGGTAACGGTATTTATCACGTGTGCTTTCCCGGCTTTGACATTATAGAACCACACTCCATCATCCCAAGTGGCAAAACACAATTCATTTGTCCTTTTACGATAAATAATATCATTGACCGTCGATGTATATCCCATATTCTTCAATACAGGATGAGAGCGGTAAGGAACAATGGTATGCTGTTTCATATCATAAAATACCAGACCGAATCCCATGATTCCCATCCACAGATTCCCATTATCCTCCTGATAGACACTGCGGACAGAGCTGGTAGGGCAATGCTCACGCAAAGCCTCCAAAGAATCATAATTAAACCGGAACTTATTTGTATTTACAGTACAAACACCTCCTCCCAACATACCCAGCCACATCAGCCCGTCTTTACTGCACAACAGAGAGTTCACCTCATTAAAAGGTAAATCTCCTTGAAGGTTGCCCGGAACAATATTGGTAAAATTCCCGTCTCCCGATTCATCTTCCAAAATACTGACCCCACTGCGTGAACCGATCCAGAGCTTCCCGGAATTTTTATCCTGAGCAATGGCGTAGATAATATTATCCAACAGAGAATGAGAATTTCCCTTGATGTTCCGGAATGTTTTAAATGAGAAATGTTCCGAATCATACGGATTAATGAGTTTCACCAGTCCATACCGCCAGGTACCGATCCAAATATTCCCGGCTTCATCCTGAAATATGACATGCGCCGAATTACCAGGGTTAATCCCGTCGTAAGTATAATACAATTCCTTTTGAGGACTATAACGCAGCAGCCCCTGTTCCCAAGTACCAATCCATATTTGACCTTTCCGGTCTTCGACAACAGACTTTATATCCATGTTTTTTTCACAATCGAAAGTACGGCTGCCGGCTTTTCTGCGAAACAATCCCTTGTTGCTTCCCACCCATAAATCTCCGTTACTTGCATAAAGGATACTTTCTACATTGCTTACCTGTAACAAAGGACTGATTATTTTCTCTATCTCATCCGTTTCTTTATGCAACACGTATAATCCATTGTGCGTACCTATCCACAAATTATTCTCCTTGTCTTCGGCCACCATATTCACAAAACTATCAATGGAACGTCCATGATTCACTCCATCGGGTTTATATACAACAATAGAATAACCATCGTAACGCAAGAGACCATTGTAGGTCGAAATCCATATATACCCCTGGCTATCCTGAAATAACTTCCTGACTTCATTGGTAGGGAAGTTCACCGAAGTGGAAATGGATTTAAAATGATAAGTATTCACCTTATTATCAGCCCAAAGCAAAACAGGAAAAACAAAAAGATATATTACTCCAAGAATATATTCGCAGTTACGGTGTGCCAAGTGCATAGATTCAACTTTAAGATTTGATGCAATATTCGCAAAAAAAAGCATTTTAAGCAAATATTCCATAAGATTTGTTCTAAATTTCCCCCATTTGCATACATAAGAAACTAAAATTATACCTCCAGAAACACTTAGAACAAAAAGGTTAGAGGCTGTTAAGATAAAAAATTGTATATTTGCCGATAAGTGTGACCTAATTTTAAAACAGAGAAACATGCATTACAACGACCAAGGCGCTGATTTTAAATACCTAATTGTCAATGAGCGTGACAAGCGTTTCGGCTTGTCGGTGACTACCGTCGGATTCCAGGCTATCAGGGCCGGAAGCGTTTATCCACCACGCAACCACCCGGACGCCTATTATTTCACAGCCCAGAAAGGACGTGTGCTGCATGAATATCAGTTGGTATATATCACTAAAGGACGAGGAACTTTCGCCAGCGACACAACCCCGTCTGTCGACATATCCAAAGGGCAGATACTTTTCCTGTTTCCCGGACAGTGGCATACCTATGCGCCGCTGCAAAAGACAGGATGGAACGAATATTACATCGGTTTTGAAGGCCCGATTATAGACAATCTGGTAAAAAACAGCTTTATCTCAAAAGAAAGCCAGATTCTGGATATCGGTATCAATGAAGAACTGGCCAGTCTTTTTGCCCGTGCACTGGAAGTAGCGGAAGCAGACAAGACCGCAGCGCAACAATATTTGTCCGGCATCGTTTTACACATTATGGGAGCCGTACTTGCTATCTCGCAGAACAAACGCTATGAGGTGGACAATGCGGCACAAAAAATAGAAAGTGCCAAAATCATCATGCACGAAAATGTGTACAAGGATATAGACCCGGAAGAACTGGCCATGAAATTGGGAATCAGTTATTCCTGGTTCCGCAAAGTATTCAAAGAATACACCGGTTATGCGCCCGCCAAGTATTTCCAAGAGCTGAAACTGCGCAAAGCGAAGCAGCTGTTGATTGAAAGTTCCATGTCAGTGAAAGAGATATGTTATGAATTGAATTATACCTCTACTGAACACTTTTTCTCGGTATTTAAAAAGCGTACCAATTTCACCCCTACCGAATATCGTAACTTCGGACGGGGCGGAAAAGAAAAAGAGAATGAAAACGAATAAAGAAAAAATGAGAAAAATAACCATCAATCTGGCTGCTGTGGCAGCCTTTTGCATTGTAGTTGCATCACCGGCCTTAGTAAGCAGCAGTTGCGCTACTCCAAAAACGGAGCAGGAAGATACCACTATCATACGGGAAGATTCAGGTATTACGGCATTGAAATACAGTAGTCCCGAAGTTCCCGCCAGTATTGAGTTCTGTGGCAAAACCATTGATTTGAGCCGCTTTGACCGCCACGAGCGTATGGACCGTGAACTATTGGCATTCACCTATATGCACAGTACTTCCTTGCAAATGCTGAAAAAAGCCAACCGCTATTTCCCCATTGTAGAACCCATACTGAAAGAAAACGGAATACCTGATGATTTTAAGTACCTGATGGTAATAGAAAGTAATATGAATCCCACCGCCCGTTCTTCTGCCGGAGCTGCCGGACTATGGCAATTCATGCAAGGTACGGGACGGGATTACGGATTGGAGGTAAACAACAATGTGGACGAGCGTTACCATATTGAGAAAGCGACCCGTGCCGCCTGCCGCTACCTGAAAGACGCGTATGCAAAATATAAGGACTGGGTGGCTGTCGCCGCCTCTTACAATGCCGGTCAGGCACGCATTGCCAGCCAACTGGCCAAACAGGATGTGGACGACTCGTTGGATTTGCAACTGGTAGAAGAAACTGCCCGGTATGTGTACCGCATTCTTGCCGCCAAACAATTATTCAATGCCCCCACTACTTTCGGTTTCCGCCTGCGTGCATCGGATTTGTATCCGCCTATTCCTTATACGGAAATCACTGTGACGAAAGGAATTGCAGACTTGGCACGTTTCGCACGCAGCAAAGGAATCAATCTGGCCATATTAAAGAATATGAATCCCTGGTTACGGGAAACATCCTTGTCCAACCACAGTGGGCGGACTTACGTGATAAAAATCCCTACCAAAGAAGGAATGACTTATGATCCGAAAAAGACGGTGGCGCATGATAAGCGATGGGTGATAGAATAACTTTCTATCATACAGCATTCCATAATCAATTTACCAGTTTTCCTCCACAGTATTTACAATAAGCAGCCCCGTCCTCATGTCCGTCCTTACCACAATGCGGACATTTCAGGGCCACCCTGCGTCTATGTTCCTGGATCATAGACGCAGAAACAATTCCTGTGGGGACTGCAATGATGGTATAGCCCAGTAACATTACAATGGCCGAAAGGAAGCGCCCTAGCGGAGTTTCCGGAGTGATATCCCCATAACCTACCGTCGTCATCGTCACTATCGCCCAATAAATACTATTCGGAATATTATTGAAAGAAGTGCCCGGCCGCTGTCCCTCAATCATATACATCAATGTACCGATCGAAGTCACCAATATCAGTACAAACAAGAAAAAAACAATAATCTTCCGACTGCTGAACACCAAGGAACGCAACAAGAAATTACCTTCATTCAGATAATTGAAAAGTTTAAAGATACGGAACACACGAATCAACCGGAAAGTGCGGATCACCAGCAGATAACGTGCCGTGCCGAAAAGCCAGCCTATATATAGAGGTAAGGTAGCCAGCAAATCCACTATACCGAAAAAACTCAGAGCATACTTCCGCGGTTGGGGAGAACAATAAAGCCTCAACACATACTCTAACGTAAAAAAGAAAGTAAAAACATACTCCGACACCCGCAGATAAGGCCCGATAACGGTATCCCAACTCTTGATACTCTCGGCAATAACCACCAGAATACTCAAGACAATGAACCCTATCAACGCCACATCGAATAACTTTCCCATCGGTGTGTCGCTTTCAAAAATAATCACATATATTTTATGCTTTAATTTCTCATCATGCAGTAAATTCTGCCATTTATTCCAAATACGCCTCAGAAATGCCATAATTTTTTAGGATAGAACACAAATCATTCACAATTATAACAAATATTGCCCGATTTATGTCCCATCGGTAACTATTATTTTCACTATATTTGCACAAAACCAATAAAATAATAGCATGAAGAAACAACTTATGACAGGTCTGTTCACAGTCCTCGCCCTTACAGCAGGCGCACAGACCTTCCAAGAATGGCGCAACCCGGAAATAAATGCGGTAAACCGTGCGCCGATGCACACGAACTACTTTGCTTTTGAGAATGCAGATGCAGCTAAGAAAGCAGACAAAAAACAATCAACTAACTACATGACTTTGAACGGAACCTGGAAGTTCAACTGGGTAAAGGATGCAGACTCCCGTCCGACTGATTTCTGGAAAACCGGCTTCAACGACAAAGGCTGGGATGACCTGCAAGTTCCCGCCGTATGGGAACTGAACGGATACGGTGATCCTATTTATGTGAACGTAGGCTATGCCTGGCGTAACCAGTTCCAGAACAACCCTCCCGAAGTGCCGACAGAGAATAACCATGTAGGTTCTTACCGCCGTGAAATTGTAGTTCCCGCCTCATGGAAGGGAAAAGATATTATCGCCCATTTCGGTTCGGTTACCTCCAATATGTATTTGTGGGTAAACGGACGTTATGTAGGCTACAGCGAGGACAGCAAACTGGAAGCCGAATTTGACCTGACTCCATATTTAAAACCGGGTCAGAAAAACCTGATCGCCTTCCAAGTATTCCGCTGGTGCGACGGTACCTATCTGGAAGATCAGGATTTCTTCCGGTATAGCGGCGTGGGACGTGACTGCTATCTATATGCCCGCAACAAAAAACGCATTCAAGATATCCGTGTAACTCCCGACTTGGACGCAGCTTACCAAAACGGCAGCCTGGCTGTCAATCTGGATTTGAAAGGCAGTGGTAAAGTCGATTTGGAACTGGTAGATGCACAAGGCAAGCAAGTGGCAACCGCTACCGCCAACAAATCCGGTCTGGTGACCATGAACGTAGAGAACCCCAAAAAGTGGAGTGCCGAAACACCTTATTTATATACCTTGCGTGCCAGCATGCAGGGCAGCAATGAAGTGATTCCTGTCAAAGTAGGTTTCCGCAAGATTGAATTGAAAGGTGACCAGATCTTGGTTAACGGTAAGGCAGTCCTGTTCAAGGGGGCCGACCGCCACGAAATGGATCCGGACGGAGGCTATGTAGTATCTCCCGAACGTATGCTACAGGATATCCAGATAATGAAGCAATTCAACCTGAACGCTGTACGTACCTGCCACTACCCGGATGACAACTTATGGTACGATTTATGTGACCAATATGGTATTTACGTCGTGGCCGAAGCCAATATAGAATCTCACGGTATGGGCTACGGCGACAAGACACTGGCCAAGAACCCCTCTTATAAGAAAGCCCATCTGGAACGTAACCAGCGCAATGTACAACGCGGATTCAACCATCCGAGCATCATCTTCTGGTCATTGGGTAATGAAGCCGGTGACGGCCCCAACTTCGAACAATGCTATAAATGGATCAAAGCAGAAGACCCCAGCCGTGCCTGCCAATATGAACAAGCACGCCAGAAAGAACATACCGATATCTTCTGTCCGATGTACTATGATTATAACGGCATGGAAAAATATGGTCAACGTACCGATGCTACCAAACCATTGATTCAGTGTGAATATGCCCATGCAATGGGTAACTCGCAGGGTGGTTTCAAAGAATATTGGGATTTGATCCGTAAATATCCGAATCTGCAAGGTGGATTTATCTGGGATTTCGTTGACCAGTCCTGCCGCTGGAAAGGAAAAGACGGCGTGATGATCTATGCTTACGGAGGAGATTTCAACCGTTTTGACGCTTCTGACAATAACTTCTGTGACAATGGTTTGATCAGCCCCGACCGTGTTCCTAATCCGCACATGTATGAAGTAGGTCACTTTTACCAGAATATCTGGACTACTCCCGCCGATTTAAGCAAAGGGGAAGTAAATGTATTCAATGAGAACTTCTTCCGTGACCTGTCCGCCTACTATATGGAATGGCAAGTACTGAAAGATGGAAAAGTAATCCGCACCGGACGCGTGGATGATTTAAAAGTCGCTCCTCAGGAAACAGCCAAGATTACGTTGAATATCGGCAAGACCTGCACCTGCAAGGAATGGTTGCTGAACGTTTCCTACAAACTGAAAAACCGCGAAGGTTTGCTGCCCGCAGGTTTCACCGTCGCCAAGAATCAGTTGACACTGAATGATTACAAAGCACCGTCTATGGATTTGAAGAACGTGGAAACGACCAATGTAGCCACCGTTGTTCCGCAAATCATCGACAACCAATATCATTATCTGATCGTAAAAGGCAATAACTTCGTAGCCGAGTTCAACAAACAGAACGGTTACTTAAGCAAATATGCAGTGGACGGAACGGAAATGCTGAAAGAAGGCGCAGCCCTGACCCCTAACTTCTGGCGTGCCCCGACAGACAATGATATGGGAGCCGGCCTGCAAAACAGATATGCCGCATGGAAAAACCCGGGATTGAAACTGGTTTCCTTGAATTCCAAGACAGAAAATGACCAGATAGTAGTGAATGCGGAATATGACATGAAGAATGTTTCCGCCAAATTATATCTGACTTATGTCATCAACAACGAAGGAGCCATCAAAGTGACCCAAAAGATGACAGCCGACAAGAATGCCAAAGTATCTCCGATGTTCCGCTTCGGTATGCAAATGCAGATGCCTAAATGTTTTGAAACCGTAGAATATTATGGTCGTGGTCCGGTAGAAAACTACAGTGACCGCAACCACAGCACCGACTTGGGTATTTATCGCCAGAGTGTGGATGAACAATTCTACTCCTATATCCGTCCGCAGGAAACAGGAACCAAGACCGATATCCGTTGGTGGAAGCAACTGAATGCCGGCGGTAACGGACTGAAGGTAGTAGGTGATGCTCCATTCTCTGCATCCGCTTTGCATTATACCATCTGTTCACTGGATGATGGCGAACAAAAAGACCAGCGTCACTCGCCCGAAGTACAGAAAGCAGACCTGACCAACCTGATCATCGACAAGGCTCAGATGGGATTAGGTTGTGTAAACAGCTGGGGAGCTCTGCCGTTGCCTCAATATATGTTGCCCTACGGTGATTATGAATTTACTTTCATCCTGACTCCGGTAAAACATAGCGTCGAGATAGAATAAAACACAGGTTAAACAATAAAAACAAGGTGGCTGGATTTGTTTTCAGTCACCTTGTTTTTATTCCCTCTGTTCTTCATAGCTACTGCCATCTACAATTTTCATAAAACAAGTATCACACAAGTATCTGCCCCAACCATCTCTTCAAAACACATTTTCCACCTTTTTTCCTTCAAATTCTTCATACGCGGGCAAGACTTTGAACCTCAAGCCATTACAATGAACCATTCTTATTCCAATCCTTCATAAATTCTTCATAAAGGTAAGCGTTTCCGCGCTTCTATATAGTGTGGTAGAATAAAATGTCAAAAGTAAGAGAGCATATGCAGATGATTTATATCATTTTCCATTACTCTGTGTGAGGCAATATATTGGGCAAAATAAATCATTTCCACGGAGATAATATATTAAGAACAAAAGAAAATAGGTGCAGCGCCCTATTTATTATGCAATTGTGGTTACCTTTGTAAATAGTTGGCTTTATTCTTTATAGAGAAGAAGAACAATTGCGAGTATATTATAAAATGCATAATGAAATAAGACTCGGAAACAACACATGGTAATAATTAGTTAATGATTGACATGAACATGGATATGCAGACTTTGACAGGCGAAGCAACAGCCTACGATAAGAAACAAATGCTTGAGGTCAAACGACCTAAAAGCTGGCTTAAAAGTGTATCTGCTTTTGCCAATGGCGAAGGCGGGACATTGATATTTGGTGTCAGTGATGATGACCAAATAGTCGGGCTTTCCGATGCTGAAAGCGATGCGGAAAAAATCAGTGAAGAGATAAAGAGCAAACTTGATCCGGTTCCAGCTGTCAATCTTGAATACAAAGAACTTGACGGGAAAAAGCTGGTGTTGCTACAAGTATATCCGGGACAGGAAACGCCGTATTACTATATCGGCGACAAACAGCGATTGGCATTTATCCGCGTAGGCAATGAATCGGTTACAGCAGACCGCATCCAATTGAAAAGTCTTGTGCTGAAAGGTTCCGATCGCACTTATGACAGTCTGCCATCCAGCTATCGATTTGAGGATATGGCATTTTCAAAGCTCAAGTCAGTTCATTATAAGAGATTGCAGCGTTCATTTGAAGACAATGAATTCGTTTCGTGGGGAATCATTGATGAAAATGGCAAATTGACAAATGCCGGTACATTGTTAGCTGATGAATCACCTGTACGGCAGTCACGCATATTCTGTACACGTTGGAACGGATTGGATATGACAAACGGTTTGGGAGAAGCTATTGATGATGTTGAATTGGAAGGCTGTGTAATCGGTCAGTTGCAGGATGCAGTATCTTTTGTCAGAAACAATTCTCGGAAGAAGTGGTGGAAAGAGAGTGACCATCGTGAAGAATTGCCTGATTATCCTGAACGAGCCGTAACAGAAGCGATAGCGAATGCAATCATTCATCGGGACTATATGCAAATGGGAAGTGAAATACATATTGACATGTACGATGACCGATTGGAAATATACTCTCCCGGAGGTATGATGGACGGGAGGCTTATTCAACAGTTGAATCCCCTTACCGTGCCATCCAAAAGGAGGAATCCGTTATTGGCGGATTTCTTCAATCGATTAGGGCTTATGGAGAGACGCGGTAGCGGAATGAAGAAGATAATTGATTCCTATAAGAGGTTTGAACGTTTGCCCAATTATCATATTCCTGAGTTTCAATCAAATGCATCTGAATTTCATGTAGTATTATGGAACTTGAATTATGGAAGCGATAGCGTAATAGATGAGAAAGAGTTCCTGAAAGAGGCTATAGGAACGGGAAAAGAGTTCCTAAAAGAAAATCGTAAGTTCCGGAAAGAGTTCCTAAAAGCGCAGCGGGTCATTTACAAAATGATTTCTGCGAATCCGGGAATCACGATTGCCGAAATGGCTGTGAATATAGGCGTTTCTGACCGCCAAGTGCGTAAATACATAAAGAGAATGACAGATATGAAGTTCATTGTCAGGGAAGGTGGGCGAAAGAACGGGATATGGAAAATAATAGACGGTGATTATGAAGACTTCTTTGAAAGAATATGATGTTATCTGAACGACAATAATGGATAGGCTTACCAAAGAACAAAGACACCGTTGTATGTCAGCAATAAAAAGGAAGAATACAAAGCCGGAATTGCTGGTACGGAAATTCTTGTTTAGTCGTGGTTTCCGATATAGATTGAATCACCCGCGACTTCCTGGGCATCCGGATATTGTATTGCGCAAATACAGAACGGTCATTTTTGTAAATGGTTGCTTTTGGCATGGTCATGAAGGATGCAAATATTATATTCTTCCCAAAACAAATGTCGAGTTTTGGCAGAATAAAATTGAACGGAATCGGAACAGAGACATAGAAGAACAGCAAAAACTAGCATCTATGGACTGGCATTGCATTACTGTTTGGGAATGCCAGTTGAAACCTAAAGCCCGTCAACAGACATTGGATGCATTAGAATATACGCTTTGTCACATATTTCTTGAAGACAGGAGAATAAAATCCTACGAGACAACTGAAGAATATTTACCTATGGTGGCAGAATCAGCTAAAGAAAAATCTTATGGAGGACATTCAAGGAAAATACGAGAAACTTCTCAATGAGTACAATACACTTCGTATCGAAAACGAAGAACTGAAATCAATTCCTCAACAGCACGGCATTGCGTATCCAAGAGAAGATTTGTTCTCCAACAAAACATTTCCGACTGTAAAACTCTTCCGCAGTGAGAAAATAACGCTATTCCGCAGTTATTTCAAAGGTCGTGATGATGTGTTTGCCCGCCGCTGGTTCAGTAAGACAACAGAGAAGAGCGGTTATCAACCTGTTTGCATGAATAAGTGACACAGAGGAGTTTGCGACAAGAAGAAATATAAATGTACAGAATGTCCGAACCGCAATTTTGCCTCGTTGACTGCCCAAGACTACTATCGCCATCTGGAGGGCAAAGATGAGAATGGTTGCGATGTAATTGGTCTTTATGCAATCTTGCCAGACAACAAATGTACTTTCCTGTGCATAGACTTTGACGACAAAAACTGTACACACGGATACAAAGAGGATGTTCTTGCATTATTACTTTTCGGGAAGAAGGAAAAATAATAGTGGAACCACCACAAGACAAGAAACGATAACATCAATGGAAGTTCAATAAACAAGCCTGTATTTTCACCTGGAGATTAACATATCAGCGTTCTTTTCATCTTCAGGTGAGAACCATTCAGTTTATCCCCCCTGTGCTAAAGAACTGACAGCACTATCTCTCTTTCCAGTTCCCTCGTGTGAAATCGGGAATCTCCACCGGTACACTGCCCTGTCGCACGGAGCGCTCGCTCAGTTCCGTAATGCAAGACCATTCGGCAGCGTCATACACATCCTGATCCAACGGCAAACCGTTCCTCAAACAATGAATAAGCCGGTAGTCCATGATATAATTCATCTCATTCGGCATATTCTTCCGCCGCGCCTCCTCGCCGATAACTGCCGTAAAAGGATGTTTATACTGCTCCATCATCCGCTCAAACTGCTCACCGGACAAAGGTTCCTTGCCATATTCATCGAGCAGAAGACAGGGAACAGGATATTTCTGCATGAATCCCTTCGTGCCGCACACCGTCTGATGGCGGCTGTACGGGCGAGGAGTGGTCACATCATATTGCAACAAGATAGTTCTTCCTTTTACAGTATGAATCAGCGTGGTATTCACATCCCCCATCTCATAACTCTGCGCCGCTTCTTCGGAGGATGCACCAAACACCTGTCCGGCATAAGCAGACAGACCGGCCTGACGCGAGGACATGGAAACCAGATACTCCATACGGTCTCCCCGATGAATATTCATCCATTGGCAGACAGGACCCAAGCCGTGAGTAGGATAAGGATTCCCCGTATGCTGCTGGCTGTAAAGCTTTATCCAGTGATTGTGATACCCACCCGCTTTTTCGTCTGCAAAATAATGCTTGCGCAAGTCATGGATGTATGCCCCCTCGGCATGAGTGATTTCGCCCAACACCCCCTGCTGCACCATGTTCAATGTAGTCAGGGCAAATGCATCGTAACAACAGTTCTCCAGCATCATGCAGTGACGGCGGGTTTCTTCGGCTGTATCCACCAAACGCCAGCAATCGGCCACACTCATGGCGGCAGGAACCTCCAACGCCACGTGACGGCCCTGCTGCAAGGCATAAACGGCAATATCAGTATGAGTCAGCCAGTCCGTACAAATATAAATGAGGTCTATCTCCTTGCATTCGCACATCTTGCGCCACATCCCTTCTTCCGAATAGTTCTCGGCTTCGGGACGGCCGAACTCCCGTAAGATATGCTCTGCACGCTCTATATTCTCTTTCCGCAAATCACAAAGCGCTTTCACCTCAATGCCTTCCAGGTGCATATATCTCTCAAGTGCAAGAATGCCCCTGTTTCCTAATCCGACAAAACCGATCCGAACTACGGGGATGGCAGGGCAGGTTAAATTAAGTACGTTGGGTCGTTTCATGGACTGCTTTATTTTTCCGGCAAAGATACAACAAAAAACTGAGAATGAGGGCAGAATGATGAAAAATCTGTGAGAATGAGCGGATTAATTGATTTAGTTGGATTCTCTGTGCAGACAACAGATGCCACAGAAAAGTCAGTTGAAGCAAGAGTTTCGTTACTATCCCGTTACTCTTTTCGCTGGCGAGGAGGTCTGAAAAGCCCGTGAGGAAATGGCTGTAAACTATCGAAATACAGCGTTTCGGGAGGCAAAATTAGGGTAATATCTGATGTTGCCTGCGGGAAAAGGACAAAAAAGACGTGAAGCGGATGTGATTGCGCCGATGTGCTGCGGTTTGCTTACAGCCTTTCAGCTCTACATGGAATAATTTTGCAAACAAAAACAATGTAGAGTATGAGCAGAAGCACTTTCAGGGTGTTGTTCTACCTCAAGCGCAACGCGCCGAAAAAGAACGGAATGATTCCCGTGATGTGCCGCATCACGGTGAACGGAAAGGTATCACAGTTCAGCAGCAAGTTGGACGTGGAAGAAAAGATGTGGAACGTGGAGATGGGCAAACTGACAGGCCGCAGCCTCGTGGCACAGGAGGGCAACCGTATGCTGGACAAGATACGGCTTGGCATCAACAAGGCGTATCAGGAGGTGTGCGACACCGACGGATATGTCACTGCGGAAAAGGTGCGCAACGCTTACTTAGGTCTGGGACAGAACCACAAGACCCTGCTTGCCGTGTTCAAGCAGCACAACGAGGACTATGCGAAACAGGTGGGCAAGATGAAGAGCGAGCGCAGCTACTGGAAATACCGCGTGGTATATAACCACCTGACGGAGTTCATCAAGCAACGCTACAAGATGAGCGACATCGCCCTGCGTGAGCTGACACCCGCCTTCATCACCGACTTCGAGCTGTTCCTCCGCACGGAGAAGAACCACTGCACCAACACCGTGTGGTCATACATGATGCCCTTCCGCAGCATCATCTTCACCGCCATCAACAATGGCTGGCTGGAGCGTGATCCCTTCTATGCCTACCACATCACGAAGGAAGAGACCAAGCGCGGCTTCCTGCCCAAGGAGGAGATTACGGCACTCATCAACGGCACGTTCAAGAAGAAAAGCTATGAACTTATCCGGGACCTCTTCATCTTCTGCTGCTTCACGGGACTGAGCTGGCGGGACATGTACAACCTGACGGAAGAGAACCTGCAGACCTCCTTCGACGGCCACCTGTGGATAAAGACCAACCGCCAGAAGACTGGCGTGGAGTCGAACATCCGCCTGCTCGACGTGCCCAAGCACATCATCGAGAAGTACAGCGGCATGGCAGAAGACGGACGGCTGTTGCCCGTCCCATGTTATGGGAACTGCAAGAACGGCATCAAGGCGATAGCCAAACTTTGCGGCATCAACAAGAACGTCACATGGCACCAGAGCCGCCACTCGTATGCCACCACCATCTGCCTCTCCAACGGTGTGCCGATTGAGACCCTGTCGAAGATGATGGGCCATACCAGCATCCGCAGCACGCAGATTTATGCGAAGATTACCGCCGAGAAGGTAAGCAACGACATGGAATGCCTGTCCAAGCAGATAGAGTCCATGGAGCAGTTCATTTGTCAGACCATCTAACACGGAACGCCATGAGAAGAACTATCAGAATAGACGAGCACGGCCACGTGCGCATGGAGGGCAACCCGCAGGAAGAAGTATGGATGACCCTCGCAGAGATAGCCGATCTGTTCAACCTCACTGCCGCCACCATAGGCCGGGAGATAAAGGCCATCCGCAAGACGGGTGTGCTGGTGGACTATGAGGTGTGCAAATATATCCGCAAGGCGGACGGCTGTTCCGTGGACATCTACCACTGGGACATCATCGTCGCCTTGGCCTATCGGATAAACACCTTCTATGCTCACGCCTTCCGCGAGTGGCTGAAAGAGACAGCTACGAAAGAAAAGGATAAAGAGGCGCACCAAGCCATCTTCATTCCCCTGTGGCCTTTCGGGAATAACTGAAAGGACAGAAATAACAAACGAAAAAGACGGACGGACAATCCCACTCATCAGGGTTGCCCGTCCGTCTTTTTCATTTTTACATGCTAAACATCCGCCCTTCGGTAGTTAGCCTCCAGCAACCGCTGTATGTCATACTCCCGATAGAGAGCCTTGCCGCCAAGCAGAATGAACGGCAGTACACGGTTGTTGCGCAGGTTCTGCAAGGTGCGGCGGCTCACCTTCAATGCTTCCGCCACCTCCTTGTCCGTCAGGTAACGGTCACCGTTCAGCGGAGGGGTATAGTCCTGCAGGAAACGGTTTATCCTGCGATGGCTGTTTTTCAGCGAGAGGAGCATGTCCGCCACCTGCCCTTGCTCCAGCGTGAGAATCTCCTGCTTCATAGGCTGCTCTCCTTACTATTAGTGACGAGGCTTTCCACGTCCTCCCTGCGGTAGTAGAACTTCTTGCCAATCTGCGAGCAGGCAATCAAGCCCTTGTCCCGCATTGTTTGCAAGGTTCTCGGACTGAGGCGCAGCAGCCTGCACACCTCCTCGTTGTCCATCCACTTCGCCATGCGCCTGTCGCTCTCACGACCGCACAGACGGTTCACCTTCTCCGTCAGCGACGAGACATCCGCCATCAGTGCCTCGAACGCCTTTCTTTCAATGATTACTACTTCCATGATTCTGAGTGTTGCTGTGATTATCGGTGCAAAGTTACGCCGCAACCTCCTAAAACCACTCATTTCCAGTGCAGGTGGCAGCATGTGGAACCGTTGGTTTAGCCATCCAAAGCCAATTGCAAGAAAATCTTCTATGAGTCATCTATGAGTCATAAGTTCACCCTTTCCATACCCTGTAATTTTGCAGCAGAAACAAGAAAAAACAGTATTGATTATGAACGTAATAATGATGGAAAGTGCCGCCTTTCAGGAACTGGTCGGGCACATTGAGAAGATAGCGGAGCACATCCGCAGGTATGAGGACAGACTGACCGTTCAACCACAGGAACGGTGGCTGACCAGCAAGGATGTGACCGCCCTGCTCGGTATCAGCCTGCGCACCCTGCAACGCTATCGTGACGAGGGGCGCATCCCCTTCTCGCTGATGGGGCGTACCTGCCGCTACCGCCTCACGGATGTGGAGCGCATGATGAAGGAGTGCTCCATGAGCGGCAACGCAGAGCGCATCGGTGAGCTGCACAGACAGTATATGGTAAGGACTGGCAAGAAAACATAAAAACGGCAAGAAAATGGATACGTACAAGATAGAGCAGCTGTTCCACCTCCTCATGGAGCGGCTCGACAGACACGAGAAGATACTCGACGATCTGCTATACCGCAGCCAGCGACAGGCGGCAGGTCAGGAGGAAGGTACGGAGTGTAAGCTGTACAACGGCGAACGCCTCTACGACAATCAGGACCTCTGCTTGATGCTGCAGGTGAGCAAGCGGTCGCTGCAACGCTACCGCACGTTAGGCATCTTGCCCTACCTCATGCTCCGGCAGAAGACCTACTACAAGGAGTCGGACGTGGAGAAGTTCCTCTCGGAGCATATCGACTGTTTCCAGAAAGAGAAGATGGCGGACTACAAGGCCCGCATCCGATAACAATCAATGTTTCACAATTAAAAGTCAATCAAGATGGCAAAGAAAAAAGACGAAAAAGACGTGCTGATAGTCCGTGATGAAAAGACGGGCGAAATCAGCGTGGTGGCCGGATTACAGGCGGACGGCACCCCCAGACGCACACCGCCAAAGATGGAGAACGCACAGGATTTTCTGCAGTTTGACAAGAACGGCGACGTGCTCGACAATTTCTTCCGCAACTTCTTCCGGCAGTGCAAGGAACCCAGCCGATTCGGCTTCTACCGTATCGCGGCAGACCAGGCGGAGAACCTGCTCGGCGTGATGAAGGAACTGCTGAAAGACCCCGTGGCCAATGCCGACCTGCTCGCACCCCACAAAGTAGATACCTCTGCCTACGAAAAACTGGTGGCGCAGGAACAGAAGGCACAGGAAGAGCAGAAGAAAGAACAGAATCAGACAAACAATGTAGAACCCCAAAAACAAGAAAACATGGAAAAGAAACAACAGGAAAACGTGCAGCAGAACGCACCAGAGAACAAACAAGAGAACAAGCAAAGGCAAGGCTACCAGCCCATCGACGAAAGCCGCATCGACTGGCAGGCTTTGGAAAAGAACTGGGGCGTGAAGCGTGAGGAGCTGGAACAATCCGGCGACCTGCAGAAGATGCTCAACTACGGCAAGTCCGACCTCGTGCGTGTCACGCCCAACTTCGGAGGAGAGTCGTTCAGCCTCGATGCCCGCCTCTCCTTCCGCAAGGACGACGACGGCAACGTGCGTCTCGTTCCCCACTTCATCCGCAAGGAGCAGAAGCTCGATGAGTACAAGGGTCACAAGTTCACCCCGGAGGAGAAGAAAGCCTTGAAGGAGACAGGCAACCTCGGCAGAATCGTGGACTTGGTGGACAAGGCCACGGGTGAGATAACCCCCTCCTTCATCAGCATCGACCGCAAGACCAATGAGATTACCGACATGCCCGCCGCCCGCATCCGCATCCCCGAACGCATCGGTAAGACGGAGATCACCCCACAGGAGCGAGAGTTGCTCCGTGCCGGACTGCCCGTCAAGGACAAGCTCATCGAGCGCAACGACGGCCGCAAGTTCGTCACCACCCTGCAGGTGAACGTGGAGCAGCGAGGCGTGGAGTTCGTGCCCGGCACGGGTAAGTCGCCCCGTACCGTGGAGGAGCAGAGCAACAAGGAATCCCAAAAGGTGGATCAGTCAGCCCCGCAACAGGAACCCGGCAAGCAACGTCGCAATACATGGACCAACGAGGACGGCAGCATCCGCCCCATCACCAAATGGAAGGGCGTGCCCTTCACCGAGGAGCAGAAAGCCGACTACGTGGCGGGCAAGACCGTCAAGCTGGAGAATGTGCCCGACGACAAGGGTGTACCCTCCACCATGTACCTCCGCTTCAATCCCGACAAGGGCCGTCCCTACCGCTACGACACCAATCCCGATAACGCCCAGAAGGTGGCTCCGGCAAACGAGAGCCGCACGCAGGTGGCCGTCAACAGTCAGGGCAAGACCAATGAAGCGACCAAGAATGTCAACGAGCCGCTGCAGAAGGGACAGACCGCCCCGAAGGACGACATCCAGCAGAAGCAGGAGAAACGCAAGAGCAAAGGCATGAAGGTATGAACCGGAGTGCCACCACTGAATCCACTATTATCCCGAATATTCATCATGACAACATCAAAACAGTAAATCAGTATGAAGACGATTATCGCAGAGAAGCCCTCCGTGGCACGTGAGATAGCCCGCATCGTGGGTGCAACCAAGAGAGAAGAAGGTTATTTTTCCGGCAACGGCTATGCCGTCACCTGGGCCTACGGGCACCTGGTTCAACTCACCATGCCCGAAGGCTACGGCATCCACGGTTTCGCCCGTGAGCACCTACCCATCCTGCCCGACACCTTCACCCTGCAGCCCCGTCACACCAAGACGGAGAAGGGCTACAAGCCCGAACCCAGCGTCGTCACGCAGATACGCATCGTGGGCAGGCTCTTCAGCGAGAGCAAACAGATTGTAGTGGCCACCGATGCCGGACGCGAGGGCGAGCTCATCTTCCGCTACCTCTACAGTTACCTGAACTGCCGCACCCCCTTCGTTCGCCTGTGGATCAGCTCCCTCACCGACAAGGCCATCCGCGAGGGATTGCGCCACCTCGAAGAGGGCAACTGCTACGACCGCCTCTACCATGCCGCCAAGGCACGCAGTGAGGCCGACTGGTTGGTAGGCATCAACGCCACGCAGGCCATGACCATCGCCGCAGGCAGGGGCACCTACTCCCTCGGACGTGTGCAGACACCCACGCTGGCCATGGTGTGCGCCCGCTACTGGGATCACAAACGCTTCACGCCCGAAGCCTTCTGGCAGGTGCATCTGTCTGCGGAAGGCACAGGGGAACAGACGGTGAAGTTCTCTTCCTTGGAGAAATGGAAGGAAAAGTTCCCTGCAGAGCATATATATAATAAGGTAAAGGCGCAGCCCTCCCTGCTCGTCACCAAGGTGGAGTGCAAGGAGAAGGTGGAGGACACGCCGCTGCTCTACGACCTCACCACCCTGCAGAAGGAAGCAAACGCCAAGCACGGCTTCACGGCGGAGAAGACACTGGAGATAGCGCAGAAGCTCTACGAGAAGAAGCTCATCACCTATCCGCGCACCGGCAGCCGCTACATCCCTGAAGATGTCTTTGCCGAAATCCCCAAGCTGCTCTCCTTCTTGGGTGGCTATCCCGAATGGATTGGCAAGGTGCCCCACAGGGACAGGCTGACCCGCCGCAGCGTGGACAACAGCAAGGTCACCGACCACCACGCCCTGCTCGTCACGGGCGAGAAGCCCCTCTTCCTCTCCAAGGAGGACAACACCATCTATCAGATGATAGCCGGGCGCATGGTGGAAGCCTTCTCCGACAAGTGCGTCAAGGAACTCACCACCGTCACCGCCCTTAGCGGCGAGGCGGAGTTTGCCGCCAAAGGCTGTGTCATCCGTCAGGTAGGATGGCGTGCCGTGCTGGGTGAAGAGAACGAGGAACAAGTACTTCCGCCTTGGAAGAGCGGCGACACCCTTGCCGTATGCGGCGTCAGCCTCACTGAGGGCAAGACCAAGCCGAAGCCCCTGCATACCGAAGCCACCCTGCTTTCAGCAATGGAGACGGCAGGCAAGGACGTGGAGGACGAGGATGTGCGTCAGGCCATGAAGGAATGTGGAATAGGCACTCCCGCCACCCGTGCCGCCATCATCGAGACCCTCTTTGCCCGCGGCTACGTACAGCGTTGCAAAAAGTCGCTCGTGCCCACCGAGAAGGGGCTGGCTCTCTACTCCGTGGTGAAAGGGATGCGCATTGCCAATGCCGCACTCACGGGAGAGTGGGAACGTGAGCTGGCACGCATCGAGCGTGGGGAGAAGGAAGCCTCCGCCTTCCATGAGGAGATAGAGCGATACACCACGGAAATCACCGCCGAACTGCTCTCCTGCGACAAGATCTTCGGGCATAAGCCATCCGGCTGCAACTGCCCCAAGTGCGGCAAGGGGCAGATGCAGTTCTACGGCAAGGTGGTGCGTTGCGACAATCCCGAATGCGGTCTGCACGTGTTCCGCCAGAAAGCCAACCGCGACCTGAAGGACGAGGAGATCAAGGAACTGCTCACCACCGGGAAGACCGCCCTGCTGAAAGGCTTCAAGAGCAAGCAAGGCAAGAGTTTCGATGCCATTATCGCCTTTGATGCCGACTACAACACGGTATTTGTCTTCCCCGAAGTGAAAAACAAGGGAAAACATTCCCCGAAGAGGAAATAAATGAGTACCTTCGCCACTGAATCAAAGTCGAATCGTTGGTTTTGAACCTTCGTTTTCTCGCCATGGCAATGATTAAGCAAGCTTATCATTGCTCACAGGCTTATCGAAAACGTTCTTGTTCTTCTAAGACCGGACTGATTTACTTGGATTTAGTGGTGGCACTTCGGGAGGGATACCCGGAGTGCTTTTTTTCTTCTATCCCGACATTAGTATTTACCACTATAATCCAAGAATAGACATGAACAAGAACGAAAAGAAGCGGAAAGAGCTGTCGTACTACCACCTCTATCTGCGAAAACACCTTCAAGAGAACCGTTTTGAGCAGGCCGGTGATGCCTCCTTCATCGAGACCCGTGCCGACCTGGCCGCAACCGCCTACGAGCAGGCACGCCGTGGGGGCTATCCCATAGAGGGAGCGCAGGAACTGGCGATGCAGACCCTGCTGAAAGGGCTGCACCACTCCAAATACGCCATCCTGCGTGAGGTCATCACGAACGAGTTTGCCTACGAAATCCCAGAAACGCAGCAGGAAGCCTTTACCGCGAAGCTGCTGCCCTTGGTGGACAACGTGTTTTCCATCTACGACCTGTCCGACGACCACTTCGCCCAGTCGTTGGACTATGACCTGCTGTACAGCGAACTGACGGGAGCTGTCGTACTCTATCTGGCCGAGTATGGCGTTTAACCGCAAGCAGCGACTGAGGGACAACATTGAGGCGATACGGACGGCCTTCCTCCTTGACCGGGAAGGGCGCACCCCCACCGAGGCCGAGCGCGACATACTGCGCAGCTACTGCGGCTTCGGAGGCTTGAAGTGCATCCTGAATCCCGCCAAGGAACTGACGGATGCCGTCCACTGGGCGAAATCCGACCTCGAACTCTTTGCCCCCACGGCGGAACTGCACCGCCTTATCCGTGAGAACAGCCGTGACGAGACGGAGTACAAGCGTTATGTCGATTCGCTGAAAGGCTCCGTGCTCACGGCCTTCTATACCCCGAAGGAAATCACCGATACCCTCGCAGGCGTGCTTGCGGGGCACGGTGTCGTGCCTGCACGGTTGCTGGAACCGTCGGCAGGCATGGGCGCTTTCGTGGACTCCATGCTGCGCTACGCACCCCAAGCCGATGTGATGGCTTTCGAGAAGGACCTACTGACGGGCAGGATGCTCCGCCATCTTCATCCCGACCGCAAAGTGCGTGTAGAGGGATTCGAGAAGATAGAAAAGCCCTTCAACGACCATTTCGACCTTGCCCTGTCCAACATTCCCTTCGGTGACATCGCCGTGTTCGATGCGGAGTACGAGAAGCGTTCCCTCATGCACCGGACAGCGGCGAAGAAGATTCACAACTACTTCTTCCTGAAAGGACTCGATGCCGTGCGTGACGGCGGCATCGTCGCCTTCCTCACCTCGCAGGGCGTGCTGGACAGCGAGAGCAACAACGGCACCCGCTTCCTGATGATGAGGAATGCCGATCTGCTGTCGGTGGTGCGTATGCCCAACAACCTCTTCACCGAGAATGCCAACACCGAGGTGGGTTGCGACCTGATTATCCTCCAGAAGAACAGTCGCAAGGAAGAACTGACAGAGGATGACCAACTGTTGACGCAGACAGTGAAGGACAACCATACCCATGTGACAACCAACCGCTACCTGTTGGCGCATCCAGAATTGGTCATACACACCAGTGCCAAACTGGACACCGACCCTTACGGGAAGCCTGCTATGGTCTATCTGCACGAGGGCGGTGTAGCAGGAATCGCCGAGGATTTGCGTAAGCGGATTGATGCTGATTTGGCTGCACGATTGGACGTGGCACACTATAAGGGTGTGACAGAAGAGATACCTGTCCAAGCCATTCCGTCTGCAACCAAGGAAATCAAAATAGCGGAAGAAGTCCCGCAGATCAAAGAAGAACCGAAAGAACAACCTTCGACAGATTTTTTCGCAGAAGGGAAGGCGGTACAACTTACCCTCTTTGATTTATGGGAGTACACCGTTCCGCAAGAGAAGCCTGCCCCGAAGAACAAGAAGAAGTCCGCTGTCGCCAAACAGGCACAAAAGGGGAACAATCCCACACCAGCACGTGCGGAGATGCCGAAGAAGCAGGACGGCGAATCATTGCAGTCTTCACAGAAAAATGCAGACGATGCCCCCAAAGAAGATAAGGAAACCCTGCCGGGCGATATCTATGCGGACATCAACTGGGAGGACAATCCGCCCATCAACGGATTCTATGAGGCCATGATGACGCTGACACCCGAACGGCGGGTGGCACTGCGGCAGGAAGCGGAGCGCCATCGTCAGGAGCAGTTGAAGAGATTGGGCGTGAAAGATACGCTCAATCCCGCCTTCATCCCTCCTATGGGAGAGATAAAGCCGCTGTCTGAAGCAGAGCCGACACATGCAGATGTAAAGCAGTCACCGCTTGACCTTACTCCGCATCCCTACGACCGTACCTTGGGGCCACACCATCGTGAAGGCTCCATCGTGCTCGATGCGGCAAGGAACGTGGGCTATCTGAAAGACCTCACGCCCTACGGATCGATGTTCCATCCTGCCGACCTCAGCGGATTCCAGAAAGAGAAACTGATGCTCTATATCTCCCTGCGCGATGCCTACGAGCGTCTGTACAGCTATGAGGCGGAGCACCACGAGGAGAACAAGCCGCAGCGAGGCTACCTCAACACCTACTACGACGAGTTTGTCCTGCGCTATGGCCACCTCAACGCCAAGCAGAACGTGAAGTTGCTGCTGATGGACGCCGCAGGGCGCGACATCCTTTCCTTGGAGCGTGAGGAGAACGGGCAGTTTGTCAAGGCCGACATCTTCGAGCGTCCCGTGTCATTCTCCATGGACGAGATTGTGCAAACCGACTCGCCGGAGGAAGCCCTGTCCGCCTCACTCAACAAGTACGGCACGGTCCATCTCGACTATATGCGCTCGCTCACCGACACCACCGTGGAAGAACTGCTTGCAGCCCTCCACGGCAGGGTCTATTTCAATCCCTTGGCGGACGGCTACGAAATCAGCGACCGCTTCATAGCCGGGAATGTCATAGACAAGGCGGAGCGTATCGAGGCATGGATTGCCGACAACAGGGAGCATGAGCATCTGGCAGAGGCGAAAGAGGCGTTGCAAGCATTGCAGGATGCCGCCCCACAGCGCATCACCTTTGAGGAACTCGACTTCAACTTCGGCGAGAGGTGGATACCCACGGGCATCTACTCCGCCTACATGAGCCACCTCTACGAGACCGATGTCCGCATCGCCTACGCCCCCGGCATGGACGAGTTCTCCGCCGTATGCGACCGTAAGAACATCAAGATATGGGACGAGTTCTGCGTGAAGGGCTACTACCGCCACTACGACGGCATGAGCTTGCTGAAGCACGCCCTGCACAACACCTGTCCCGACATGATGAAGTGCATCGGCCAGGACGAGAACGGCAACGACATCAAGGTGCGCGATGCCGAAGGCATACAGCTCGCCAACGCCAAGATTGACGAGATACGAAACGGCTTCTCCGAATGGCTCGAAGAGCAGTCGCCGGAGTTCAAGGAACGGCTCGTGACGATGTACAACCGCAAGTTCAACTGTTGCGTGCGCCCAAAGTACGACGGCTCTCACCAGACCTTCCCCGACCTCGACCTCAAGGGGCTGGCCAGCCGAGGCGTGAAGGACATCTATCCCTCGCAGAAGGACTGCGTATGGATGCTCAAGCAGAATGGCGGCGGGATATGCGACCACGAGGTGGGGACCGGCAAGACGCTGATAATGTGCATGGCAGCACACGAGATGAAACGGCTGGGCCTCGCCCACAAGCCGATGATTATCGGGCTGAAAGCCAATGTGGCGGAGATTGCTGCCACTTATCAGGCTGCCTATCCGAATGCCCGCATCCTCTACGCTTCGGAAAAGGACTTCTCGACCGCCAACCGTGTGCGTTTCTTCAACAACATCAAGAACAATGACTATGATTGCGTCATTATGTCGCACGACCAGTTCGGGAAAATACCTCAGTCGCCGGAGTTGCAGCAGCGCATACTGCAAGCGGAACTTGACACGGTGGAGGAAAATCTCGAAGTCCTGCGGCAGCAGGGCAAGAACGTGTCGCGGGCGATGCTGAAAGGGCTGGAGAAACGCAAACACAACCTTGAAGCGAAGCTGGAGAAGGTGGAACACGCCATCAAGTCGCGCACGGATGACGTGGTGGACTTCAAGCAGATGGGTATCGACCATATCTTCATTGACGAATCGCACCAATTTAAGAACTTGACTTTCAACACCCGGCATGACCGTGTGGCGGGGTTGGGAAACTCGGAAGGGAGCCAGAAAGCCCTGAATATGCTCTTTGCAATACGCACCATACAGGAGCGCACTGGCAAGGACTTGGGGGCGACATTCCTCTCCGGTACGACCATATCCAACAGCCTGACGGAATTGTACCTGCTCTTCAAGTATCTGCGTCCCAAGGAACTGGAACGGCAGGACATCCGCTGCTTCGACGCATGGGCGGCTATTTTCGCCAAGAAGACAACCGACTTCGAGTTCAACGTGACAAACAACGTGGTGCAGAAGGAACGTTTCCGCTACTTCATCAAAGTGCCGGAGCTTGCCGCCTTCTACAATGAGATCACCGACTACCGCACGGCGGAGGACGTGGGTGTGGATCGTCCGCACAAGAACGAGATACTGCACCACATACCGCCGACACCTGACCAAGAATATTTCATCAAACAGCTGATGGAATTTGCGAAGACTGGCGACGCCACGTTGTTGGGCAGGTTGCCGCTGTCTGAAACGGAGGAGAAGGCAAAGATGCTCATCGCTACCGACTACGCGCGGAAGATGGCTTTGGATATGCGCATGATAGATCCCAATTACGAAGACCACCCCGACAACAAGGCGAGCCACTGCGCCAAGATGATAGCTGAGTATTACCATAAATACGACGCGCAGAAAGGCACGCAGTTCGTTTTCTCGGATTTGGGTACATACCAGCCGGGCGACGGGTGGAACGTGTACAGCGAGATAAAGCGAAAACTGACGGAGGATTACGGCATACCGGCAAGCGAGGTGCGCTTCATTCAGGAGTGCAAGACGGACAAGGCTCGCAAAGCAGTGATAGACGCCATGAACGCCGGGACGGTGCGTGTATTGTTCGGTTCCACCTCTATGCTCGGAACGGGCGTGAACGCGCAGAAACGGTGTGTCGCCATCCATCATTTGGATACACCGTGGCGACCGTCTGATCTGCAACAGCGTGACGGACGTGGAGTTAGAGCCGGCAATGAGATTGCCAAACATTTTGCCGGAAACAACGTGGATGTCATCATTTACGCCGTGGAGAAGTCACTGGACAGCTACAAGTTCAACCTGCTGCACTGCAAGCAGACGTTCATCTCGCAGCTCAAAAGCGGGGCTATGGGCGCACGTACCATCGACGAGGGGGCTATGGACGAGAAATCGGGCATGAACTTCTCGGAGTATATGGCATTGCTTTCCGGCAATACCGACCTGCTTGACAAAGCGAAGTTGGAGAAGCGTATCGCCTCACTCGAAGGGGAACGCAAGTCGTTCAACAAGGGCAAGCGGGATTCGGAGTTCAAACTGGAATCCAAGACGGGAGAACTGCGTAACAACACGGCTTTCATTGATGCCATGACGGAGGACTGGAACAGGTTTCTTTCGGTTGTGCGGACGGATAATGAGGGCAATCGCCTGAATACCGTCAAGGTGGACGGCGTGGATTCAACCGACGAGAAGGTTCTCGGAAAGCGTTTGCAGGAAATCGCCAAGAACGCCACGACGGGCGGACTGTACAAGGCTGTCGGGGAACTTTACGGTTTTCCGATAAAGGTGGTCAGTGAGCGGATTCTCAAAGAAGGACTGGAGTTTACCGACAACCGCTTTGTGGTGGAGGGAAACTATAAGTACACCTACAACAACGGGCATCTGGCGATGGCAGACCCGATAGCCGCCGCACGTAACTTCCTGAACGCATTGGAGAGGATTCCGTCCATCATCGACCAGTACAAGGCAAAGAACGAGGTGCTGGAAAAGGAGATTCCGCAGTTGCAGGAGATAGCGGGCAAGGTGTGGAAGAAGGAAGACGAACTGAAACAGTTGAAATCCGAACTTGCCGCGCTTGACCGTAAGATTCAGTTGGAGCTTGCACCGCCTACACCGGAAGTTGCCGAAAAGGAGAATGAAAGGCAGGAGGTCAAGCCGGATGCAAGTAGTGTACGGTACGAATCATCACAACATACTGAAAATGCTCCGCAGATACACAGCCCAGCGAATGATCGACCTTCGTCTGGCAACTCCATTGCCAACCATATCGTCATTGGACGTCAGGGATTATATACAAGAGAGGAAAACCGCTCGAAAGGAATAAAAATATAATCCAGATTAAAGAGGTTGTCTAACAAATCTGAATTTTACGATTTCACCCCGTCAGAATAAGCTCTGACAGGGGTGATTTTCATTTTCGGGGACTTATTAGACAGCCTCTTTTTGCATTGAGATACGAGACTTTAGATATTGTGATAGGTTAAAAAAAGAAAAATTCGATGAAAAAAACGCACGATTATTTGGTTGATTCAATCGTTTATCGTAATTTTGCGATGAATTAAAAATGAGAAGTGATTATGGCATATAGTAAAGCACAGCATTTTGAAGACCGGGACGTGATGGCAGCCCGTTTTGCAAAGGCTCTGAGCCACCCGGCACGAATAGCAATCGTAAGGTTGTTGGCTAACCATAATGCCTGTTGTTATTGTGGAGACTTGACAACGGAATTGCCAATCGCGCAGTCTACCATATCACAGCATTTGAAGGTACTGAAAGATGTAGGTCTGATAGACGGCGAGATAGCTCCACCAAAGGTTTGCTATCGTATTAACCGTGAAAGCCTGCTTTTGGCAAAGAAGTTGTTTTCAGAACTCTTATGATTTGAATAAGAGTTTTTTTATTGGTATATAACATCGTATTTTTACGATATAAAATAAACTATGGAACAGATAACGGCAAAAAGAGAAAAAAGAAAATCACTGCTGAGAATAGCAATCCCTATCATATTATCATCCTGTCTTCAGATCTCATACGATATTACGGATATGTTCTGGGTCGGGAAACTGGGAAGCGGAGAAGTGGCTGCTGTTGGAACAGCCGGATTTTATATCAAGTTGGGTTGGTCTTTGATAAGCGTGATAACCATTGGTACCATGGTATCGGTTTCACACAGTATAGGGGCTGAAAAGAAGGACAGAATACAACACTTCATATCATGCGGAATACGCAGTACATTCGTGTTGGGGATATTCTATGCCCTGTTCGTCTTTATGCTGGCAGAGCCTCTTATATCCCTTTTCAATATCGAAAGACCGGAAGTAAACACGATGGCTCAGAACTATCTGAGGATAAGCAGTATCACTGTTCTTATCATGTTTATGAACCTTTTGTTTACCGCCATTATAGACGCACACGGAAAGACACAGTTCTCGTTCAGGGCGGTACTTTATGGGAATATCGTCAATATCATTCTTGACCCTCTGTTTATATTTTATTTCGGACTGGGAGTGGAAGGTGCGGCATGGGCTACGGCATTTTCACAGTGGGGTGCCATGATGTATGCGATATATCTTCTCAGACATAGGCTTGAACTTACCTTGAGTATAAAAGCGGTACCCCGCAAGTTTCTCAGGAAAATACTTGGAATAGGCACAGCACCTGCCATGCAGCGTATTTTGTTCTCGCTTATCGGTATAGCCATCGGGCGTATAGTAAGTATATGGGGAACAGATGCAATAGCCGCACAGAAGCTGGGTCTTCAGATAGAGTCGCTTTCGTTTCTTCTTATGAACGGTCTTATGCAGGCAACCTCCATACTGATAGGGCAATATTACGGGGAAAGGAATACGGATATGATTAGGAAATGCTATCGTACAAGCATCAGGCTTGGATATTGTATTTCCATACCTGCCACATTCATATTTTTAGCTTTCCCGGAAACCATACTGTCATTTTTCGTGAAGGAGGCTGCCACCATAGAAATAGGCAGTGCCTATCTGCGTATAGTCGGCTTCTCACAGCTGTTTGCCACACTTGAAATACTCACTTCGGGAGCTTATACCGGACAGGGGCTTACCAAATATCCTGCAACCGTGAGCATCGTGTTCACCACAATGAGGATACCTCTTGCCCTTCTGCTTGGCAAAAGTATGGGAATGGGAATAGATGGTGTCTGGTGGAGCATATCGCTTACTAGCGTGATAAAGGGCATTGTACTTTATCTATTATATAGAAAAAGGGAAAAGGAACTTGAAGAATCAAACATACAATATAGCAGTATATGAATACACAGGATTTTTGCTTTATACTTAAACAGAACAGCCATCTGCTTAGAGAGGGGTGTTTCGGACTTGAAAAGGAAAATGTCAGGGTCAATCAGGACGGTACGCTTGCCCTGACTCCACACCCGGCAGTATTTGGCGACAAGGGGAAGCACCCTTATATAACCACCGACTTTTCAGAGAGTCAGGTGGAAATGATAACTCCGCCGCTGCCAAGTGTAGGAGAGGCTTTGGGATTTATGGAAACGCTGCACGATGTGGTTACGGAGAATATCGGCGATGAGCTTCTCTGGCCTCAGAGCCTTCCTCCTGTATTGAAGGAGAATCAGGAGATACCCATTGCACATTATTCGGGAGAGTTCAAGGACAAGGAGTATTACCGTCAGAAACTTGCCGGAACCTACGGAAAGGAAAGGCAGCTTATTTCGGGAATACACTTCAATTTCTCTTTTTCGGAAAAACTGATGGACGTTCTGCTAAAAAGCGGTGTTTGCGGCAGCTCTATGGAGGAGGTCAGGGAAACGGTATATTTTCGTGTGGTAAGGAACTTTCTCAAATACCGCTGGCTTTTTATCTGGCTGTACGGTGAATCTCCGCTTGCAGAAGAAACCCTGAATGTGATTTCGCTTAAAACGGGAGAAAAGCAGCCCATGAAGTGTGGGGTAAGCCTCAGTCTGAGGACAAGTCCATTAGGGTATCGTAACCGTGAGGAGTTCTTCATCGATTATTCCTCACTTGAAGCCTATAATATGTCTATTGACAAACTGATAAGGGAAAACCGTATTGACGGACCTCACGAGCTTTATCTTCCGGTCCGTATCAAGTTTCTGGAAAAGGATAATGGTTCTCCTTCTTATATTGAGGTACGAATTGTGGATCTTGACCCGTTTACAAAATCGGGGGTATGTGCAAGTGCCATTTATTTTTCTCACCTTCTGCTTGTCTATTCTCTGCTGAAGGAGGAGAACGGAAGTCTTACGGAGGAAGAACTGCAAAGGGCAACACGTAATCAGGATATGGCTTCATGCTATGGAAGAGACGAAAAGAAGGAGTTGAAATGCTGCTCGACCACTGTACAGCAGAAAGCTACTTCTATTTTAGAAGATATGGAGAGAATTCTCTCAGAATATGGGGTGCTTGACGATGAAATCTACCGTCAGGAGATGCAGCATAATCTGTACCTTGTACAGAATCCTGAGAAGCGTATAGGCATGGTACTGTATGAGAACATAAACAGGGTGGGGTTTGTACCGTTCCATCTGGAAAAGGCAAGACAGTATAGGGAAACCACCATAAGCGGAGGTTACAGATTTCATGGACTGGAGGATATGGAAATGTCCACACAGCTTCTGCTGAAGGCTGCAATACTTAAAGGGATAGGTTTTGAAATACTTGACCGTAAGGAAAATTTCATACGTCTGTTTGACGGTAAAAAGGAAGAATATGTGATGCAGGCAACCAAGACCTCTCTGGACTCATACGTGTCTGTACTGATGATGGAAAATAAGGTGGTAACGAAGAAGGTGCTGGAACGTGCCGGAATAAGCGTGCCGGGCGGTTATGAATACACGTCACCGGAGGCAGGTATGGCAGACTACCGCCTGTATGCAGGGAAACCTGTGGTAATCAAGCCTAAGTCCACCAATTTCGGATTGGGTATAACCATACTGAAGCACAACTATGATGAAACGGACTTCAAGGCAGCCTTGCAGATAGCCTTTGAGCATGACAACACGGTGCTTATAGAGAAGTTCATACCGGGAAGGGAATTCAGGATATTCATCATCAATGATGAAGTGGTAGGTATCCTTCACCGTGTTCCGGCAAATGTGACGGGTGACGGTGTTCTGAATATCGGACAACTGATAGACAGGAAGAATGAAGATCCGCTCAGAGGTAAAGGATATCGCACCCCTTTGGAGAAAATCAGAAAGGGGCGTGAGGAAGAAATGTTTCTGAAGCAGCAGGGAATGGATTTCAACACTGTACCCAAAGAGAGGGAAGTGGTCTATCTTCGTGAGAACTCCAATATCAGTACGGGAGGAGACAGCATAGATTTTACAGACGATATAGACGATTCGTACAAGGCTATTGCTGTGGAAGCTGCAAAAGCTCTGAACGTGAAGATTACCGGACTGGATATGATGATACAGGATATTCATGCTCCTGCCACACCGGATAACTATGCGATCATTGAAATGAACTTCAATCCTGCCATACATATACACTGTTATCCGTTCAAGGGCAAGAACAGACACCTGAACCATAAGATGATCAAGGCTTTGGGATTTTAAAGACAGTGCAGACAATAAAAAGGATATGACCTATCCTTTTTATTATAGGTTTAACCAACGTATATTTACGATTTAAATATATATAATCACATGGAACATATTACATACATCGGAGAAGTTGTTGAAAAGTTGGCGGATTATTCATCATTCCCTGAACTTTTCATCAAATATGAAGAAGGAGACCCGATACCTTCAGGTAAAGCCATACATGAGATAATAGAACTTTGCCGTGCAGTCCTGTTTCCGGGGTATTATGGAAATCATACGGTAAACAGCCAGACACTCACATTTCATCTTGGGGTGACACTGGAGAAGCTGAGCAATATCCTGACGCAGCAGATACAGGCGGGTATGCTCTTCGGAAATGAGAACATGAAGGAAAGGATAAAGGGAACTCCCTGCTGCCAGACGGCAAGAAAGTATGCCGAGAGGTTCATACGGAGCCTTCCCGAAATGAGAAGGGTGCTGGCAACGGACATTCATGCAGCCTTTGACGGAGATCCGGCAGCGACCTGTATCGGGGAGATAATATCCTGCTATCCTGCCATCAGAGTCATTTCAAACCACAGGATTGCCCACGAACTATATAAAATGGAGATACCGCTCATACCGAGAATTATCAGTGAGCTTGCCCATTTTGAGACAGGGATAGATATTCATCCGGGGGCTGAGATAGGAGAATATTTCAATATAGCCTAAAATCCGCAAGCAATCTCAATGGCAATCTCAATTGCAGTAAAGAGCTTGAACACTATGCATCATGATAGTATGAGCGTGAATTTTGTCCGATTTGTGCATACCTTCCCCTTACCCCACAATGCGACTTGAGGTAATACGCAGATTCAAACCGGAAAGAAAGGATTCTTATCCGA
>ERZ791719.37-NODE-37-length-116941-cov-5.28595_pt1 | contig 116941 bp, 118 predicted proteins | sample MGYA00510338_ERZ791719 | MGnify/ENA primary metagenome ERZ791719 (study PRJEB30046, sample SAMN00715131) | human gut metagenome | study: EMG produced TPA metagenomics assembly of the A metagenome-wide association study of gut microbiota in type 2... | reverse complement strand
TAATATCTCCATAAACAATGATTAAATTTTTTCCTTGTATCTTTTCAAGGTATTTTTTAAATAAGTCACGTTCATCTTTGCGATTTATAAAATCTATCATACTTTGTATATCCTATCTTGCACTATTATCCTTGATAATTAGATATTATCCTTGGTTCATATAACCATAAATTTTACATTTATTATAACGCATCCTGCATTTTAAGACAACATATCCAGTAAAAATCTGCCAGCCACTTCAGAAATTTTCAGAATAGCTCTTCCCTACAGTAATCGTCAAACATAAAACAACAGCCTACACTGCCCTTTTTGGATGTGTAAGCTGTTGACAATTACTCCTAATGATATTCTTGTATCTTATAACTTTTTATTTACACCGCAGAAATGATAAAATGCCCCCAGTATTCCTGCATCATTCTGGTGCTTGGCAAATACTATTTTTGTATGTTCCTCAATACTGGATATTAAATACTTTTTGACAGCATCTTGTATTTTCCCTCGTAGAAACTCTTCCTGGGCCATGATACCACCACCAAGCACAACAACCTCTGGATTGATCACATAGCAAATATTAGCAATTCCTTTTCCAAGAATCTCTATCATTTGATCAATGGCACGATTACAAATCATGTCTCCCTTTTTTGCTTCCTCAAAAATACGGTATCCATCCCACTTTTCTTCAGGCTCTCCTTTCCACTGGGATACTTTTTTACTTAAAATACTGGCTGCCCCCAACGTCTGAAAATCACTGTCATCCATGTGCATATACCCAACTTCACATGCACTGTTACTAAAACCATGAAACACCTTCCCATCTAACACGATACAGCCACCAATACCCGTACCTATGGTCAGCATCAAAACCACCTTGCACCCTTTTGCTGCACCTGAACTATATTCTGCAAGCCCTGCACAGTTTACATCATTTTCCACTTCACATGGTATATGAAATTTTTCCTCTAAGGTCTTTTTAAATTCCGTACCTGCATAATCAGGGATCAGTGGTGCTGAATAAAAAATAGAACCTCTTTCTGTATCTACCATTCCTGCAGTAGAAATGCAAATTCCGGTAATCGCCTCCCCTATATGTTCGATCAGATGTTCCACAATCCCTATGACCTTCTTTAAAATTTCCGGACCACCTCTCCACGCTTCTGTTTTCAAACTTCCTTTCAGCACAATTTCAGCATTTTCACAAATGATACCATACTTGATTGCTGTCCCTCCAATGTCAATACTTATATACTTTTTCATTTCACACCCTCTTTTACTTTCTTACCCAATCCCGGCTGCATCTTAAATCACACTCTTTCATCTTAAAAAGCAACACCCGGCTTATAAATTTGTGCCGGGTATTACTACTAACAAATATCCTCAAACGGACTATTGTCTGCGTATTATCTTATTACAAATATTTTTTCTTCGCATCACAGATCATCTGAGCAGCTTCTTTTACGATTTCCATGTCTTCATCTACCAGTGCTGGAAGAGGCTCTCTTACTCCGCCAAGTTCCAGTCCCTCATTGATCTTTAGAATTGCTTTAATAACTGCATACATGTTTCCGTGTGCTGAACACATTTTATAAATTATCTCATTACAAGCATACTGGATTTTTCTTGCCTCTGTCATCTTTCCTGCATTTACACACTCATCCAACTTTAAGTATAATTCAGGCATAGCACCATAGGTTCCCCCAATTGCACCCTCTGCCCCGATAACACGTCCGCTCATAAACTGCTCATCAGGACCATTAAAGATAATGTACTCATCTCCTGCAGCCTGCTTAAACATTTGGATATCCTGTACCGGCATAGAGGAATTCTTGACACCAATGACGTTTGGATTCTTCCTCATCTCTGCAAATAAATTCTGTGTAAGTGCAACACCAGCAAGCTGAGGTATGTTATAAATTACAAAGTCTGTGTTCGGTGCCGCTGCACTAATGGCATTCCAATACTGTGCAATAGCGTATTCCGGTAAGTGAAAATAGATGGGAGGAATTGCAGCGATTGCATCTACCCCCAGCTCTTCTGCATGTCTGGCAAGTTCCTGACTGTCCTTCGTGTTATTGCAGGCGACATGGGCGATAACTGTAAGTTTACCTTCCGCTGCTTTCATAACATTCTCAAGTACGATCTTACGATCTTCCACACTCTGATAAATACACTCTCCGGAAGAACCGTTTACATAGACACCTTTTACCCCTTTTTTTACAAAATATTTTGTCAGTTCCTGTACACCTTCTGGACTAATGTTTCCTTCTTTGTCATAGCAAGCATAAAATGCCGGAATCACACCTTTATATTTCTCAAGATTTCTCATAATTTTGCTCCTTTGCTTCATAAAAATCATTCATTTAGTTTTCTACTCTAGCGTTCCATTTCCTCTACAAATGATTTTGTGATCAACTGCGGTCTTGTGATAATCGAACCAACTACAACACTGTACGCACCAAGTTCAATGGCATGCCTTGCCTTTTTGGGTGTATTGATATTCCCCTCAGCAATTACCTTATGTTTGACTCCTGCAATAATTTCTCTCAGAATTTCAAAATCATTCTTCTCGATCTTGTCCCCCTTGCTCTGCTCCGTATATCCGACCAGGGTTGTTCCAATAAAATCAAAACCAAGATCATCTGCATGGAGAGCTTCTTCTATGGTAGAACAGTCTGCCATCCAAAGCTGATTTGGATATTTTGCTTTCACTTCGTGGAAGAATTCATCCAAGGTCTGATTTCCTGGACGTTTGGACATGGTTGCATCCATTGCAATAATATCCGGTTTCACTTCCATCAATTCTTCGATTTCCTTTATTGTTGGTGTTATATAAACTGCGCTGTCTGCATAATCTCTCTTTACAATACCAATGATTGGAAGATCCACTTTTGATTGAATCTCTTTAATATCTTCTTTTGAGTTCGCACGAATTCCGCTTGCTCCGCCTTCCTTTGCTGCCAGTGCCATTCTTCCCATGATAAAAGAAGAATGTAAGGGTTCATTTGGCAATGCCTGACAAGATACAATCAATTTTCCCTTCAGATTTGCCACTTTCTGATACATCTCTTTTTCCTCCTTGGTTTTAACTTCTGTATCATTCATTTCCTCTTTTTTATGAAAATAAGCGGTCACGTATCAGTTGGTATCATATCAGTATGTACCGCTTATTTTCTTTTAATTATCAGAGGTATTACATCTTAAGGTTGAACTTTCAATTCATTAATATTGAACCTTTCATATTTTAATATATTTTTCAGATGCAATTCATTTCTTGACCAGGAATCATATTTCTCATATAAAAGCCCGATCTCGCCGTCCGGAAGCTCTGTCAGGCAGGAATACGAATAGCCCATTTGCGGAGTATCCACAGAATAACAATATTTCCACTCCACAGAATACTTATCTTTTCCGGAATTTCCTGTTTCGCTGATCAAACCAATCCATATCTTTCCATTTTTTCTGCCATTGGTTGCATTTGGTGCTGATAATAAGATAGCAGGCTTTCCATCAACAGGCTGTGAATAATTAATCACTGACAACTGTGTTCCATATCCCGTTGTTGCAATTTCAGTTAGTGGAACACGCTCACTCCAGGTTTCTCCTCCATCTGTACTTGTCACTTGTGCAATATATCCTGATCCTGTACGCAGATAGGTTTTCAAGGAACCATCCGGCATTTCTACAATCTGTGCTTCTGCGGTTGCCCCACCTGTATTCTGGTCTGCTTCTACGTATTTCCAGTTGTCTCCATGGTCATCACTATACATAAATCCCAGTTCTGCAGATGATTTCGAATATAATGGAACAATCAATCTTCCGGCATGATCACCATTTGCTATCTGTTTTCCTACACCTGGTCCCAATACCAGGAATTTTGAACCTTCTGGCTTAAAGGTACTTACAATCTGTAAATCAGACCAGCTTTCTCCCTCATCATCTGAGTATTTCATTGCCAGATAAGTTGTTGGGAATACTTTAAAATCTGCATCTTTATAAAACACATTCATATTTACTTCCGTGTCCGTCTGGGTTTCCAACAACTTTGTACCTTCAAAATTGTAATCGTACTGTTTACAGAGCATGGCATTTTCATTTTTGTACAGATTATATTCACCATCAACACTATATTCGGTTGCTGAATTTGTGGTATCGTTATAAATGGTTCCATTTTCTCTTATGGAGTAATCATACGTTCCTGCCGCATCATCCTTCCAGTGCAATTTCAAATATTTCTTCCCATCAACCTCTTTAAATCCAGAACCTACGGAAGCGTTGGAACTTCCAATTCCTGCCGGCATCATATCAGCAAAGAGAAATACCCGATGTGTCTCCTTATCCTCTAAAAGTACCGGATCTATGTAGGAAGCACTCCCTTGTATCTGCACATTCTTGCCCACCGAATCCCGTGGCCAGTCTATATTCTTTGCTGCATAATCATCAAACTTCAATGGCAATGTCGGCTGTCCCCACGTTTTTCCACCATCTGTACTTTTTGCAAATGCTGTATTGATCTTGCTTTTTGCATCATGGGTGCCACCATATCTTGCATCTGCTGCTGCAAGCACTGTACCGGAGTCCAATGCTAAAAGGGATGGGATTCGGAAATAATTGGATTTTGTAGCATCCCCTGCATAAAAAATATTCTCTGCATAGATCGTCTTTCCTGTCACAGAAATAAGTTCATCATCAGAAAGCACGTCCTGATATACCTGGAGGCTCTCTATAGAACCGCCAAATGGATAAGCAACAGTTCCCTGACGCATGGTACCACCCAGCATGACATTATCTACTCCTGTAATATCACTGATAAACTTAAATGCCTCCTGATCCAGCGTTGCTAATAATTCTCCATTTGCAAACAGCTTGTACTGTTTATTTTCTTTATCCGCTTTTAATGCAACGGTATTGGATACTCTTTCACCCTTATAACTGCCACGCACAGCAGCCGGGCGATCCAGCGTATATTTAAACTCGCCATCTGTATTTCTCAATTCCATCCCTACACCGCCAGCATTTGTAATATATAAGTGGAAATGTCTATCCTGATTCCCTTTTGTACCATTTCCTACACTCAATAATGATTGAACCGCATTTTCACTGGTTGTTTTATAAGAGATAACGATAGTTCCCTGTTCCAATGCTGTTACTGTTTCTGCCCCAGGTTCCTTACTCAAATCATATCCTGTACCTTCCAAAATTTCGATTCCTTCCTTTTGCAAAACTGGTACCGAAGAGGATTCTGTCCCCTGTGTTTTCTCTGACACAGCCTCAGTCATATCTGTCTGGACCTCTTGAGCATATACACTCATTGGTGAAACACATATCACTGCAGTTGCTGCTAGAGAAATAATTTTTTTATACTTATTCATATCGCACTCCCCTATCCGATAATCTCACTGAGTTTCACTTTTCGATCTTCAAATCTTGATTTCGTGCAGGCATCTGCTGTCGCAATCGCAGCTCTCGCAGCTTCTCCTGTGAGCAGTGGTCTAAATTCATCATCAGCTTCCTTTCCATGGAGAATGCCGTTCAGATATTTCATCTCATTTTTCATAATGCTGTGCAGCCACATTGGCGGTTTCTTTCCTGGTTTTCCATACATAATGGCACCATCCATCTCGGTACCATGATAGATTCTAGTCCGGTCATCATCTTCTTCCTGTGACTCATGCACAAGGAAATGTTCTTCCCTACCATCTACTTTCAGCGTTCCGCCGCAATCACACATATCAATCTTAATTGCACCCTTTGTTCCCTGAATCAGGACGTAATGTTCCGGCCAATGGAAAGCAGATCCCCATTCTAACACTGCATACCGGTTATCCGAAAACTGCATATTCACGAACAACATATCATCTTCATCTCCAAAAGCCTCTCCCTGGTGTGCAACATTTCCACCGGTCATAGTAACTTCTTCTGGCATCCCTCCCATCAGAAACTGTACACAATCCAGTTCATGAATGTGATGGTACAAATGTCCACCTGATTTTTCCCTGATTTTTTTCCAGGATATAGTTGGCTGCTGTTCCTCCCATCCATTTCTTGCAGAATGGCAATAGAGAACTTTTCCAATCACCCCGTCATTGATCAGTTTTTTCGCATAGCGTACCCCATGGAAGAAATTCATAACATGACCTGCCATAAAGATTACACCGTGTTCCTGACAGGCTCTTACCATTTCGTCACAATCCTGATAGGAAAGTGCAATGGGTTTTTCACAAAATACATTCACTCCATGTTCTGCCGCTTTGATTACAGGCTCTTTATGTAAGTAATTCGGTGTGGCAACAATGACTGCTTCAACGTCTTCCCTGCTATACAAAGTATCCAGATCAGTTTCCACATCACAGCCCAACTCCTCTGCTATGGTCTGTCCGTTTTCCGGATCAAGGACTGCCACAATCCTGGCACCCTCCTGTTCCTTCATAATCCTTCCAAGCTCTGCACCAAAATATCCTGTTCCTACAATTGCATATCCTACTGTTTTCATTACTTTATACCTCCATTTTTTTTATTTTACTGCACCATCTGTCATTCCACCTGCAATCTTATTCTGAATAAACATAAAGAATATAACAGATGGAACTACTACGAGAGTTGATGCTGCCATCATATCTCCCCAGTTCAATATCTCAGCTCCCTGCAAAGATTTTAATGCCACGGAAACCGTCATTTTATCTGTACTGTTAATTAAAATCAATGAATATAAGAATTCATTCCATGCATTGATAAATGTATAAATTGCTGTTGCTACAATCCCCGGCATGACCAAAGGAAGAACAATCTGTACAAACGTTTGAAATTTATTGGCACCATCCACTCTTGCTGCTTCTTCAATTCCCAATGGCACCGTTTTGAAAAATCCTACCAGCATCCAAACTGCGTAAGGAACACTAAAGGACAGGTACACAATAATCAGACCAATCCTGGTATTAACTAATCCCAACTTTGCCATTACCATAGAATAGGGAATTGCCAGCAGGATTGGTGGAAACATGTATGTAGCCACAAGCACTTTTGACATAATGGAACCCAGTTTCGGAAAAAACCGTACAATCCCATAAGCTGCCATGGAAGAAATCACAATTGCAATGCACGTTGTGATAATGGCGATAAGCAAGCTGTTTCCAATATTTTTAGCAAATCCCAGATCCTGGATCACATGAGTAAAGTTATCCAGGGTAAAATGCTTCGGCAAGAATCTGGTAGGATTGGATGTCAATTCTCCCGACGGCTTCACTGAACACAACAGTACCCACACTAACGGGAAAAACGCAATCAATGATAAGATTATCAAATACAGATGACAGAAAGCATTTCCGACTTTTCCTTTTCGATTCATCATCATTTATCCTCCTTTTCCCATTTTGCAATAATCGTAAAGTACACTATACATACCAACAGCAAGAATGCCAGCAACAGCATGGTGACTGCAGAGGATCTTCCTAACAATTTCGTATTCCAACCCATGTTATAAGCATAAATCGGCATTGTTGTTGTTGCATTTGCCGGTCCGCCACCGGTAAGAAGGTAAATAATATCAAAGTTATTGAATACCCAGATTGTACGTAGAACAACTAAAAGTCCAACAACAATCTTAATATGCGGTACTGTAATGAACCAAAACTGCTGAATCTTGGATGCACCATCAATCTGTGCTGCTTCATACTGATCCTGCGGAATCGTCTGCAAAGCAGATAATACATTCACCATGATCATCGGTGCTCCAAACCATACATTGATAAAAATTAACGTCAGGAATACCAGACTGCTATCACTAAGGAATTGCGGTAATTCGCTGCATATCCCAAGCTGAACTAGCATATTGGGAACAAATCCGGATACTCCATTTAAAATCCATTTCCAGGACAATGCTATTACAATGGATGGAAATGCCCAAGGAATAATCATCAAAGTACGATAAATACCTTTTCCTACTTTTACACGGTTAATTGCAAGAGCTGCTGTAAATCCAATAAATAACTGCCCCAATAATGAGCCTATTGTCCATAAAATAGAATTCAGGAATGCCTTATAAAAATTTGGATCGGTCAACACTTCCTTATAATTCGCCATTCCTATAAAATCATAGGTTAGCCGAATCAAGTGCTTTGATGTCATGCTATAATACAGGCTGGAAAAAATTGGGTATATCAGCAAAACACCTACCACCAGCAACGCAGGGAGTACAAAAATCCAACGGGCATAATCTACTTTTTCTTTTCTTTTCATCATATATGCCTTTCCTCATTTCCCGGGCTATCTACCTAACCCGTTTTTTCATTGCTGCACGGTACTGAATAATTCATTTAATTGCTTTTCTGCTGTTTTGGCAGCCTTCTTCACATCCGTACCATTCGTAATAATATCCTGGAACATACTTTCAATGATTCCCTGAGAAGTAAGAAAACCTGCCTGAATGCTTGGTCCATGCTCATATCCGATAGCAGTTCCCTTCTCCATTGCATCTGTAATCACATCGACTGCGTTTGAGAATTTCTGAACTGTCCCGTTTTCCTTATATTCCGGGGTATCAGAAATTCCGCTGATGGAAGGAAGCATTCCTACTGGAGTCGCATCCAGGAATTTAATATAGGTATCTTTCTCATACAGTTTTTTCATAAAGGCTTTACAGATTTCCGGATGCTTTGAATTTTTCCAAATGACCATTGGAATATTAGAAGTCTCCGCTCCGTAATCCGGGTCATCCACATTCAGCTTTGGAAGTGGTGCACAATCAATCTGGTCAACCAAATCTGGAGAGTTGGTTTCTACCCCGCTAATCTGAAAACCTGAATTAAAATCAAATGCCGTTTTTCCCTGATAAAACAAATTTGCCTGATCCAACACAGCATAATTGACAGAATCTTTCGGAGAACAGTTTTTATAAATATCCAGCCAGTATTCGATACCATCTATTGCCAGGTCACTGGTCAGATTTGCCTTAAGGTCATCAGTCAAAAGGCTTCCACCTCCACTCCGGACATAGAAATTCAAAAACCTGGTTGCCATAAGGTCACTTGAGCCACAAGGGAAGGAACAGCCATACACACCATCCTTCGTAAGTGTTTTTGCAGCCTCAGCAAACTCATCCCATGTCTTTGGCACAGAAAGCCCCGCTTTTTCCAATAAATCTTTACGGTACCACATAACCTGTGCGTGAGAATACAGCGGCAGGGAATAACACTCCCCATCTTTTTCACCTTCCGATAATGCTGTCTTTGAAAATTTGTCCCTTCCAATATCATCGATCAGGTCGTCTACAGGCACCAAAGCATCTGCATCCATCATCTCTACCACATGCCCCGGAAGTGCAGTGCTCATGTCTGGCACATTTCCTGAAGCCAGTCCTGTTGTCCATTTGGTGTAAAAATCGCCCCAAGAAAATGTTTCGATATTAATATTGACTCCCGGATTATCTTTCATAAACTGGTCTGCAGTTTCCTGTATCACTTCCAGCCTTGGTCCTTGTGTAAAGGAGTGCCAAAATGTAATATCTCCTTTCATTTCTCCGGATGCCACTTGATTCGTTGCATTCTCTTCTTTAGAACCACATCCCGCAAGTATGGTGGAGGCAATCATTGTTCCAGCTAATAAAATGGCTAATTTTTTCTTCATATTCTTGCCCTCATTTATTCAATTTATTGTTATTTAGTTTCATTATTTAATGTAGCTACATTATTTCGTTTGTTGTAATCTTATTTTAGTCACTATTTTTATACACATCTACTAAACGCACACTCAATAATAGCATTTCCCACTCATTTCTTATTCTCTTGCTACTTTCCGATATTGATTTGGGGTAAAACCGAAGGCCGCTTTAAATTCCCTGATAAAGTAATTTGTATCTTCATATCCACACTCATACGCAATATCATTGATATTGTCATTGCTTACCAACAAAGCCCTTGCTGCTGTTGTAAGCCGGATTTCCCTTACATATTCCATCGGGCTTTTTCCCATGTTGATCTTAAACAGGCTGCTAAATCTTTGTTTACTAAGCTCTGCCATTTCTGCCATTTTTTGTGGTGTGTATTTTTCACTTGGATGCAGGATAATATAGTCTGCCACCATGTAAATTCTTGGATCAATCTGCTCATTTTTCTTAGTGTTTTTATCTCTTAAGGATCTTCCTTCTATTTTCTCCACAAAATCTCCAGTTGTCTTATCAACTTTATTTCCATGCATAGCCAATGAACCAATCAATAGATCCAAATAGCCCCTTACAAAACATTTTTTTACCATGGAATCTTTTTTTACCCATTTGTATATTTCCTTAAAATAAATATCTTCTCCCTGGTTGACTGAAATCCTTGGAATCCCATAATATTCTGCCAACATATCTTCCCCTTCATAAAGTACCGAAGTAGTAAAACGAAGGCTATAAAACTCGAAGGCCTCACTAAGAGCCCGGCAAGACATTTTACATCCCTGCGGGATATATACGATCTGATTTTCCTCTACGATCGTTTCTTCCCCATCAATACAAAGCTCCGCTTTTCCTTTTTCAATATACCGGAATATGCTGTAAGGAATCACGGATTCTGGATATACCCAGGTTTTTCCCATGGAATAAAATTCAATATATAAAAATGTGAACCGTATATTATCTATCACTGACATGGCATCCTCCTATGATAAAAAAACAGCTATAATCACTCACCAGACTTCTCTCTTCCTTTGAATATTTCTTTAATACAGATTCAAAGATCGGAAAAATCTGGCTATGTATTATAGCTGATTCCAATATAATTCCTTTATACTCTAATTTTAACAACTATTTTTTTTACTGTTTCCGGTGTTTTATCCATCATGGCAACCTTATGAGCATCGCTTGGAAAGCATACCATAAACTCTCCCGGCTTCAAAAGATAACGCCCCGATTCATCTCCTTGATAAAACCCAATATCTCTTTCTTCACTGAACGGTGTCATGATTTGCAGACTACTTACATCAGCAGTTGCGATTCGTTCCGCTCCTTCCATAATATAATGAACATCTATATACTTTTCATGAGCTTCATACATACAATCTTTTTCTTCTTTGCTAACAAATGATACAGGGTTCGCTATTATAGAGTCTTTTTGGATTATAGTATCCGGAATAGCTTCTTCCCAACTTTTTATTCCCGCCAAATAGCATAATGCCTGATAAATTTTCCCCTCCTCCTTATAGTTTTCTTTATTATGAATTGAATCAAATATCATATTTAGTATCTCCTTTCAAATTAGAATCTCGTGTTTTTTTAACGTATTGCGTAAAACTGTTGCCATGATCTGGTACCCTTTCGCATTTGGATGAATACCATCATAAGTAATCCTATCCAACGGTTTATCTGTCCCCGGAAATACCATTGTAGCATAATAATTTACAAAAATAAGATTATTCTTCTTCGCCACTTCTGCCAGCCAATCATTCAGCTCTTTGATATAGTTTTTCTTACTTTTTTCATCTATTAGGATCGGCAAAAGGGATGTTAAAATCAAGCAGATACTCTCTTCTTTTGCCTGTTGTACAATTTGCGTAATATACTGTTTTGCTGTTGCCACTACCTGATTATACCGTGTCGGCTCCGCCCTTTTCCAGTAACTCCCTTCCCGTTCAATAAAATCATTGATTCCGATTTCCAAGATACAATATCTTGGCTGCAATTGAACTGCATCCGTATAGAACCGCTTCTTTAGATACTTTGTTGTATCTCCTGCAATGCCCCTGTTCACAAGCAAGTGATCACCGCTTCTAAAATAGGCATCTAACTCCCAATATTCTGTAATGGAATCCCCAATAAACAGAAAATCCGGTTTTTGGTTTGTATAGCACAATGCATGATTTTTTATATCGAACTCTTTTCTTTTTTTATCTGCTGCAACATCTTTAGAATAATATTCCAGCCTCTTATATCCTTCATCTGTCGAACTCATCTATTGCCTCCTTTCAGTTAATTATAAAAAATAAGTGCATATCCTGAAACTGAACATGCACTCAAAAATAGCATTATACGCTTATTTTATTTATTTTTTCACCTAAAGAAGGTATGATATTTTCTAAAACTCTATCTGTGTATCAAAGAAAAAACTTCTTCCACTTCCTAATCTTTGTCCGGAATGTTCCAAAGGGGGCTACTGTATTTACATGAATAAACTTATAAACTTCCCATACTGCTGTTTTGGTAGCTTCATCTGCCCACTTTCTTTTATGCGGAAAAAACAGTTCCTCTTCCGTCATAGAATCAATCATTGTAAAAATTTTCTGTATATTATCATCCAGCATGCCCTTTAGTTCTTTTAGCGATAAATGGGCATAGGTATCGGTAAACCACTGATACAATTCCCCCAATTGATTCCACTTAAAACCATCCGCCGGTGTTTTCACTGGAAGTCCAGCCTGTTCATCATTTTCCCATTTCAATACTAATGTAGTCCACCCAACCTGATATGCAAGATTTTCTGCAGGCGTTCGATCCACTTCCATACATCGTTTGTCCTTCAAGGATTCCGGGATATCCTCAAACTCTGCAATGTATTTGCCGTAAGCCCTCTTGATTTCTGCCTTTAGTTCCTCTTTATTTTCATACGTCTTCATCGTTCACCTCGCAGTCTTCCGTCTTTACTCTTTGTTCCACACTCCAAAATTGATTATCCCCTGCGAATTTCAATAAGCCGAAGCACATCCGCAAGCATTTCTCCTTGATCTTCTAAATCAATCATAAGCCATTTTTGTCCATTTCCCCATTTTGCTTTTTCGTAAAGTTCTCTTAATTCTGGAGTACAGTCCCATAAAATAGCTTCAACTGCTTCTTTTTCTTTTTCACCAACCACCACCAGTACCGTAAAACATCCTTCCCTGGGATATACGGTACACAGGCTTTTTCCAGACTTTTTAAATTTTACATTCCAACCACGTTCCCAACTACAACGGCTAAATTCTATTTTCTCATTGCACCTGTACTTCTTTTTAATCTCGGAGCAAAATTGCATAAATACCGGATTTCTAATATATGCCGCAAAATCCTCTAATGCCGGAATTTCCTCTTGATTCTGCATATCAACCATAACCATCCTCCTTTGCTCTTTATAGAAACTGGAATTTTATGGCTTTCCTTCAAACTTAACATGTTAAAGCTTCATCTAGTGCCCTGCTTATCCTCACTCCTCCATAAACCTACAATATGAACTTCCGTATCTCACATCAACGTCCGTTCTTGTGAGATAACTGAAATTTTTTGTTGAAACACTTAAACAAATGAAGCATATATAACATAAATTTCTGCAATCAAAATAATTCCGAGAACGCCATCTATCATCAAATTATACTGTATATCTGTCAAAAATGTTTTTGAATGTGTCAGGAAATATTTAATGTTTTCTTTCCCAGTCAAAAGTGTAATTATGAGTAGCAAAATAGGAAATAAAAAAATCTCTACCTTATTTCCAAAATCATCTGCTATCCCATTTGCAAAATGAACAGGAATAATCTGAGGTAAGAAAAACACACTTACTATTGCTAATAAAACACCAATACTGCAAATTCCCCATGTTAATTTTCTGCTTCCTACAAGTTTCATAAAAATGCCTTCTTTCTGCAAAATTTAATTTTATAGTTTTTCTCCTGGCTATCCCTATTTCTCCACAAATCTAATAATATGGATTTCAGTATATCATATCATTTATATCGCATCAACGTCCAATCTTGCGAGATACATCTGAAATAATTCCGGCTAAATACTCCTTGCTGTCTTGCCTCCATCTACTCTGTATCGGATTTCTCTTGATCTGCGTCTTCTCTTTTATTCTTCCTTTTCGTTAACTTATTTTTTACTTTAACCCAACCTACAAAGGCAACAACCACTGTAACCATCCCCATTGCTATACCTGAATCAATATCTTTGATTAAAGTTTGTGCAGGAGATAATGCTACTCCTAGCAAAGTTCCATATACAAAGGCTATTAGAAAATCAGAAAGAATAGATTTAAACTTATGTTCTTGAAATACTTCACTATACTTGTCTATCAGTTTTTGTTTTGCCGTTTGCAATTCTACTCTTCCCTTTGTACCATCATTTAATAATAATGAAAAAGATACATAAGCCCCTATCAAAACACTAATTGTTATATTTGAAATCTCTAAAGCTAGTGCCGAACGCTCCCGATATGCAATGATAAATCCTGATACACAAACCCCTGCATACGCCATAAAGATATACCTCTTTTTATTGTCTATATATATTTCATTCCCTTTAAAACATAGAGAAAAAAAGTAATCCGTAATCCAAATTAATGCAAGTAACAATACAGAACATATTACAGCATTAAATCTACATTCTATTTTTAATGATAAAAAGACATAAACATACGACGATATGAACATGAGCAATACATAAACAAGTTGTTCTATTGGCTCTTTGATTTTAGCCACAAATTCAAAAACCCAGTGCTTTTTCTTATAAATAAAATAAAAAAAGCCTGCCGTAAGTACCATACTGATAACATAAGATATTATGGTAATTCTCTCCATACATTTCCTCCCTTTGTAAAAACCGTTTTATATAACCTATATCTTCATTTTCATATAAAGCTAATCTCCTGTCTTAATATTTAACGCTACAGTTACTCATTCCAATATTATAATATCGAAATTGCGATATAAGGCCCTAATTATAACGAATATATGTAAATTTTATCATACCTCTTTTTTTCAATAATCACAATTTTTCTTGTCTAATTTGATATTTTTCTTTGCCAGTTAGATTTCTATTCTTTTAATCGTGACATATCTATGTCCCAACTTGGCACGCTTCTGCGATTGAAGGGTAAATTTACCCATGTTACAATTGATATTGCTTATAGTATTCCTATTTTTACCAGCACCTTTATCGGTGCTTTTTTTGTACCCGTAAACCTTTCGCTGACAGTAGCCAATACTTACACAATACGTACAGCGTACTTCCCCTAAAATAAAAACGTATTCTGTGCGTACAGTGTAAGTAAAACTTCCTATTATATAATGAAGGGAGATTACCATGAAAACAAGAAATGAAATCTATCAAGGAGAAGGTGCCCAATTGCTCCGGTTCATTACAACTTACCATTCGCTGCAATATGAACAGGTTTTACGGCTCTTTTCCAAAAACAGAGAGTCTATCAAATCTCTGATCACCAGTCTGGTAAAACAAAAACGCATTATCTATGATAAGGAGAACGGGCTTCTTTGCGACAGCCAAGAATCTGCAAACACTCCTGATTATGGGATGATTGCATCTTTTTGGGTGCTTTTGGACTTCAAAAAAGCCATTGTATACCATACTGACGGTGAATTTCCTGTAAAACTGAACTTTTTTTCAAAAGATGAGTGGTATGAAGTCCTCTATGTCCCCCAGGAACAGGAATACCTTATCAATCATGTTATGGAAAGCCAGCCAAAGAGCGATGCGAAACGGCTGGTTGTATTAGAATCGGAAGAGCAGGCTTCAAAAATCCATATCACAGGTGTGATTGCCTTTTGCCTTGTAGATTCCTCTACCGGATCTGTCAGCTATTATGCAAAGAAATGAGGTATGTATGAACACCAAAACTGTTTTTGACCGTTTACAGAGCATTGATGATGAAGTTCAAAAACTTCACAACACTATTTTTGCATTGAAAACAACAGATATTCAAGCGTATGCTGCCAAATACGAAGAGCTGAGTATCAGTGCCGCCCTTCGTTCTGAAAGGATTGCCTGTCAGCTCAGAAATCTGGTATATACCACAACTGATACTGGAAAGGCAGACTATCTGAAACAGGCTGCTGCTGTGCAGGGAATCAAAATCTCTTTTTCAAATCGTGTTCTTTCCATTACCATGCCAGGGTTGCTGCCCAAACGTAAATTGCGAACCAACACCGCTTTTCTACATGAGCCATTAAACCTTGCCTTACAGACTTATGTGACAGAACATTCTATTCCGTTATATAAAAGATGTGTGGTCTGTTTCAGTCAAATTTATGACCAGAGCCTTTCTTTACAACGGATACGTGATTACGATAATTTGGAGTTCAAACAGATTTTAGATACTATCGCTTCCTATGTTCTGGTTGATGATACGGGACTCTTTTGCGACTCCTATCACACTACGGAACTGGGTAATTACGATCACACAGTTATCTTTGTAATGGAACCGGAAATCTTTCCTGGCTGGCTAAAAAATAGAAAATCGTCTATCAAAACCATATCGGAAATTTCCTGATATTTTTCTTTCTTTTTCCGATATGGGTAATTTCTCTGCAAAGAAGCCATATTCTTTGCATTTTTTATGCTAAATACCGCCCTTGCTTTACCCAAGTATAGGCTATCATAGGTAAAAATCGAACTGAGGTGATGCTTATTTGATAAAACCCGATTCTATAAAATATCAGCTTTTGGAAATGGTTGGAGTATGTGGGGAATTCCCTTCCGGACAGCTTAACAGATTGATTGAGAGTGAATCCTATGCAGAAAAGGTGATTACAGATTTAAAGCAGAGTAAGCTTATAAGAACACACTATAAAGATGGACTACGAGGTTATCGTCTTACCAAACGTGCAAAAGAACTGCTGCTTTCACAAAATCCCTGTCGTTTTCAAAAGTATTTAACTGGAAATGCAGAAACAAACCTCATACGTAGTGAATTACCAAGACGGCTTCGACTACATCAAAAAGCAGAAACCTATTTGACGCTTTCTCATGCCGGAATCCCATTCTTTCCAGATGAAAAGCCACTGCTTTTTTCTGAATCCGGCGAAGCGGCTACGTTTCCTATGCGAAGCCTTCCTTTATTTTATTCTTCCAGAGAGATTAAAGAACTTGGGGCGGTAACAACCAAAATCAAAAACTCCCGTAGTATGGGAATCCTAATGGCTCCTCACTGTGTCTATGCTGTTTACAATACCGGAAATACACTCCTGAAATGGGAATACAAAACAGAAATCCGGCTCAATGCTTTTTTACAGCACTATCTTCAAGGACTTCCTTACCATGGGCCGCCTACCGTTTATGCCATCATGACCGGCAGTGATATGGATATGGCTTTCCGGCTCCTTACCAGTACCGGGGGATACAAAAAAACTCTGTTCATGCTGGATACTGCGTATGAACACTTTTATTTTCTGCCCAATAACAGCTACGGAGAATACCTGCTCCGTTTATTGGTACAGCCCCAGCGTATGATGCAGCTCAATCAGCTACTACTGTCCGACTGTTTTCCCCAGCGTAAGGATCTGCCAATTGAACACGATGGAATAGACAGCCAGAAAAAGCCAATTCTGCTTGCGTATGATTTTGACATGCAGCGTATTAACCGCTTCAATACTGGATTAAATGTATATGGGCTATCCGGGAACCTGATTTGCTTTGACTTTCAACTCCCCTGCCTAAAAAAATATCTGACCGCAGATATACACTTCTCCAGCATTGATTTTCAAAAGTTTAAAAGGAGGTTTTTCAATGAACCGTAAATGGTGGAAGTTTCTGTTTTTGCTTCCCATAAGCGTCTGCACTCTGTATGCCGGAGGATACGCAGCACAATTTATTAAAAACTATCAGGAATGGACTTCTGCCGGGAACTTTGCCGGCAATGGGACCTATCCGCAAGCAGCTTCTTTACACCCGCTGGTCTGCTTTCATACTGCCCTTACCGATTTCCCATACAATTTGTATGGGATTTTTCTTTGCCTGGTTCTCTTTGGGCTTCTTACTTTTTTACTTATGCGTATGGGATATGACAGAAACGGGGAGATTAGTGACCATGACCGGAACTTAAATTACTCTACAAAAGGAACCTACGGTACATCCGGATTCATGACTCCGGATGAAATGGTGAAAGTTTTGGAACTGACCGGAGATGTAAAGAAAAATAAAGGAACCATTTTAGGCAAATTGAATGGCAAAGCCGTATGTCTTCCATATCAGACACGAATGAATAAAAATATTGCCGTATATGGTGCCAGCGGTTCCATGAAATCCAGGGCATTTGCCAGGAATATGATTTTCCAGTGTGTCGCCAGAGGGCAGGAAGGCAACAACGCTTCCGGGGAAAGTTTAATCATTACCGATCCCAAAAGCGAACTCTATGAAAGCATGTCTGCTTATCTGGAAAACGAGGGCTATGTAGTAAAAGCATTTAATCTGGTCAATCCGGAAAACTCGGATAGTTGGAATTGTCTGGGGGAAATCAATGGACAGGAAACGATGGCTCAAGTATTTGCAGATGTCATTATCCAGAATACAGGTTCCGGAAAAGGAGATCATTTCTGGGATAATGCGGAGATGAACCTGCTAAAAGCCCTGGTTCTCTATGTAGATCAGGGATTTCCGCCGGAAGCTAGAAATATCGGACAGGTTTATAAGCTGCTGACTATGAGTTCTGAAAAGGAGCTGAACAGTCTTTTTGATCTGCTCCCAGTGTCCCATCCAGCTAAAGTTCCTTACTGCATCTACAAACAGGCCAGTGATACCGTGCGAAGCGGAGTTATTATCGGATTGGGTGCCAGACTTCAGGTATTTCAGAATAAACTTATTAGGCAGATTACCTCTTATGATGAGATTGATCTGACACTTCCAGGGAAACAGAAATGTGCTTACTTTTGCATTACCTCAGACCAGGACAGCACCTTCGATTTTTTATCTTCCCTGTTTATGACCTTCATCTTCATCAAACTGGTCCGTTATGCAGATAAATATGGAGAAGAAGGAAAACTGCCTGTTGCTGTACATATACTGGCTGATGAGCTTGCTAACACTGGAGCTATCCTGGAATTGAATAAGAAGATCAGTGTAATCCGAAGCCGGAATCTCAGCATTTCCTGCATCTTTCAGAATTTACCCCAGATGCAGAACCGCTATCCATATAACCAATGGCAGGAAATTATCGGCAACTGTGACACCCAGCTCTTTTTGGGCTGCACAGATGAAGTTACTGCTACCTTTATCAGTAACCGCAGCGGCGATGTAACCGTAGGGGTTAGCAGCGAAGCCAAGCAGCTCAATAGTTGGCGGGTATCCGACTATACACCGGAATATCGGCAGACAAAATCTATCGGCAAGCGGAAACTCTTAACACCAGATGAAATCCTGCGGCTCCCACTTGATACTGCTTTGGTTATCCTACGTGGGCAAAAAGTCCTAAAAGTAGAAAAGTATGATTATACCCTGCATCCGGATGCCAAAAAGCTAACACCAAGAAAAGCATCGGAACACATACCTGAATGGCGAAAAAATGGGGGATTGGAAGAAACAGATTATCGACCACAGCCCTTATCCGGATCAGCCAAAAGAAAACGCCGTCCATCTTCTGCATCAATAGCAAAACAGAAACCACATTTTACATCCGAACCCGTTTATCAGGAACCTACTCCCGATGATTTTATGGAGGATTTCCTTCAGGAAAATTTTATAGAAGATTCCCCCGACTCTGGCATGGTTCCTTTAGATAAAGATTCCATCATGTCATAACACAATTTGAAAGGAGATAACATTTATGGCAAACGAAACAATGAACCTGAACACCCCTATTTTAACCCTTGACTCCGATACGGTATTAGAAACTGCTCAATCAAAAGCGGATTTAATCTGGCATGACATCCAAAATGCCTATCGTACCCGGAAAATTCTCACCGGCATTCTAGGAGGTATTGAAAAGACCGAAGCTGGTAGCTTAATAGCAATTATTTACTATAAGGATTACCGGGCAGTCATCCCTATCTCGGAAATGATGATCAATCTGATCCAGGATGAAACTCATGATTACGGAGATCTCTCTCTTAGACAGAACAAAGTCCTTAACAATATGCTTGGTTGTGAAATCGACTTTGTGATCAAAGGTCTGGATACCAAATCCAGAAGCATTGTTGCCAGCCGGAAAGATGCCATGCTGAAGAAACGCCAAATCTTCTATTTTGACCAGGACTCTTCCGGACAGACTAAAATCCATGAAGACCGTATTGTGCAGGCCAGAGTCATTGCCGTTGCTGAAAAAGTAGTCCGGGCAGAAATCTTTGGTGTAGAAACTTCCATCCTTGCAAGAGATCTGTCTTTTGACTGGCTGGGTGATGCCAGGGAACGGTTCCAGGTAGGGGAACATATTCTGGTTCGTATTTTATCTATCCAGGGAGATTCCCCTGAAACGCTCTCCATCCATGCAGATGTGAAAAGCGTGGAAGGCAACACCAGCAAAGAAAATCTGAAAAATTGTCGGGTACAAGGAAAATATGCCGGCACTGTGGAAGACATCCACAAAGGAACTGTTTTCGTCCGGTTAGAACTGGGTGTCAACGCCATTGCTCACAGTTGCTACGACAGCCGCACCGTTGGAAAGAAAGATAAGGTGTCCTTTGTTGTGACACATATTGATGAAGAACGGAATGTTGCTGTTGGCATCATTACACGAATTATTAAACAGAATTTATAATCCAGGCATAACACCTCTTATGAACAAGAACATAGCACTTTCAACATCTTACTTTGATGGTGCTATGTTCTCATATAAACTTATTTTCATTCGATATATACTTCATTTCTTTATCTTAACTCAAAAGGAATTTGACAACTTTCTCTATCTCTGATAGAATGAAAATAGAAAAAGGCACTACCGATAAGCGGTTAGTCCAAAGATATATGTATACTTTTTAAAAAGTAACCGTTTCCTTGGCCGGGGCGGTTACTTTTTTGTATGATCTATGTATGCAATCAAAATCGATACTACGATACCAAGTATCATCAGTACGATGGAGAGCAGTTCAAAATCAGTCATAAAGTTTGCCCTCCTTTCCCAGATTTCCCATAAAGGATTTCTATGTAATCAGAGGGTCCAGTCCCTCTGTTGAAGGACTAACCGCCTACCGTTTTCAAGTAGTGCCCATAGACATTCTACCAAAATCATTCTATTTTGACAAGATATAGTGTTTTTTATTTTGTTCCATTTCTACTAAATAATATAAATTGTCTTTTTATCCTTGATGGCTTTATTCTTACACAAATAATTGACTTGACTAAAACCAGCAAATCAGTTAATCTTCAAATTTTCCCGAATTCATTATATACCAAAGGATTATGTAATCTCTGCTTCATATTCCAAGTTCACAACTACTACTCCATTTAGCGAAGCTTCAATCAAAGATTCATACTGGAATAATATCAGAAAACGGGGTACATTCGTCCCAAATCATACAACTTGTATCTTCATTACTGTCACAGTATTCATCACAAAAAATACATCCTAATTTATTGATACAATCACAATAATTATTCACTAATTCAAACATGATTTTTCTCCTTTATTCTAAATCTCCTAATTTTATTATCTTCGTGCAAATTTCTAGTAGTTTAGGTCGATGCGTTATAATTATACATATTTTCCCTTTTGAATTTTCCTGAATAATTTCTAACATTTTTTTCTCACTATTTATATCAAGAGAGGCTGTTGGTTCATCGAAAATACATATACTCCTATTTTGCATCATAACTCGCACAAATGCTAGTTTCTGCTTTTCACCTCCGGATAATGTAAATCTATTAACTTCCATTTTTGATTCTAAGCCTCCTGGGAACTTATGAATATCAAAATTTAGTTTATTCAGCAATTGATCTGCCTTCTTGTAATTACTTTCATTTATTTCCAATATATCTTTAAATGTTCCAACTGGAAAATACACCGTCTGCGGCATTATACTCATTTGAGCCCAAACAGAGTCCGTATTAAAATCATCTAAGTTCCTACCTCCCAACAATATTTCACCTTCTTCCGGTGTACATAACTTGCCAAGCAAGCGTATCAATGTAGTTTTTCCACTACCATTTTTGCCTACTAGTCCAATAATGTCATTCCTTTTCAGCTTTACATTTAATTTATTAAAAATAACTTTTCTATCATTACTATATCTAAAATTGACATCTTTAAATTCTATTGTGTCACACTCCTTCGGGGCTAAAATCCTATTACCTTCCCGGATCTGCTCATTGCTTTCTAAAACGCTCAAAATTTTTTCTAATATTGGACTAATATTTTTTAGCGAAACATACGTATTTCCCAAATTAACTATCGGACTATATAATCTTTGTACATACATTGTTAGACTAAATACAATTCCAACAGTCATTGTTCCATTATACGCCTTAATTGCCCCAATAAATAATACTATAAACATACTAAGTGTATTGTATACCATTACCATATTTTGAGCTTCAGCCATCCGTTTTACCTGTTTAATATACTTATCTTTGTATGCAATTGTACTTTTACTAAAGGTTTCTGTTGTATTTTTTCCCCAGTCCGACAATTGTATGACTGGAATATGATTTACAACTTCATTTGTATATGTTGCTAATTCTCCTTGGTATTCTCTTAACATTGACATTCCTTTTTTTACTTTATTACCTAGTTGCTTTTGCAAAAATGCAAAAGCAACTGTAAGTAAAATCAGTAATGTTCCTATAAGAACATCTATATAAATCAAATAAATACCAACGCTTACTGCCATCAAAATATTGACAAGCGCATCACTAATTAAAGTTACCAATAAGCTTTCTATTTTACCGACATCATTCTGAATAATAGTCAATATGTCTCCCTGCTTATATTTTGTCCAAAATTGATGATTAACCTTTATCAATTTATTCATCAGCTTTATTTGAATTTCAGCAACAACACTTTGAGACAATTTCGCAAAATTCGTCCTTTGCAAATATCTAAATACAATCATAACCAATCCAACTATTAAAAGTTGACTAGAATACAAAATTATCATACTCATATTTGACTGAGTAATTCCTTTATCTACAATAAGACTAATCTTGTTAGGATAGAGTAGCGACGCAATTGTATAACCTATCATACAAAACATACAAAACATATAGCTTTTAATATATTTCCTAAACTTTAAATCTGCTGCATTTTTTATTCGAATAAATTGCTTCACTGTATTTCCTCTCTAAACATTCTGCTCTCTTATTGCCTCAATAATATTTTCTTTTCTTATCATCCTTGACATTTTATAATAAATCAAAAAAATCATCAAAAATACTGCACCAAATAACAGTAGTATTTTACCTATTCCGAATACTTTTAAAAATTGAATCCACGAAATATCTTGTACTTTAAGGAGTATACTAGAAAATACTATCCAGATCACACAACACACAAACGAAGGTTTTAATGCTAATAATATCCCCTCCTTCTTCAATAAATAATTCAAACCTCCCTTATCTACTCCTACAGATCTTAAAACTGCCAGTTCTCTTCTTCTTTGACAAAGACTATTAAATACCGCTACTATAACCGATGAAACTCCAACCACCGTAAATAATCCAGTTATGCTATATGCTATAAGCATCGAAGATTTAATCATCTCTTTTCTTGTTTCGGCTCGTTCTATTTTACAAGATGTATAATAATCTGAAGAATTCATTACAGAATCACAAATAGCATTAATTTGTTTGGTAATTCTTTTCTCCTTATTTTTTTCAGATAATATATTAATGTATAATCTATTGTTGGCCACTTTTCTTTCTTCGCTAAATTCAGAAATAATTTCATTATATTTATCTGCCGAAATTATAATAGGCAAGTTATAAAATGGTATATTTCGTCCTATATTAGGCATACTATCTGTTACACATACATTGTCAAATTTAAACTCAAAATCCCCATCCATAGAATCTAAAAATTTTTCTGTTAAGTTAATATCTTCTCCTGAACTTATATTCAAATACTGTATTTTCTTTTTTTGTTCATCGTAACTTTTAGAATCAGGATTCTTGGTAACTGAATTTACTATAACGGCATCTGTTGACACATCAAAATTATTTAGTGTTTTCACATAATTATCATACTCATTTTTTTCTAACCCAATGAGTAAACAAGGAATTCTATATTTCCCATCTCTAAAGAGTATAGTTTCTTTAGCTGTTTTTGTACTCAGTCCTTTATTCTTCATCAAATCATCTGAAAACTGATCCTCCAAAATCCACATAGCACAATTTGCCATAGAAAATTGACTCAATGACTCTATTCCTTCAGCACTTCTAATATCACTAATAAGTGCAGGATCTGGGAGTACCCCTTGTTGCAATGTTACATTTATATTAAAATAATTATCATTTTCAGCCTGAGCATTATTGATATCAGACACAGTAAAAATTGTAAGAAAACACAATGTTACAAGCAACCCTAATGATAATGTTATCGTACAAGACCTAAATAATCTCTTATTTTTTCTCAGGTTATTTTGTGCTAGTACAGCATATATATTGCCCCTTTGGCCTCTGCTACTGTACTTACTGCCACTAATAAGCTTGTTTTCTCCTTTTAAAATCTCAATCGGAACAGATTTCGCCACATACTTTGATTGTCGTAATGCAGCTATAAAAACAGTGGCAAGCGTTAATATTACACCTATCCCTATGGATAAAGAAGTAGAAAAACTCCAATGTAATATCGTTCCATTACTACTTAATGTTTTAATATATTCTTTAAAAATATATTTAGCAATACAATAACTTATAATTTGCGATAATATGATAGGTATAATAGATAATATCGCTGCCTCAGCAAGTGCTAGTATTTTAATCTGCTTTGGTGTTGCACCGACAGATTTTAAAATTCCATATTCAAATGTAGATTTCTGTTCAGCAATTTCAAATGCTCCCTTTATAATATACGCAAATATAACAATAGTCCCTATAACAAGCAAAATCCCCACACCGAAAAGTTTAGGATAATCACTATTCCAAAACTTCCCTGGTGCAAAGATTCCTTCATATTCCAATAAGTTCGTATTATATTTATAAGGATATTCTCCGTACTCATCTGGAATAAGATTTATATTTTCTGCAATTCTAGGAACGTCCTCATAAACATTATTTTGATCTCTCATTTGTATGTATGTTACTAAGTCTGCTTCATCTGTTAATTTTGATGTATCTAACCAACCGTATGAGGCATATCCATTATATGCAGATGATATAGTTGTATCTATAATACCCACTATTTCAAGTTCTTTTTTATCTTTCTCTATAAACACTTCATTTGATCGCTCAGGGGAAAGAAAATCAATAGCTTCCTTATCTTCTTTTCTTTCTCCTAATGTTACTGTTACTATATCACCTAATTTGTAGCTTGGATTTTCTGAGAAAAATCTTTCACTAACAACTATTTCATTTTCAGAATTCGGGGTACGTCCTTGAATAATATGACTTTTTTCATTCATATTTCTCCAATACTCCGTATCGCAATTTTGAATATAAAAGTATTTTTGTTTTATACCATCTGGCAATAATGTAACCTCATTATCGCCTTTGCTCATTATCTTTTCAATGGAGGATTCCTTCTTTAAATTCATATATTTTTTTCCGGTTACTTCAAGCAATTCCGCATCCCAATCACCGTTTTCAGATATTTCCTGCTGCACAAGAAATTGCCGATAATTATCGATTATTAGAGAAAAAGTTCCAAAAAAGGTAGCCGCTATAAATATTGCTATCATAATAGAAGCAGATATTTTTTTATTATTTTTTATTTTCTCAACACAATATTCATATAATATCCTCATTAAATTCTCCTTTCATCTCTAATAATTTTTCCATCCTCTATCGTCACAATTCTATTTGCCTCCTCTGCAATTTTTAAATCATGTGTAATCAGTATTATAGTCTGATTAAATTGTTTATTCGAAGTTTTAAGCAATTGAACTATTTCTTTTGTATTTTTTTTATCTAAATTTCCTGTTGGTTCATCCGCCAAAAGTATTGATGGTTTATACATCAATGCTCTCCCTATTGCAACCCGTTGTTGCTGTCCCCCCGACAATTGGTGCGGGAAATAAGTTTCTCTATCTTTTAAACCTAAAATATCTATTATATCCGAATAATATTTTTTATCTATTTTCCCATTATCCAATAGCAACGGCAATTTAATATTTTTTTCTACGTTTAAAGTCGGAATTAAGTTAAAAAATTGATATATTATTCCTACATTTCTCCGTCTATATAATGCCAGCTCCTTCTCTGTCATTTTTCCAATTTCTTTGTTGTTAACTATAATACTCCCTGATGTAGGATTATCAACTCCTCCAATCATGTGCAATAAAGTAGACTTACCCGAACCTGATGAGCCTACAATCGAAACAAATTCTCCCTTTTCAACAAAAAATTCTATATTATTCAGAGCATATATTTTATTACCATTCATATTGTATTCTTTTTTAAGATTTCTGATTTCAACAATAGCCATAAGTTTCCTCCAAACTAAAAATTTCTAACATGCGGCTAGTTCACCTACCCGCATGTTAGATTATAATTAAGTCAGTAATATACCTCTCGGTTTTAAAATTACAATTTAGCCAACATCATTTTTTGAACATGGATCCCAGAAACCATCACAAGTTGTACATTCATCCCCATCTTCAAAGTTATCACAGTGGAAACACCAATCACACATAGCTTTGTTAACATCTTTTAAAGATTTATTTACTAATTCAAACATAAGGCATTCTCCTTTCATACAAAACGCATTGGTATATTACTAACTAATTACCTTTTTATTCAAACAACTGTTTTTTTTCTTCTTGAGACAACTTTAAATATACTTCTACCATTTTTTCATATGTAGCTCTCTTTATCTCACATGCTTTTTCTTTAGATTCTCCAATATGCCCAGTATCTTCAAAATTACTATATGGACAATTTCCTAAACACATACTTCTGACCCAGCATGACTTGCATTTTTCATGATGATTGCTCACTTTAATATCATCCAAAAATTCGTTTCGTTTTGTAAATCCCTTATAAATATTTCCTAGTACAAATTGTTTATATGAAACAAAGCGATGACACGGATACATATCACCATGATAATCAACTGCAACCATCGTTCTTCCCGCCCCACATGAATAATCACCATGAATTCCGAAAAAAGTATCTAACCTTTTGATTTGTGTATATACTATTTTCATCTGCTTACACTTTGAATACTCTTTTTCATGAGCATATTTTAAAAACTGTTCAACATAATTTATCTGATTCTGTAAAAAAGTATCATAATCTTCCTCAGAAAAAGTATTGTAAGCTGGAGACATCGCAATTGATTTAAACCCTAGGTTATACAAATGTTCAAATGTATAAACCAGATTTTGTTTTCCATTCACAGTAGCTCTTGCAGATAGTTTTCCCTCATGTCTCAATTTTTCAGTTCTATTGATAACTACATCGTATGAGCCTGTCTTATCTGCAAAAAATCTATTTTTGTCATGCGTTTCTTTATCACCATCTATGCTAATCATGGCATGAATATTGTATGTATCAAAAAACTCCTCAACTTCTTGATTTAATAAGGTTCCGTTTGTGGTCATATTTATATAAATTCTTTTCTTTATTTCCTTTTCTCTTTTACGAATATATGGCACCAGTTTCTTTAGTAACGGAAATGCTAATAACGGTTCACCACCAAACAATATAACTCCCAAACTTTTCTCATCTTTTCCATTTTCTATAAGAAATTCCACTGCTGCACATGCCGTTTCTAAATCCATTGTTCCTGCATCATTATATACACCTCCATCTGCATAACAATATGAACACCTCATATTACAACCTTGTATCAACATAAGTGTCACTGTCCCAAGTGACATTTTTGATTTACCGATTTCTTCTTCTCCATTAACTATAAAACCTAAACTCTCCATCTTCTCAATCAATTCATCAAACTGTTCTCTTCCGAGCTCATTTGAAACCTCTTGGTATATCGTGTCTTTATCATTTCCTGACATTTGTGCTATCTTAAGTGTTTTATCATCTACTTTATATATTGCAGTCGTATCAATATTGAAAATAAACTTATCTTCTCCATTATCAAAAACTTTATAGGGTCTAAAAGTAATAATTTTATCCATTTTTTTACCTCCGTAACTTTTCTGAACAGACAGTATCATAACTAATTTTCAATATAAAGTTTTATTGTATAAATTGCCTTTTTTTTTGCCTCGTTGGCACATACTATTCCTTTTTATGTCCCAACTTGGCACACTTCTGCGATTTACAGGGAAATCTACCCATGTTAGAATGATACTGTCAAAATTATATGTAGCGAAACGCAGCTTTCCAGGGAATGCCTCTTCTCTGGTGCAAGCTGCGTTTTTTAGTGCATGGAAAGGAGTATCACAACTAAATATAGAATAAGCGTTCCTCCGTATTGACCGGACTGAAGCTTTTATGAGGCAGGAAAACTATAAGCCAGGGCAAAGTGAAAGATCTCACTTTGCCCTCTTTTTATGAAGGAGGTTCATTTACTTGAAAAACCATGTACACAAAGAAGCCCCACCGGGCATGAAACATCATCGGAACTATGGAAAATATCTCTATACTGCCTTCCTTGTCTTCACTCTGATTGCCTGTAATGTACAACCAGTTATGGCTGCTACCATCTGGGATAAAGCTTCAGAAATCATGAAAGACGTATATAACCAGATTATCCTGATCTCCACCATTGCGGCTGTTGTAACTGCATCGGTTGCTTTGCTTTTGATGAATTTTTCCAAATCCGGAAAAACCGTGGATGAATCCAGGGCATGGCTCAAACGAATCATCATTACATGGGCGATTCTCAATGGTCTGGGATTTATCATGGCTTACATCACTCCGTTCTTTGCCGGCGGGCAGTGGAATGGATAATGCAGATAAGGAGGTGGCTCTGTCATGGGAATACTTGACGGAATTGTAGAATGGATTGCCGAACAGGTCATGAACATTCTGGATTTGATTACTACTTCTGTTCTGGGTGCACTGGGATGTTCCATGGATACTTTTCTCCGGTATTTTCCAGCAGCGGAAACAATGTACCAGATTTTTCTGGCACTGGCTATCGGACTCATCCTTTTAAACTGGGTTTGGCAGCTTTTTAAGAATTATTTTATGGGGACAGGGATTGACGCTGAAGATCCAATCAAATTATCACTGCGGACTTTTATGTTCCTTTTCCTGACATTCTATGCCAAGGACATCGTGGATCTTCTATTGAATATTGCAGGAACCCCGTATAGTTGGATTCTGACTGAAGATCTTCCACCACTGGAATTTGCCAAATTTAATTCTGTAATCACAGTCATCCTGGGGGTATGTGCCAACGGTGCTGTCGCCATTGTTGCACTCATACTGGTGCTGATCCTTGCCTGGAATTACATCAAGCTGCTTTTTGAAGCTGCAGAACGTTACATACTGCTTGGAGTTCTGGTCTACACGGCACCTGTTGCGTTTTCCACGGGGGCTTCCCAGGCTACTGGAAATATTTTTAAAAGCTGGTGCCGTATGCTTGGCGGACAATTCTTTTTGCTTTTAATGAACGCCTGGTGTTTACGGCTGTTTACCTCCATGGTCGGAACATTCCTTGCAAACCCTTTATCACTCTAGGAAGGAGGAGATTATGAAACATAAGAAAACACTGCTCTGCAGCCTGCTATTGATTTCTTGTCTGATTCTTGTAACTTCCATGCCGGTCTTTGCCGCAGAACTTACAGAAGCAGAGGTGCAGCAAGCTGTTGATGCACAGGGAAAAGAAACAGTAACCGGCAATGTTTTTATCTGGTTTTTGTGTGCCATTGCTTTTTTGAAGGTTTCTCAAAAAATTGACAGCTTTATGGCAAGTCTGGGAGTCAATGTTGGAAATACTGGTGGAAATATGATGGCAGAACTTTTAATTGCTGGAAGGGGACTTGCAAGTTCCTTTCGATGGCATGGCGGTGGAGGCCATAGCAGTTCCCATTCTTCCTCTCCCGGAAGTGCTGCAGTACAAAGTTCTTTCCTTTCCGGAGGATTGGCCGGAGCTGTTGGAAGGCAGACAGAACGTTCCGCAGTCAATGCAGCCACCGGATATACGGAAGGACCAAGCATCGGAAATGCGCTCTATCAGTCTTCCCTTGAAAAAGGCGGAGATTTTGCCAATAACGTTATCAGCAATATTGCTCAGGGAAATTATGGACAAGTTGGCTCGATCAAGGGTGAGGGAGCTGTTTCTGCATTCCAATCTTACATGGGAATTCAAAATGAAGATAAAACAGATCATTCCTATACCAACGTTGAGATTGGCGGCGGCAGGATAACAGGCGTTGAGTCCGGTTCCAATGGAGACAGCCGGGAATTTGCTATGTACCATGCCGATCAATATACAGCTCCTACCCAAGGAACCTACGAAACTGTGCAATCTGTAGACGGAGCTACCTGGTACAAGCAGTATGCCGAAAATACAGTATCCAAAATTCCTTATGATGCTGGCGATGGAAAAATAGCCTACAACGAATCCATTGTCCAAAAGCTTCCTCCTACTCCTCCAAGAAAGGATCGGATTTAATGGCGGATACAGAACGCTCTGGACTTGACGAAGCAATGGATGTAGGCTCCAGTACCGTTTCTCACCTAAAGTCCTTAAAAACAGCAGCCACTTTTTCCAAAGCAGGATATGGTGCAGCCCTTGGCGGGCCTTTTACAGCAGCGATTGGAGCAGTCATAGCCAACCGGAATCAGCTCACTAAAATTCTCCTTGTTATTCTTGCCATACTGCTGCTTCCGGTTTTATTTATTGTGATGCTCCCTGGTCTGATCTTTGGAAGTCTGACCGAGCAAAGTGATGTGCTAAACAGCAACTCTATGATCAGTGAAAACATCCGTGCTTCCCGTGAAGCCATTGTTGAAGTGTTAGAAGAAAGCCATGAAGACATTCTGGCAGAGATTCAGGCAGCAATTTCCCGTCTTCCACAAGGAGATACTGCCGCCATCAATGATCCCTATACATACAGCATCTCCGTCAATGCCAATCTGCTGATTTCACAATTTTGTGCCAGCCAGGATGATTATAAAAACATCAACCTAAACCAATTAAAGAAACTCATCCGTGAAAATAAAGAAGGACTTTTTTCTTATGATGTAGCAACCGAGACAGTTACCATGGAAGTTACCGTTGATGGCGGTGCAGAAGGAGAAACCGGCACAGAACAGGGACAGGCACAAACACAGACGGTTACTTTTACGAAACACACCTATACCGTTGTTTATGCTGGGGATTCCTATTTTGCAGACCATGTATTCCATCTTACAGACAAACAGAAAGAACTTGCCAAAAACTATGCCGAAAACCTGACTGCTTTCTTTGGAACTGCTTCTTCCGGTATTGTGGCTGCGATCAATCTTAGCGATGAGGTATTGTCCTACCGCCCTGCTGTAGAAAGAGCTGCTGCAAAATACGGTATGAGTGATTACGTGGATTTAATCCTTGCAGTCATGATGCAGGAGTCTGGCGGACGGGGGCTGGATGTGATGCAAGCAGCGGAAGGTGGATTTAATACCCGCTATCCCCACGTTCCAAATGGGATTACGGATCCGGAATACTCCATTGAATGTGGGGTACAGGAATTAAAATATGCCCTCGACAAAGCCGGCTGTACCGGACCTACGGACTTAGATCGGATTAAACTGGCTCTTCAGGGTTACAACTACGGTTCTGCATACATTGACTGGGCAATGGAACGTGACGGTGGTTATACCAAAGAAAATGCGATTGCCTACTCTGACATGATGTGTGCAAGACCAAGCTGGCCTTATGACCGGTATGGTGATAAAGAATATGTGGATCATGTCCTTCGGTATTACCAAATTACTGCCAGTGGCGGCAGCTATCCCGCAAACGGCATGCAGATTCCACACTATCTCCAGACAGACTATGGAAATATCCCCTATGGTGACGGTTCGATTGCATCCAGCGGTTGTGGACCTACCAGTTTTGCCATGATTGCCAGTTATCTTACAGGCACTACCATTACACCTATTGATGCAATATCCTGGTGCGGAAATTCCTATTACAAACCAGGAGTCGGCACTTACTGGTCTTATTTCCAGGCAGCATCTGATCATTTTGGGTGTGGGTCTGTCACACAGACCAGTGATCCCAACCAGGTGCTTCAAGCTTTATCTGAAGGTCGTCCGGTCATCAGTTCCCAAAGAGCCGGGCTTTTTACCAGTGGCGGACATTTTATTGTCCTTCGTGGTGTAACGGCTGGAGGTAAAGTATTAGTCAATGATCCCAATGACAGCTCCTCCAAAAACTACATCAACCGAGAATTTGATATGATGACGGAAGTACATGCAACTGCAAATGCCTATTGGATCTTCGCTAAAAAGTAAAGGAGACACTTATGAACAGAAAAAAAGCAATTCTGGCTATCTTTATGATGGCCTTTTTGATTATTATCGGATTTCTTCTTCCCTCCATCTGGAAATCCCAAAAAGGAAACAAAAAATCCGAGACCGAAAATATTCAGCACGATGATAGTGAACATGCTGAGACAGAACAAGCAGAAAATAACGAATCCATAACCTTTCAGGATTTTGAAGCTCTGGAAGACTTTTTCTCCAAGGAGCAGGTGAAACTTTTTCAGGAAGAACTGACCTCATATCTTACAAACGTAAAACAGATGTCTCTAACTTCCATCCGTTTCCTTGCTGATGCTACTACCTATCCCAATGCTTCTGATATTAATTTTTCGTTCCAGCTTCCGGATAAGTCTGTTCTTCCTGTGTACTACACTTCTTCTACTGGAAGATTTTTTTTCGGTGAAGAACGTACCCCTGATTCCGGAAAAGAAGTCATCTATGAACGTCCAACAGATGACCAACTTCCTTCGATCACAACAGAGGAAGTGGAACAGTTGCAAGAAGGCGGTTATGACGATACCTCAATGAATGTAGAAAAAACTGCCCCTGTCACAGAGGTTCCTGAAACTCCTTCCACGAAAGAACCAAAGGAGGTGCAGCCATGAACAATACTGAAGAACAACATCCGGTCTTCATCCCACGCAATTTTATAGAAAAAGGGACCTTTATGGGTGGAATGTTTAAAATCCGTAATGCCATCGAAGGCGGTATCCTGGCAATCCTGATCACCATTCCTATTATCAATCTGCCTCTGACATTGACTGTCAGGATTATTCTTCTCTGTATGACTGCTCTGCCTGCAGCTATGATTTCTTTAATTGGAATCGGTGGGGAAAGCATTACTGCGTTTTTAATGAACGCTCTGCGTTTTCTGAAAAACCGCCGGGTTATTTACCGTATGGATGTACATCCGGAGCCGAAAAAAAAGTACCAGATAAAAAAGCCCCGTAACAAAGAACCAAAAACCAAGAAACGCAAACGGCATTCAAAGCAACCGGCAGAAGCTTCTTCTGAAGATAACTGCTCACAGATGTCTTCTAAAGAAGATACAAAAAAATCCGCTACGATTAAAAAAAAAGAACGCCGGCAGTTTGATACTTCTACAAAACGTGGAATACGCAAACAGGCTCGTGAAGACATCCGGATTCTTAAATTTGAGTCCCGACAATTAAAAAAAGAACAATCCGCTGCACGTAAAAGTGCGAAAAGGCAGGCAAAACTAGAAAAACAACAGATAAAGCAGCAACTTTTGGATGAACGAAAAAAAGAGAGAACTGCGAATAAAGCTTCCAACCAGCCTTCTGCTTCCGGGAAAAGCAAAAAGAAAAAGCGAAAAGAAATCACCTTAGAAGATTATCTTCCTATTGATAAGATTGCCAATGGTGTTATCTACACGACAGACCATCGCTATGTAAAAATCCTGGAGATTGAACCGATCAATTTCCTCTTACGCAGTGCCAGGGAACAACAGGGGATTATCTTCAGCTTTATCTCCTACTTAAAAATCAGCCCTGTGAAACTGCAGATTAAGATGATCTCCAAAAAAGCGGATATCAACAAACATATGGAACAGTCCCGTTTGGAAATGGAACGGGAGTCGGATCCCAACTGCCGGCAGTTACAAAAAGACTATATCCAATTTGTCCGGCAGTTAAGCTCCAGAGAAGCGGTTTCCAGACGCTTTTTCCTTATCTTTGAATACGAACCCTTCAACGTGAATCGGAAGGTGGAAGAAAAGGAAATCCTGGCAGCATTAGAAACTGCAGCACAAACCGCTAAGACCTTTCTATATCAATGCGGCAATGATGTGCTGGTTCATGACAATGAAGATGAGTTTACAACCGATGTACTCTATACTTTACTGAACCGTACCAAATGTACCGAAACACCTTTGCCAAAACGCATCAACCAGGTACTCACCCGCTATATGGAATCTGGCCGTGAACAGGAAGTGGATAACATCCATATCAATGAATTCATTGCGCCAGAGTCTTTGGATTTTAAGCATAGTAACTATGTGTTGGTAAATGGTATCTACCATTCTTACCTGCTGGTGCCGTGCGATGGCTACAAAGCAAAAGTAATGCCGGGCTGGCTGTCCCTGCTTATCAATGCTGGTGAAGGAATTGACATTGACTTTTTTCTTCATAAACAGCCCAAAGATAAGATCCAGCAACGTCTTGGACAGCAAATCCGTATCAACCGTTCAAAGATTAAAGATGCCTCCGATACCAATGCGGATTTTGATGATCTGGACTCTGCCATCCGCTCCGGCTATTTCCTCAAACAGGGACTTGCCAATAATGAAGATTTCTATTACATGAATCTTTTGATCACGATTACGGCAGGTGATCTGGAAGAACTGCAATGGCGGATTCAGGAGATGAAAAAACTTCTTATCTCACAGGACATGGATCTCCGGTCTTGTTACTTCCTACAAGAACAGGGATTTTTATCTTCCCTTCCTCTTGTAAACCTGGATAAGAAGCTCTATGAACTCTCAAAACGAAATGTCTTAACCACCGGAGCTGCCAGTTGCTATCCTTTCGTCAGCTACAGCATTTGCGATGACAACGGCATCCTGTTTGGAGTAAATAAGCATAACAACTCTTTAGTGATTGCTGATATTTTTGACTCCAAACAATATAAGAACTCGAATATTGCGATTCTTGGCACCTCTGGGTCTGGAAAAACCTTTACCATGCAGACCATGGCACTTCGTATGCGGCGTAAAGGAATCCAGGTATTTATCATCGCACCGTTAAAAGGTCATGAGTTTTATCGGGCTGCCCGCAATGTAGGAGGAACTTTTATCCAGATTTCTCCTGCCAGCCAAAACTGCATCAATGTCATGGAAATCCGAAAAGTAGATAACTCTGTCAATGAACTGCTTGACGGTCCAACTTTAGACGCATCTGCCTTGGCTAGTAAAATTCAACGTCTGCATGTTTTCTTTTCTCTGCTCATTCCAGATATGAGCCATGAGGAAAAACAGCTTTTGGACGAAGCACTGATTAAAACCTATGCAAGAAAGGGGATCACCCATAAGAATGAATCCCTCATTGATCCCAAACACCCGGATCATTATAAAGCGATGCCAATTCTTGGCGATGTATATGATGTTTTGATGGAAACTGAAGATACCAAACGGCTGGCTCACATCCTGAACCGTCTTGTCCATGGCTCTGCTTCCTCTTTTAACCAGCAGACCAATGTAGACCTGACCAATAAATATACTGTTTTGGACATCTCAGAGCTGACCGGCTCCAGTGATCTCTTAACGGTGGGGATGTTTGTTGCTCTGGACTATGTATGGGATAAAGCCAAAGAAAACCGTACCGAAGAAAAAGCTATTTTCGTAGATGAAGTATGGCAGCTCATCGGTGCTTCCAGCAACCGCCTGGCCGCTGAATTCGTTTTGGAGATTGCCAAGATTATCCGGGCATACTCTGGTGCCGGTATTTTTGCAACCCAGGACCTTAATGACTTTTTTGCTCTGGATGACGGAAAATATGGAAAAGGCATTATCAACAACTGTAAAACCAAAATTATACTTAACATGGAAGATGAAGAGGCACAGCGTGTAAAAACCATTCTTCGTCTTTCCGAAACCGAAGTTATGAATATCACCCATTTCCAACGTGGAAACGGGCTGATTTCAACAAACAACAATAATATCACTGTGGAATTTAAAGCTTCCAACCTGGAAAAAGAATTGATTACCACAGACCGACAAGAACTCCTGGAAATCTTGAAACGTCAGGATAAAAAAGTCGGTTAATGTTACCTGCAGCCCGGATGTGGCTGCTTTTTCTTTTCAATAAAGGAGGAGATTTATGTTAAAACCAGCAAAACAACCTCATATCCGGCTAACCGCCCTTTTACTTTGTGTCATGATGCTTCTTAGCACACTCTTTTTCAATACCCGGACTGCTTATGCTGCAGATGGAACCATTGATTATACGGCAGGAGCCAAAATTCCATACGGGGACTATTACACTTCCCGCATGAGCTTTGATGGCAATAACACGGCTTATTGCGTAGAACCATTAAAGAAAACACCTGCTTCCGGAAAGTATCCATATAACCTTTTGGGAAAAAATTCACCGCTTAGGAAAGCCCTTTATTACTTAAACGGTGGGTATGGTTACGAAAAAGTGATAAAAGATCAATATTTCCAAGGATGGTCCGATGACAATTCTTATGTCATTGGTCATCTGGTCGTTTCCTATATCCATGCAGGAAATAATGGAGACACCGGTGCTTTTCATGGTGCACCTCAAAACTATATCGACAAAGCATTGGAAGTTGCCAACGCCATTGAAGGACTTCCTGCACCACCAGAATCCTTCCGTGCTTTTATCGTTCCTGGAGATGCTTCCCAGACATTTGCAGGAAGCTGGTATCAGGTTCCAAACGGCTTTATCGAACTGCAGAAATCCTCTGCCAATACCGACATTTCCGATAAGAATAGCAATTACTCTTTAGAAGGAGCCAAATACGGGATCTATAAAGGGGAAGAATTGGTAGAAACTCTTGTTACCGATAAAAAAGGATATGCAAAATCCAAAGAGCTGGCGGAAGGAAGTTATACCGTCAAAGAAATCAGTGCCCCAGAAGGGTTTGCTGTAGATACTTCCGCTCATAATGTTACGGTAAAAGCAGAAGGAACATCTACTGTAAAAGTAAAGGATATTCCTCAGAATAATCCGGTAAAACTGCTCGTGAAAAAGCTAGATGCTGACACCCAGCAAAATTCTGCACAGGGAACCGGCTCTCTTGCCAATGCGGAATTTACAATAAAATTCTATACAGAACAGTCTGCTACCGATCCTGGGGCAAATGGAAAGAAACCGGTTCGCACCTGGGTATTGAAAACAGATGCATCTGGAGAAATCCATTTTACAAAAGATTATCTGGTATCTGGGGACGAATTCTTCTATGCCAGTGATGGAAAGACCATCTGCTTCCCACTGGGTACAGTAACCGTTCAGGAAACCAAAGCCCCTGTCGGCTATCTTCCAAACGAAGCTGTTTTCGTGCAGCAAATCACCAGTACCGGTACGGAAGAAACCATTTCTATTTATAATGCTTCTTCTGTCGAAGAACAGGTCTTCCGGGGCGGTGTCAAAATTCAGAAGCGGGATCTGGAAACTCAGGGAACACAAGCACAAGGAACCGCATCTCTTGCAGATGCCGAATTTACCATTACCACTCTGAATAAACAGCCGGTATGGGTAGGTGGAAAGCTCTATGAAAATGGCCAGGCAGTGCTTACGATCAAATCGGATGTACATGGTATTGCTACAAGTGCCGCTGATGCCCTGCCCCTTGGACATTACAAAATTGAAGAAACCAAAGCGCCTTCCGGATACCTGACCGATGGTGCAAAGGCTCTTGAATTCGACATCACCCAAAATGGAGAAATTGTAGATTTAACGACAGAAGAAACTTCCGTTTCTAACCAAATTATCCGTGGGGGTGTCAAAATCCAAAAACGGGATCTGGAAACAGGAGAAGCCAAACCACAGGGAAATGCCTCTTTGAAGGATGCAGAATTTACAATCACCAAGCTTGGTCCAAATCCTGTTCTTGTGGATGGAACCCTTTACGAAAAAGATCAAGTAGTTCTCACTTTGAAGACAGATGAAAAGGGGCTTGCTTCCACCAAAAAAGATACGCTCCCTTATGGTCATTACCGGATTGATGAGACAAAAGCACCGGAAGGTTATTTGAACGAGGGAAAACTCTCTCAGGAGTTTCATATCACAGAAAATGGGAAAATTTTGGATTTAACTGCAAAAGAAACAGCGATTTCCAATCAGGTAATCCGTGGTGATTTAGAATTCGTAAAGGTCTCTGACGGAGATTTAAACCGGCTGGCAAATGTTCCATTTTCCATTACCTCTAAAACTACAGGAGAAAGTCATACCATTGTAACAGACAAAAATGGCTATGCCAGTACTTCCTCAGAATGGAACAAGCACACTACCCATACCAATCGTGGGGAAACTTCTGAAGACGGAATCTGGTTTGGCTCTTCTAAACCTGATGATGCCAAAGGAGCCCTGATTTATGACACCTACATTTTGGAAGAACAACGCTGCGATTCCAATGAAGGCATGAACCTCTTAAAAATTGAGGTCTCTGTATACAAAGATCACGTAGTTGTGGATATGGGAACTTTAACAGATGATCAGATTACCATTGGAACTACTGCCCTTGACAAAGACAGCAACTCCCACTTTGCCAAACCAGAAGAAAAAATCACTCTGGTTGACACCGTAGAATACGAAGGCTTAAAGAAGGGACAGTCTTATAAACTTATCGGCACACTGATGGATCAGGAATCCGGAAATCCAATTGAAATAGATGGAAAACCTGTCACAGCAGAAACCACCTTCAAGCCGAAAAAATCTTCTGGTTCTGCAAAAGTAACCTTTACGTTCAATGCCTCTTCTCTGAAGGGCAAAACAATCGTAGTATTTGAGGAACTGTACCAAGAGGATTTAAAACTGGCTGTCCATGCGGACATTACCGATCAGGATCAGACTATCTATTTCCCGGAAATCGGAACCACTGCAAAAGATAAGGAAACAGATATGAATATTTCCCACGCAGATAAAGAAGTTACCCTTGTAGATACGGTAGCTTACAAAAATCTTCTGCCCGGCGAAGAATATGTTATGACTGGAACCCTTATGGATAAAGAATCCGGAAAACCTGTTGAAATAGACAAGAAAGAGGTTACTGCCGAAACCACATTTACTCCTAAAGAATCCTCTGGAACCGTGGATGTAATCTTTACTTTTGATGGGACTTCCCTTGCCGGAAAAACCGTAGTTGTTTTTGAATCTGCTACTTATGACGGCAAAGAATTTGCAACACACGTAGATCTTGAAGATAACGGGCAGACCATCTACTTCCCGGAAATCGCTACTACTGCAAAAGACGAAGCAGACGGAGATCATTTTGCCAAAACCGATAAAGAGGTAACTATCGTTGATACAGTTAAATATAGTAACTTAATTCCAGGAAAAGAGTATGCACTTACCGGTACCTTGATGGACAAAGAGACGAAAGAACCTCTTCAGGCAGATGGCAAACCGATTACTGCCACTACGACCTTTACTCCTGAAGATGCCTCTGGCAGTATTGAACTTACCTTTACCTTTGATGGCAGCATCCTGTCCGGCAAAACAATTGTTGTTTTTGAGTCTTTAACGTATCAGGAAAAAGAGATTGCGGTTCATGCAGATATAGAAGACCATGAACAGTCTATCTACTTCCCGGGCATTGGAACTACTGCGAAGGACAAAGCGGATGGGGACCAGGAAGCCGTTGCTGCAAAAGAAGTAACCATCATAGACACCGTATCCTACCAAAATCTGATTCCGGATACTCCATACAAACTGGTCGGCACACTGATGGACAAAACCACCCAAAAGGAAGTTCTGATTGATGGAAAACCTGTCACGTCAGAAACAGAATTTACACCAAAGGATTCCAATGGTTCTGTCGAAGTCATCTTCACTTTTGATGGAAGCACATTGGCTGGTCATGATGTAGTCGTTTTTGAAAAACTTTTTTCCCTTGAAGGAGAAACAGCACTTGAAATTGCTTCCCATGAGGATCTGGACGATAAAGGACAGACGATAAAACTTACGGAAGTTCCAAAAGACACACCGGAACCTTCCAAACCAGTCAAGACTGGAGATGAAACAACCATTCTTCCTTATCTTTTACTGGCAGGTGCCGCACTCCTCTTTGCTGCCGGATTTGGTATTTTATATATCCGTAAGCGAAAAAAAGATAAGTAACTATCAATAAATATGCTCACAGGCAGCTTCTTACGGCTGCCTGCTATAAAGGTGATGAATATGGAACAATCTCGTTGTAATGCCGATGCCAAGCACATCCGGCATTTTTTAGATATTTGTGATGGAAATTGGCATTCCTGTATTTATGTTCGCTGTGTTTCCTGTAAAACCCCAGGTTATTGTAATGGCCCACACTTCTTATATCATCCAGATGAAAACGGCAGTCCATGTGTCCTGCCCATGGCAGATGCCCGTATGCTCTTCTCCCGCATACCGGAACCAACGGAATGCCTGTCCGCCATAACACTGGAACAGTTTCAGTCCTTATATGGACTCTACTTTGCAAAAGAAGCATTGACCGATAAGCCATGTCCTTGTTTTGCTTTACTGCGGCATCAGGAAGCATCCCATTATCACTGGTAAAAGGTTGCACTTTTGGTACTTTCTGCGTACAGGATAAGAAAGGAGGCGATTTTATGTTGAATTTCACTGCTATGATTCAAGGAATCGATACAATATTTACGAACTTAATTTTTATTCCTGCACTTTTGATCCTGTACCTGAAGTTTTGTCCGAGACGGCCCTGGAGCAAACGCACCAGAAATCTGTATCGGCTATGTATAGCTCTGATTTCTGTTTATATCATCCGGATTTTCTGTGCAGGGTTCATTTTTACACCAGTAAATTACCCACGCTTTGCAGACAGCGGTTTCTTCCCGCTTATCAAAGCACTGTTCTATTCTTAGATTTTCTGCCATTTTGTGCCATTTAGTCCGAATCTGGGAGTAGTTTCTATGCCCATCCTATGGGAATTCATCACCTGCTTTCTTACAATATACGTATAAAACACGTAAGCGAGGTGAATCTTTATGAAACAGAAACAAATCCGCTGCCCGTACTGCGGCAGCATCGCAATTTTAAGGGATGCATCCTATGTATATGGAAATAAAGCAAAAGATGGAAAGCTCTATGTGTGCAGTCACTTCCCACAGTGTAATTCTTATGTAGGAGTTCATCCTGGCACTACCAATGCCAAAGGGAAACTGGCAAACAAAGAGCTCCGCCAAAAAAGGATTCAGGCACACCGGGTGTTTGACCAGATATGGTTAAACCACATCCTTACGAAATCGGAGGCTTATCGTTGGATTGCTGATAAATTCTGTCTGACTGCAAAGGAAGCACATATCGGTGAATTTAGTATTTATATGTGTGATCAACTGATTCTGGAATCCATGAAGATTCTGGAAAATAACCACATCCCTCTCGGGGCCATTGGTTGAAAGGGGGGATATGTATGATCATCCCAATGACAGATGATGAACGCCGATTAACAGAAGAGTACTTGTATTTGGTACCTGAAATGGTAAAAAAGTTGACTACCCGTTGTACTTATGTATCATACGATGAGCAGCAAGATCTTCTGCAATCCGGAAACTTAGCTTTATGCAAAGCTGCCATGAACTATGATAACACCCGTCCTTTTACAGTTTACGCCAGAGTTGCCATACGAAATGCCATTTACAGCTATTGGAGAGAACTGCAAAAAGAACGAAAATACACTTGTCCTATGTATGCATCTTCCGAATTTGACATGGAGCCCCTGCTTATAGACCCAAAAACAGAACTGTGGCAGGAACAATGTATGAACCAGGAACCCATTTATAAGCACCTGCAGTCCTTAGAAGCCGGAAGCTGTAATACACTCAGAAAAGGGATACATGCCCTGCTCCTGCAGCAAAAAGGATATACCAACCAAGAAATTTCCAAACATTATGGTGTTCCAATGAATCACGTCCGGGCATGGCAAAGCAAAGCCCGGAAATACTTACAGCAGGATACCAAATTATATACTCTTTTATCTTGAAGGGAGAACGATTATGCTGACACTTTATACTGCAGTCGGAATCCTACGATTCCAGGATTCCATAAAGGAACATAAAACACCGACTGTTATCAATAACCGGCAGGAATACGGACTGACAGAAGAAGAATTCTTTCTGTGGAGCAGCCTCGCATTTCAAATCCGACAGATCCATGAATTGCAGTCTGCCTTTTCTGAACGCCTGAAAAAACATCACCGTTCGGAAAATATTCCTATTGAGCCCTACCTGAATCGCCTGCAGCTTCGGGGACTGATTGTAAAGGGGGACGGTTTAACTGGTGTGGATGCCCTGTACCGCCTCTTAGGGGAACTTTATATCAGCCCATTGCAGGACAGTTTTTCCGTACGGCTTTTTACCTGCATCTATCTCTGCATGAAGAAAAAACTGCACACGAAAGAGCTGATCCATTATCTAAAAAAGCCGGCACGGACTGCTATGGAAGATATGGTACTCCAAATAGCAAAAAAAGTACAGATTTCCACGGCAGAGCTTGTAACCTGTGTAGAACAGGGCGTCCATCCACAAAATACAGAGCAGCTTTTGACGCAGCTCTATGAAACCTCGGATGCAACATTCCGAACCCTGGCACAGGATATCCAATTCACCCATGCCGGTTATCCTGTACTGGAAGCCATCAGTAATTTGTACCTCAATAAACAGATTGCATTTGAAAAACTATAGGAAGGAGCAAGTTATGCCAAAACCATTTCTTAATAAGCTGATTGTCCACGGGGCAATCGGCTTTTTCTGTGTCCTATTTGGATGTATTTACGGATTTGTAACAGATGACCATATATTTCTCCTCATGAGTCTTTGCATCGGTGTCGGAACTGTGATACGAATTCTGAGTTTGCTACATACCATCAAGATGCATGACTATACCGAATTAACTGGAACCTGTACAAAACGTGAAGTTAGCCCACTTACCAAGAAACAGAAAATTATTTTCCGGTCCACTGACCAGAAAGAATATCACTTTACATTCGATAAAAATATCCGCCTTTTATCTGGACATTATTATCGCCTATATTTTCGGAATGGAGCAAACCTTACGGGTGAAGAAACGGTTACTCCGGATTTACTTGCGTATGAGGAATTATCCTCCCTAAACAAAAATATTTCCTCAAAGAACACTTAGATTTTTTCTCTAAATATAACAGAAGCGGATATGCTATTTTCACATATCCGCTTCTCTTCCATCTGTAGAAACTATCTCCCCTATAGTTCCTTTGGTTCTTCCTGATTTTCCATATTCCATTTTTCCAAACATAGTTTCCGGTACTCGCTGGGTGTCCGGTTGTACCGCTGCTGAAATGCCCGGTTAAAGGTTCTCTGGCTTTCAAAACCGGCCTCCAGATAAATTTCGGTGATTCGCATCTCTGTGTTTTCCAACAATGAAGTAGCATAATTTAGCCGGATTTCATTGAGATACTGATTAAAGTTTGTATGAAAGGTTCCGGAAAAAATTTTTGACAGGGTATACTTATTTACACCCAGAGCCTCTGCCACTTTTCCCAATGTAAGCTCCTCCTGGAAATGTGACAGCAGATAGGCCATGGCTGCATATATCAGATCATTACTCCCCACGCTGTCTTTTTCTATGAACCGGAAGGTTTCCCTGCACCGGTATAAGATAATCTGCAAATAAGCCTGCCCCACAACTTCGTTTACCTTTTTATCTTTTATCAGACATCCCAGGGCATTTTTTACTTCCTCATGCAATTCTGCCCTGGAAATCACCGGGTTTACCGGACATTTCTTCTGAAGAAGTGACATGAACGGACCACTTAATTCCAGAGAGGCATAAAACTGGCATACCTCATTCTTTCCCTTTGCAAACACCTGGTAATGATGAATCAAGTCTGGAAAAATAATGGCAAAATCTCCTTTTTCCATGTGATACAGTTCATATCCCACGCCGAGTTCCAGTTCCCCCTGTGTGACATAGACAAGTTCAATGGCATTGTGCAGGTGCGGGGGAACATGATGCGGCTTTTTCTTTATAATACTAAATTTCTCTTTTTGTTCCTCATACGATGGCTGCATGATGTTTCTTCCCCCTTTCAAGAATTGGCTACATTTCTTTTTGATTTGGCACGCAGGTTTTCTGCCTATCCCTTATAATAAACTCAGAAATCAGGAAAGGAGGCATACCAAAATGAAAAAACTGATAAACTACTTAGAAAAAGTCATGAACTTCTACGCTGGATATTTTAATTATACCAATCATACTTATCGTCTTTAACACGCTGCTCCTGCAGGAGTTTTTCATTGGCTTTCTCTACATTCATGTTTGCCATGATAATGGTAATGATAAGAGTGATCACTACCGGAATCCATAAATACATGATCTGCAGCATCTGGATACAGGAATCACTCTGTACGGCCAGTGTGCCGTCAAAACCGCTGAAATCTAACAACCAGCCTGTAATGGCAATTCCAATTCCCCCACCCAGCTTAATACCAAGAGAAGTACAGGAATACATGGTTCCGTCTACCCTTTTATGTTTCGTCAGATAGGTATATTCGGAACAGGAGGCAATCACTGCATTCATATCCCCCTGCCATGGGCCCATACCAAAGGCTGCAATACCCATAAACAAAAGCATCAGGGGAACACTTCCCAGATAACCGGCTACAATCACCAGCGCACGTCCAACCGTTCCAATCACATATCCCGTCAGGTTCAGTTTATACATTCCTTTCCATTTTTCCACCAGCATTGGTGTAATGAGCAGAGCAATAATCAAAGGAATATTGATTGCCCAGGAAAATACACCATACAGTTTTTCATTGAACAGGATATACGTCATATAGTAAATACCCATATTCAGCATAGCGGTATAAATCTGCTGAAGGATGTAGGTAGCACAGATCATAACATAGTATTTATTGGTAAATAACAGCTTTGCAGCATCCAGAAGGGAATATTTTTCATCCTCTTCGGATTGTTTCCCGTCATTTAACTCTTCTTCCGGTAATTCCTTTACAGAAAGTACAGAAATAGTATTCACAACCAGTCCAATCACCGCATAGATAATAGCAACTGTTCGCCAGCCAGCAGCTCCGCCTCCCATCCGTTCTACAAAACCTATGGTCAAAGACTGAATCAACAGGCTGGTAGAAAAAGCAAAGATAAACCGGTAGGATCCCATCTGTACACGTTCCTTGCTGTTTTTCGTTACCAGAGCTGTCAGTGCGGAATATGCAATATTATTTGCCGTATAGAATACAGCATTTAACAGGGTATAAGCAATAAAGAACCAGGCGTACTGTGCAAACTCTCCCAGATTCGTTGGAATCGCAAAGATCGCAACTAAGGTAACGGCACAGCCGATATAGCCATAGAGCATCCAGGGTCTTGCTTTTCCCATCCTGCTCCTGGTCTTGTCGATCATGGAACCAAAAAATACATCCGTAACCCCGTCAAACAACTTGGATACTGCAATGAGGGTTCCCACGATCCCCGGATTTAAGCCTATCGTATTGGTCAGATAAATCATGACAAAGGAGGACAGGAACGCATACACAACATTTCCTGCAATATCCCCGGAGCCATACCCAACTTTGTTATACCATTTTAAATACGTTTTCTCATTCATGTGTTCCTACCATTCCTTCCCAAATAAAAACTTCATAGCAAATGTAAAGGTTTCTTCCTCTAACCGGTACTCCTTGCGAAGTTCCGGACCGCAGCTGTTGGAGCCAATGCCGTTCTGTGCATAATCCAGACAGACAATGGTACTTCCCGATTTTTCCAGTTCAAAATTGTGTGCCTTTCTGGTCAATTCTTCCTGTGAGTAATAAGACACATTGAAGGAAAACGGTCTGGAAGATACGGCTGCAAGGGTCTGATCCTCTTTTTCCAACATCAGATAATCACAATCTGTATGGCTGCCATTCTCCTGCGGGCGGATATAATCTTCCTGCTGTTCCTCTACCGTTGTATCATACAATCCATGGCTGCAGGAACGGCATTTATCCCGGTAACTTTCGTGCGGTCCCAATCCATAAAATTTCAGGTTTTCATATTCCCCCTTCAAAAACATGCGGATGCCAAATCTGGGAAGCTGGGGAAATTCCCGATCCTTTTTCACCTGCATTTTGACAGTTATTTCTCCTGTCCCATAAATCTCCCATACGGCTTCTATATCCAGAACTTTCTGAAGTGCCACTGCTGCTATGGACATGGTACTGTAAATCCTGACACATTCCCCCTCCAGTTCCCACTGGACATCATAAGCCCTGGTCTTACTCCGGTCATATCCGGCATCCATCCATTCCTGTTTGATCTTCCGGTCATTATCCGTAGGTGCCCTCCAAATGTTCAGTTCCATTGGTGCATCCAACAGATCTTCCCCTGCCCGGTTGATCTGCTCAAATAAACCAGAGAGTTTGTTGTACTGATAGCAAAAGTATTCTGTCTGAATGAATAAAAACCGTTCTGTCTCCGAAACCTTCAGTGCCCCTCTCGTTTCTCCCCTGCTTTCCAAAAGAGCGACTGCTTTCTGGTTCCTTCCATCTGTGTTCTTTAACAGGATTTCGTCAAATCCAAGCATACTTCCTTTTGCAGCAAGGACATTCCCCTGTTTCAAATGGTAGCAGACCTTCAAATAACATTTTCCACGATCAGGAACATGGATCTGCAGCTGTACCGTTCCCTTTTTCCTGGGCAGGATAGATTCTGTAAGTTCTAACCGTTTTGTCTCCAACAGCTTGCCGTCACAGGTCACTTCACAGGTCAGATAGAGATAATCCTTCAGATCCACATAGTTCATATAGTTTTCCAGACACAGCTCCCCTGTTTTTTGGCAGAAAGATGCGGCTCTTGCCGGGCGGTATACATTCTGGTATTCCAAAAGCCCGGTATGAGGTGTTCTATCCGGATATACCAGCCCGTCCATGCAGAAATTCCCATCGTGGACTTCTTCCCCAAAATCCCCGCCATAGAAGTATTTTTCTCTTCCATTGGCAGCCTGTCCCTGATAAATGGCATGATCGCACCATTCCCATACAAAGCCGCCGCAGAGTACATCATATTGACAAATCATTTGAAAATAGTCTTCTAAATCTCCCGGTCCATTTCCCATGGCATGACAGTATTCGATCAGAAGGAGAGGTTTGTCCGGTTTTTTGTCCATATATTCCTGAATTTCTTCCAGGGAAGGGTACATCCGGCTGAAAATATCAATGTTACTGTAATCATATTTTCTTCTGTCGCTGCGATAAAAAGAGCTTTCATAACAGGTGAGCCTTGTAGGATCAAACCCTTTTGTCCATTTTAAAGCTTCCTCAAAAGTACAGCCATAACCACATTCATTTCCCATGGACCAGATTACAATACAAGGGCGGTTCTTCTCCCTGTGCACACAAAGTTTTGTACGGTCCAGAGTTGCCGGGATAAATTCCGGGTTATCCGAGATCCGTTCATTCCATCTTCGGCTTACATTTTCCCAGCTGGAATCTTTTAAATACTGGGACTGGGTTCCATGACTTTCATTATCCGCCTCTGCAATCACAAAAAATCCATATTCATCACAAAGCTGATAAAAATAAGGCACATTGGGATAATGGCTGCTTCGGACGGCATTGAAGTTGCTTTCTTTCATCATCTGCAGATCCTTCTTCATCTGCTCCAGTCCAATCACAAACCCCGTCACCGGATCGGAGTCATGGCGGTTCACGCCTTTGAATTTGATGGCAGTTCCATTTATATAGAGAACAGCATCTTTTACACGGATTTCCCGGATTCCAATCCGGTCTGTGATCACTTCCCCTTCTGTTTCTAAAACCAGGGTATATAAATACGGCTGTTCCGGGTTCCATAGATTTGGTTCTTTTACAACAAATACTGCTTTATGCGTATAAGCAATATCTGTATTTTCCTGAAATACCTGAGAAGCAACCTCCCTATGTTCTGCATCATACAACGTAAGTTTCGTTGGCACTGCCTTTCCCCTGTAATTGGCATGTACTGTAATGACTGCCTGTTCCTCCTGGATTTCGGTAGTTGTAAAGTAGTCATAGACCACGTTTTCCGGACGGTTCAGAAGATATACATCCCGGAAGATCCCACTCATGCGGAATTTATCCTGATCTTCCAGATAGGTCCCATCACACCATTTCAGAACCAGTACCGCTAAGGTGTTTTCTCCATCTGCCAAAACGTCTGTCACATCAAATTCGCTTGTAGCGTGGGAAACCTGGCTATAGCCCACATACGTTCCATTTACCCAGACATAAAAACAGGAATCCACACCTTCAAAATTCAAATATGCCTTCGGAGCCTTTTCCTGCTTTTGGTACATAAACTTCCTGATATAAGCTCCGCATGGATTTTCCTGTGGAACATACGGTGGATCAAGAGGAATCGGATATCTCACGTTGGTATACTGATGGCTGTCATACCCATAATTCTGCCATACTCCCGGCACCTCTACCTGTGTAAAGTTGCTGCAGTCATATCCTTGTTCATAAAATTTTTCCTGCAGATCGTAGATACTTTTAAAATATTGAAATTCCCACGTCCCGTTCAGACAGATTATTCGGTCTGAAGAAAAACGGTTCTCTACCAGTGCTCCCATCTCATGGGAAGCCGGTATATAATAAGCTCTGCAAGGCATGGTGTTTTCATGCATTATTTTTAAGTCCTCGTAATGTCTTGGCACGATCACAATATTTTCCCCCTTTATTTTTATGATTTTTCCTTTGTTTTATCCTTATTTTACGCTCTTTTTACATGATTCGTCCATAAACTCTATTGGACAAAACATGCACGAAATGATACAGTTGCTAAAGTCCTCACCGGTTGCGTACAAAATAAAAGACCGGCATACCTGAAATATTCCAGATACATCGGTCTTATGATCACCTGTTTGTTCTTCTTTTATCTCATTACCGTTCCATTTTCCATAACAATGGGATCCAGTTCTGTTTCATCTCCATACAAATCCGGTCTTGCCAGCAGATAGTCTTTTAGTTCTGCCCGATCCTTAAAATAGGTTGCCTGGAAAGGAGCAAGAGCACTATACTTTTCTACAAAAAGCAGACCTTCTTTTGTTTCTGCCAGGACACCTGTATGCCCTACAAAACGTGCCTGATCCTCCGGTGCGTGCAGATACACACTGATCAGAGAAAGCTTATCTCCACGGATCTGAATATCCCGTTCGTTCCATGCCTCCTGGATTTTTTCCTCATGCTCTTCTAAAGTTTTGGTTCCTTCCACAGACACTTGGTTAAAAAGTGTCAGAAAATCTGCACGTTCCTCTTTTGTCAACTGATATTCCGGCATAGTATCAATAGCCTCAATATCAAACATCAGCCACAAGTCCGTATCATTCCCGGTTCCAGCTGTTGTCAACTGGTTCTTGATCAGATTAAAAGCGGTCAGACGACAGTTTGATGCCTGCAGATACGAATACGCATCAGCAGAATCATCCATCAGAATGGAGCTGTAATCCATCCCGCTTTCCGGCAAAGCCGTAAATCCTTTTGGATATGAGTATGACTTAGCGGTTATCTCGTGATAATCCTCTTCCCATTTTTCCAATGTGGCAGTCTGTTCTTTTGTTACACCGCATGCCTCCAGTTCTCCCACAACGGCTTTTCTGGACTCTTTATCTGCCAGGTTTGTATATTCTCCTGCCTGTCCGGTTTCTTTCTTCCCACATCCAGACAGTGCCAACATCCCGGCAGCCATAACGGTTGCCCATACCAAAATTGTTTTCTTCATTTAAAACTCTCCTCTTTGCTTTTCCCTTATTTCCCTGTTACACTACCTATTTTACTCCTTTTTTCCTATTCCATCCATAAACTCTATTGGACAAAATATACACGAAATGATACACTATCTTTAACAAAAGCCTACTTATTAAAGGAGGTGCGAGATGCATCATGTATATCAATTCTGGCTATCTTCATAATTCATTATTGGATTTTAAAGATAAGAGCAAACCATTAGTAGTTGGAAGCTGTGGGACATATCGGCTGATCCACCAGCCCAAGCTTCCCACGTACCGCCCCCGGGGAAGGATTGACTATCAATTGCTTTATATTGCTGCAGGGAAAGGTCATTTCTATTTGAATGGCAAGGAAGAGATTATCGAAGCCGGACATATGATTTTGTACAAGCCACGGGAAATGCAAAGATATGTTTATTATGGGGCAGACCAGACAGAAGTTTACTGGGTTCATTTTACCGGTAATAATGTAAAGAATATATTAAAAGAATACCATTTGTTTGAGTCCGGGCAGATTATGCAAACCGGAAACTCTACCGAATACCACCAGCTTTTCCGGAAAATGATCCAGGAGCTCCAGCTTACCCGTCCCCATTATGAAGAATACTTATCCCTCCTGCTTAGGGAGCTGTTCCTTCTGATCAGCCGCCAGACTCCTAGCGGAGCTTCCTCCCAAAACCGGATCTTACAAAAAGAAATGGAAGAAGCCACACAGTATTTCAGCGAGCATTTTACTGAAGATATTTCCATTGAGGAATATGCCATATCTAAACACTTAAGCACCTGTTGGTTTATCCGCAGTTTCAAACGCTACAATGGATTAACTCCCATGCAGTATATCTTAAATCTGCGAATCACGAATGCCAAAACCCTGTTCAGAACTACTACCTACTCTGTTTCTGAGGTAGCGGCAATTGTTGGGTATGACAACCCTCTATATTTCAGTAGGTTATTTAAAAAGCAGACCGGGATTCCACCGTCTGAATTCCGGAATAACGAAACAATGTCCATTTAAAAACAAAGGTGGTTTTATCATAAAATGATAAACGACCTTTGTTTTAGAGTTTAATGATTCATTTCCGTATCGTCTTTTCCTGTTGCCTTTATAAACCTCATAACTTCATCAATGGTTTTCCCAGATGCTACCAAAGCCTTAAACAGCTCATCTTTCTGCTTCTCTTCTATCTTTTTTCGAATTTCTTTTGCTTTCAGACGCAGTTCCTTTAAATCGGACTCTTTTGTACGAATCTCCTGTTCCACATACTCCAGTTGCTCTTCCAAAGATGTGTTTTCCAGTTTTTTTCGTCTTGCCATAATGCATCCTCCTAATAATTTTTCCTCATTCTACCACATTTTACCTGCTCTGAAAAGGTCATAGCGTTTAGGATAAATCCCTCCATTGAATCGCAAGAAAAAAGCAAGAATATAAATCTGTTATTTTCACAACTCTATGTTAAAATGTTCTTACTCATACTACGAAAGGAGGAACCTATTTTTGTCGAAAACAACACTATTTGACAGCCGTATCAAAAAGTACGCTTACTGTAAGCCGCCAGAAATCTGCCGGGATCTTGGTACATCTGCCCTTGGGCTATCCAAAGAACAGGTGGATGCAATGCGGGAAAAGTATGGTAAAAACAGTTTTCAGGAACGTAAAACGGATACTACCATCCAGCGATTGCGGCGAGCGTTTATTAATCCATTTCATGTGATTCTATTTATTTTAGGTATTGTTTCTCTCGTTACGGATGTTTTTATGGCCTCTAATTTTACACGGAACGCTACTACTGCCCTTATCATTTTTTCCATGATCGTAATCAGCGGTATCATCCGTTTAATTCAGGAGCTGCGGGCGAAAAGCACCGCTGCACAGCTTGACCGTTTAATTCACGAAAAGGTTACCGTAAGACGAAATGGAGAACTAAGAGAAATCCCCGGTGAAGAATTAGTGGTAGGAGATCTGGTTCTGTTTTCTGCTGGTGATCGTGTTCCAGCGGACATCCGGCTGACAAAGGTAACCGATTTATTCATTTCCCAGGCCGCTATCACTGGAGAAAGCGCCATTTTGGAAAAAAGCTGCCGTACACTTTGTTACAAAGAGCAGGAACCCATAACACAATTGGAAAATCTTGCGTTTATGGCGACCACAGTTATCAGCGGAAAAGGGGAAGGCATTGTGCTGGCTGTAGGAACGGATACGCTGTACGGAGGATTTACCAAACCGGATTCCGAAGATAAAAATGCTTTTCAAAAAGGAGCCAATTCCATTGCCTGGGTCATGATCCGGTTTATGGCAGTTCTGGTTCCCATTGTATTTCTTATATTGGGAATCACAGGTGGAAAGTGGCTGGAATCCTTTGCATTCGCACTGTCTGTAGCGGTAGGGCTGATGCCGGAAATGCTCCCCATGGTCATCACTGCCTGCCTTGCAAAAGGAAGCCTTGCTATGGGTAAAAAACAGACCATCATCAAAGATCTGAACGCCATGCAGAGCTTTGGAAGCATGGATGTGCTTTGTATGGATAAAACAGGAACACTGACCAATGAAAGTATCCTGCTGGAATATTATATGGATATCCTGGGCAATGAAAATACAGAGGTCCTGGATCTGGCTTATCTGAACAGTTCCTATCATTCCGGCGTCCGTAATCCCATTGACAATGCCATTCTTGCCTGTAAATCCATGCCAGGCAGGGAAATCCATTATGCCAAGCTTCTAACAGAATATCAGAAGAAAGATGAAATTCCCTTTGACTATACCCGTAAGTTTGTCAGTACCCTTGTGCAGGACAGTACCGGAAACAGCCATCTGATTATGAAAGGGGATATTGCACACATCCTTTCCCGATGCAGTCATGTAGAATATCGTGGAACACGACTTCCTATGGAGAAAGATGCCAGACAAAGCGTATTTTCTGTGGTAGGGGAAATGCTGCAGGATGGGATGAAGGTTATTGCTGTGGCTCGGAAAAATGTGGGAACACGAAAGGAAATCACACCTGACGATGAAAAGGATATGACTTTGGTTGGTTATCTGTCTTTCTTTGATGCCCCAAAACAGACGGCAAGCGAATCCGTAACAGCACTGAAGAGATTAAAAGTAATCCCGAAGATCCTGACCGGAGACCAGGCAGCCATTGCACTCTCCGTCTGCCGCCGGGTTGGAATCTCTGCGGAACATATCCTGACCGGCACCCAACTGGATGAAATGACAGACTGTGAACTAAAAAAGGTGGTAGAAGAAATCCATGTTTTTGCAGAGCTTACTCCCGGTCAGAAAGTGCGTCTGGTTTCTGCACTCAAAGAGAATGGTCATACCGTTGGCTTTCTTGGGGATGGGGTCAACGACATCCCGGCACTGAATGAGGCAAATGTGGGGATTTCTGTAGATACAGCAGTGGATGCTGCAAAAGATGCCGCTGACGTTGTACTTCTGCAAAAAGACTTAAATGTATTGGAGCAGGGTGTCCTGGAAGGGCGAAAGACTTTTACCAATATGCTGAAGTATATTAAAATCACTGCAAGTTCCAACTTTGGAAATATTTTTTCCATCATTTGTGCCAGTGCATTTTTACCGTTTCTTCCTATGACCTCCATCCAGATCCTGCTTCTGAATCTGTTATATGATACGCTGTGTATCGTACTTCCCTGGGACAATGTAGATGAGGAAGAAATACTGTCCCCAAGAGACTGGTCCGGCAAGACACTGAAGCAGTTTATGCTTTCTTTCGGACCGATCAGTTCCCTGTTTGATATTATGACTTTCCTGTTTTTATACTATTTCCTATGCCCTGCACTATGCGGAGGGGCAACTTACCTGCAGCTTACCGATCCTTCCCTGAAGCTTCAGTACGCTGCTTTATTCCAGACAGGCTGGTTTTTGGAGTCCATGTGGACACAGGTTTTGATCCTGCATTTCCTGCGTACCGCTAAAATCCCGTTTCTTCAAAGCAGGGCATCTGCACCGGTCATCTCCATCACTCTGGTAGGGATTCTTGCTTTTACAGCCCTTACGTTTACCAGCGGGGCATCACTGTTTGGACTGACAAAATTACCGCTTTGGTATTTTGCCTTTTTGCTGCTTGTGGCATTTTTCTATATGCTGCTGAGTTCCGTAACCAAATATTTTTATAAGAATAAATATCAAGAGTTAATTTAAAGGAGGCGTTCATGATGAAAAAGAATATCAGTTATATTCCCATGGATCATGCCCTTGAAATCTGGCTCTTGGAAAAATTATTAAGGGAACCGCCGGAAAGTGCTTATACAAAAGAGTTAATTTCCGGTATTCAGGACATGATAAGCGGTGAAGTATCCTCGCTGTTATTAGGAGCCTTAGAAGATACAGAGGTGGCTATTGGTGTACACTCGGATGAACTTCTGATCGGTGATCTGGAAATTCATCCAAGGAGCCGGAAAGTCCTGATGAAAGGTTCTGAAATCAGCCTGACACCAAAGGAATTCGATATTTTATATTTTCTTGCTAAGAATCGTGGAGAAGTATTTACAAAAGAACAGATTTACCGTGCAGTATGGGAGGAAGATTATCTTCTGGATAACAGTAACATCATGGCTTTTATCCGGAAACTGCGAAAAAAGATTGAACCTGCCCCGGATTCTCCCACATACATTTTAACAATCTGGGGGATTGGTTACAAATTTAATGATGAGTTATAAGAAAGGCGGACTGAGACCATTTTAGTTTCAGCCCGTCTATTTTCTTGCCAAATCGCAAGAAAATCGCAAGACTTTAGCCATAGGATTCCCCTGCTGTTTTTTATATACTTTTCGTGGTCAAAGAAAGTATATAAAAATATGGTAGTGATTCGTGCTAATTGGGAGGTGTTGCAATTGAAACGAAAAGATTTGAAAGGGGCAATCCTTTTTGCTCCCTACCCCATATTTACAATCCTATGCAGCTATCTGGGCTGGCATTTCTCTGGATATAGAATGATTATCTTTCAGTTTTGGTATCAGGTAAGTGCTGTGGTCTGGGTTATTCTTGCTACCACCATGATTGTACTTATCACCAAACTTTTGAAACTGACAAAACGAAGCAACCGCTTCTATCACTAAAAGGAGGATCAGACAATGGACTTTACCTGCATTTTTTTTGGATTCCTATTTACCTTTGCCGGTCTTTGGTTTGCCTTTGGAAAAGGCTACCTCCATCTTTCCCTATGGAAAAATATGCCGCAAAAAGAGAAGGATAAACTTCGAATTGTCCCTCTTTGCCGTAATATCGGAGGAATCATTACCTTAAACGGTATCATCTTTCTGGTAAAAGGATTTTTGCCCTTATTTTCAAACCACTGGTTTGTATCTGCAATGATTGCATGGATGATACTTGCCGGCTTAGATGTTTGGTATATCGAAAAGAGCAACCGATACCGCAGACCGTAATTCCCATTGCGGTTTTTACATAGATAGCTTTTAAAGATTGTGAGGTGAAAGACATGGACTCTGAAGGCAGTCCACGAAGGCAGAGAAAATTGTATGAGTGTCCACAGATTCCGTGTCCCTCATATCATCTTCCTTGCCCCTACAAAAATTCAAGGAGGTAAGACCAATGAACAAAAAAGAAAATCGTATGGCTGTTCGCCAGACTGTAGAAAAGGCAGTCATCCGTGACGAACAGAACCGTCGCATCCAATCTGCAGCAACCAACCCGGTAAAAGAGGTTTTAAAAATCTTTCATACCACACTTAGGGGGTTGGAAGCAGATACCGTATCCGTAAACCGTTCCAAATACGGTACGAACAAAGTCACCCACGAAAAAAAGAAATCCCTGGCAAAACGTGTGGCGGGTGCATTTATCAACCCTTTTACTGCTATTTTGTTTTGCCTTGCGTTTGTTTCCACGATTACGGATATGATTTTCCCGTATTTTTCACTCTTTGGAAGCGTACCGGAGGACTTTGATTTTTTGACAGTCGTTATCATTTTAACTATGGTATTTATTTCCGGTACCCTTCGCTTTGTGCAGGAATCCCGCAGCGGAAATGCGGCGGAAAAGCTGCTTGCAATGATCACAACCACCTGTACCGTCACCCGCATAGGACAGGAAAAAACAGAGATACCTATGGATGACTTGGTGGTTGGTGATATTGTCCATTTATCTGCTGGGGACATGATTCCGGCAGATGTCCGTATCCTGGATGCAAAAGATCTATTTGTCAGCCAGGCAAGCCTTACCGGAGAAAGTGAACCGGTTGAAAAGCTCCCTCATGTAAGCCCTCATAAGGACAGTGTGACGGATTACACCAATATTGCATTTATGGGCAGCAATGTAATCTCCGGAAGTGCAACGGCTGTCGTTATCTGTGTCGGTGATCATACGCTGTTTGGCTCTATGGCCGCTGCTGTTGCCGGAGAAGCTGTGGAAACCAGTTTTACGAAAGGTGTCAATGCTGTGTCATGGGTACTGATCCGTTTTATGCTGGTGATGGTTCCGCTGGTATTCTTTGTGAATGGCATTACAAAGGGTGATTGGCTGGAGGCTTTCCTATTTGGGATTTCCATTGCAGTGGGACTCACACCGGAAATGCTTCCGATGATTGTAACCACCTGTCTTGCAAAAGGCGCTGTTTCCATGAGTAAAAAACAAACGATTGTAAAAAACCTCAATTCCATTCAGAATTTTGGTGCTATGGATATCCTCTGCACAGACAAGACAGGGACACTGACACAGGATAAGGTGGTATTGGAATATCATCTCAATGTAAATGGAGAAGATGATACCAGAGTCCTTCGCCATGCCTATCTGAACAGTTATTTTCAGACAGGATATAAAAATCTCATGGATCTGGCTATTATCCATAAAACAGAGGAGATGGAAGCGGCAGATAAACGTCTGATTGACCTGTCCGAAACCTACGTCAAGGTGGATGAGATTCCCTTTGACTTTAAACGCCGCCGTTTATCCACTGTGGTACAGGATAAAAACGGAAAGACACAGATGGTAACAAAAGGTGCTGTGGAAGAAATGCTTTCGATCTGTAGCTTTGCAGAATGTGACGGGCATGTACAACCTCTGCGTGATGAAGTGCGGAGCCGGATTTTGAAAACTGTAGATGAATTAAATGAAAAAGGCTTTCGTGTTTTGGCTATCGCCCAAAAGAGCAACCCATCTCCAGTAGGAGCTTTTGGTGTTAAAGATGAATGCGATATGGTGCTGATTGGTTATCTGGCATTTTTAGATCCACCGAAAGAGTCTACTGCCGATGCTATCCAGGCATTGAAAAACCATGGGGTCCTTACCAAAATCCTCACAGGCGATAATGAAAAAGTAACCCGAACCATCTGTAAACAAGTCGGACTGAAGGTTCGCAATATGCTCCTGGGTTCTGATCTGGAACACATGAATGATGCGGAACTTGCCAGGGCGGCAGAAACCACCGATGTATTTGCGAAACTGACACCGGAGCAGAAAGCCCGTATTGTTTCTGTTCTTCGTGAGAATGGTCATACCGTTGGATTTATGGGTGATGGAATCAATGATGCTGCTGCCATGAAATCTGCGGACATCGGCATCTCCGTAGATACAGCGGTAGACGTGGCTAAAGAATCGGCAGACATCATTCTTTTAGAAAAAGATCTGATGGTTTTGGAGCAGGGCATCATTGAAGGTCGGAAAACCTATGCCAACATGATCAAATACATCAAAATGACGGCTTCCTCCAATTTTGGAAATATGTTTTCCGTACTGGCTGCATCGGCTCTTCTGCCATTCCTGCCAATGGAAAGTGTACATTTGATTTTCCTGAACCTGATCTACGACCTGTCCTGTACGGCAATCCCATGGGACAATGTAGATGAAGAGTTTATTGCCAAACCACGAAAATGGGATGCCTCCAGTGTAGGCAGTTTTATGATCTGGATCGGACCAACCAGCTCCATCTTTGATTTTACCACATACATTTTCATGTACTTTGTATTCTGCCCATTCTTTGTATCCAAGGGTATCCTGTTCAATGACCTGCCGGCTCATTTTAGCGGAGCAGAACTGACGGCGATGCAGACACAGTATATCGGAATGTTCCAGGCTGGCTGGTTTGTAGAATCTATGTGGAGCCAGACATTAGTGATCCACATGATCCGTACACCGAAGCTCCCATTTATCCAGAGCCGGGCATCTGCTCCTGTGACATTCCTCACGATGACAGGGATTACAATTCTGACTGTCATACCATTTACGATATTTGGAAAGCTTCTTGGATTTGTGGCACTGCCAGCAGCATACTTTGCATATCTGCTTCCATGTATCTTATTGTATATGATTTTGGCAACAAGCTTGAAAAAGGCTTATGTCCGTCACTTTGGCGAATTGCTTTAAGGAGGTGGAACAATGAACTGGAAAGAACTTTGGATGACACTTTTTGGAACTACGGAATGGCTTGGTCTGAACATAGGGTTCTGGGTATCTTTAGCTGCTGTATTACTAATTGTAATTCTTATGAACGTCCTATTTTGGTCTATGAAGCCTAAAACAGACACCAAAAACTGTCCTAATAAAAAAGAGGCATAAAAGAAACATAGGAATTCACTACGCCGAACCTATAAAAACAACATAATTGAAGTAAGCACAAAATATTGCTACGCTACTCATAAATTACACTTGCATTCAAATATTCACAAATATAGATGCCACCGTTTTTACTCTATTTTAATTTTGGTAGATATCTTTTACAACCTCGCTCCATCGGGCGAGGCTGTAAAAATTGCTCATCTGACATTTTTTTCATTCGATCGTTTTGGTTAACGTTTATATATCTGGACATGAAAATAGCCAGATAATCTTCTTTTCTTGAAAACCATCCGGCTATGTAAATACTTAACTAACTTTATATTCTCTCAAAATATATGTTTCCGTTCCATATAAATGACTCATTATAGATCTTGGATCATCTGCCAATAATTTAAGGGATTTTTGAGGTTCTATTACCGCTACACCTTCTTGCAATCTCTTCGTATTGTATTTAATAAATTTCTCTTCTGATGTTGTATCTAAATTAATCTTATCTAGTATTTCTCTGAACTTCTTCTCTGGAATTTGCGATGTAAAACCTCTACTATGAAAAAGTATCAATTTATCTTCATTTTCACTTAATAATTCTTGATAAATACTAGATTCTTTTAACTTATCGCAAACATCTTTTTTATCATTTGAAGTTATAATTATCTCACCATTTTCTGCCATGTCAAATTCCTGATAATGTAATAATTTTTCATGTATTCTAACAATATATTCAGGAACATATCCCTCTAAATTTTCTTTTTTGATGTTATCTAATTGAGTCCAAAAGGCTCTATCTGTAAACTTCAAATATTCATCATTCATTTCATGTCTTTTGATATGTTGATTCAACGTGACGGGCTTTGGATAAGGCGAATAATCTAAACTGACCAATACTTTAGAAAATATTTCGGCCATAGCATCAAAAATCGCAACATGGCGATTAAAAATAACTTGTGTATAAGCAAAATATTTGCTAACCAAATATTGATCAACTACAGAAATACCTTTGGGCTTTATCCCAACAATTTCAATCCCATTGTATGTTTTAACTACAAGATTTCTTAGCAATAATCCCAATTCAAAACCGCCATAACTCGTCCCTGAAAATGTGGCATCTCGCATAACATAATCAATTCCATCTGCATCTACTTCAGAATGAATCAACTGCACCATTGCTGATATTTCAGGATTTCTCTCCACGCATCCGACAATAATATCTTGAATATCTTGAATATCTATAAATGGACAATAGCTATTTATTATTTCTTTTATTTTACTATCGCATTCGATAACCTTTGTTCCCATCGTTTCATGGTGCATGGGTTTACTATAACGATTTTTCATATAGTCTTCTACAGATATTTCATCAGAAGATAATTTATCTATCTTTTTTTTAATATTTTTATTATGATTTAATAAAGTATTATTCTCTTCTAATAGATTGCTGTTATATACATATTCTGTAACATGAGAAAGTGGGTAATGACCGATATCGTGCAATAAACCTGCTAATCTAATTAGCTGACGCTGAGCATCATTGAATCTAAGTTTATAATTTTCATCCTTTAAATTTTTAGCCATCAAATCCGCAATATACATTACCCCCAAGGAGTGCATATATCGTGTATGTTCTGCTCCCGGGAAAACCCAATTTGTTAAACTCAATTGTTTTAGACTTTGCATTCTTTTGAATATAGGTAATTCAATAATCTCTTTTTCTACTTGCGTTACATCAATAAATCCATGAACAGGATCCAAAATTCTGTCCACAAATTCAATCTTATAGTGTTTAGCACTAGCTTTTGTACGAGCCATTTTTAAACCCCAACTTTTATCCCTTTTGCAATGGATAGAGCCCTTTCATTTGCTTCCTTATTCGACAAATACGGCTTTCTTTCTTTTAATTCACTCATTAATTGAGTTCCTTTAAACCTATATATATTTTTTAGAAAATGCAAAGAGGCAATACATTCCATCCACTGAGTACAATTATATCCAATTTGTTCATTTATATATTCACGCAACTTCTCAAATCCATGTTCTGCAGTAGAACTAAAAGATATTCTCTGCTCATCTTTCATGCTACAATTTCTTGCATCACTATCTAGTCCTAAAGAATAGGGTCCATATTTATTCCATGAAAAACTATAGTCGCCTACATCGACCCCCATATTTTCTAATAGGTATACTGCCTTTTGTAATTTTATTCTACTATCTAGATTATCATAAACAAAAGGCTCATTATAAACTTTCCTATAAATCTCTTTCAATACCTCACACATAAAAACACTCCTTTAGGACAAATTAGGAATTATATCACCTTTAATAAAAAAAATCAAGACTTGTTTTTTTAGAAGTCTATTCATATAGTACCACATATAGATCTAAAATAAAATATTGATTTTTATATTATAATATGATATATTAAATTTTATGTACTTTTTATTTGAAATTGAAATTACAAACTATTCTTCTCTATTAGTAGACCAAAATAGAATACTCAAATATTTCATAATTCCGCTTCTAATTCTTTAATATTTTCTCTAAACAATCATCTTCATTCGTAAGACATAGTTATCCATAATATTATTATTCTCCAACTAATATAATATGCTCGAAGAATCATCCGACTCATTTATACTATTAAGCAATAAATCTATTATTTTAAGATAAAAATCAATATTGGGAGTCGCAAAACACTGTATATAGTATTTCGTTATTGACCTTCACAATATCTTGTGTTACTATGATATTGTATTTAAGTTTTGTGTTAGCCCTTTATAGGGTATCTGGATACTATCTCCAGTACACATGCAGTTTAAGTTGGAAAATCGTGTCATTATAATGCCGTTTTATACGGTGCTATAATGGCACTTTTTTTATTTATCACTATTTTATCGCCCAAAGGGCAGAAAGGAGAATTTTTATGTCATCTATTATCATTGTAACAGGAAGGGTAACTGCCGATCCGGTTCTGCAACAAGCAAAGAACTCTGGAACTGAATACATCAGTCTGGGGCTTGCTACCAACCAGAGAGGTCAAAACGGAAAGGATGAACCCATCTTCTATCAGTGTTACTGCAACAAGTTTCTTGCAGATCGACTGATAAAAGCCGGTGTCAAAAAATCAACGTGTCTTATGGTCTACGGAGATTTGGAACTTCATCCGTATATTCACCAGAAAGGCAATAATGCAGGTCAAGCAGCTATTACGCCGCAAATCATGGTAAAGGACTGGCAGTTCTTACCTGCGAATCGTAATGATACCAATGCAGCAACACCTGTACCGGGTAATCCAATGGTCGGAAATCCGAATGTTCCACCAGTACCAACAAACGGTGCTACTTATAATGGGAACCCGGCAATGGGAATGAATCCTTCCGGTGCCATGCCTGCTGGCACGATGCCAGCCAATAACAATATGATGCCACAATCCGCACAACAGATGTCTTATGCTCCGGCAGGGGGATCGGCTTATGCACCACAGGGATTTACGGCTGGCAATATGTCCGGTGATGGATTTACCAATATTCCGGAAAACACACCACCACAGCAGCTTCCATTCCTGTAAATTATCAAAGAGCCCTAAATGAAAGGAATTGCGACTTTCCAGTATCTACTGGTCTGCTGCAATTCCTTTTCTATTGAAACAAACATGGAGGAAATGAAGTGAATGTACACAAGAAATTTCTTAAAGCTCTAAGTATGCTTACAATAATTTTATTAATTGCAACTATATTCATACCAGGAAATGGTAATCGTAATGTAGTCACAAGTATCGGAATCCTTGGAATCCTGCTGCTATTCCTTTCCACGCTGCTTCCAAAACTCTATAAACTGACTCTAAACCTACTCAAAGGCCAGGGCAAAACAAGCCCTTGGGCTTCTTTGAAATCATCTGAGCCAGTTTCCGAAACAGAAGAATTGCTTTGGAGACAAATCAGCTATCAGATTACCGACAAACTACAGGCTGCATTTCCAAATGCAACATGGGAATTCCAGAAGCCGCCCTCCATGAAGCAGCTCCTTTGCGGAAATCCCATACGCCTTAGAACCTTTCATACAGAGAACTACAACTTTGCGGAAGCACGTATGAACCAATACGGATATCTGGAACTTCAAATGCTGACCATTGCCAGCCTTAAAAAGACTGTCGCAGTTACCGATGAGGAAGAGGTTCCTTTTGCTGATCCGGAATCCTGGTATGCTTTAATCGGCAAGAAAAAGCTGGAGAACCTTATCGGGCAGCTCCATGCGAAAGGACACCATAGACTCTATATTAATGAAAACGGACAAATTTACATCCAAAATGGGGATACAGCGGAAATCAAGGATTGTTTTGATTATTTCCCGCCACGAAACTATTGGGATGTTCTCATTTCCATCTTCCAAAAAGATGAATTGACCGCAAAAGAAAAAGACCAAGCCCTCGAATTATCCTGGGTGAAAGAATAGGAGGAAATCTTATGCCAAATGTGAATTTTTTTCCAAAATGGGCTTTTGAACGGCCACTGCCAAAACCTTTTGATTGCTTTTCCGGACGTGATGCTGTTTTTAAGAGCGTCTCTTCCAAATACTGTATTCAGCCAAGAAAGCAAGCCACTCTGCATTCTGCTACTTTGCAGGCAGTTTTTACTTATATGGATTTGGAAAATCCACCTGCTGGAAAAGCAGAGGAAGAACTCGGAGCCATTGGAAGCCAGGCAAACAATTTTACAATCGCAGAATATCCAAGCCGTACCGGGTTGCTGCATGTAGTAGTCTACAACCGTATGACTGGGAAATTTATAGCCGGAAAGTATGAAAAACCTTTGGATCTGGACAGTAAACCAGAGCCATATCAGTTTAAAAAAGATGAGGATTCTGGAAGTGCTCTTTATTTTGCTTTAATGCCTGCACTTCTTTCCGATGATGAATTCAATGAAAAATATCAGGAATTAAAGCAACACCGTGATGACGGTTTTCCTGACCTGCCCAAAGCGGCAGAAACGGCTGCACTTCTTTGTGATAATGTTTACCGCAGGATCCGTTACGGTGATTCCCTTCCTATCGGGAATGTCAAAGTTGACACTCCTGCAAATGGCGTGATCCAAAGACTTACACCACTGAATATCCAAAAAGGTGTTTATGCACCAACGGAAATTATCCAGGGTACCTTTCAGGTATTAAAAGGTGGACATCACTATACATCTTCCGCCGTTTCAATTCCCAAAGAAGATTTTGTCGATAAATACATCCTGTCCAATTCTCGGACATTGACTCCCCAAGAAGAATCAACCGTTCCTGTTCTCGAAGATTGGTATGTCATCCCAAAAGAAATCCAAAGAATATGCGAACATGCCAAATTAACAACCGATAGCAAGCAGCCTATGCGGAATTTTATGCTCCGTGGTCCTGCTGGAACGGGAAAGACCGAAGGTGCCAAAGCCATTGCTGCAGGACTTCACCTGCCTTACCGATGCATCACCTGCTCGGCAAATACCGAAATCTTTGACCTTCTTGGACAGATTTTACCTGATGTAGATGAAAAACAGCTTTCTTTGGTAGGGGAACTGCCCTCTTTTCAAGACATCACCCTTGATCCGGCTACTGCCTATGAAAAATTAACGGGTACTTATGATGAAAAAGTATCAGAAAATACCGTTTATGAAGAATTGATCCATCATATTTCTGAGGAAATGAAACAGAAACAAGCTGCTGCCTCCAACAGCCAACAGTTCCGCTATGTGGATACACCACTGGTTGAAGCCATCCGCAACGGCTATCTGGTAGAAATACAGGAGCCCACGGTGATTGCCAATCCTGGTGTACTGGTAGGACTTAATTCGCTGTTGGACCGTTGTAACAGTGTGTTTCTGCCAAACGGAGAAGTCATTCATCGGCATCCGGATACTACCATTGTAGTCACAACCAATCATGACTATGCCGGCTGTCGTCCCATGAACCAGTCCGTCATTTCAAGAATGAATATGGTCATAGATATGGATGAACCGGATGAAGAGACTATGGCAGAGCGTGTTCTTGCTATTACCGGATGTTCCGATAAAAAATCAGTACGTACCATGACACAGATTGTACGCTCCATCGCACAGTACTGCCAGGATAACCTGATAACAGATGGCTGCTGTGGAGTCCGGGAATTGATTGCCTGGGTTCAGTCTTTTATGGTATGCGGCGATATACAGGAAGCTGCTCATTATACCATTTTATCTTCCGTAACTGCGGATTCTGAAAGCCGTATGGAAATTGAAAGCTCCTGCTTGGATACCGTCCTTGCATCATAAGAAACTGTCAAAGAACACCTTCTATACGGAAGCCGAACTACGCAAAACTCTGGCAGAGAATCTCGTTTATTTAAGAAAATCCAAGCAGACGAAGCTCTCTCAGAAAGCCGTAGCAAGACTTCTGCATCTACCGGAAAAAACAATTATGAACTACGAAAATGGGTATACGGTTCCATCTGCCTACGCTGTTTTCCGGTTAGCCCAGTATTACGGCTGTACAGTGGAAGACCTTCTAACCAAAAATATGAAAAAGAAAGAAAGGTGAAGAAATTGAATAACACTCAAAAAGCTTTAAAAAGAATGATCCGGGATACCGAATCAAAAATCACTGATGAAGAACTCTTTCTCTCATCAGCTTTCCAGAAATATCAAACATCCCTGGCGAAAGCGGCTACTGGCCGTTCTCGCTATGGACTTCAAGTACTTATGGAATGGGACAGTTCTGAAAATGCAGATATCGCTTATACAGATAATTATAAAATTCACTGTAACGCTGCAAATTCGATAACCCAAAGCTTTCCTTCCCGATTTCTACGGTCACAAAGCCTGACTGGTCTAACCGGACACGAAATCGGACATCTGCGTTACTCTGATTTTGCATCGCTTCAGCTTTATCTGACCAATATGGAAAATGGTTCCTTCTATCCAGAAACACCAGACCATCTGCCTTCTGGATATGATGCAAATCTGCAGGACATCTTAGATGCTATGGAAGGAAAAGACAAAGCAACGTGTCTGACCTTATCCCGCTGTGCTGCACAGTTTAATAATATATTGGAGGACATCTACATTGAAGCCCGGATGTGCGAAGAATATCCCGGAACTTTTAAACAGGGAATACAGCTCAACAATCTGCGGATGTCTGAATTGATCCCTTCCGTACAGGAACAGATTGATTGTGGCTATCAGCCGTTTTCCATCATGAGTAATTTAATTTTGTCCTATTGCCGGACTGGTAATATAAATAACCGCACGAATTATTCTGGAGAATACACAGACACCCTTTCAGACTGCATGGATTATATTGACGATGCTTTAATTGCCTCGCAGGGGAAAGAACGCTTCCGTGCTTCCAACTATCTTCTAATAATCTGCTGGAATCACATTCAACCTATGGTAGAACAAACCAGAGAGTCTTTAAAAAAACAGGATAGTACCCAGGTTGGGGATGCACTGGAAGAGCTGCTACGGAAAGAATCAAGTAGCGGAGCTCCTCTTCCAATCGGAAAAAACGGAGGAATCCCCAAAAACATTCCAGGTCCTACAGGAAAATCAAAAACCCCTATGGCTTGTGACTTATCTGGTCTTGATCCAAATTACAGACAGGATATAATCACCCAGGCAGAAAAGGTACTGCAGGAAGAAGGGGGCAGAATTGAGCTTGCTAAGACTACAGCAATATTAGACGGAAATAATCCAGGAATCACATACGCATCGCAGTATGCCGGTTCCGGATATGAAGATGCAGCGAATGATCTTGCACGCATCCTAAATGATGTTGCCACAGAAAAAGCCCAAAGTGATTATGAACAGGAATTAACAGACGACTTGCAAAAATCGGCGGATGAAATACATTATGGTAATGCCCATGCAGGCATCCATGTAACAATCCACCGTATCAATCCAGTTTCCGACTTTTTTATCAAATCTTATCAAACAGTTGCCTCCCCTCTTTTGCAGACATCCAAAAGACTGCAAAGTTCCATTCTTCCTTTATTAAAAGAAGAAGCCGAAGGTGGAAAACAAAAAAACCTGTTATTTGGTAAACGGCTGGATATGCGGGCTTTACACCGAAAGGACGGCGGTATCTTTACCAGAACCAAGCTTCCGGATGAAGAGCAAAAACTTTCCGTAGGACTTTTGGTTGATGAAAGTGGTTCTATGAGTTGGGGAGACCGTATTACCCATGCTCGAAAGACCGCAATCGTGCTGTATGATTTCTGTACGAGTCTTGGAATTCCCATTACTATTTATGGGCATTCTACAGATTCCAAGGGTGTTGCTTTATATTCCTATGCTGAATTTGATTCTCTGGATGCCTCTGACCGTTACCGGCTGATGGATATGTCTGCCCGTAATGGCAACCGGGATGGAGCTGCACTTCGTTATGTGGCGGAACACCTGGCAAAACGTCCGGAATCCCAAAAACTCCTCATCATAATCTCTGATGGACAGCCCGCAGACTGCGGGTACAGTGGTACGGAAGCAGAAGCAGATCTTCGTGGTATCAAGAATGAATATCGTAAACGTGGCATTGTGATCTTTGCTGCAGCAATTGGTGATGACAAAGAAAACATCCGTAGAATCTATCAGGATGGTTTTTTAGATATTACCAAACTAGAAGATTTACCAAAAAATATGACACAGCTTGTAAAGCAATATTTAAAATAGAAGGAAGGAAAACATACATGAGTGAAAAATATCAAAACTCAATTACAGATCAGATATGCAAAGTACAGACCAGTAAAAAATTAATTGCACTGTATGACCGTCTCCGCTACACAAGTTATAACAGCTATGCACAGCTTCATGCAAAAGGAGAATTTGAAGAAAATGGTCATAAAGTTCACTCCCTTATTGGAATCTCCATACAGGATTACTCTAGTGGTACTGGTGATAAAAATATTATCACCCGCTTTCATCTGGCACCCGAACAAATTCAATTTCTGCTGTCCAGAGTCACCGCTGGCTTTCCCGAATTTGAGTGGTCACAAAGTAAAATATTTGGTGCACCGGATGGCAATGGCTATTCTACTGCACAACAGTTTTTTATTTCCCGCCACGTATATAACAACCAGCAGGAAATACTGACCAGTCCATGGCGAATTCAAATCAATAACGGAAAAGGTATTAAAAAAGAAAATCGTAACGGCGGCACTTATATGCAGGCTCAAAGTTTCGTAACTGAAAAAAGTGCTTTTATCCAATTGACAGATATGGATTTTTATATGCTGTTAAAACGTGCTGATTCCTATATCGTGAATTGGGAAGCCTATGTTGCATCCTTCCTGATTCAAAACGGCAAAGAGCAGCTTAAAAAGCAACAGGAAGCAAGAATGGCACAAAATATACAGCCACGGCCAGATGAAATGGCTTCCTATATGCAGGGACAGCCACAAGAGCAATATCTGAATGGTATGTATGTCGCTTAAAGAATTTCATCAAAGAAGCAGCCGAAAAGACTGCTTCTTTTTATAAAGGAAAGGAGATTTCTATGGATTATGCCACAACGCTAAATATTGACCAACAAGGGCGGATCATTATTCCTGCCAAAGTTAGAAAAGCCCTACATCTTCATACAGGTGATGTATTGATGCTGGAAGCTGATACACGCAACATCTGTCTTCGTAAATGCGATCCCCATATCCCTATGGATATCCGGTTAGACAGTTTTCTGGATATTTTACATAGCAATGTCCCTTGCCGGATACTTTTATGTAATACTTCCAAAATCCTTGCTTCCAAGAATTATCATACAGCACTTAATATGCCTGTAACAGAAAGTATTCAAAGGCTTCTGCAACAGGGAAAAATGAAATTATTCTCTGATAAGGAACGCATATACCCTACTATGACAGGAAACTATCCCATATCAGCCTTTTTTCCTATTTCAAAAAAAGAGGAATCAGGAGAACCTTTGGGACTTTTACTATGTGCAAAAAATCAACAGCCTTTCAGCGAAATGGATTTAGGCTGTGCAAAAATGACTGCAGCGGCGATTTCCCGCTACCTTCAACAGAATTATGAAAGGACGGTGATATAAAATGAATGACTTACTGCTACATCGAGCAGCACAATTATTAGAAGCTGAATTTGGTCCCCAATGGCGTACTGTCGCTGACATGCTTGGAACGGAAGGATTGCGAAAACGTGTAGGAAAGGAACTGACTTCTTTCATGGCATACCCAGAACGAGGAGAAGGCGGTAACAACCGATGGCGTGGTAACTGCTCCCCAGAAGTGGTTGCAGCACTTCTACGCTATTGTCTGGATGATAAACGATATTACGGAAAAGATACCAGCACCTTTACCCTCTTAGATCCTATGAGTGGATCCGGGACTTCAAAGGCGGCTGCTGACCGTTATCAGGTACGCTCCCTTCTCTATGATCTAAACCCGGCACCTGCTTATGGAAAAGGTAACTGGAATGCTCTAAAAGATGAAGTGGAGGATTCCGCTGATCTCATCTTCTTCCATCCACCTTACCATAATATGATCCAGTATTCCGGAAATATCTGGGGAAAACCTCACCCGGACGACCTATCCCGTTGTGAAAACTATTCGGACTTTTTGGAAAAACTAAATCACTGTATCCGAAAGTTTTTCCTGGCACTTCGAAAAGGTGGAAGGCTTGCCATACTGGTAGGTGATATCCGGCTCCATGGTAAGTTCTATAGTATGCAGAATGATTTAATGCGGATGGGTGATTTTGAATCCTTTCTGGTAAAGGGACAGTTTAACTGTGTTTCCGACAATCGGACGTATAAAAAGCCTTTCATTCCCATTGTAACGGAATATGCTTTGTTGCTGAAAAAAACAGATTCTTTCATTATTCCCTTCAGCATCCGCCAAGAAGGTGTGTTTTCTGTACAAAATACAGATATTCTCGCACTGACCTGGCATCATCTGATCCGAATGACATTGGAGAGTATCGGAGGAAGAGGTGCTTTAAAAGACCTGTATGATTTATTAGAGGAACATCCAAAAGCAAAAAAGAACCCACATTACCAGGAACGTATCCGGGCTACCTTATATGAACACCCAGACGAATATATACCTGTATCGAAAGGATATTTTCGTTTGAGTTACCTTGTTACATAAAAATGAGCCATAAGAAAAACAGCTTTTCTATGGCAATACAAAAGGAGTGTGACCATTATGACAAATCAAAAGCACCATATAAAAGATAAAAAAGTAACAACACTCTGCGGACGGTTTTATTCTCCGCTTCGGGTTGGAGAACGTGGTATCATTTCTGGAATCAATGGTTCCTCTATCCTGACTTCTCTTATCTTATCGATCCTGGAAGTATCTAAGGACAGTATCGTTTTTGAAACGGAAAATACTATTTACCATTTGGTTCTTACACCAGAAACCGTATCGGAAGTGATGTGTGCTTGAATAACATATATGAATTGGGAAGCAGCCTTTGTGAATTGCTTTCAACTTTAAAGAAAAACCGGGAATACGTTCCACTTGAAATTTTACAAACACAGTATCGGGTTCCTTATGAAACCCTAAAAAAACAGATTGGTGATACAGCGACAGCTTTTGTAAAAGAAATTACCTTATCAAAGCTTATGATAAATCCGGATGTATCTTTGGAAGAACAGATTTCTGTTATCCAACAGGCCATTACAGCATCCGGAATGCTCAAAGAAATGAGCTATACCTTATCAAAACTGTATGATGTGGAACTACTGCACAGGCAGGCATTAAAATTAAGGACATATATTGAGGATGCTCTATATCCATATATTGCCCTTCAGGACTGCCTTGTCGTTGATATGGAACGTATAGAGGATACGCCAATTATCTACAATACAATTACGCAAAAGGTTTATGAGAATGGGCAATGGACTAAACAGGATTTGGATCTGCATGGGAAACTATTAATCTATGCAAAATCCAGTCCTCCTATATCTGCTGCAACAGAACAAAGAAACAATGGATTCTAAATTCAAAAAAATTTATGTCAAGAAGGGAAACTTTTATAGGTTTCCCTTTTTTTGATAGAAAGGACGATCTTATGCATTTTTTATCATTAGTAACAATGGAAATTCCAGAGATTATCGAGAATGAAAACACAAACAAAGAAATTGAAGTGCAAATTGAAAAAAGCAAAGAAGTGCAAAACCATATTTTGCGTGAACTTATGTTAGGGAAATTACGCAGCTTAAAAAATACTTTTTCAAGAGAGGTCACATCATATATCAATGATATTATGGACCCATATAGCGAAACTCCAACGAATCAGCACTATCTGGAATTTATCGACCATACCGAAGAACTTGAGTACGATTACGAAAAGGGAACAACAGATTGTATCCGATTACCAAACGGTACTCTGGTAACAGAAAACCACCCTTCCTTCTTTAAAAAGTATGTTCTGCACCAAGGTAAAGTTTTTCAACGTGATGCAGGACCATTACATCATATAAAACGTACCAAGCGTGCAAAAAAGATGCGGGCAATGCTCTGTTATCCTAACAAAAAACTGTATCCCGATTTCCAGGCATTTGCTGATGATGGATGGGTTCCATTTAATGAAGAAGTACAAAAATATGGCTATTTTTGCAATCCAAATGCTATGTGGGACTGGTACTCAATCGGAGGTCGCTGGGCAGATATGCTCTTAGTGAAAAACACCTGCAAAGATTATGTGCTTGGTGAAGCAAGCTGGACTATAGCAGATAAGATACCTCCGGCACCAGATGGTTATATGTGGGTTTCAGCGGCACGAAAAAAAGACATTGCCTGGAAACGCATGCATGACTGGGAAATACATACAGCAAAAGAACACTATCAAAAACTAAAACATATCTTTGAAACAGGAATCTGTGAAGAAGATTTCTATGGAATATTGGACGATACTGGTATTTCCGTATATGGTGAGTATGTTTATCAAAAAGGGCAGTCTCTTTCTTCCTATCTGAAGAAACATACTATTTCCCCAAAAGTGAAATATCCACTCCCACTTCATGACATCATTGATGCATCCATGTGGAGATCCCGTGATGATATTTCGATTGGGAAAGAAAGTTCTGATTGGTCCGAAGAAATTGACGAATATATTGATGCTTTATCAGAAGATACCGTATTAGCCTGTGTCGATTATCATATATAACTCTTTTCTATGTTTACAATCACAAAATGAAATGTTACAGAATTATCTAAGCCGCACTATGCGGCTCTTTTTATGAAAACAATTTCAGTTGTTCATATTCTGCTGTCCGATGTAACAGTATGGGCTTCTTAGCAAGAATAAATTCTACCGCCGCATCCTCCATAATCCAATCTTCCAGTTCCTGTCGTTCCAAAAGCAATGGCATCCGTTCATGCACCGGTGCTACGGAAGCATTTGCCTGCGTAGTCAGAATTACAAAACGCTTTTGACCATTATAGATTTGATAACACCCTGCCATAAATAATGTGGCATCCTGCTTTGGACTTTGAAAAGTATATTTTTCTTTGTTTTTACTCCATTCGTAAAAGTGATGGGCAGGAATCACACATCTTCGGTGCAGCACACTGTCCCGAAAGGTCTTCTTGTCCAGTATAGCCTCTACCCTTGCATTGATAAGCACTCCCTTTCCCTGGAACCCCGGAAAGCCCCACTGCATCTGCCTCGCAGCCACTTCTCTACACTCCTTTGTAAGAACGACTGCAGATTCAGACGGGTGGATATCCTGTCCATGCTCTATCTTTAAACGCTGGTCCAGTTTCCTTACAATCTTTTCAATTTCCCGTGAGGTTTCATCATCCACATAATATCTTCCACACATTTTCTGTCCTCCTTTTTCCTATTTTACTTCATCCCCGGTATCTTATACAACCAGTTTCCATGCACAATCCTCCGGACAAAAGAGAAGCACAAAATTGATTTGTTTTCCCAAAAGTACCGCCTGACATCTATACTTCCAGTTCAAAATTCCCGCATACCACTGCTTTTCTACAGTCAGAACTTGGATATGATTGATTTGAATAATCTCTTCATCCTCCCCTTTTACCTTCAGCATCAATGGCAGAGATTTTCCGGTAGCTGTGAACCAGCACTGGACTGCCACCTCATGATAGGTTCCGGATAAAGGCTCCTGCTCTGTATGCTCTGTATTTATTCCGATTCCAAATGCCACCGTTTCTTCCTCCTTCCCGCTATTCTGTCTTTAATTTCTCATAGTCCACAGAACGTTTTTCCCGTGAAATGCCACCACTCATGTGATCAATACACCCACCTAAAAAAGCCGCACGTATTACCGAGTCATTCCCATACCGTTTTCTGATCTGATCTATCGTTTCATCCATTTTTTCCAGTTTCTCATAATCATTCGTATCAAACAGATTCAGTTGTCTCATATTCACCTGATCCTTGATGCGGCTGGTATGGATTCCCAGATGCCGGATGGGTGTCCCATCCCAGAGCTGGTCAAATAACTGGCAAGCACACTGATGAATCTCTATCGTAATATTGGTTGCATTCTGAAGCGTCATCTGGTGACTGGCATAACTGAGATCATAATTCTTGATTCCTACTGCAATCACTTCTGCCCTGACGCCTGCTCCACGAAGTCTGCTTCCTACTGTCTCTGCCAAAGCCAACAGCACCAATTTTGCTGTAGATGCATCTGTCACATCAAAAGGAATCGTTGTGGAATTACCATATCCCTTATTGGCAGGTGGAGCAGACTGAACGACAGACACATCAATCCCATTTGCAAATCCCCAGACTACTTCCCCATGTTTCTTTAAATATTGTTTTAAGTAGCCAGGATCGCTCTTTGCCAAATCTCCTATTGTTCGGATTCCCAACTTGAAAAGTGTCTTTGTTGTTGCCCGTCCTACAAAAAATAAGTCGCTTACCGGTAATGGCCACATCTTATTCTGTATCTCAGACTTCCATAATGTGTGCACTCTGTCTGGTTTCTGAAAATCACTTGCCATCTTAGCTAACAGTTTATTCTCAGAAATGCCGATATTCACTGTAAATCCAAGCTGTTTCTTAATCTGTTTCCGCATCTTCTCCGCAGCTTCCACTGGTGTACCCCAAAGCGATTCTGTTCCAGTCATATCTACAAACGCCTCATCTATCGAGTATTGTTCCACTACAGGAGAATACTCATGCAAAATTCCCATAAAAGCTTTGGAACACCGCTCATACAATCCATAATTCGGAGGCACTAAGATAAGATCTGGACATTTCTGTTTTGCTTCCATGATTGATTCACCTGTCTGTATCCGATATTTCTTTGCTGGAATGGATTTTGCCAAAATGATTCCATGACGCATCGCCATATCCCCACCTACTGCAGATACCTGTTCTCTTAAATCTCCTTTCCATCCCAAATGATGCATCCGATATACCGCTTCCCAGGACAAAAAGGCAGAATTTACATCTATATGAAAAATCACTTTTCCCAAACTCACGTTCTCCTCCTTTATACCCCATTATATAGAACATACGTTCTGAAATCAAGTGATAATATTTGCCATATCCATGTTTCCTCTATATATAGTAATTCCGCTTCCAGCGCAAACAATATATAGTATTTTAACATTGACACATACTACATATAGTGTTACACTTACTATGTAATTATTATTTGTGCCATCCGGAAAGGATATACACACGCAGTTTAGGTTTGTAAAAGTGTCAGAAGTATACCACGCTACCAGCAGGGACTTCTGGCTTTTTTTATTTTGCAGGAAACTGCACGCATTAGAGAATGAACATCCGTGTCATTCTCTTTTTTTATGCCTAAACGCAAAGAAAGGAGGAAGAAAAACCGGAACAAATAAGAATTACAACTATACCATAGAAAAGGAGCCAAGAATAACATGAACCAACTCAAAGAATTATCAAACGTGGAAAAAATCAAACAACTGGTGGACTATCTGAATTTGCAGCGTAACGCTTATTATAATGAGAACAGTCCGAATATCAGTGATGCGGAATATGACCGGATCTTCGATGAATTAATGGAATTAGAAAAGCAGACAGGCTTTGTCTTATCCAATTCACCGACACAAACCGTAGGCTATACTCCCATCAGTGAACTTCCCAAAATAAAGCACCCGGTGCCTTTGCTTTCTTTAGATAAGACAAAGCAGGTACAGGACTTGATAAGCTTTGCTGGGAAGCAACCGGTTCTGTTTATGCTGAAGTTGGACGGATTAACGACTAAATTGGTATACGAAAATGGAACACTTGTGGAGGCTTCCACTCGTGGCGATGGAGAGATTGGGGAACTTATCACCCATAACATCCCTGCATACGTTGATGTCCCTCTCTCAATTCCATATAAAGGCCGGCTTGTGATTGTTGGAGAATCCTTCATCCCAACCAATGACTTTGAGCGTTTAAAAGAAACCCTACGAGATGGAAAAGGAGAACCTTACAAAAATGGGCGTAATCTGGCATCCGGCTCTGTGCGAAGTCTTGATCCGGCAAATTGTGCAGGGCGCTGTCTGCACTTTATGCCTTTTAATGTTCTGGAAGGTCTGGACTCTCCATTTCTCTTTCTAGACAGCAGATCTATAAAGGTTTCCAGCCTGTTTGACTATGGCTTCCAGCCTTGTCCTTATATTGTTGCAACCCAGCCTTTAACCTTGGATCTTGTAAACCAGTATATTGAAAATCTGACTGTTCTGGCAGGCAAAAAACATCTGCCTATTGACGGAATTGTAATGATTTTCGACAGTCTGGACTATTCCAAAAGCTGTGGGCGTACCGGACATCATTATAAAGATGGACTGGCTTTTAAGTTTGAAGACGAAACTTACGAAACCACTCTTCGCAATATAGAATGGACACCCACCCGTTTCGGAGAAATTGCACCAGTGGGAGTTTTTGACCCTGTGGAAATTGACGGATGCTCTGTTTCCAGAGCAACTCTTCACAATCTTACCTTTATCAAAGAGTTAGAATTGGTGCCAGGTTGTAGAATTTCTGTATCAAAACGCAATATGATCATTCCTCATATTGAGGAAAACCTGGAACGTGGTCATTATGTAAATGCAGTTCCTCCTGCATGTCCATGCTGCGGTTCCCAGACTCGTGTCTATCAGAGAAAAGGAAGTGACGGACGTCTCATTGAAACGGTGCATTGTGATAATCCCAACTGTGACAGCCAGATCCGAAAGCGTTTTACCCATTTTGTTGGAAAAAAGGCAATGAATATTGAAGGACTTTCGGAAGCCACACTGGATAAATTTCTCTCTTTGGGGTATATCCACACATTTCCGGATATCTACCATTTAGATGATTATCAGGAAGATATCTTACAGTTGGAAGGTTTCGGTAAAAAATCCTTTGAAAGATTATGGAATTCTATTACTTCCAGCCGAAATACTACCTTTGTCCGATTCCTGGTTTCCATGGATATTCCTATGGTCGGAAGGACCAAAAGCAGGATTTTGGATACGGTATTCCACGGCAGCCTACAGGAATTTTTTGATGCTGCCTCTGGTGATTATGATTTTACTCAATTAGAAGATTTCGGAGATACTTTGAATCAGAATATCCATGACTGGTTTTCTGATGAAAATAATTTAAGTCTCTGGCACGAACTCCAAAAAGAACTTATATTTGAAAAAAGAAAGGAAATGAACACTATGATGAAAGAAAATGTATTTACAGGATGTACCATTGTTGCAACAGGAAAACTTGCTCATTTTACAAGGGATGAAATCAACTCGAAGATTTTAGAGCTTGGAGCCAAAGCTGGCAGTTCTGTCACAAAAAAGACAGATTATCTAATCTGTGGGGAAAAAGCCGGCAGCAAATTAGCAAAAGCCCAGTCTCTCGGCATTAAGATTTTATCTGAAGATGAGTTTCTTGAAATGATTGCGTAAGGAGAGATCTATGAGTATCATTACATCCGTTTTTCATATCTATGGATTTCTTATTACGGAAGAGGCTGCTAATCTTATCCTTCGATATACAGAGGAAGTTTTTCCTGATTTATACAAAGAGTTTTCTGATCCAGAATCACTCTTAGCCTTTCAGGAATATCTTTGTGAGAAACTTGATGGCTGTCGTTATGGCACTGCCGAGTCTATGACGGTATGGAGGATCAAAGATCAAGAAGAACTGGACTTAAATCCAGGAGAAGAATTTTATATCATTAAACTTAAAAATTCTTCCCACTTATTTTCACAGGCATATTCTTCTTATACGGAAGTTATCCAAGAAATTCAAGAAACGTTTGGTGAATTACTTCCTCCCAATTTTCCATTAGATGATTTTCTTGTGGAAATCATCGGCGAAGTCTGGGGCTAATGAAATGGGGTAAATGCCCCATTTCAAACACCTTTTGCGACTTTATATTTATAATTATTTTACCGTTGGAAACACCTTCTTTTTTGATATAATAAAGACATCTGGTATTTGAATCTCGAAAGGATGTGTAAAACATGGAAGGTAAATATTTTTTTAACGGAAAAGATATTTCAATGAATCTGTATATTCAGATCCGGGATGTTGTCAATATTATTATGGAAAAGAGTCATCTTTCCTTTCCGGATGTCATGGGCAAATTTTATCACTCAAAAACTTACAAAGCCCTGCAAAATACAGAAAATACTCTTTGGGCGGAATCTGCTGGCTATATTGCAGACCGCTATTACGAAGAACAAGAAGAAGCTCAAAAATAATAAAACTAAGTTTAAGAAGGAACTGCTTACCAAAATAAGCGGTTCCTTTTTTATGTAAGAAAGAAGGGATTACATGTTTATTAATAACTATTCGAATCATTACCAACAAACAATTGACCGCTTTCGTGGAGCATACGCTTTTCTTAGTAACTTCTATCCTTCCCGGATATATTACCGGGGTTACTGGTATGAAAATAATGAGGCTGCATTTCAGGCACAAAAAACTTTCTTACCAAAAGAAAAGCTTCAATTTACCAGATTAAAAAGCCCAAAAGAGGCAAAAAAGCTTGGATTGGAAATCCAGCTTCGTTCAGACTGGGAAAGTGTAAAGCTTATGTATATGTATGAAATTTGTATGTGCAAATTCATGCAGAACCCCTCCCTATGTAAAGCATTGCTTGCTACTGTGAATTGTCACCTTGTTGAAGAAAACAACTGGGGAGATTACTTTTGGGGTTCCGTAAATGGTCATGACGAAAATCATTTAGGAAAAATTCTTATGGATATACGTGCGAAGCTTCAATTTGAATATTAAAACAATAATTTATCTAATTTTGCACTGTATGAATTGCCAATATTTTGCTATAATGAAAGATAGATTTTAAAGAAAGGATTTGTGCTTATGTATCTGAAGCGTTTTGTCTATGACCGTCTTCTGGATTGGAAAAATGAAGGAGGTCATAGTACCCTGGAAGTCGGTGGAGCCCGTCAGGTTGGAAAAACCTACCTGATACAGAAATTCGCTGACGAAAACTACAAACACAAAATTTATATTAACCTGTTTGAATTAAGCGGCAAACAGTTTATGGATTGTTATAAACAGGCAACAGATTGGACACCTGGAACAAAACGGCGGGAGCACCCTCTCCACGATGCCTTCCAGTTGTATGAACCGGACTTTATTGATTCTGAAGATACCGTCATCATTATTGACGAAATCCAGGAATCTTCCGAGATTTATAACCGTATCCGGGAGTTTACTCGTCAATTTAAAGCTCATTTCATCATCACAGGAAGTTATCTCGGACGGATTTATGATCCCGAATTTCGTTATTCCAGCGGAGATGTCACCAAACTCACCATCTACACACTTTCTTTTGAAGAATTTTTGATGGCCTATGATCAAAACCTGTATGAAGATTATAAAAAAATATCTCACGTTCCTTCTGGAGCAGAAATCTATGATCGCTTAAAAGAAATCTATGAGCTGTACTGCCAGGTTGGTGGCTATCCTAAAGTAGTAGAAAACTATCTGGAGAACCGAAGCATCGTAAAAGCTCAAGGCGAACTCGTAAAAATCATTGATACTTTTACCAATGAATCCATTCGTTATTTTACTGATATTCTGGATACCAAAGTATTTACCCATATTTTCTTTTCCATCTGCCGTATTTTAAACCGTGAAAAGAAAGGATTTTCAGAAGACAGCATTAGCGAAGAATTGCAAAAACTGGTAACCAAAGACTACTCCAGTAATATTTCAAAGGCAACCTGCAACCGTGCCATTAGCTGGCTTTACTTTTCGGGAATTATTGGATTCTGTGCCAAAATAACAGAAATGGATATTCTGGATTTTAAGTCTGCAAGCCGCTGCTATTTCATGGATATGGGGCTGGCAAATTATTATCTGACACGTACCGGTACCGATTCCCGTGTACTTGCAGGCACATTAAATGAAAATTATGTCTATATCAACCTGAAGAAACGCCAGGATTTTCCACAGGAAATTTCCTTTGAAACCCCTGCTTTTGCTACGTTCCGTGGAGGAGAAATTGATTTTGTGGCACAAAGCCTATCTTCTTCTACCCGCTATTTGATAGAAGTGAAAGCTGGAAAAGGTACTGCTTCCACTGCCCAGAAAGCCCTGGCACAAGGAAAAGCAGATAAGCTTCTTTATTTAAAAGGAGCAACCAAAGGTGGTATAGACGGCAAAACAGAAACACTGCCTATTTATTTACTAGAACAATACAAATTTAATTAAGTTTATGTTTACGAAGAGACTACTTTCCAAGTGGTCTCTTTTTTATTTAGGAGGACAATAATATGAATTCAATAAAAGAATTAAAAGAACAATTAGGATATGAAGAAATCGGTCTCGATGATACATTTGTATTTCACTGTACTCAATGCGGAAAATGTTGCATCCACCGGGATGATATCCTCTTATCCCCGAAAGATCTGTTTAACATAGCAAAAAAATTTCAGATTACACCAGAGAATGCCTTGGACCAATATTGTGAAACCTATATTGGATCTAACTCCCGTCTCCCCGTAGTACGCCTGAAACCACAAGGAAGTGTGAAACGTTGCCCGCTATTAAAAGATCGAAAATGTTTGGTACACGATGTAAAACCGACAGTCTGTGCCATGTTTCCAATTGGTCGGTATCTTGCCCTTCCTGCCGATGGTAATTTTCCGGAAAATCCAGAAGAAATGTCTGTTGGATATATCTTTAATAATCCAGAATGCGGAGACGGATTGGAAATACATACAGTTCGAGAATGGTTTCATGATTTCAACATTCCACTAAAAGATGACTATTTCTTTACCTGGACAAAAACGCAGGCAACACTCTGCAAGCATCTACGCTTTCTGGAGGAACACCTATCGGAAAATACCATGCTCCAAATATGGAATGCTATCTTGATCTCGCTGTATCTGTACTATGAGATTACAGAAGATTTTCAAACACAATTTAAGAAAAACTCAGATGCGATTCTATCCTTAATTGAAACACTAAAAAATTTTGACATCCCTATGCCTAAGAAAGCATAAACAACCACAAATACTTCGAGCCGCCCAGTTTGGACGGCTCTTTTTCATATCCATATAACGCTCTTTACATTTCGTCAATTATCCTACTTCCAAAATATTATCGAGCTGAATCAGATAGGAGTAGGCTTCCAAATTAACCTTTCTTAAATATTTTATTTGCTCTCAAGTTCATTTTTTCGTATATTACTTCTCTCATTTTATTCTACCAACCAAATTATTTTTTTCCATTTTATGCAAGAATATATTAGGGATTATCACACACAAAAAAATCATAATACATATAATACATAAAAGCCCTTCAAATGGATATTGAAAGACAAAGTATTCTATATTTTTTCTTAAAATATAAGCTACTATTCCCATAACTATACTTCCTATAATCAATAATAGACCAATAACACCCCCTACATATATTACCCCCTCATATATAAGCATTTTCCTAAGCATCCCTTGCGTCATCCCAATACTCCGCATAGTGGAAAACTCACGTTGCCTAATAATTATATTCGTGGATGTAGTACTAAAATAATTTATCAATCCCATAAATATCAAAATACCACTAATAGTATACATAATTATCTGACTTGTCCTAATATACAAAGACTGTTTTGCAATTTCATCACTATTACACTTTATCGTATACAAAAGCTGATTTTGGTTGCCTCTGGTAGATTGAAACTTTAGATTTTCCTCTTGAACCCATGCTTTTAATTTCTGTTTACAAATAGCCTCTTTATTTGCTTTTACATTAATCTGTACTTCCAGATTTCTAGCTTTTAAAACATTATTTAACTCTCTGAAAGTTTGATCTGAAACAATCAGATAAACTTTATTATTTCCTTTCCATGATAAATCCAAAGTCGGACAATCCGTCTGTGAAATATTTATATATCCACAATTTCTAAGTCTAACTGTGGGCATTTCCTGCATATTTGTCCCTACTGGCACCAAATCATAAAGTTCTATAGTTTTTCCAATATATTTCGTTTCCAGTTCTTCATATGTTTGTGGTATTAAATTTTCATGTAATATTAATGCACCATTTTTCTCGTTAAATGCTTTTTGATCAACTATTATATTCTTTTCCTCTACATATTTCATTAATTTTTTCAAACTTTTATCATCTAACGTTTGCATTACAGGTAATGAATCATGCTCTATAATTTTTAAGCTATCAGTTTCTGTTGCATTTTTTATAATAGGTAAAAATCCTTGTACTATTTTTAGATTCTCATCATAAGAAGCAAGTATATTTTCAATATCCACTACATTATCATCTGTTATCAATTCCATTTCATTTTTTCCATTTTCTACTAAATACGTTACAGTATCCATTGGCACTTCAATAGTAAAATCCGGATTCTTCCGTAATCTATTCATTTGATTTGTCCCCTTGGTGACCACTATTCCTAATAGCCCTATTTCACAACCAAATGCCAAAAATATTATTATGAATATAAATTTTTTCTTATAACGTAATACATTACGAAACGCCATCCTAAAAACAACTCCGGTTCTTTTTGTAAGAGACATTCTACCAAATTCATAACCTGATTGTTGTTGTCCCGCCACTTCTTCATATTTTGCTGCCTCTATTGGAGTAATCATAGTTAACTTATGTACTGCCAAAAGGGTTGCCCCAAATAGAGTTATAGCAACTAAAAAAGATACCACGATGTATGCACTTAAGTTAAACAATTCTAATTGATTATTTGCTTTATACTCACCTAAATAAAGATTTTTAACCACATTGTTTAAGACAAAATATTGTATGGCTATACTGAGTGTTATACCAAATAAACAACTGTTCAAATAAATATCCCAGGTTTGCATACATACTATTTTTTTTATCTGCCTATTAGTTGCACCTATTGTACGCAATACTCCATATTGTTTAATATCACATCCCAGTGATATATATATAATATTATAAATTACTAAAAACAAACAGAAAAATACAGCCAAAACAAACATGTACGCAAGCAAATAATTTCCAACTGTCCCTTCAATTGCTCTGTACTCTGCAGAATCATAGCTTATAATTCTTTGCTTATCACTCAGATTAATATCTCTTTTTAATTTATTCTCTACTTGTCTTCCGCTTAACCCCCAATCTTTTACATCAACAAATAATCGACATGGATATTGTGAAATACCAGCCTGTTTTATTCTGTTCTCAGAAATATATGCAATTGAACTATCGGATAATTCGTTATTATAACTACTATAATACCCAGATAAAACAAACTCTTGCTTACCTGTCATTTTTGTCGTAAAAATATCATTCCAATAAAAATTTAATGTAATATTCATTCCTATTTTTGGATTATCAATCCCTAAATAGTCTAAAGTCTTTTTTGACACCATTATTTCGTCAGTTTGTTTTGGATAGTTGCCGTATAACTGTACAAAAGCAGGTTTTATCATATCTTCGTAAGCGGTTTCGTCCAAAACAACGCATCTACTATATGAGTACCTCCCATTCATTAGCTTTCCGATTTCTTTTTCCTCTCCTATACTATTCACATAGGAAAGACGTTGTAGTTGTTGTTTTGTTGTATCTGTTCCTTCTTCAATAATTGTTGAAATCGTTTTTCCATCTTGATATTGATTTTTCAACTTATCCGCTTGAAGTTTTCCGTGTATTAAAGAAATGATAACTAATGATACTACTACAACGCTCACTACAATACATTGTAAAATGATATTTCTTTCTCTGTTTTTTTTCTTATAAGCTTTTATCAGCGTATTTAGGGATTTTCTTGTTCTATCGATATTCATTAGTATCCTCTCCTCTATTGCATATCCTTTTGATTTCTAAAATCAGTCAAGATTCCAATATTTATCTAATGGTTGAGTATCGCTTTCCAGAAATTCTATAATTTCTTTATCGTCAAAATAAAAATTTATCACTTTATGATTTTCAAATTCTACTAATGTAGGTACCCCGCCCAATACAAATTTGTCTTTATTCAATTCTTCTTTTTTTATATATGGATGCGTAGAAACCGCATACACCTTACCTGCTTCCTTTCCCTCATGCAATGCTGCATAATTCTCATTTGCCCAAATAACTTTATAGAATATTGGCGGATATTTTTCTTTTATCAAATTTTCATTCATCCCATCATAGAACATAATTTTCCCGGTACTGTCTTTTTCTCCAATTTCAACATCATATTTTTTTTCATGGGAATCCCAATCATAATTCCTCGTCCCTTTACATGCCTCTGCATCAATTTCATAGACTTCATTTCCTTGTTTAAAATTTTTTATGTCTTCTTTTATGTTATCGCAATATGGACATTCTTTTCTATTGAAGTACACATAAAAGTGCCCCTCCTTATCAAACAGATCCTCTATGGATGTAGAATATGCTATATTTTCTTCTTTCACCTTTGGGAATAAAATAATCCCCGCACCTACACACATTATAAAAAACACACTACATACTACACTAATTATAACATTTTTCTTCTTCATCTATTATTCCCCCTCACCACATAACTGGCGGTACAATTCACATTGTTTTTTTAGTTGCTCGTCTGTTCCACTTGCTACTATACTGCCTTTTTGAAGAACATAAATGCAATTGCTATCTGCTATTACATCGATCCTATGTGAAATCAGTATAAGCGTTAGATTCTGAATTCCTTTGATATAGTTCAAAATCTCTCTCTCACTTATAGAATCCATATTGCTCGTTGCTTCATCTAAAATTAGAACCTGAGGATGGCGTAAGATAGCTCTAGTTAATGATATTTTCTGTCTTTGACCTTTTGAAAGATTTTTTCCACGCTCTTCAAGTACACTATCATAGCCTCTTTCCATCTTGCTTACAAATTGATCTACTCCCATGTTATGTGAAATTTCAATCATTTCATCATCCGTTATTCCATCATTTCCCATTTTTAAATTTTCTCTAACACTCGCAGTAAACAAGAAATCTTCTTGTGACACATATACAATAGCTGCTCGGATTTCTTGAACCCCAAAATTCTGAAATTCTATATTGTCAACATATACCTCCCCCTTATCCGGAGAATAAAATTTCATAAATAATTTTGCTAAAGTTGTTTTTCCCGATCCTGTTTCTCCAACAATGGCTATCTTCTCTCCTTTTTTTATTTTAATATTGATCTTATCTAGTACATTTTTTCCAGAACGGAACTGTAAATTAACATCTTTCAGTTCTATTTTTTCATTAATTTTAAGTGCCTCTACATTATCCTTTGATTTCTCTATCTTGATGCACAGCACACTTTCTAAACGCTCCATGGCGACATGAGCAGCATGGTATAGTGGCTGTAAATTTACAATATCTTTAACTGGTGTTAATAGATACCCAATCAAAATATTATAAGTAACCAATTCTCCTATGGATAAGTTATTACGGATAATTTCAAATGTTCCAAAACACAACACAATAATTTCTCCCACTCCACCTATTAGAACTTTTATAGCTGACTGTAAATTTTCTGTACTTCCTAGTTCTAAAATCGTATCTTGCCATTTTTCTATTTTCTTTTTTCCATTATTAAAGATTGTCCCATTATAGGTATACGCTTTAACTGTCAAAATTCCTTCAATAGAATCAATCAAATGTGCAGTCACTCGTGCCTCTCTAGACATTTCTTTCGAATTTAAAACAGTATAATATTTCTTAAACCACACCATAACCCCAATATATGCAAAACACATTATAGCAACTACGGTAAATATTTTAATATTCAACAGACATAAAATAATGCTTACTGCAATTACAAATAATATATCAATTGGTAGAACCAATATGCTACTTACCAAAGCCTCTTGAACTCTAATAACATCCTGAAATCTTGAAATAAATTCACCATTTTTACGTTTTTCAATAGAATCCACTTTTAAGTCGAGCAAATGCTTATAATATTTAAGACTAAGCTCTAAATTGAAGGACTTTGAAATATCTAATGAAATTTTCGCTCTCCCCCAATCTACAATCGTTTTAACCAGCAACATTAAAATAACCATTAGTGTCATAAATATTAAACTATAGATCAATCTATTTGGAATAATAGTATCTATCAGAGTTCCAAAGTAAAAAGAGGTAATAATAGAAATTCCCATTGATATCCCAGAAAGTAACATAATATAGATCGTTCTCTTCCATTCTTTTTTTATCAACCCCAAAAATTTATTCTCATTACCTCGTATACTTTCCTTTTTTCGATAAAATTCTTCTGTTGTCTTAAAAATAATAATAATACCTGTCCAAAAATAGGGACAATTTTCCCCAAACTCCGAATTAAAAAATTTATTTCTATTCACTTCTACGATACCAACAGATGGATCCGCAATTACTATGCTATCCTTTTTTATTTTGTAAATTACAACAAAATGTGCTAAGCCATCTTCTTGATATACGTGTGCAACGCATGGGAATTCTAATTCATTTTCTCTGAATTCTTCATTTTTTTTATATGCTGATGCCAAAAATCCTATATTTTCTGCAACTCGACAAATATCCCAGACACTCGTTCCTTCTTTGTTAGTTTCTAAAGCTTCGCTTAGTTCTATCATAGACATTTTCTTTCCATAGTACCATGCTATACTTGCTAAACAGGCCCCCGCACAATCTGTAGAGTCATATTGTTTTACACATCTGTATTTCATGTCTTTCACCATCTCCCTAATAAATAAAGGGGCGATACAAGCTCGCCCCTTTATATGTGCCTTAATCCTTAATCAGCAGATATTTAATATCCACAATCTTCATAACAAAACTGAATGTATTTGCTTGCCTTATTTTTCTGTCCAGAATTCATCAGGTTTTCAATTGTAGCTACCATGTCATCTGCATTAGCTGGGCAACAGAAAAAATAGCCATAATCAGAATTACATTTACCTCCCGTTACCATTTCCATTTCTTTTTGTGACATTTTTTGCATTCCATTCATGTTCGCTTCCTCCTTATATATTTGATACTTAATTAGTACTCCATAATATAAATTTTTTCTATATTTTTTGCGTAGTTTGTGTTTTTTTTTGCCTAGTTGGAATTTGATTAAATACTTTAAAACATCTATGCTACACTGGAATTATATCTAAAACTTGTACACCTGCTGAAATTCCCCTCTCTATATTTCTCCTATAATTCCGAAGGCTATAGATATGAAACCCAGGAATTCCCCAAGCATAAGAAATTTTGCGAACATAATACTCTTTTGATTTTGTAAATATTTTTCCTTGCTTCCTATATAATAACTTCATAATCCGTAACGACTGAGCTGAGATCTTAGGGAACGCACCATTAACTTTTTTGTACAAATCCCCTCTTTTAGTTTCTTCCAAAATAATGGTTTTTCCATGCATACAGGACCATTCTATACATGGAATATCTGCACTTCTTATCCCTGTTTCCATTGCAATTCTTAAAAATAAGGAAGTTTCAAAATCCTTTTTGTATAGGAATTGATCTGCTATCATCTTATAATATTCAACAAAATAAATTTCTCTTATCTTTCTTTGTAGTTCTGCCAAAGAAATACTATCCAACCATTCCAGTTTTTCCCTGTATTTTTCAATAAATATCATTCCATGTTCAGTTTCTAAAGATTGCCTCAAAACACCGATAGCCTCTGGCCAACATTTTCTTTGTCCAGGTAATAATAAACATACCATTTTCTGTAAAAACTTTCCTTCGCTATCCGGATGCCACTGTATTAAGCGATTTAATTCTTCATAGGCTTGATTCACTTTATACTCCATTGTACTATTTTTCATCTTCTGTTTCTCCTTCGTATGGCTCCAAAATCTTTGAAGCCCTATCCACAAACATCCTGTCTGCCCCTGAAATCTCATATTCTTTCCAAAGTGTCTTATGGATCTGTTCCTCTGTTAAATCCCTACACTTTTCTTGCAGCATACGGACAAATGGATATATCATGGTTGCATGAATATTTTTGCCGGATCGTACCATATCTCCTTCCATTTGATATGCTTCCTGTAAGCATTCCAGTATAATGCGAACATCCGTAACACTTTCTCTCATTGTGCTTCCCCTCATCAGGCTTATCCTCCTATTTACATACGTACTCTCAGTCCATCTAATCTCGACACATTCAATCCAACCAGATACCAGTCGTCTCCCATTTCAATCCTGACCGGAACCCAAACATCTTTCACCTTTACATCGAAGCATTCCCCACAATGTAGCCCTCCATAAAAAGATTCCAAATCAAAACGTATATCATACCGCCCTGTTTCAGTATCATAAAACAATGTGCCTTCTCTGTGTTCACTCATAACATCTGCCTCCTTAAATTTTCTTTTACTTAGTAATTACCTTATTCCGATACAGATTGAAGAAATTCCGGAAAATTATCATAAAAATTTTTCCGATACCGATAGTAGGTAGAAGACGTTAATCCCAACTCCCGCTGCAGCTGTGTCGGTGTTACCTCTTTTTGTACCACTCGGATAAATTCCTGGTTAAACTTTTCCTGTTCTATGGCTCGTGGTCTTCCCACTTCATCCCATTCACCTCGAAGTTTCTTTGCCTCCATCCCTTCTCTTTGACGCTTCTCTTTTTTCTCCATCTCCGCCTGTGCCAAAGATGCATAAATCTCAATCAATACATTATTGATTGTCTCAATCATCAGCCTTGCTAAAGCATTATCCATCTGTGACAAATCGATCAGCGTAGTCGGAAGTTCCAATACCATTACCCGCACTCCTTTGTCTTTTAAACTCTGTAGATGCTTTAAAATTTCCTGCTTATTTCTCCCCAATCTGTCAAGCTCTGTGATAATCAGCGTATCTCCTTCTCGCAAAACATCTTCAACCAGAACCGTGTATCGTGGTCTGTCAAAGTTTTTCCCCGTTAGCTTATCTGTGAAAATTCCTGTCAGCTTTATATTCTGACTCTCACAAAACCTCTGAATTTCTATAATGCCCCTATCCAAATGCTGTTCTTTGGTACTGGTCCTGTGATACCCGTAATATGCCATATCTCTTCCTCCTATACATTCCCAAAAAGTCTACAAATCTTTTGGCATATCCCAAAACTCCATTCATATACTTTCTGGGAGTAAAAAATAGCCTCCAGCATCTACTCTCAAAAAGCATACTTTTTGAGAGATGGCTTTTACTACTTCTGTACGCAAGATGCCATAAAAAAGCAACAAAAAAGACAGAGGCTTAATAAAATTTCCTCTGTCTTCATATCAACTATTCCGGAAAGATGTCTATCTTTTTTCCTTCAAACTTATATCCTACACCTCTCACCGTTTTAATATAGCGGCATTGCTTTAGCTCCGGTTCAATTTTCTTTCTCATACTGGATACCAGACAATACACAATATTATCAATGCTTTCCGGCAATTCTTCGTTATAAAGAATTTCAAAAATTTTTTCTTTGGTAAAAATCACACCCGGCCTTCCTGCCAAAAGCATAAACAATTCATACTCTATTTTCGTTAAGACAATCTCCGTCTGTCCTCTAAAAATTTTATGATAATCCGGATAAATCCTAAAATCGGAGTTTTCTTCATGCTCTCCCAAGATGCTTTTTATATTTTCCGCTACATATTCTTTGTATCCCAGTACAGTTGAAATAGTTACTTTCCCCAAGCTACACTTCCCTTCTGTTTCTTTTATGTGGAAATCTTTTCACACAGATTCCTTTTAAAAATGATTCTCCATTCTCCATTCATTGATAAGCTGCACAACCTGCGTTAAATTGGTATACCAGATATAATGCCCCCCATTTACAATATATAACTGGTGATTACCAGATTCTAAATCCAGTTGATTTCTATGAGCAGTCTCCCAGGCTGGAACATTTTGTACATTCTCTGAAGAAATCATGGTTAATACAGGAAGTGCCGATGGAAATTTTTTATTCTTTATAGAAAGTAATGATTGGTCCATCCCATTTACTTCACTTCTAATCGTATCATTGTTGCTCAAAGAATATGCCTGAATGTATTCCTCCCTATCACTTTCCGTATAAGTATACCCGGAAACCTGTGGTAATGCTGCCCCATATTTATCCGGATCTGTTTTCAATGCAGTCTGGAATTCTTCCAAAGAAGAAAAAGAATTCTTAATTTTCTGAAATTCATCAATTCCCTGCAGCATATATTTCTTTTCCATTTCCATAGCCTCTGCCAGCTCTTCATCATACACCGTATTATCAACAGCAATGAAACCTTTTACTTTTTCCGGATAATTCTGTACAAAATTGAGTCCATATACTCCAGAAATCGAATGTACCAGCAATACACACTGCTCAATTCCTATGGTGTCCAGTGCAACATTCACTTCGCTGTTGATATTATCTACCGTTCGATCTGTCAATGCACCATCACTAAGTCCATATCCAAATGGCTCCACAATCACTACATTAAAACTCTCATCCAAAGATTCTGCCAGAGGTTTAAAGTAGATATGGGGTGATGGAACGCCCAGAGCCGGCAGCATCACCAATGTAGTTTTTCCTTCATCTGCAAACTTTTCTCCACTTGCATCCAATTTTCCATACAAAGCAAGATGCATCTTATTCCCTTTCACTGTGATATATTTACTCGCATATCTTATTTGTGTTGTTTCCATAGCATGTACCATATTAGAATTTCCTACCAGAAATGCAAACAGCATCGCAATCGTTACAATTCTTGAGATTTGCTTTTTGTATCTTCTCATACGCTTCCCCCTACGTAAATTATTTCAAATATTTTTTCAGTTCTTCTACCTTGTCTAAGCGCTCCCATGGAAGGTTGAGATCATTTCTTCCAAAGTGTCCATAGGCTGCTGTCTGCTTATAGATTGGTCGGCGAAGATCCAACATCTGAATGATTCCTGCTGGTCGCAAATCGAATTCTTTTCTTATCATCTCCACCAGACTCTCAGCTGAAATTTTCCCAGTTCCAAAGGTGTCTACCATAATAGAGGTCGGATGAGCCACCCCAATTGCGTAAGACAGCTGAATTTCACATTTTTTTGCAAGACCTGCTGCCACAATATTTTTTGCCACATAACGAGCTGCATAAGCTGCAGAACGGTCTACTTTTGTACAATCCTTACCGGAAAAAGCACCGCCGCCGTGACGTGCATATCCGCCGTAAGTATCTACAATAATTTTACGTCCTGTCAATCCACTGTCCCCGTGAGGCCCACCGATCACAAAACGTCCTGTTGGATTGATAAAGAATTTTGTCTCATCATCCACCATATCTGCCGGAAGAATTGGGTCGAATACATACTTTTTAATATCCGCATGAATTTGTTTCTGTGTTACTTCCGGATCATGCTGTGTAGATAATACCACTGTATCTAAACGCATTGGTTTATCATTTTCATCATATTCTACCGTTACCTGTGTTTTTCCATCCGGTCTTAAATAAGTAAGCACGCCGTCCTTACGTACTTTTGTAAGCTGTAATGCCAGTTTATGTGCAAGAGCAATCGGATATGGCATAAATTCTTCTGTTTCATCTGTTGCAAATCCGAACATCATACCCTGATCTCCGGCACCGATTGCATCAATTTCTTCTTCAGACATCTTGTTTTCTTTTGCTTCCAATGCCTTATTCACGCCCAAAGCAATATCTGCTGACTGCTCATCAATTGCCGTTAAGACGGCACAGGTATGTGCATCAAATCCATAGTCTCCATTATCATAACCAATTTCTTTGATTGTTTCTCTTACCACCTGCTGCATATCTATATACGCATTGGTCGTAATTTCTCCAATCACTAATACCATACCCGTTGTAATTGCAGTCTCACAAGCCACTCTGCTCATCGGATCCTTTTCCATAAGTGCATCCAATATGGCATCTGATATGGCATCACACATTTTGTCTGGATGACCTTCTGTTACTGATTCTGAGGTAAATAATCTTTTCTCCATAGTAAGTTCTCTCCTTTATATCGATATTTCACATTTATCAAAAATATAAAATATCTTCACCGCAATTACTATATTTTTTGTTTACATTGTACTTTTTTGTGTCCAGTTGGTTTTTCCTTCAAATCAAATAACTTTGTTATTCATCTACGAAATAACATATATATCTGATTATTTCAAAATATAAACAGGACTGGTTAAATAATCACTTACACCTTCCTGGCAGTACTACTACTTCTATCATTCTCCCCATAAAAAAAAACAGTGTAAATCCACTGCTTTTTCTTCATCACTTAATCTGTAATTTCCACAAATGAGTATCTTTCTTCATTCTTTTGTACTATTGCAGAACCCGTTTGTTCCTTTATCGTTTTTAACAACTCGTCTACATATATTTGGGCTTCATATACTTCAATATTCGTAGCGTATGCAATTTCTTTAATCGAAAAACTCAACTCTGAATCACTCATCAAAAGTTGTAAAATATCCCATTGCAGATCCGTAATTACAATTTCTGTTCCATCATAAGTCATCCTTTTCTTTTCAAATTCAATATCCCATTGTCCGAAATGAACTCTTTCTTCTTCTAATATATTTTGCATATCTAATCGCATGACTACAAAGGACGCTTCCGGCCAACATTTCTTTAACAATTCCTCTGCTTTTTTTCTTTCCTTACAATTCTTAAAGTATAATAATTCTCCCATGCTCTGCCTCCTCATATCATTTATCATTATACTTTAAGTATACAGCCGAATTATTGCAGAAATCTTATTAAATTATTCCTTTAGTCTTTTTTCTATGATACTATCTTCATTGTATTTATGTAACTGACCGCCCAATAAACGCTTTCCTATAATAATCCAGGTATCTCTATTGTACTGGTCCATATCCCTATACAACTCCATAATTTCTCTTTTATTATCCTGTTCTCTCTGCTGTTCTTCTTCATCTTTTCTCAATATATAATCAACTGGAACTTTAAAGAATTTGGATAATGCAAGTAACATATCACCAGAAATATTCTCATCTACATTTTCATATTTGCTAATTGTCTGCTGACTGACTCCTATTTCTTCCCCCAACCTTGTCTGAGTCAAGCCTAACTTTTTTCTTAATTCTGATATTCGATTCACAAGCGTACACCTCCCGATACACTCATTTTACACTTAAATATGCCCACATTTTACTTCGATTAAGAGTATTACTACTATGTATCATGGTATATCGTAGTATTACCATCTTGTTTCTATACATCTATACCGAAAAAAAGTCAATCTATACAAACAATATTACAATTTCTTTTCTTTTAAATATACTAGTGCTTATAGGGAGAAATGCTTATGAAAAAACTATTATTGATTGGCAACCCATCCATCTTAGGGAAAAATCTGGAGAATATCTTAAAACAAAATTATCATACCAATTTTATTTCCGCTGTACCAAAACAAATTAGTAGCATCCCCTTTAACTCTTATAATGCTTTGGTCTTGGATTTCACAATGTTACATAAATACAGCCTTACCATATGTAAGACTGCCAAAAAATGTTGCCCAAACATCATTGTTCTGTTTTTATGCCCTACTAATATTCCAGAACAAATCATTTTGGATTTCTATGAAGCCGGTGCTGATGATTATTTATATTCGACTCTTTCATCACCAGCACTTTTACTGAAAAAAATGGATATCTTATTTACCAACTATCATCTGGCCACAAAGTACGAAGACAGCCACATAACTTTAAATTTTGACTCCTTGACCGCAGTGATTGAAGGTAGCTCTACTTCCTTTACTCCACTGGAATTTAAGCTGCTCAAACTACTTTCTTTAAGTCCAAACACCGTGTTAACCAGACAACATCTTTTATATTCTCTATGGGATCGAAATGGAAATTACGTAGAAGAAACCTCTCTGAATAGCATCATCTGCCGTATACGGCAAAGAATTGATACCGAAAATCATCATTATATTAAGACAATCTATGGAATTGGATATATGTGGATCACCTATTAAAGGAGCAGCATAATCCATTACAGATAACGCTACTCCTTCCTTATCATACTATCTATTCCTCACAAGTAATTAAACAAGTCGTCATAAAACAATCCGTTATACACGCTTTTCTTGTTACTCCACAGTCTGAAGTGTATATATTGACTTCTTCTTCCTGTAATTCACTATTCTCTAATTTTACATTGTTCATAGAAATCCTCCCTAATCTATTTCGAACTATTGATTATGCACATATCTAAACGCTGCTACCAATATTGGTATTTTGTTAATCCACAATCGTCTATATAGGATTTCTCCTACTTTATATTACTCCATAGGGGTTATAAGAGCACCTCCACCGATACAATCTGTTACACAATCTTTTCTCGTTGTGCCACAATCATCTGTATATACATTCACTTCTTCTATCTCTATTTCATAATTTTTTGCGTTTCTCTCGTTTTCCATGTCTTTTTCCCTTTCTGTATAAATTTATCCAGTTGTTATTAGTATTCAATATTGAGCCAAGCACCTCCACCCAAGCAATCATTTAAACAATGAAATTGAATCTCTCCACAATCATCCGTATAAATGCTTACTTCTGCAATAAGGAGTTCTCTTGCCTCTTGTTCATCTCTTTGCTCCTTCATCCGACTTTCCTCCTTCCTATTAATGTTTTTTGATAACATCAGTATACTATTTTAAAATTTCATTTCCATATTTTATGTGCAGATTGCATTTTTTTCTTTCTGTTTGGATAACTATTCCATTCTTAGCTGATCAATGATTGATTTTTTCTTCTGCTCTCTTATTTGGTAAATAGATAATATAACCTGTATTAACAGAAGTACCAATACATATATACTCATATAAAAAAACGGAAATGAATATTCTACCACTTTCCCATAACAACCTATACTCATTTGACGACAAGTTAGCATTGCAATAGGAGTTCCAATTAGCAAAGTCATACAAATGCTTAAGATAGAATAGCACATACCTTCACAGATAATAACTTTATAAAGCTGCTTTTCTGTCAACCCTATAGACCGTAAAACACTATATTCACGTCTTCTAAATAATTGATTTGACAGTGTTGTGTTAATCAGATTTATCACACCAAAAAGGAAAATTAGGATTGAAATTACCTGCAAAACGAAATATATTGTATTATCTTTCTCATATCCCTTCACTCTTTCGCTAAAGCTTTCGATTGCAATATCTTCGTTTTTTGAAATAGTATTTCGAAGATTTTCATCAACACTGCTCTGTTCCTTTGGATCAATGTTTATTCCCCATGTGAAATCAAAATTATTTATTCCAGGCAATAATTCTTTAAAAGCATCTTCCGTCATACACATCATCGCAGCATTAAATCCTCCATGCCCACTTCCTAGTGCAGATGCAAATTTAGTTGATTGGAAAATTCCTGATACTGTTACTGGGATTTTCTCTTTCCCAAAGGATATCTCAAATTGCATTCCTACCTTTACTTCTTCCCCAAAATCTTTGTAACCAGTCTTTACTAATATTTCATGGGCATTTTCAGGCATTCGCCCTGCAACTAATGAATCTTCAATTTCTTTCTTATTTTGCGTGGTAATCATATCACACATTCCTCTTCCTCCATATCCCTTATATTCGAAGGTAAAGGTTGCTGATTTTCTTAATGTTTGCATTTCATTTATGCCTGGAATACTACCAATTTCTTCTTTCAAATTATCATTAAGGGGATTCCCGGAATATAATAGTTCCGTAGGTTCTTTATCTGACTTTATATATATTTTATAATCAGCATCACCAAAATAGTGTTGTGTCATCTTTACCGGAGATTGTAAAAGTAAAACTGAAGATACCGTTAACAGAATAATTCCTCCGAGGCTTAATGATATAACAATGCTCCATACTTTTTTTGGTTCTCTCTTAAAATTCATTATTCCCAAAGATATTGGCGTAAGCTTTCTACTTTTTTCTTGTGCCGATATTTTTATATTACTAATTGCTGTCATCCTCACAGATTCCATCGGTGAGGCCTTCATTGCTATTTTAACTGGTTTATTTATAGATATACTGACAATAATACTACAGATAGCTGCGGTTATTATTGCACATACGATGTAATTCCTAATATTAATTCCTTTTGTTAATATTATCGCTGAACAAAGTATTGCTAATGAAATACCTGTCAGTATTCCTCTAACACCTAAATATCTTCCTTCCTTTTTTACAATCTTTTTAACCTGTTTTTGTGTCGTTCCTATCGTTCTAAGTTGTCCGTAATTTTGTATTTTGTTAATTATGGAAATTTGAAAGATACTTTTTATAACAGTATAACTTCCTATTAAAACAAGCCCTATTAATATCGCTAAAATTCCTAATTGGTCTGCAGAAATCACTTGATTAACGTACCGAAAATATTGATTGTTAAATGCTACAGGTAGATTATTTTTCTCACCAATTTGACTACAATATTTCTTTATATCTTCAGCATTTTTTTCCTTCACATGCACATAAACCATATTGAAATTTTCATTATAGTTTTCATAATTTTTCAGTTTTTCCCAAGATATTAAAAATGGAAATGTTTCTCCACTATTCGTCACATCAAGAATCCCTGAAATCGTATATTCTCCTGATAGTTGCTCCGTGTTTAAAGTAATCTTATCTCCTACCTTTTTATCTTTCCCATACTTTTCCAGCCATTTTTTACATACAGCAATCTGAGTTTCTTCCTCTGGAACTTCTCCACTAAATAAATTTATTTGATTTCTCATCATATAGAGCATCGGCTGATCCATGTAAAAAAAGGCTGCTGTATATTTTTTATCAGACGGTATATCCCCAACAATATAATATTGTCCTACTCTTTCAAATCCCGTTTCTTCTCTTAGCTTTAACAGCTTTTCTTCTGAAACATTCATATATACTGCTTCGTATGTATCCTGAATCTGTTTTTTTTGCACTTCCAGCAGTGAAGTCACAATTAGTCCTGAAAGGCATATCAAAAATGATGCTAGAGCTATAGAAATCACTAGCATAACATTTCTTCGTTTTTCAGACTGAAGATTTCTCTGTACAATATTATTTATTACTATTTTATTCCCTGATTTTCTCATCCCTACCAGCTCCAGTTCTCAAAAATTTCCCGTCTTCAATCCTAACTATTCGTTCTGCTAAATCTGCAATGTGCTCATTATGTGTAATCATCACAACACTTTGCTCAAATTTTCTACTCGTGCTTTGAATCAATTCCAGTACATCCTGGCTAGTCTTGCTGTCAAGATTTCCTGTTGGTTCGTCTGCAAGTATAATTGCCGGTTTGGTAATCAAGGCTCTTGCAATCGCAACACGCTGCTGCTGTCCGCCGGATAACATATTCGGCATACTTTTAAGTTTTTCCTGTAAACCGAGCATATTGACAATTTCATTCAAAAATGTCTGATCAACTTCCTGCCCATCTAATTCAATCGGCAAAACTATATTCTCATAAACATTTAACATCGGTAGTAAGTTGTAGTTTTGAAAAATAAACCCTATATTCCTTCTTCGAAAGATTGTGAGCTGCTCATCATTTAAGTCTGACAATTTCTTACTTTGGATCTTAATTTCCCCAGATGTCGGTATATCCAATCCTCCCAACATATTCAATAAGGTAGACTTACCACTTCCGGATGTACCAACAATAGCTACAAATTCTCCTTTTTCAACACTAAAATCTACTCCATCCAATGCCTTTGTTATATTAGGCTCCTTTCCATAATATTTTTTTATATTTCTTGCTTCCAATACTTTCATAATTTATTTCTCCTTTTAAATCTTTCTTTAACTCGTATCTATATATCAATGAAAGGCTACTCGATTTTATTTTCTCGAATAGCCTTCCATATTTTTGTATGTATTACTTAGTTGTATTTAAAAAAGCGCCGCCACCGATACAATCATTTTCACATTTCTTACGAACGATATCGCAGTCTGGCAATTCATAAATGTCAACTTCTTCTTTTAATAACTCTTTGTTTTCAATTACTTCTGTTCTCTTTTCTTCCATGACAACCATCCTCCTCTTTAATAATCCGGATTCAGAAAAGATCCGCCACCAAAGCAGTCATTTTTACAATGATTCTGGATTTCTCCACAACCTGCTGCATAAACATTGATTTCTTCTTTTGATAATTCCTGAGCTTCTTTTTCTTTTAATTCGTTCATAGTCTACTGTCTCCTTTCCGAATTTACTCCGCTGCTGTAACTAAAGCTAATACCCCAAAACAATCTGTTACGCATTCATACCTTGTCACACCGCAGTCATCCGTATAAATACTTACTTCCTCTTTGCTAAGTTCTGAGGATTTTCTTTCTGTATTGAATTCTTCCATAGAACTCACCTCCTTATGCCTATATTTATACGCTTGAACATACCTTTTATCTATATTTCTTGTCTAAATTGCTCTTTTTTCTTCCTAGTTGGCTTCTTCCTCCCATTTCCTCTTTACCTCCTCCATATGCTCAATATAAATCTCTAAATTTTTCTTTCTATTCTCTTTAGAATCATAATGAAACAGTACATAATTTAATACTGCTTTTAAGAAAATACACCGATAATCATAGGGTTCTTCTGATGCCATACAACGTCCACCACATATATAACGGTAATCACATTCTTTACATATTTCTTTATATTCAGCACAGAACAATCTCTTAATTTCATCTTTTTCCAATAAATTTTCTAATTCCTGTAAAATTTTCTGTGGCTCATCGGACAGTATATTTCCCATTCGAACCTGGTTCTGCTCCATACACTGACACATGTAAATATCGCCTTCTGGGAAAATTGCCATAACCTTTCCATAACCCCCACAAGAATTTCTTACCTGAATCCTTTGGTAAAAGGCTCCCCCTATTTTTTTATTCTCGTATCCCTGTTTCAATATATATTTTGCTATCTTCAGGTTCATATCAAGATGTTCTATATCCGTTAAAATTTCAGAGTTTTCTTTCGCCCTACCCACGGATGAAACAATATTAAAAAGAACATCAATGTCATATTTAGCCGCTATATCAATCACTCTATACAAATCCACTTCATTTGTTTTCTCATAAATGAAACTAAGAACCACCTTTATTCCTGCTTGCTGACACATCTCTATATGATTAATTAGCTGCTGCTCCTTTTCAGGTGTTCCAAACATGTGCATAGTACTGAAGTCTATTTCATTTATATACTCTTTGAGTTGTTCTGTTAATTCCTTCGTAATAGCAAGGCCATTGCTCTGCAGTGTAATTGGGCAAGTCAAACCATTTCCCAAAGCTTTTGCAATTTCCACAATTTGATCTTTAATCAGTGGCTCTCCACCTGTAAGAATCATTTTATGTGGTTTGTTTTCCTGAAAGAACGGGACCACCTTATTCTGTATATCCTCTAGCTTAAATTCTTTTTCTGGACGCAATTTATCATTTGCACTGATTGCACAAAAATCACAATTCATATTACATTTCCTAGTTACCATCAAATATACCGTATTGATTTTCTCATGATTATTTTCTATTTCCTTTATAAATTCAGTTTGCTGCTTCCATACAGGGAATAACTTTTCCTGAAACTCTGGTTTATCTAAATTATCTGCAAATCTTTTACTTACTCCCAGGCAGACTTTTCCTATCGGATCAATTAAAGCCACTTTTTCTCCCTCTGTAATTTTAATAAACTCATTCATTTTACTTTTCATGGCGTAAATATCTCCTTTCATATTCTTGTTTCAGCTTTTCAAGCTGTTTTTCGGTTAAGTTTGTTTGAATCAGATGATACATCCACTTCGTCACTTCACAATTCACTTTTATAGGTTGATATACATTTTGGTGAATTTCATAATTTGCCACCTGACAGCCTCTCGTTTTACAATGTCTGATGTATTGACATTCTTTACACATTGTATCCTCTTGATCCTCTAGGTAAATAATCTCTCGAATCCTCGGAACATCCAAACCAGCTTCTACAGAACCGATTTTAAATTCTGGAAGTTCCGCACAAGTATAAATCCCACCATCCGTTGTTACATAGCAAGTTGTCAAACCCGCCTTACATGCATAAAATGGACATGGAATCAGGAAGGATTTCAGATATTGTTCCCAGAGATTCCAGAAGATTACTTCTTGATTTTTTTGTATATATGCTTTATATAATCCAAATACTTTCTCTATCTGCTCTCGTAATCCCTGTATCTGCTCATCGCTCCAGGAGCAATAATAATCAATTCCTGACTCTAATTTTTTAATTCCTAAATCAAGCAAAAACTGGAAACTTTCTGCATAATATTGACAGTTATTACTTGTCACAACACTGGCTACAGAAATCTGATTTCCTGTTTCCTGTTCATATTTTCTCAATAACGGAAGGTTCTTCATAATTTTTTCAAAGCTTCCGTTTCCTGCATAATCTCTCCTGTTCAAATTCTGGACATGCTCAGAACCATCTAAACTCACCTTCACCTCAAATGTATTTTCCACAAAAAAGTCAATGATCTCATCCGTAACCAATGTTCCATTTATCGTGGTACTGAACTTGCATATTAGGTTTGTTTCCTGGCACTTTTTCTTCGCATAATCTACCGCATCTTTCATCAGATTAAATGCCATAAGAGGTTCCCCTCCAATAAAGTAAACCATAAGTGTCCGATCTCGCTGCTTATTTGCTTCATGCACAGCAATATCGATTGCCTTTTGAGCTGTTTCTAAACTCATGTATGTATTTTTCTTCTCTCCCAGATAACAGTAAGTACAATTCAAATTGCACTTATTTATTATTTCTAATGACAATGTGTACATTTTCCCGCCTCCTAAACTGTAAATTGGTTCAGATTTCTACTTGTTTTCTTCTGGAAATTCAATCTTTCCACCATATTAAATAAGGGATATCGTAAAACAATTTCGGTCTCCGGATGTTCCATGGCATATACCCTGATTCGTTCTTTATACTCACATATTTCCTGATAGTTATTATGATCAATGAAGAGTACCGGATACTGCTCCGCTGTTTTTGTATTTCTCAATTTTTCCATTCCACTTTTAAAAGTATCGCATCTCTCTGTTTTCGTAACTTCCCGTATGAAACGCTGCTCTAAAGGTTCTTCTATACGGTTCGTTAGAAAATAACACTGTTTTTGCTTCAATGTCCGATATGGATAATAGTTATTCAAAGTGTTAAGAGTAAACTGTAAAATTGCCTGTTGATACTGTTTCTCATAGTTACTCAAATAGCCTGTTACTACAGCACAGGCAAGGCTATTTCCTGGATGAAGTACCGGAATTCCTAAATGGTATAAAAAGAAAAGCCTACAAGAAAAAATTACATTATTTTTCTTTTCATCATATTGAAGCACTTGTACAGGGTCCTCCATATCCAGGCATCTTACCCCCATTACAAAAGGGAAGGAAGCTGGATAGGTTGCTTCTGCTTTTTGATTGGAATATGCAGCCACAATCAAAATCCCTTTTTCTGTAGCTGCCCTACACACTTCCTCGATTTCTTTGTGATATTTGTACTCATCTCCCATGCTCATATTGATTATATCTACTTGTTCCTTTATCAGTAATTCAATACCTTCTATCATATCGATAACCGTACTCTTTTTGTTCTTCCTTACAATGGGTACCAGAACAATTTCAGCTTCTGGGTTTTCCTTTAAAATAAAAGAACAGACATATTCCGCATGGGTAAATCCAAAAGCATCTTTACTGTATTCCTGGTCTTTCCACTTGCAGTCTACTTTTACAATTTTCTTATCCCGAAAAAAAGGGTTATCAAAAGATCCATTAGAATCCAACACACCTATCCTCACTTTTCACTCACCTGCCCTATATGTAGCTTTTCCAAATCCACAATAATATCTGCTTCTCGCAATTCTTCCAGATTGTGCGTAGAAAAAATAATAATTTTATCTCTTGATAGCTCATGTAATAATTGATAAAAACGTCCTCTCCGTTTTTCATCGATATTTGCTGTGGCTTCATCAAAAATCAGAATTTGCGAATTTTTCAAAATATTCCTCATAATATCCAAACGTCGCATTTGTCCCTCTGAAAAATTGCATGGATCTATCTCTATCTCAGTATCCCATACCATTTCTAAAGTATGGATTTCATCATACAAATCCAAGCACTTTGCCACTGTATCCATTTCCTCCTCGGAAACAATATGTACTAATCCCATATTCCGTCTTACCGTATCATTGTAGAACTGTGTACGCTGCATAACATATCCTGTATTTTCCCAATAACTGTTAATGTCTAATTCCTGCAAATCTGTGTCGTTCACGATCACTTTTCCTTCTGTCGGTTGATACACACCTGTTATAATTTTAAACAGAGTGCTTTTACCTTGTCCACTTTTCCCATGAACTCCGTAAAGAATGCCTTTTTCAAAGTTCAAATCGAGTCGGTCAAATACCTTCTTATTTGACTCTGGATAAGAAAAACTCAGCGCTTCTAAGGAAATACTGTTAATTGTTGTTACTTTCTTTCCGTTTCCTTGTTTCTGATCCGGATACTGAAGCAGGCCATTTATATCTTTTAAGGAAACTACGGCTGTATGATACTCGTTAGCAAATTGTGCAATTCCTATAATAGGATTCATGATAATCGTCTGGTAATTCATCAAAGCCATAATAGTACCTATGGTCATATTCCCTTTAAATACTTCTTGTGCACCGACTACCCAAATTATGACCGTTCCTATAAACTGAATCACAAGTATCGTAGATGTATTCAATATGTACAACAAATTCTGGCGATTCGTCTCTTTTTTATATTTCTGATTTTTCTCAAAGTACCTATCATGCACATATTGCCCACATTGAAAGAGTCTCGTAATAAACCAATTATCATAGGTGTTTGTCAGAACATTGGTGATACTGTTATATCCTTCCAGAACTTGACCACTGGTTTCCTGTATCAATTTCCCAAGGATTCTGCTGATAAAAGGAACGCTGACAAGTAAGATAATATTGGATACGGCAATTCCCTTATGGATAGAAAACATATATGGAGGAACCACTACCAGGATAACAATATTGGAAACCAGTGTGATAATACTTGTGATTCCACATTGTTTCACTGCTGAAACATCTTTGTCCACTTTCAGTAAAATATCACTTAGCTTTATCTTCTCAAAAAAATTCACGCTTACTGTTGATAATTTATCTTCTACCTTTTGTCGCATATCTGCTGCTATCTCTTCCGATATAATAGCTACGACATAACGCTGTGCATAATTCATAAGGTAGTTCAGCAGCAACATTCCCAGAAACACCGCCAGTAAGAGCATAAACGCAGATAAACTGGTACCCTGCGGATTTCCCAAATCATCTATCACTTTTCCCTGTAGCTCCGGGCGTACCAAAGAAACCCCCGCTGTTAGCACAATCATTGCTATTGTTAAAATGTAGGAAGGAAGTAACTTTTTCTTAAACGCATACTCTTTTAAAAATCCAAGATACGGACGTCCTTCTTTACTTTTCATCCCTTAACCTCTTGGCAATCTTATCTCCGAACTCACTGAATTTTAAATGTTCCTCCTGGATATAGTCCACATACATTCCTAATTTTTCTCTAACTATTTCAATCGGCTGCTGTAAATAATACTCAAGAATCTGCACCATTGCCTTATAAAAAATATGTTCAAAAATACACTCTGCATCCGATGGTACATTAATCTTCCCTGTATTGATAAAATTCATATATCCACATTTCATACCATGACAAAAATCTCGAATTGTGCATCCCTTACATTTCGGATCGCTTTTATCAAAGTTAGACATTGCTATTAATTTTGCCTTCCTTATATCAACGCCTTCTTTGATATTTCCTATACAATATTTTTCATTGCTTGTAAGAAATCCGCATGGGTATATCTGACCATTCGGAAATATCTTGAAATTCCCAATTCCTGCATCACACATACCAAAGCAGTTTCCAAAATTGCACAGCATATTAAACATTTTCCCATCAAATTGGTCTATAGTAAAAGTTCTGCCTGCTACTGCCTCATCTAAATAATATTTCAAAATTAGTGCTACCTGCTTTTCAAATTCTCCCTTCAACTCATCAGATATCTTTAAATATACATCCATAATCATACAGATGTTATCCATACCATGCTCATGTAGATAACAGATGTTTTCAAACATATGCGGAATGGTATTTTCTGTGACCGTCATTCTTACAGAAAAGTTCAATCCGCTATCCTTTACCTTCATGATATTCTCAAAAATTTTGTCATAGCAAGAAATTCCATCTTTTGCAACTCTGTTCAAATCATGGGTTTCCTTATTCCCATCAAAACTAAGGCGCACTGTAAAATGATTTTCTTTCATAAATGCAATGAACCTATCATCCATCAGGGAGCAATTGGTAGTAATATAATACTTTACTTCCCGTTCCGGATAATTATTTTTGATATAGGTTACTGCCTGGTAAATTAAATCTTTCTTCAGCAAAGGCTCACCGCCCAGAAAATCAATTGAAACTTTTCCTTTATCTCCATAGTTCATGATAAACTCCAAAGAGCCTACTAACGTTTTCTCATTTAACTGATAATGGTTATGGTAATCTTCATAACAATACTGGCATTTAAAATTGCAATCGGTTGTCATATATAATGTAAAATTATACATATTTATCTGCCCCTTTCTTTAATATACTAAGAACAATTTTAATCAAATTCTCCTGCTTTACCATACATTTTGTTTATTTTGCGTATTTTAGTGTCTGAATGGAACAAAAATAGACCTCGATATTTTACAATATCAAGGTCTAAAAATTCTTATCAATAGATGCCAACTTCTTTTCCGAACTTATACATATATTGCGTTACCGTTTGTATTGCATGCTGAACAGACTGACTTGCTGCACTCTCATACGTACTTTCATTCTGGGCACTTCCCGCAAGACTCTTTGCATGTTTTGCCGCTGAATACATCAAATCACCTGTAGAAGTATTTAGCGCAGTTGTGTACACAGACTCACTAAATGAATTTCCTGCTATTGTATAAGATTTTCGGTTTTTATCAACATATTTTTCAAAAGCAGAATGATTGCTATTAACTGCGGTCAAATTTGATGCATGGTGAGGTTCATTTAAGTCTGACACGTAATGCGTACCTTTTCCTAAATTTGACATCGCCAACTGTACATCTCCTGAACGATATGCATCTACTGCAGACTTAAAATAAGATTCCGCTCTTGTTCTTGCAGTTGGCGAAGTTTGTCCAAGCCAGTTTTTCCCTGAGTCAGGATCATAAAAATGCCCTGCAAAAGTTCCTGTATCTGTTTCATTCCCCAACTTATCCGGCCAATCAGTTGCTTCCATAAGAATAGATGAATTCAATTCACCATTAAATGTGCTATTACCCTGATCATTGCTAAGAATTGTAAGAGCATTTGCTATAATATACTGGTGTGTGTGATCTACTCCACCAGATGAAAACCTTTCATCTGGATTTGTTCCGTGTTCAATGGGAACACCTTCCCCGTAGATGTTATCGGAACCATTTGCGATATCCTGCACTTTTGTCGGAAGTTCTGGTTGTTCTGGTTGTTCTGCTGCCATAACTGGCATAGTTCCCAATAAGGCTCCTACGGATACCATAGTAATAAAGAGTTTCATTTTTTTTCGCATACCCATGCCTCCTCGTCTTTTTTTCTATATCTTACCTCTTAACCCAAAAAAAGAAACAAAAATTGCTTAAATTGCCTTTTTTTCTCCCTACCTGGATAAGAAAAAAGTGATACTTACTTTCTGTAAATACCACTTTTCATTCTATACTTCGATAGGAATAATCACAGATGTAGAAAAAATACCATCTACTACATGAAATGATACCTCTCCGCCATAATCTTTCACGACACTTTTAATGTTCTTTACTCCAAATCCATGATTCTTTTTATCTGCTTTTGATGTTTCCAACGTTGTATTATTCTTTAAAAATTCTACCTGACTTTCTCTTAAAGTATTTTCACATATAATAGACAAAAACCCCTTTAGTTTTCTTGCTTTTAATTGTATTAAACATTCTACTTCTGGATCTTCCGCTTTCATAAGCTGGCATTCCCGCAAAGCATTATCAACCGAATTCGAAACAATCACACACAAATCTTCGTTCTTTATTCTTCTAAAAGCAGAAAAATCCGCAAAGACTTTAAATTCAATTTTTTTATCCAAAGCCTCCAATCTTTTTGCATGTAAAACGTTATCAATAAAAGTGTTCCCTGTTTTGTAATAGCTTTGATAAATACTCAATTTGCGTTCTATACCGTCAATATAATCCATTTTCTGTCGATAATCTACATTTCCCCTTAACGCCTCCAAATGGTTCTTAATATCATGAGAAAGTTTTCTAATATTTTCCATGTCATTGGATTGTTTAACGTAATAGTCGTACTGCATACTTATTTCACTAATCTGTAACTTCTTTTCATTCTCAATCTTTTTAACATTCAAATAGTTGCCTAATATTATGATATTGCTAAATGTTCCAATAAACATTACTATACAAACTGCCATCACTGTCATTGCTGACCATATATTTCCAATAATAATTCCTTTGTCATAATACAATTGATCCGCACATATAGCCATAACAACTATATTAATGAGTAACGGAATAATAATTATAATCATATTTATTCCCACAAGAAATGCCGGAATCTGTTCTATAATTTTTTTGAATCCTAAACTTCCAATTATAATTACAATTTCCGAAATTATAATCATACTATTCTGATATTTACTTGGAAGTTCAGCCAGAATTCCATTACTACTATACGAATATAAAAAAATACAACTTAATAATTGCCCCAATAAAACTATAGATAAAAAAATACTTCCAATCAACAAATTATATTTCAAATTGTAATGAAATAAAAAGTGGCCCATAATCATAGCAATAATTACAATCGTCACATAATTGTAAACAATATGTAGTTCCGTTCCATTTTCCATTATTCTAATAAAATAAAGGCACCCTATACATAGTATATAAGAACAAAAGGAGTTTTTTCCTAAATCTATTTTCGTTTTACTGTCTATCAATAAGTAAATAAGTAATAAAATGTTCAACAAAGAAAAAATATCTTTCAGTATAATCTGCCCATACACTCTACATACATCCTCCCCGTTCTGCCATTTTTTTCATAAGATTCTGCTTTCTGGAACGGGTAATGTATATTTTGTCCCCAGAGTAAAGCGTAACGGTTAGATCATGCAATGATTCAATACAATCTACATTCACAATGATTCCATTATGACAGCGTACAAAGAAAAATGGCTCTAACCTATCTTCCAGATCTCTCATTTTAAAGTATCCAGCTTCCTTTTCTCCATTTCTTAAATGAAACAATACCTTTCGATTGATTGTTTCGATATATTCTATATCTGACAAAAACAGCTTAAAATAACCCTTTTCATTTTTTACTGCAATATACCTTTGTTCGTATGTATTAAGTTTTCTAAGCGCCCTGTTCATTTCACAGTTTATTTGTACTTGCGTAATCGGTTTTGTAATAAAATTCTGGACATCATACTTATATCCAACGCCCAGAAGTTCATTGTGAGAAGAAACAAACAAAACTATGGACTTTTCATCATGCTTACGTATGACATCTACCAATTCCACTCCATTCATGGCCGGCATCTCGATATCTAGAAAAAAAATTTGAAATTCTTCCTTTAATGCTTCCATTAATTGCAATGGTTTTGTATACTTCTTGATTAAAAAATCCTGTCCGTTCTTCTCTGCATAAGTTTTCAGCATTTTCTCGATTGCGTCTATAAAGCATTTTTCATCATCACATATTGCTATTTTTATCACTTTTCTCACCTGTCTGTCTTTTCAACATATTTTCTGTTTGCGTTTCGTTTAATCTTCTTCCAAGCATAATTAACGTAGTTCTATTTTCTTCATCCAATTGCTTATATATTTCCCACATTTCCTCACCTTTCGGAGAATATAAATCGCTTTTTTCTCCACGGATAAGGAAATCAATAGGAAGTTGGAAAATATCTGCCAATTTTATCAACAGACTACTTGGAATATTTTCAACGTCCGACTTTTCAATTCTACTGACTGTCTGCTGACTGGTTCCCAGTCTTTCGCTGAGCTCCCTTTGAGAAATTCCTAATTCTTTACGTTTTCGTCTGATTACATTCATATTTGCCACCACACACATATTATTCTCCCTAAAGCAAACACCTATAAAGCAAGTATTTCATAATAAAAATAGCACATTTTTACTCAATTTTCTAGTTATTTCACTCTAATTTTTAAAATACTTTTCCCATAATTTTATTTTCTTCTGTTCAAAATAACACATATCTGGATTATGTTCATTGATTTTCCCGCTATAAGCCAGATTATTCATAATACATTTTCGGCTCTGACATCTTTGATATCCACTGCACTCTAAACACATATCGCCTTTTAGAGCCAATTCACGAAATGCCTTAATTTTTTTTACCAAAAATCCTTTTTCTACATTTCCCAGATACCCACTAGACTTTAAATTAGCTGCACAACCATAAATTTTTCCATCTGTCTTAACATATATCTGTATCAGTCCTACTCCACAAAAACCAGCGTTTTTTTCTATTTCTCCGTATTTCATTATATCTAATACCGGTGCCCATAAAAATTCTCTTCCAAATTTTTTTTCTTTTATGTAATAGCATAAAATACGTTGCCACTCCCATGCTAACTTATCTAGCTGTTCACGTGTCCAACTGTGAGAAACATCTATAGAAGAATCCACGATTCTAAAGTGAAGATTCTCTACTAAGTGCTTAACAGTCGTGGCTACTTCCCCGCAATTATTCTGAGTTACCACATGGGCTACCTGAATATATTGCCCACTTTTTTCCTCATATTCTCTAAAATAATGCATATTTTTCATTATGCTTTGATAACTCCCCATACCTGATTTTGTTTTCCGGTTCCTGTCGTGTATCTCTTTATTTCCATCTATACTTAATTTTAATTGAACTCGATACTTAATTAGCCAATCCAATATATCTTTATCCATAATAGTGCCATTGGTTGTGACAGAATAAGAAACTTTCACATTCCTTTTCTTAGCCTTCCTTTCCGCATATTCTGCTAAATTCTGTAACAATAGAAAACTAAGGAAAGCCTCTCCTCCTACAAAATCAATCCATAACCTTCGATCTTTATGTTTTTCCGCATTTACAAAGGCAATTTCCAATCCTTTACAGGCTATCTCCTCTGTCATTTTCTGGTTCGTTTTTTCTCCCAGATAGCAATATGAACACTGTAAATTACAAATTTGATTTACTTCTAAGGTAATTGTATACATTTCTTTCCTCCAAAAAAGAAACCGCACAGCCTATCCTCTGATAGGTATGCGGTTCTTTGACTTAACTAGCCTCGTTAATATAAGATCCTGGAAACGGCCATGGACAATCTGTTAAGCATCTCTGTGTTCTTTCTGAACAGCCAGAATAGCTTTCAATTTCTTCTTCTGTTAAGTCCACTTCTTTTTTAAATTCTTCCTCTGTCTTATTTGTCTGCATATCTGTTACTCCTTTCATTTCAGTAAGTATGAAAAGACTATACCTTGTTTTTTCTTAAATAACAATATTCTATGTTTAAATTGTCAATTTTTTAGCATGGATTTTAATTTAGCTGATTTCCTACATATCTGGCTAATGCTCTCATAAATTCTTCTTTTTTATATTTACTTACCGGAATTTCTTTTACCTGATGGTTTTTACATTTAATAAACACATTGTCATTTTGAAATCCTTCTACATAATCAAAATTCACTATATAACTATTATGGCATCGAAAAAATAACTTTTTACTTAAACGCTTTTCCAGTTCTCCCATTCTTTGATTACTTTCTACATCACCAGATATTGTATGTAATATCAATAGTTTATTCCTTGTCTGTATATAGATTATATCGGAAATCTGGAGTGTAATCAATCCATCCTGACATTTTAAAAACAACTTTTCCTCTGCACGCAACAATTTCCTTTTATACACCTTATCTAAGATATTTTCTACTTTTTTATATAATAATGGCTTTGCCAAAAAATCCTCTGCTGCTACTTTAAAGCCTTTCCCTGCATTAGAAATTGTATAATATGATGTGCAAAATACAATAGAAACATTTTCATCCATACATCGTATCTGTTCTGCTGTTTCAAAACCATCTAGCACTGGCATAGAAACATCCAAAAAAATAATATCGAATTTCCCCTTTTGAAAATTTAACAATAGTTGTGATCCACTTCCATATGAATTGATTTTAACCTCTATATGATTTTCTTCTCCGTATCTTTCTATGTGATTTTCCATTTTCTTATTGAAATCTATGATGTCGTCACACAAACCTACTTTAATCAACCTATTCCCTGCCTTTCTCATGTGTCAATAATCGTTGAACCAAAATGTCTATTGTTAATTTGTTTTCTTCGCACAACTCTCTATACTGCTTTAATAATATCCATTCTTTCTCCGTTATATCCTGTTTCTCATCATGATTTCTTTTTTCCCTGTCAAAACTCGTTTTGTTCCGTTCTGTTCCCATGAATACATCCTCCTTATTTTTTAATAATAAATATCCTTAATTATACTAGTCTAGTTTTCTTGTATAGATTGCCATTTTTATTGCCTACTTGGTAATTACTTTAAGCAAATTTAAACTTAGTTTAAAATCATTCGCAAAAGAGCGTAACGATTATATCGCTACGCCTCTTTCTATCATCTTATTCTAATATAGAGCTAACAGTAACTCTGTCCGTTTTCCTTACTAAAACTCTTATTTTCTCATTTCCAATTCTCTTAAATATTTACATATATCTTCTATTTTCTTCACTAAACTTTCTGGTGTATTATCAAATACTTGCATAACTGCCTCATCAGACAATTCTTTATTCGAAGAACAAACCGCCACTCCTATATCCGCATGCTTTATCATTTCTATATCATTCGTGTCATTCCCAAATGCTATAACTCTTTTTCTATTTTGGCTCAGTTTAAGTTCTTGTAGCATTTTCCATTTTGAACAGTTCAATGGAACTATATCTACTGTTTTATCTGTATGCTGGTAAATTCTTATCCTTCCACCAATACTCTCTATCTTCTTCAATTCATCTGACCTAACTGGTTGGACAATACCAATTTTATACACATTGGACTTTATCTCACTTAGTTCGTGAATTATTTTTTCTCCTTCTGCCTCTTGTTTTAATAATGTCAAAAAATCATGTTCAACACCAGCTGGGATAAACAATTCATTTCCCATATCTAAATAAAACGGGATACTGCTTTTATTTAAAAAACATACTATTCTTTCATACTCTCCTTTTGATATTACCCCCGCTGAAAAAAACTTACCATCTACAACTGCAAACGCTCCATTACATAAAATCAACGGAAATTTTAGTAATTGGATGGGCAGCACTTCCTTTACACCTCTCAAGGATCTCGAAGTTGCAAAAACTACTTTTTCTCCCTTATTATGTAACACTCGTAATGCTTGACAAATTAGTGGATTTATCTTTTCATTATCCATAATTATCGTTCCATCTAAGTCAAAAACAAATAAATTATCCATAGCACTATTGTCTCCTAATTAAATCAATTCCCTTTTTATGAGTTGGGGGAGAACAAATTTCTCCAAAATAGATCCCACTTTTATCCCCTTCTCTTTATAATTTTTATCGATCCAACAAAATTCTTTTATTTCATTTTGTACGTTTATTTCTCCCTCCACCTCACACAAATATACTTTCATGGCAATGGGAATATTCTCAAAAATTGCTATGTCTCTATATTCCCCTAAGTACTCCGTTTTGATAATTTTAAGATTGACCTCTTCTTGCATTTCACGCTGTAATGTTTCCAAATCAGTTTCTCCGGATTCTCTTTTTCCTCCAGGAATAATAAACTCCAGAAAATTCTCTTTTGTTTTTTTACGAACAACCAATACCTTTTTATCTTTAATAACTATGCCACCAACTTTATCTATCATAAATATGTACCTCTCCTTATTTTAATAGACACAATTTTTCCTCTATATATGTATCACAAATGGATAGTCTTTCATTCAAATATTCCTTTATGGCGTTTTCTTCTGCTTTATTAAATGTGTTACTAAATAAACACGTATCTTCCATTGATTGTATAGAAATCCCGTTATCTAGTAATCTATATTTTACCTCTTTTGCAGAGCTGACTTCTGCCAATATAGTTCTATATTCTATTCCATATTTTTTATATAATTCTCTAAATATTTTTATAGCTACACCATTTTGCTCTGGAAAATCATTTTGATATTTTACACTACCATCAGCTACTATATGTATATCATTTTTGATACAATAAATAATGGACTCTATATGCATCGCTAACCTACATCCCAAACAAATCATATTTGTTTTATATTTTGCAAAATCGTTTTCTATATTAGCTAAAGCCAGTTTCCGAAAGAGTCCCCTATGCGATAACTCCTGTAATAAAATATTATCTTCTCCCATCAAATTCTTTAATTCTTGGAATCTAATCCTATGTAATCCATTAGAAATGTTTGCCCCATGATTATAATGTAATAAATGCACTCTATATCCGTCTTTCCTTAACAGTAAGGAAACTAAACTACAATCAATTCCACCCGAAAATAGAACGGCTACATCTTTATTTTTTTTCTCTTGTAATATATCCATAATTCTTGTCTTTCCTTTCTTTTATCATGTCTAAAAATTTTTGAATTAGAACGCCTGATGAAAAAGTAACAATAATTGTTCCTACACCTATCGGTCCTTTTAATCCTAATGCTATTATCAGAAAAAAAACTTCCATACACGTTTTTCCAATCCAAATACTTGTCTTCATTAAATTGCTTATGTTCAGCATTAACTGATCTATTGGTCCCCTAGATAACTCCGCTGATATATATAAGGCTATCCCGAAAGTATTTATTAACATACCAATTATTAAGAAAAAGAGTCGCCATAAACTTGTATAAGGAATATATATAATCAATTTCATCCATAAGTCGATACACATTCCTACAATTAGACTCGTTAAAAACGAAAAAAAACTTGGTATTCTTTTCTCTATAATCGAATTGATCAAAATTATGAGAATCCCTAATCCCATACAACACGTTCCCGTTGAAAAATGTATATTTTCAGATAATCCCATACACAGTGCATCAAACGCAGCCACCCCCAACTCACTTTTTAGCATAAGCACAGTCCCCAGACTCATAAATAATAGACCTGTCAAATATTTTAATAATCTATTTTTCATTTTCCTCCACTATAATATTTTCTTTTATCAATAAGTTATATACTATAACCACCTCTTTAGGTTTCAGTCTCTAGATATACTCTTCCACTTGCCTTCCCTTGATTTGATATTCATACCATCTAAATTTTAAAATTTTTTATCTGTTTATGATATCAAATAGCAATATATACGAGCTAATCTTTTCACTTTTTATTTTTTAGATAACTACATGCCAAAAATCTAATACTAGAACAATCAGCGTAATGTATAACTCAATTTCCTTACCATTACACTGCTACACGGTTTCTCTATTTTATTGTTAATTCTTGTTCTATAGTATTACCGATTTTTCCCAATATGGGTTATCCCTTCTGTTGAGTCATCATAAAATCCCCCCTTTATTTTTTATATTAAGTAGTAGTATAGTAATCGTCTACTATTCTTGTCTCGATTGCACTTTTTATTTCCTAATTGGTAAATATAATCATATAATCCGTCTACTGAAAATAGTAGAATATGCTAAAGAAGCGTAACGATTATACCGCTACGCCTCTTTCTATCATCCTATTCTACATCCCTAAAGTACCGTATGCACTTCAGCAATTCTGCTGTCAGCTCCTGATAAAGATCCTCATCAAAAATCCCTTCCACCAAAGCGTTTTTAATCAAAAGTGGGCGGTACATTTCAAATATTTCTAAGATGGCATCCTTATCCCCCTGTCTCGCTCGATACAACAATTCAGTAAAATTCATGCCTTTTTTCCTCCCATTCTTTTCCGTATTTTCCGAATAGCCCAATAATAGCCACCCTTACATCTTTCTTCAGGCATCTGATTTAAAATGCTCATTTCTTTAAATGTACGTTCTTCAAATACATGCTGATAGATTAATTTCCGTTCCTCCTCTTGCAACGAAAGCAATGCCTCCATAAGATTTATATCTGTCATTTCATTCCATTCTGGATAAATTCCCTGTGCTTCTTCCATAAGCAGCTGTTCCTTTCTCTCCAGTTCCAGCCTTTCTTCTGGAGAAATATCCGTATCTGTAAATTCTTTATCTTCCAGATTTTCCTCTGCAAATAATATTTTCTGTTGCTTTTCCAGATACCGGAGTCTTCTTCCCCGTATAGATGCCAGTAAGTAAGCAGTAAAATAATTTCTTGTCTTAGAACCACTGTATTTTTGTTCTTCTTTCATTTTCTACCTCCAAAATTTGAAAATCCATAAGTTTCCAAATTTCAGAGGTGGAGATCTGCATCTATGAAGGATATTTTTATTTTGGTAAAAGAAAACGCCGAACCACATTTCTTCTGGCTCGACATCTTTCTTAATCCATGCACTATCCTGCATGATTACTTCATAGATTAACGCATATTCTGCATGTAAATAACCCTTTGGACACCCCTGTAAAAGCAAGATTTTTTTGACGAATCATTACACAGATGCCTTCTCTTTACTTGCAGCATGGATGCTCCTCCTTTGTAGGTTCTCCAGCACCACAATTCACATTATATTGCATATCTTCATGTACTATAATGCGTTTCTCTTACTACCAATCTACGATAAAATAAAACAATAAGTGAGGTGATGCGGATGCTGATGGATACCGTCAAGAAAAAATTAGGCTATATGGTAAAAAGCGAAAGAGAACGACTCGGTCTGTCACAATCAGGACTTGCAGAACAGGCCGGTGTTTCTACCCGGACCATTTCTGATATTGAAACCTGTAATGGCAATCCGGAACTCGCAACTTTAATCCCTATCGCTCAGTATCTGAAGATTTCAATTGATGCCGTTGTTCAGGATGACCGAAAAGAAACGGACACTACTACATATCAGATTATGAAAGAATTGCAAAACTGCTCTGAAGATGAGAGACAAATTGCCCTGCGTACCTTACGTGGGCTTCTTTCTGCATTAAAAGAAAAGGATCAACCTGATTAAACCTTTTTCTGACAATATCTGACTTTTGATTATACGGATGGAATCTGTGAGGAACCTGTGCGGAATCTGTGGGATTCCTGTATATTGCCATAAAGTGCAATAAAAAAGAAGCATCAGCCGAAATGCTTCTTTTTTATTTACTATCTGTTTCTGAATGCACTCATTGCTTCTCTAACACTTTTAGCAACTTCAGGTGCAAGGACAGATCCAGATACCATCTTTTTTTCTATGATATTTTCCTGTTCTTCATTCTGAGCATTCGCCGGATTTACAGGATAGCTCTGCATAGCCTTTGCCACCTCCTGCTTTATCAATTCCAGCATCATAATCTGCAAAGCTTCTTGATTCAATACAGTCCCTTCTTCAGTTCTGCCACCATCTATATGGGAAACTACTGCTGAAGCAATTAAATCAGCTTTATCCTTTACAGAATTTAAAATCTCTACTGCTCGTACATGAGACGGTTTCGTTTTATCAAATCCAAGCGTGAACTTATAGGGGTTCTTTTTCTCCACATTTATCACACTCCCCTACATAATCTGAAACAACCTGTCATATCCTTTGGCATTCGCACAAATATCATCAATAAAAACATATTTCCCCAAACGATCCGATTGTTCCAAAAAGTGATGTAATAATTTTGCTCCACCTCCAATAAATACTGTATAAGCTGATTTTGTATCAATTCCTCTTTCTCGGATGCTGTTCAGTAAATCCTTTACAAAATCTTCCACCATATTCTCTGTTAAATGCACTACCGCCTCCTCATAAAACTCGGTATTTCCCTGAAGAATACTATCAATATCACTTTCTTCTAACAAAATATCATATTCACTATTAATGCCCGAAATAATTTTGTTGTACATGGTAATCACTCCTTTTTCCAAGGAGTCACAGGCCTCCATGTCCGGGTTTCCTTTCCTCATCAGAAGATAGTCTGTAGTAAATCCTCCGATGTCAATTCCCACTACTTTGGGAATTGGCTGCAGTTTCTCAATCATCGTCATCATAGCTGCATAATCTTGCGGAAATGCCATCACTTCACCAATCGTTATATGATATTCATTGGAACAATAAGTCACCTTATGAATCCGACTTCCACCCTTAAAATAAGTTTCATACTTCTCGCAAAGTTCCGCATAGTGTTTTGGAGGCAAACCTATGGACAAATCCACCTGAATGACATCATCCGACTGAATTTGTGAATTTCCTTCCAATTCTTTTACAATAGCAAACAAGGTAAGTATAAAAAATCTATTATCCTGTGTTTTATCCCTTTGATACGGAATTCTATTCTCACTTAAAATATAATATTTTTCCTCGTAGATCATAAACTTCTCACCTCTGGCAGGCTTTTTATCCTGAATAATTAGTCCAGTAGTAAATACCTGACTGCATGTTTTCATATTCCGATTCCCATGATCCACCGCAATTCGTACTTTTTTAATCATAAGGCTTATCTCCTTTTCTTTATTTTATCTTATACTTCTCTTGTACGCAGAGCCTCCGTACAGCGCAACTTTTTCCACAAAAAATATCCTGTCTGTAGCATTTTTTCCACAGACAGGAACTTCCTTCTCCTACTCAATTCTATATTCAGGATAAAAATCCTTCTTCATCAAAATTCAGGACATCTGTCCAACGGATTCCCAAGTTTCATACGGCATCTCCATGTATCGCAACACGTCTTTTAGTCCCGGACCACCTTTTTCTACCTTCATACAAAACGCATAGCACTTTGGATAGGTAAGCATCCTTCTCTGTAAGTGGTTGGTTCTTCTTCCTGATTGACACTAAAACAGCAATACATACAGCCGATTCTTTGTTCTCCTGTAAGATAATAATATCCTTATGCTTATTTGGGGATTTCCTTATACACGCTACAAATTCCAAGCGGATAAGAGGTACTCCCTCCTATAAAAGCTTGATCTGTTCTGCTTTTTGAGGCAAAATCTTTTTAAACAGTTCCATATAGCGTTCATATCCAGCTGAAATCAATGGACCACGAAATGATGTTTCCGACCATAGCATCAGTTCTTCTTCCTCTGAATAATACGGTGTATTACTAACCGTGAATTTTCCGACAGAATAATTGGGGGTACTGATTTTCAAAAAATCCTGTGTATCCTGCTTTGTCGATACCAGTGGCAAACCATTCATTTTTCGCACAAAAAAAGCCTCTACCACATCGGGTAAGAAGCCTTTCTTTAAATAAGCCTTTGCTCTGCCAAATGTTTTGGTTAAGCACTCCAGCCGTAGTTCTCTTTCCTTTTCACTGCAGGTTGTATCCAACACAACCTCTGCCAATACCTTTGCATATTCAAAATCTAACATCTGTTATTCCTCCATTTTTATTTTCTGTTTTAGTTTTCCATGTACTAAATAGCGGTAATCCTTTCGGGTATTTACACAAGTTGATAAGGTTACTATCTGATTCTCCCTGGTAACGGTCGTCCCCGTGTCATACATAGCACTTCTTTGCAGTGTTTCCAGAAAAACTTCATAGTCCTCAGAATCAGCAAAAGCATACGTATATGCTGGATGATCCGTTGGTGCTTCATAACAGGAAAAGATCTGATACTCATAAACATACCCCGGCACATACATATAAAAACAAGGATAGTTTTGATAAAGCGACTGTTCCTGATACTGATCCAGGGTTCCAAACATGCTCCCATCCTTCATATTATGTCCATAAATAATGGAATTTCTGTCTGATAAATCCTCCTGATTGTGAAAGTCCATAAAAATGCTGCCACTTTTATGCTTTTCTCCCGTAATCAGATGATGCAGATAATACTCATTATCCTTCCCTTGGACTACCGGATAACTGATTTCCAAACCAGGAATCTCAATCCATGCAATGATATCTGGATTAATTTCTTCCAGCTTGTTAAAATCCACCTGTAGAAATCCCTGTTCTGCATTCTCCTCCGGTATTTCCCCCGGAACTTCTACTGAGGGCAGTTCTTGCTTCTCTATCTTCTGCGTAAATTCTTCCATCTGCTCGTAAACTTTTTGGCTTTCCTGATAATTCAAATTAATTTGCAGCATCCTTCCTGCTGCGAATAAAAAAATAGCAGTTGCGGTAAGCATGAATATGCCATAAATTTTCTTTTGTTTCATTGAGTTCTCCTTTTTCACAAGACCAGATAGATATCCCTGTTCCTCTTCACTCCGCATTTTTCAATGCATAGTAATAATCATCAATTCCTTTGATCTGCC
>ERZ791719.26-NODE-26-length-128274-cov-31.4162_pt1 | contig 128274 bp, 108 predicted proteins | sample MGYA00510338_ERZ791719 | MGnify/ENA primary metagenome ERZ791719 (study PRJEB30046, sample SAMN00715131) | human gut metagenome | study: EMG produced TPA metagenomics assembly of the A metagenome-wide association study of gut microbiota in type 2... | reverse complement strand
GCCAAAAGGGATAATTCTGCGTGGCCAAAAGGGGCAAAGTTGAGTGGCTTTTCCATATGGTGGTAGCTGGTCTTATGTGCAGGAAGTAAATGAAGATGGTAAAGGTGGTATGCACAAATGTTTCTTTAAGTATCTAAAGAACAGCAACTATAAATGCTACTATTACAATAAGGCTACATTAGCACAAGTATCAGCACCTTCTACTATTAACTATGCTACTACACAGAACTATGTAGGTGCTACTATCTGTAAAGCCTTCTTTGATAAGGTTACTGATTTTAATAAGAAGTACAATAATATTAATTTTACAGACTATGTACTGTTACACGTTCATAATACTTATGATGGTAAACTAAGACCATTGTTTGAACTGGAAGTAAATGATAATAATGTTAGCTTCATTGGTGGTTCTACCTATCTGATTATTAAGGGTAATTTCCTATTTATGGATAGGGAAGGTGAGATGTATATAATGCAGGGGTATAGTAACAAGAATGATGACTTCAACCCAGATAATCTTTACATAGACTGTAAGTTAAAGTATGGTAGTATGTACTGGAATGGTTCTAGGTGGACTACTACAGATAGTACATTCAAATTATACTTTGATAATCAAGGACAGTCAGACCATTGTATTAACAGGATATTCCCAGTTAAAAATAACATTACTTGGAATATGGGGATAGATGGTGAAGGTTATGCTATTCCGATGCCTAATACTAATGAAGTAATTACTGGTAAACCTACATTTACTTTATACCATCCACACAAAGTAGATAATAGCTATAGATGTGATGCTGTTTGGTTATCTGACTTCGATATACAGGCTAAAGTTCAGAACTTCCAGAAGGAAGAAGAAAAGGATTCTGATACTGAATACAGCAACATTATAAACGAGGACTTTGTAAATGAGATGGATTCAGAAGAATTTGCTATATGTACTTGGGATAATAAGGAATGTAACTATAGTGCAGTTTGCTATAGTGCTAATGGTACTAGCTTTACTTATCTGGATAACGTATATAATAAGGCTACTAAGCAGATGTATAGACTGGAAGAGCATCTTATATATAGGCTAGTAACACAATATAGTACACCTTCTGCTATTCTGAATCTGAACCTACAGAACAAGTTTAAAGTATATGCTACTATGACTGATAACCATCTTCCAAATAAAACCTTTATAGTGGATAGTATTACTACAGATTATAGATTAGGTAAGCAGGAAATACGGTTAATAGAGAAGAAGTAATATGCAATTTACAAGAACAAACATAAATAAGACATTTCGTAACGGTGTAGTTAATGCCAGTAATGTAGCTGTTACTAATGTTGGCGGTGGTGGGGGAAGTTCTTCTTTAAGTGGGAACTTTCTACCTGCTGTTAATAATGGTGATGGTTCTTATACTGTAGATTTATCAAAGGTAGTGTTTACTGGAAACTTAATTGGTGAAGGTGAAATTACTGCTTATGGTCAAGGTTCTACAGGTGGTGGAAGCACTTCTACAGGTTCAGTTACTATTTATGATGGTTTGGATTCTGTAGCTGTAGATGCAGCTTTATCAGCCAATCAAGGTAGGATATTAAGAGAGATGATATTAGAAGCTGGAACAGGTGGTAGTACACTATTATCTAAATTGGAAGATGTAACACTAACCAATCTGGCAGACGGTCAGATATTAAAGTATGATGCAACTTCTAAAAAGTGGGTTAATGGTGATGGTACTAAGGTTACTTGGACTAATATAGAAGGGAAGCCAGCAGCACTTACAGATGCTAATATAGCTAAGTGGAATGAGAACAGCCATACACATACTAATAAGACTACATTAGACAAGATAACAGAAGCCAATCTTACTAGTTGGAATAACAAACTAGATAAAGCAATATGGGATAAAGCGTTTTACTTTGATAGTGCAGGTGATTTAAGAGCAAAAGTTAATGTAATAGGCGAGAAAGAAATTAGTGCTTATGGTGCTGGAACTACTTCGGGTGCTGGAACTGTAACTATAGTGGATGCACTTACCAGTACAGCTACTGACTGTGCTTTAAGTGCTAATATGGGTAGAATCCTTAAAGATATGATAGATTCTAAAGGTAGTGTTTCTAGCTGGGAAGATATAACCGATAAACCTAGTTGGATAACATCTACAAAACCTTCCTATAGTTGGAATGAGATTACTAGTAAACCTAGCACCTTTACACCTTCTGAACATACACATAATTATGCCAGTTCGGTTAAGGTAGGTAATACTGCTTATAATGCTGCTAGCAATGTTATTAGTTTACCTGCTTATCCTACTTTATCTAGTTTGGGTGCAGTTAGTTCTACAGACTTTAACGCACATATAGGTAACACTACATTACATATTACTAGTACGGAAAGAACTAACTGGAATGATGCCAACAGCAAGAAGCATACACATTCTAATAAGTCTGTACTGGATGGAATAACATCTGCTAAGATTACTAATTGGGATGGTGTGGTAACTAACTGGAATAAGGCTTTTTACTTTGATTCCAATGGAGATTTGAAGGTTAAAGTGAATGTAATTGGTGAGAAGGAAATTTCAGCCTATGGTGCAGGTGCTTCTGGTGGAAGTGGTAGTATTACTATAGTAGATGCTTTAACCAGTACAGCTACAGATGCAGCACTTTCAGCTAATCAAGGTAGGATTCTAAGGGAATTGATTGATAATGTTGGCGGTGGCGTTACTAATTGGGCAGACTTGGAAGGAAAGCCAAACTGGATAACTGATACTAAACCTTCTTATAGCTGGTCTGAAATTGGTAGTAAACCTTCAACATTTACACCCAGTACGCATACACATAATTATGCTAGTACTGTTAAGGTTGGTTCAACAAGCTATAATATAAGTGGAAATACTATCAGCTTACCAGCATATCCTACAGTTCCTTCTGCTTTAAAGAATCCTAATGCACTTACTATTAGTTTGAATGGTACTTCACAGGGTGCTTATGATGGTAGTGCTGCAAAGAGTTTCAATATAACAGCAGCTAGTGTAGGTGCAGCAGCCAGTTCGCATAGTCATTCAATTAGTAATGTTAGTGGTTTACAAGATGCCTTAAATGGTAAAGCAGCTAGTAGCCATAATCATAATAGCAGTTATGTATCTGCATTAGGAACTAATGGCAATTACCTTACTTGGACTAAAAACGGTACTACTAATAATATTACTGTTCCTTATGCCTCAAATGCCGATACAGTGGATGGCTACCACCAAGCAGCATTCAGTATGGGCTGGACTGCTTCAACTAAATATAGGGTTGACAGATGGGGAGGTAGTACAGACAAGAACTGGAAGAAGATAGTAACCTATGTTAATACAGGTGGGGGGCAATATCAAAGCTGTAAAGTCAAAGGTACAATCTACTATATAACAGGTAATCACAATCAAGGGCACGTAATAGATATACCATTTGAAGCAGTAATGTATGCTTATGGTGGTACTGCAAACTCAATGTTAAATCAAAGTACTTTATACCTTCCTCCTTATTGTACTTGGGATATGATTAGGATAGTACGATATAATAACAACAGTTGGGAGGTACAAGTAAGGCAACCTAGCGATTGGACTAATATAAGTCTTGAATATACAGTGACTAATAGTGGTGGTAGTGTATCAGCAGGTCAGTTTACTAATACTTCTTATTCAAGCACTGTAGCTAATAATTATAACACTAATGTTAGTAGACCTACTTCAAGTCGTGTCAGTAGTGCCGATAAAGTTAATAGTACATTGTCATTTTCAGCAGGTGGTTTTAGTACAAAGTCATTTAACGGCAGTTCCAATCAAACGGTTAATATTCCAACACATACCAGCCATTTGACTAATAATAGTGGGTTCATTACTAGTAGTGCTAGTATCAGTGGTAACGCTGGTAGTGCTACAAAGCTACAAACAGCCAGAACTATTAACGGTACTTCATTTAATGGTACTGCTAACATTACTACGGCAAATTGGGGTACTACTAGAAGCATTTATATCCAAGATGCTACAGCTACTAATACCAGTTCGGCAGTTAGTGTAAACGGTGGTGGTAATGCTTATTTGAAATTACCAACTAACATTAAAGTAGGTACACTTACAGCTACAGGTGAAATTACAGCATATTCTGATATTAGGCTTAAAACAGACATTCAGCCATTAGAGAATAGGGGTTACATTAAACCTGTTACATATAAGAAGGATGGTAAGGACTGTATAGGATTCATAGCACAGGAAGTAAGGGAACTATATCCAGAACTAGTTATAGAAGATAATACAGAAGATAAATATCTATCTGTCAATTATGCACAGTATGTAGCAGTATTACAAGCACAGATTATAGACCTTAAAAAAGAGATAGACGAATTAAAGAATATAAAAACTAAATAATATGGCTTTAGCGAGTTCGGGTATAACAACAAGTTTAGTCGGAAACACATTAGGCATATCAAATAGAAATGTAGGTGGATTATGTACTAGTAGTAATGTGAATCCGTGGAGTAAATGGAAGCCTATACATAGTACTGTATCTACAATGACTTTAGGAGAATTAAAGAATAGAAACTATGGGATTGAGATAGTGCAAGCAAATAACCCTACTTCATTAGTAAGTGCTATTAAGGCTAATGGAAATAAAGGCTACACATACAATAACCCTACTGGCGGTTCTAATAGCCCTTATAGATTGGGTGACTTTAGAAATTATGAACATAGTGCAGCTATGCCTTTGTATGCTACTTATAAAGATGGTGCTGTACAAAATATAGGCGGTGTAACTTCTAGTAATCACGCTTCTTATGAAAAACCACTAGCAGGTATAGAATCCAGTACACCAGGGGGTGATACTTCTAGTTTAACTTATCTTACTAAAGACGATATATATACAGTATATGGTACTGATGGAAGTAAGTTGAACCTTCATAGAGGTGCTTTAGTAACAGATGGTTCTAAATCTTATTGGTATAGTGAGAAGTTGTACTGGTGGACTACACAGATGCAACAGTTTGCAGGTAAGACAGTACAAGTATATGAGTTTTTAACTAATGCCGTTAATACACCTACTTCACCATATACAGGTAATGCTAATGATAGATTCTTAGCCTTACCTATGCCAGTGGCATCTATACAAGTTAAGGCAGATGTAGTAGCAGGAAGTCAGAAGGTGCAAATTATCTTTAAGGCACAGCAAAGAGAAAGTAATACTAAGTACTATGATTGGGAACTACAATTTAGTGCAGTAGGTTCTACTTATAGAGGTGGTACAATTAGTAATATTTCAGTTAAGCTATGTAAGGATAACAAAGGTATCAATCAAATTGCTACTGCTACTGGTCTACCTAAATCACTTACAGTTAATGATGAAACTACTTCACAGAAATATACTGGTTCATTTTATAATAATAGCACATCTTCTATTTGCTGGCTATGTTTATGGTTTGATAACCAGCTACAGAGGTCTATACAGGCACTTATGCCAATGCCAGACCCATCTTTACCATAGATTAATTAATAACACATTTAAATTTTAAAACTATGGCTACAACTATCGAAATGCAGCACACAAATTACAATGTAGTAACAGATAATGGAACAATGAAGTTAGAAGGTACATTCAATATTGATATGAATGGAAAGATGAACTATAATGTTAGTATCTACCTTATTGAAGATATGAACTATATCGGTGATGCTAACTACTGTGAACTGGATGGGGGATTAGTTAATTATAACTATAACCTTCCAGCAGCTAATAAGGCTGATGTAATAGCATTAGTAGATACATCCATTCAAGAAATTAAAGTTAAACAATCAGCAGAATGACAAAAGAAGATAAGCTAAACTTACAATTAATATCGGCAGCAGTATTAGTAATAGTAGGCTGTGGTTTATTAATTGGAGGGTTCTGTGTAGCACCATTAGGAATAATAGACAGCAGCGTACTTATTGCCTTTGGTGAAACTTGTACCTTTGCTGGTGCCTTGTTTGGGGTAGATTATCATTATCGGATGATATTTAGAAAGTAAATAAATTTAGCCTGTAGTCTGGTGGTAGATTGCAGGCTATTTGTTTATGTGGTTACTTTGTAGTACATTTGCATCGTGATTCTGATAGCACTATTTGTCTGAATAGCCAGTATAATAGTGTATTGGCATAATTTAAACTTTTTATATTATGACACAGAATCAAGAATCACAAGTGAATGTTCTTTCAGTATTGGTATCAACTGACCGCAAGGAATTAGGTAAGGCTTTTGGTGTTGGTTTGTATATTACAGACAGTGACACAGTAGAACAGGTTAAGGCTAAATGTAAAGGTTATATCGCAAGATATGAACTATACATAGCCAATCTTAAAGCTGTGTTGGAAATCCCAGACGCTAATCTAAAGTCTGAAATGCGAAAGGCTAAGGCTTATCGCTATATTCAAAATCTCGAACCAGATGATAGAGAAGCCTTGAAGGAGTTGATAGGTCAGTAACTGGAAGGACTTCAAACAATGGGGCTAGCTTCGGCTAGCCTTTTTTATTTTAAGATGTATGGAGTATAAGAAGTATGGAAGAAAGATAGTGGATGCTATCGAAGGTATAGATAACCCAGCCTATAAGGTATCATTAGATTGTATTAGAAGAAGCCATTTTACATTAGGCACTTTAGTTATAGCTAATACTATCTATGATGGGTTTATAACACTATGCAAGTCTAAGAACTATTTATGTGCTATTCAGCAAATAAGGATGCAGATAGATAATTGTATGACTATATTTGCTAGCCAGTTAGTAAAGAACCAGACTTCTTTCTATAACCACTTTGATAAGGGTGGGGCTTTGAATCAGATAAAAGTAAAGGGTAATGCACTTACTACTAATTACCTTCTGGAGTTATTAGATGAGAAGTATATAGGTATTAGGGATATATACAGGGAAGGCTGTAAGTGGATTCATCCTACTAGCAAACGATTGAACTTCTATTATATTACACCTTTGACTAATGGAGAGCCAACTAGTATAGTAGGTTATAAAGATAAGGAATATAGTATAGTTAATGGGTTAATGGCAGATACATTACTGGAAGATATATGTAATGATATGTACTATGCTATGGATATACTACTAGAGTTAGTAAATGAACAGATAAGGCTACAGAAAGAAGAAGCTAGTGCTGTTACTACTGATGAACAGCTAATGAATAACATAGATGAAGTATTTGATAAGATAGGTATTCAAGTAGTTTCAGATAAGGGGAATGGGGTAATATTTTAAGCTGAGAGTCGGTTAAACCCCAGCCTACCCTACTTTTCACGGCTGTAAGTTTCCAAATATGCAAAAGGTTGCATTATTTAACATTCTTCATAAATGATTGATAATCAATTTATACGAATGGTTAAAGTATTTATTCTGTTGTTCGTCTAGAAAGAGCAAACCGTTGTGAGCCAGACTGATTTCTCCCGGTTGGGGATTGGTGCCGCCACCTACCATTGCTACAACATTAATTAACTATTAGGTGGTAGATTGGTATTTTTGAACTTTATATAAACAACCAATCATGCAAAAAAAAGAGGAACTATACGAAATGTATGCTCCTCCTAAACAGTGTTATATAGAGAAACTTGTTTTATAGTTCTTCAATTTCTTCTTTGGTCAATCCGGTTGCTCCCATAATTAATTCCATTGCAGTTCCTGATGACTTTAGATAACGGGCGACTTCGATAGCTTTCTTTCTTTCTCCTTCTTCAATCCCTTCTGCTCTTCCTTCTTCCCGTTCAGTATTGATATTGTCACGAAGGATTACAATATTATCCAAGTGGCGGTAGTAAGCGGCAAGTTCATCTTTAGTCATACTATCCAACTTTAATCTCTCACGAGCCTCCTCAAGACCGGGAGCTGTGGCAGTGGAAGGTATTTCTCCAGTGTTAAGATAGTAGATCCATTCTTCCAGGGGACTTTTTGCTACCTGATTGAAACCGTTCACCTTCAGGATATAGTATTCGGGATATAACTGGCTGACCGTATCCACCTTGAATGTCTGTTTCTGGAACGGGGTGAGTTCAAGAAGATCATTAGTGTGGATACCCCTGAATTCCGTCTTTCCATGATAAACGAAGTCCCTGCCATGCCCTAGGGAGAAGTAGACTATATTGACGCTGTATACTTTACGGACCTTGTCATAGCTTTCCCCTCTGTTGATATATTCAGTGACCAGCTTGGAAGTACCGAACAACATACGCTGGAAGTAGGCATATTCATTATTGTTCTGCACCTCTATCAATACCGGCTCACCCCTGGAGTTCTCGGCAAGCATATCCACACGGTTATACTTGTCATACTCATCCTCCTGATTGCTCTCGCTTTCAAGAAGTCTTTGGATAATGATCTTCTCACCCAGTAACGTGGTGAGCAGGCCTTCAAGGACACTGAAGTTTGCCTTGTTCCTGAGCAGACGTTTCATCGCCCAGTCAAAACGGATTATCTGGTTTTTATTATTGCTGTTCATAATGGTCTGATATATGGGTTACTACAAAGATAGGCAAAAAACTCAAGACCTCCAAAATAATATGGATTATAGTGAAAAGTGGCTATTCTCAACGAACCGCCGCTTTGTAATGAATCAATTTGTTTTATCATTCATGAGGGAAATCTATTTCAGAACAATTTTTTGATGTATTCTGTTCAATGACCCTGTGTCCAGTTCGTCTATGCTTATTATATATAAGGTGTCGGTCACATATATTCCGTTCTCTCCAAGAAATATGTATGCGGCATCGAAAAACCAGCCCTCACCTCTTACCCTCATGTCTATTCTGATATCGTTTTGTATCTCACAGACTTTTCTTATAGCCTCAATCAGTTCGGTTCTCTCCATACGATACTCCTTTATCCGGATACAACAGGGCACCCGGATTTTTGTTTGCGGACCTTTCATTTATATATCAAAAGTATGGCCGTTCATTCCTCCCTCCTGAAACCTTCCAAACCCTTATATATGAGAAAATAGCTTGGAGCATTATTCAGCACCATTAAGATAAGGTGCGTAGCTTCAAGCGTTATAAAAAGTAATTTTCCGGGTTAAATCTAATTTCAGATGATGGTTAGAACTTTAATTCGAGGGATAGCAACGGTACGAGTAGTTTTCACAGCTTTAGTCTTGATTACCCAAAGTATGCAGTCTATCGGAAAGTCAAGTCAGATCGAGGAGGTTTGATGACGGCTTTTCTTTTTTTTCTTCCCCTTTCTTGAATCCTTCAAAGCCTTATATGTGAGAATAATATATAAGAGAATAGAAACGTAATAACAAACAATTGAAAATTAGAGAAATGGGAAATTTGGTAAAAGCATTGAAGATCGCCGCAAATGTAGCGGAGATCATCGTGGCAGGCTCCGTATTGATCGAGCTTGCCGAGAAGTATGGTGGCAGATTGGGAAAGAAAAAATCCGCCACGAGTAAAGTCGCTACGGATACTGCTGCGACAATAACTGATAGTACGTCCGATGCATGAATTATGACAGGGCACAGGACGTAGTTATAACGGTGCTGGAGGTGATAACTTCGGTACTGAAAGGAATCAAGAAGTTGAAAAGTTTGAAGAAGAAATAACGGACTTTTCGACTTCTTTTTGTTTGCCGGATTTTATTAACAACTAAAAAATAAGAATAGTATGGAAACAATGACTAATGAACTTACTGTCATTCCAAGAACAATCGGAATGATGACAAGAATGATGGATGTGATTAATACTGAGGAAATCGAAGATGCTGTAATCGTATCTGAAGAAGAACAGGAAGAACATCCCAATTTTATTGAAAGTAACACTTCGGGTATTACACTTGAAGAACTTGAGAGAAACTGCATTGTACCCAGTTTTGGAGACAATCAGCTTACAATCAGCCACCAGACATTCATACACCGGATCGAGGAGGCTGCAAGGAGCTATTTTACGGGTGAAAGCTTTGGAAACACAGAAATCAGGGTATCACATAGAATCCTGGGCAGGGTTCCGGGAGCATTAACCAAAAAGAAAGAGGAACTTAAACCTGAGGACGAGACTATCTATTATCAACGTATGGCTTTCTGTTTTCATATCAGGTCTATGAGCAGAATGATGAACGGAGAAGAAGTACATTTATGTATCGGAGGTGTAAGAAGTCTGAACGAGGAAAACCTATACGCCCGAAAATCACCGGAGAAATTTAAAATCTTTATCGGATGGAGAGTGAAAGTTTGCTCGAACCTTATGTTACTGAACGATGGTCTGACCGGACGACTGGAAGTGATGAGTGATGCAGATATATACAGTTCAGCACTCAGACTATTTCAAGACTTTAACCCCGAACAGAATCTCAGGCTACTTGAAAATCTGGGAAGGACGAATATTTCACAGGAACAGTTTTGTCAGATAATTGGTAGGCTCAGATTATATCAAGCTTTACCCGCTTCACAACTTAAAGAATTGCCCAAGGTGATTTTAGGTGATTCCAATGTCAATGCAGCTACGAAAGGCTATATAGAAAACCCTAATTTCGGGTTACGTGGCAGAGAGAATATCACTTGTTGGGATTTGATGCAGCTCCTTAATGACGCCGCCAAACAATCCTATATTGATAAATTCTTGGAGCGAAATCAGAACTGCACTGATTTTGCGATTGGTGTCCAAAAAGCTTTAAACGGTGAAGATACTGAGAATTACGGATGGTTTTTGAGTTAGACCTGAAAATAAATTGACTCACAAGGGAGAAAGATCTAAATATGACAAACATGATCTTTCTCCCTTTTTCGTTGAACCCTTTAACGGATACTTGATATGGAAATGAATGATATTATGACATGCATAGACAGATTGCCGCAAGGCTGTTCTGATAAAAGATATGCTGGGATCCTGAAGGAATTACCGGATGAATGTCAGTCACGTATAAGAAAGACGTTTACCCCAAATCATTACAACAGGAATAATGTATAATCAATAATGAATATTAGCGATGAAATATGATTTTATAAAAGTTGGTGCCACTGTTTGCTGGCATGATCCCGAAGGTATATCAGAGGGTGAATACAAAGTGGCTTCGGTCCCGGATAATTTGGAGGATGACAGTGTGGTCCTTATAACTTCCGATTTTTCCGAGGCTGAGGTTTTCCCTACAGAATTATCTCCGGTTTAATATTATAGGTTATGGAAAGACATGAATTGGAAAACAGCAGGGAATTCAAGGCTGCAAAAGAACTTGAACATGCCCTGAACGATTATGGGTGGAATGAGAAAAGGTTCGCTTCAGCGGTGACTACATTCCACAGGACCCTGCAACAGACCTTATTCAGAAGTATGGTTGAAGTGATTAAAACAATGGGAAGTGAAGGTTACGGATATGACCTGAGGAACAAGGCTTCCCATGAGATATGTAAGAAGATAGTGGAATCAGGAGTTCTGGAAGACAAGACGATACCATTCATCTGAAAAGGTTGAAACATACCAAGACTAATATTCCGGGGAGGGATATTTCTGATTAAAAGGAAGTATCTCTTCTTTTTTTATTTACCGACAATTTAAAATTCAGAAGATTATGTTATACTATAATTTTTATGGTTACGAAAGATTCAAGGCCTGTTTCGGACTTGAAAAAAGAGATAACGGTACGGTGGTAAGAAAGAACAGGATACTGCTGGGCCATCTGAAGAATCCTGCACTGCTCAGGTATTGCAGGGAGCATGATGATTATGCCTTGTTACATATATATGATATGGCTGACCTACAGAAAAAAGTAATGGATGCTGTCATTGAATCAGGAAAAGGTGATAAAAAGCTGCCTTATAGGGTGGAACTGATAGGCAAGACATACCACTCTTCCAGATATCAGACTGACGAAAGCAAGGGTGTATGTGAGGATCTGGATAAAAGTTCAGTCCGCTATATCAATGTTGAACGTAGCCGAGTCTTCAAGATGAGGGCCGGAAAATTCATGAGAGAGCTTATCCTTGAGACAGAGATAGGAAAGTTGCTCTCTCCAAGTGTCGTAAACTGGCTTGCCGGAGATATTTTTACCCAGCAATGGCATACTTATACACATGGGAAATCACCTGATATGGAACTACATATAAACAATGAGTTCTGGAAGATATATGATAGTGATTATTGCAAAGGTAATTTCGGTTCATGTATGGTGGACGAAGACCGGACCTCATTCTATCGTGATTCGGTAAAAGCCAAGGCGGCTTACATAACAGACAAAACAGGATTGGTTGTAGCAAGATCCATTCTATTTACTGACGTTACGGATCAGGATGGCAATAAATGGAGGCTGCTTGAAAGGCAATACTCTTCAGGAGGCGATGATGTATTGAAACGGTTACTGATTGACAAACTCATTCAAGGTGATTACATAGACGGTTATAAAATCGTGGGTGCATCCTGCCATGAAGCTAACGCATTTGTAGATATTCATGGGAACTCATTATCCGACAGGAAGTTTGAGATTGACTGTGATCTGGAACTGGAAGACACGCTTTCTTATCAGGATTCTTTCAAATGGTACAATTATAACCTGAATAAAGCCTATAACTACGAAAACTCACACTTTTCATATAACCTTGACACCACAGACTTGAACTTATATGGTGATACTGACGACGATGATGACGATCGGGAATGGGACGATTACCACCAGTATCATTGTTCAGTAACCAGATCCTGTTACCGGAACGGAAGGGAGATTTGGGTGGACGTGAACAATCTGGATGATTTTATATGGATAGAATCGAAAGGAGAATATCACCACGAGGACGACTGTGTCTGCTGTGATGAATGTGGAACAAACATTCTTTTGGATGATGCCATGTGTTCGGAAGTGACGGAGGAATATTATTGCTGCAAGGAATGTATGGAGAAAGCGGAGAATGAGTTCAAGCGGAAGAACTGGCATTACTCCGAATATGATGATGAATGGTATGAGGATTACACCGACATTACCCGGATCAATATCTGGAATGAACCGGAAGGTATCTATGAGAATAAAAGCATCGGTACGGATACATTATGCCGGTTATTGAGAAATGAGGAAGCATGGGAGTTTGACAATGAGGTGTTCGACAGGATAAATCCAAGTACCAACCTTCCATACGGCTATAAACTTAAAAAAGAGATAAATCATGAATATACAATTATTGAAGCGGCTGTATAGTATCTACAGCCCGAGTGGGAAGGAACAGAAGATGGTAAAGTTCCTCTGTTCCTATATAAGACAGCTTCCCGGAAATATATCCGTGTCAAAGGATAAGTTCGGGAACCTGTATGTGGTAAAGGGAAAAGCGGAAGTTTACCCTTGCTTAGTGAGCCATATCGACCAGGTTTCACACTGCAAGCATTCAAAGGATTTCAAGGCGGTGGAGACAAGGGAAGTCATATTCGGTTATTCGCCAAAGAACAGGAGGTTTGAGAATTTGGGAGCCGATGATAAAAATGGAGTGTTCATCTGTCTTGAATGCCTGAAGAAATATAATTCTATGAAAGTAGTCTTTTTTAGAGAGGAAGAAACAGGCTGCAAGGGAAGTTCTGAGGCGGTGATGTCTTTCTTCGATGATGTAAGGTTTGTTATCCAGCCTGACCGTAAAGGCAATTCAGACCTTATTACAAACATAGGTTATTCCGATTTGTGTTCCGAAAAGTTCATGGAAGCGATGGAATCTGAGAAATGGGATTACAGGGAGGAGAACGGATTGATGACCGATATTCTGACCTTGAAAGAGAACGGACTTGGGGTTTCCTGTATCAACGTCTCATGTGGTTACTACAATGCCCACACCGATGAAGAGATAACGGTAAAGAAAGACCTGATGAAATGTCTGAGGTTTATAGAACATATCATAGAGGACTGTACTAACACCTATCCTCATGTTCAGGATGATCCATATTTCAGTCCCTATGAGTTTGAGGATGAGGTTTATGATATGCTGAACAATGACCCGACTTTAACCCCTGAAGACCTTTATGACATGTATTCCACCAATTTTCCACACTTCGGATTGGAGGATTATAGAAGGATATGTAATGACTATCGGATGTTCTGGGATGAGGATGAAGAAGATAGGAACTTAAGAACTTTGGATTATGGAAAGAGATAAGAACTACGATTTGGAACTGGCCAAGTATATCTGGTCAATCCTGAAATCCAATCTCCCGGTCCTTATGTCCTGGGGAGTTGAGATTGAGACAGTGAAAGTGATAAAGTGTGGTATTGAATTCAAGGTCAACGGATTCAAACATACCGGAAAAGTTCAGATTGTATTGAATGAGGGCGCTGACCTGTTTGAAGTCTGTCTGCTTGGTAAAGATGGAGAAATCAGGGATAAGAGAGAGGGCATCTACTTTGACATGCTTGTTTCTGTGGTGGATGAACTTGTGGAGAAAACAGACGATTATGAAAAGAGAGTTTCTGATACATATAATATTATAAGATATTAGCGGTTCTCTGAAAAATCGGGAAATGTGACAACAGGCTTTCTGTGGGAGAGTAGAATTTATAAGAACTCGAAATCTCATGGAAAGCCTTTTTTATGTATTAACGTAAATGGTTCCATAGATTAGACGAGCATCTTGTTAGTGGAACTATTGTTAAAAAACGAATGACAATGAAGAATGAAAACCAATATGTGGCTTATCTCCGGGTAAGCACTCAGAAACAAGGATATTCAGGACTGGGACTTGAGGCACAGAGGGAGATAATACAGAAACATCTTTGTGATAAAATTCCGATTGCTGAATATATTGAAATTGAATCGGGCCGGAAAAAAGAGAGACCCAGACTTAAGGAAGCGTTGAACCTGTGTAGAAAAGACGGTGCTATTTTAATAGTAGCAAAACTGGATAGACTGGCAAGGTCTGTATCTTTTTTATCCAGTTTATTAGAAAGTGATGTGGAGATAGTCTTTTGCGATTTTCCACAGGCTAATAAAATGGTACTGCATATTATTTCGGCTATATCCCAGTACGAAGCAGAATTGATAGCAGCCAGAACGAAGGCGTCATTACAGGCTAAGAAAAGCAGGGGATTCAAACTTGGTAATCCTGAACACCTGATGGATAGACATGAGCAAGCCATCCAAAACAGTATCAGGACTTGCAAGGATAAGGCTGACAATAACCCCAACAACAAAAGAGCGGTTGCCATGCTCAGAACCCTTGTCAAAGAGAAACATACTCTGCAAGGGATAGCTGATATTCTGAACAGGGAAGGATTCGTTACTTCTCAGGGATGTAGTTTCTCTAAATCAACGGTATATAAACTGATTAAAAGGTATAACTTAAAAGAGGATTGAAATTATGGAACCTAAGTATGTATTGATTTTAGTTTTTTGTGTCGGCGGTTTGAATATCATAAAGCTGACGGACGAAGAACTGAGAGAATCAGAGAATTACGAGGACTTTGAATCTTTCCTTTCAACCATCAAGGAGAGATACGGATTCAGACTTAATAGTTGCCAGTGGATGACTACTGAAAATTTAGACATCTATTGCTATCAGAACGGAGAAGAAGCAGAACTCAATCTGTTATAGTCAAATCAGGAAGAGAAACTGAGGTAATACTTGGTTTCTCTTTTTTCTTTCTCTTGGAGTAGTTGGAAATGATGGTAGTAGAAGAAAAATATAATCAGGTTAAGTTGTTTTTTTATCTGTCATCCACCATATTCTTAACCGGATGAATAATATCGGCATAGTTTTATATTTTTTTGCCGACAATCATCTCATCCGATCTGCAAATGGTGGGATAAGACAAAAATGACTGGAGAACTTTTTATGGTGCTGTCTGAATTTTGGTAGTGGGATTAAGGATATTTTGCTGACGGTTGATTGCTATTGTCAGTTGGTAATAGTTGTCAGGGAGTGGTTCGTATCTTTCTTATCCTTAAAAGTCAAAGAGATTATAATTTGGATGATTGGTTCTGTGATTAGATTACTTTTCTTTCCCTGCCTCAAAGGGAAAAAGGGGAAAAGGAGGGGAAATGGGGAAAAGGGGGTGGAAAAGCCTATTTTTTATAACTTTTTTCAATTTCATCCATTCCAAAATCAGTAAAAAAATAGGTTTTAGAGGTTCCGCTTTCCCCTTTCCCCCCCTTCTCTCTCTTGAGGGTGGGAAAGAAGATGACAATGAACTAAAATCCATTAATTGTTCATATTAGCTGTTAGGTTCAATAGTAGGCAAGGTTTGATGTAAAAATTCATATTTTGGCTTATTTGATAAAATGAATGATATAAATGAAATAATGTTCGGTCAGTTTTTTATTTATTCCTGATTATATTGAATGATAAACAGAGTAATATATGCTTCTTCCTTACTGCCAACCCAATTTCTGATAATGATGAAGCAATTTGAATAAGTGGAATGAATTATTATCGGTTGTAGTCAGAAAAATAAATGTGATATAGGTTGCTGAAAGTATGGTTGATATTTAAGAACGAAAATCAATCCTTTAATGTTTCCTGATTTTAATCCACTCTGTAATAATTATGTATCCAGGCTGATATGAAATAAAATGATCACCGAATGCCACATGGAGAATTATTGCAGTGAGGATTGTGTTTTGATATTCTGCCTGTTATTGATATTCTAGTTCGGAACAAGATCTATAGTTATAATTTTCTGGTGTCATGAACAGCCGGTTGGGTAAATAGTGAGAATGAATTACTATCTTTGTCTCCCGTTATGGTTACAGTCGGAGATATGAATGAACTTATGTCGGCTTTTGGGATGAAGGCTGACAGTATAACAGTTTCTGACAGGGTTGTCGGAAATTCATTGTTGATAGCCGGAAGGATTCAGAACGGGCTTTTTCCTGAGGTTGTTCTTGAAAGGATTGCTTCTTTCGGAGGTATATGTAAAGTGTCTGTCGGTGAAGGTGTTGTGATAGATATGGATAAGGAGATTGCTGAAAAGACGGTTGGTATACTTTCCTGCCTGGAGAAACGGAATATAGAACTTGATATTGAGGAAGTGGGGAAAAGAAAGATCAACCTGTATTATGGGGGCTGATCTTCTTGGTTCTGTTTTGGGTTTGGTTAGAGAATGTGACAGATTGATTTATGGGTTATCAGAATCATAAAAAGTCTTGTTCATACTTTTTTTTCCTTTGAGGCAGGGAAGAAGAAAACAATGGACCAGGATCTACAATAGGTTTTAATGAATATGTCAGTTCCTCTTTCAGACTGATTGGTATAGAATCCATGTCTTGATTTTCCTGGTCTGGTTTGATGATATTAATGGCCGGCTAATATTTTGTTTGTCGATAAATAGGTATAGTTCGAATTCTGATAATAATTGGATAAGTAGAATGAATAATGTGATGATTTTATGTTGGCTTTTTGGGGGATAGTTGATAACGTTGTGGTTCTTATATGTTTTTTAGTGAGGAAGTTGTGACAGGGAAACGGCTGAAAATTAATTGTAAATGTTTCCTGATGTCCGATAAATATTAGGTCTGGTCTATAATAAATTTGTTTTTTATTGATAGGGTAAAATAATCACCGGCCGAAGTATGGATAATGAAGTGAAGATTGATCCTTTATGTTTGTATGATGTTTGGTTGGATATGGCTCTGATATTCAATTATCTATTCTGACTTCCAAAGAATTCTAGTATTCTAATAGGTATAACAGAAAAGAAGAAAAAAAGGTAACTGTAATTGTCTTTTGGAAAATCTTGGAATTACAGGTTAAGGGGTTTGCTGGAGGCGGAAGTATGGAACGTAAGTGGAATGTATGACATAACTGAAAGACAGAGTGGAATAAAAAAGTGTGCAAATCATGTACAAAAGCTTAAAGAATAAGCATTTATGTGATTAAATTATTCCATCCTTACGGTTATGTACCATACTCATACTTCGTCTGTACCCCTGTCTTCGACTTAACCCGAATCAAATTTGTTATAAAGAGTAAGAGAATGTGGAAGAGTTGCGATACTGTTCATTTACCAGTCATCACATTAATATTCCAGCCGTTGATTTATATTTGTTGATGTTCAAGTCTTTTTTGTTGGTTGTAGCAGCCAGGAATTGGTTTGTAGCTTTCTTCTTCCCAGTTATAGTCCGGATAGATTTGATATTTTATTGTTCTGTTATCTTCTCTTTCCCCCACCTCAAGAAAAAGAAGAGCGGTAATGTCAGGGAAATGGGTCGGAAATAATGTTTTTATATAACTTTTCAATTTTAGTAGAAAGAAATTAATCAAAGCCCGTTCCGCTTCCGCTCCTTTTTCTCTTGAGGATGGGAAGAGAGAAGGAAACAATCAAATATCCATATCTATTGCTGAAATCTGAAACGAAAAGTTGAAATATATTCAGTAATTTGTTGTTTATGTTACATGTTTTCATATATTTGCATTCATTGGATAATAAACACAGATAGCCTATGAAACCCGATTTTTCTGATTATATCATTGCTGTATTGCTTGAACTGGATGACGGACTGCCACATTCAATGGACCAGTGTGTTGATGGGGTCTATGACAAATGTGATATTGAGTATGAGATTCCACTGATAGGACATTATCTGAAAAAGGAAGATGTCTATTACACTTCCGTCAAGACTGCAATTGTCATGCTTGAAGCTAATGGTATCCTTACGATTGATAATGACCATAATGCAATGCTCACCAGAAAAGGTAAAAGATATATTGAAATAAACGAACGGGAGCTTGTAGATAGATGGAAAGAATTGTATGAAAGGAAAAAAATGAAGGACAGGTGGAAAAATGAGGATTCTTTTGATTAGTTTGTTTGATATCCATGTTCTGGGGCTGAAATGCAATGAATGATATTATTTCTGATGGATTGGAGAAAAAGTTAGTCTATATTATAATTTCAGTATTTATTATGTTAATAATCTCTGTCCTCTCCCCCAAAAATCAGGAATACGATATATAAGGAAAAATGTAATTCTGCTTGTCTTTTGGGAATCAGGATGTTATCGGTTTACGGTGAGAGTTTGAAGTGGTCTAGGAGTTGTTTTTACCCCAATGAACCACTTCTTTTCTATCGCTTCTTTTATACCAGTTTAAATTCCTTACCATCAGACTCCAGCTTTCCCTCACGTGCCAACCATCCTAATCCGAGATATAATGATTGTCCGGAAAGTTTAGTCAGGCTCAATAGCTCTCTTTCTGTCAATGCTTTCTCTGATTCATTAAGTGTGTTCCAAATCTTACCCGCACAGGTTCCTACAATATCAGGAGTAATGATTTCTACAGGTGATTTTGTGGCTGTCTTCTTTGTTGCTGTTTTCTTAGTTGTTGCCATTGTAATATGTTCTGATTTTGTTTCTTGTTGACAAAGATACTAAATTTTATGTTGGTATGGAAATGAAAGAGCGATTATATGTTTTGTATTTGTTGTTTAGGAATGGTGGTAATCAAGTCGTTCTTTAGTTCTGTCACTTTATATATAATAGGTATGGTGAAAGAGAAAGGGTTGGGAAAGTTATTGATGATTAAAGGGTATGGAAAATAACGGGATCTGACTTTTTAGTTGTTTTAAGTATTATGTCAGCATCATATAATCCTTTCTGTAAAAAGCACTGAAATCCTTATTAATGAAGAAACAATACTCATAAGAAGAGTGTCTGATATTCATGGTTATAAATCTGATTTGAGGACACTTTTCTTTTATTCTTTCTCCTTTCCAAATCGCTAAAACGCTATTCTCGCCAGCTCACCGCCTAATATCTGAAATATAAATCGCATTTAATGTTTATCGATTTTATAAGTAGGATATTAGGAGCTGAAAAAGTTTCTGTTTCTAATCGCTTGGAAAATAATGCTGAGCCAAGTGTTATCGTGACAAAAGACAGCAACAGACCTATCCCTGAGAAATACAAAAAAGACGTAGCATCACTTCGAAGCAAGTATCGAGATGATTTAAAAACCGGATTCTGCATTATCCTCACGCTTCAGGAGGCTTTATCAATCATGCCGAGAGATCGTAAGAGAGTAGATTCTTATGCAGGACTTATATCTTATCTAAAAAGAGAACAGGGAATTACACTAACCATTAAATCACAAAAAACTAAACTATGAAAAACTATTTTATAGCAAACGGAGAAGTGCTCAATACAAATATGAGCATTGAAGAAATGGAATTACGGGCACAGGAATCATTAGATGAGAGCACTTCTGGAATGGCGCAATTCAAAATAAAGGAAATCAGCGAGAAGGAGGTCAGGATGTTCTTTGTCAGAGACTTCGACTATAATCCTAACCAACCTATCATTTTTGACGCTGACATGGCCCTGATAAGCGGAGTGAGAATAGGAGCCTTCCAGCCACAACAAGTCGGAGGATACCCAATGATACATCCCTTGAGTTTTGCCGGAAAGAATTTCTATTCCGAAATCACAAGCTTCATCAGGTTCTATAAATTCCAGTTGTTTGAAGAGACGGGGCAGCTGGTGGAGCATATAGGCCTGAGGTGCTATTCGGATCGTATCTTAATGCAGATAATCTTTTAATATTTATGAATGTATTGGTAGCATGTGAAGAAAGTCAGGCCGTTTGTCTGGCTTTCAGAAGATTGGGGCATAAGGCTTTCAGTTGTGACCTTCAGGAATGCAGCGGTGGACATCCCGAGTATCACTTCAAAGGAGACATGTTTGATGTAATAGCCAATCGTGGTGGAACTTTGGAGAATGGTACTAAATATTTCCTTGATAGTTGTTGGGATTTGGTTATAGCCCATCCACCCTGTACTTTTCTTGCTGTCTCAGGTGCAAGGTGGTATTATCACCCCGACGATAAGAACCTTCCAATAGAACAGAGAAGACCACATCCGAAATTTCCGGATAGAGTGAAAGACCGTGAAGATGCAGTTCAGTTCTTTATGGATGTTTCAAGGGTTGGAGTAGATAAATTAGCTATAGAAAATCCTGTCGGTATCATGAGCAGCAGATGGAGAAAACCCGACCAGATCATAGAACCTTGGCAGTTTGGTCATGAAGCTAGTAAGAAGACTTGTCTGTGGTTGAAAAATTTATCTCTCTTGGTACCGACAAATATAGTCGGGAAAGGTGAGGTCTATGTTTCAAAGAGTGGAAATAAATCCCCTAAGTGGTTCACTGACATATTCTTCTCGGGTGTATCGCCTGAAGAAAGAAGAAAACTCAGAAGCAAGACCTTTCCCGAGATAGCAGATGCGATGGCTCTACAATGGGGAGGCAGGATTATAGCAGCGTAGAGAATATTTTGATGATATAATTGTGGGATACCTAGGGAAAACGCCACAACTTCTATTGTTCTCAAAAAATCAAGGATCGGCAAGGAAACCTGATGCTGGTCGGATCAGGGGAATGTCGATGGATGCTGATTATGAGATGGTGGTGAAACTGGTATATTAGTAAGAATCATATTTTCACAGAGAAGTATTGTATGTAATGTATGGTGCTTCTCTTTTTTGTGGGTGAGGGATTTCAGAGATTCATCGGATTGTGTTATCTTTGCAATATAGTACGATTTTTTCTATATTTACCAATCCGTCAGGCTATGAAGTGTGATGGAAGTTTTGTTATTGTTATTAATTTATCCATCAGTCTGTTTTATTCACAGGCTGGTGGATTTTTTGTTCTGAATTCCCCAAGATCCAAGTACCTAGAGGCGTACAAAAGCAAATCCCCAACTTTCACAAGCTAGGGATTTTAAGTTTAAAGTTTTTCTATTATATAAGATATTCTCTTGTTAGAGAAATCAATTCTATTAGTTATTAACTTTGATAGGTAATGTCACTATAGTCTTAATATTGTTACCATCAATGATTGTAATGGTCAATGTTGTAGTATATGTACCTGCTGCAAGACCATTTACGTTAAGCTTACCATTTATAAATGTAGCTGTAGCCTTATTACCTGCTTTAGCATCGAAACTATAATTAGCAGCATAATTATAGTTAGACAAATCAACACCATTAACATTAGCATTCAAAGCATAATCTTTAGACTTAACATTGATAGCCAAGCCTTTTGCTTTAACATTGCCAGCAGCAGGAGTATAAGCATCAAATGAACCATTATCACCCGTTACTGTCGCTTCGATAGCTGCATTATCCTTATAAAGTTTCAAGGCAGCACCATTCAGCGGAGCAATGAAGTGTACTGTGTACTTACCAGACTTAATAACCAGTTTGCCACCGATAGTCAATGAAGTTTCAGCCTCTACATCTTTGGCAACTCCATTGGTTACTGCAACAGCAGGAACAATGGTAATATTACCGTTGTTTTGAGCATTCCAAGTTGCAGGAACTTTATTATTAATCTTGGTAAACTCAACATTCATCTTAGAAGTCAGATTTACATCATATTTGTATGCTGTAGTGAAATCAGCCATCTTGTTGTTGTTTAAGTACATGCTTACTACATTGTCATTCCAAGCTGCTGACTTCTCGAAAATTTCAGTAAATGCAGGCAATGTGATGGATACAGGCATTTCAACCTTCTTGATTTCATTACCATCTTTTGTATCTTTGATAGTCAAGATCAAAGTATATTTACCTGCCTTGGCTCCTGATTGAATATTAGTAGTAGGTATAGTGATATATTTCAAATCACGTACATCATCGTTTACTGCATTGTAAGAATCCTTAATATCAACCCCATTATCTTTTAAAGTTTTACCATAAGAAGGAGTAATTGCAGCAATAAATTCCGTAGTCTTATTATCCTTAACGGCAATTGATAACTGATTCATATTTTTAACCTTTTCAGCATCGATATCAGACATAGAAGCCAATACATCTCCTAACTTGATCACAATATTCTTTCGATCACTAGGCATTACTTTATAAACAGTTTCTGCTATAACATCGCCTGAAGAAATTTCAGAAGTACCGAAATGCAAAGTTTGTAACTGTGATGTTGCTTTACCTGTTATATCAATAACATGAATAGTTACTTGCAAGCCATTAGTATTTGCAGCAGTAGCCGGAACTTTTACTGTCATTCCATTAACTGTAACACCTAATGTCTTAGCCAAAGCAATGTTAGTACCTTCAAATGACAGATAAGAATCGTATACCATTGCATCCTTATATGTCAAAGTATTTTCTCCAACTTTCAACTTATTAGTAGAACTAATATTCTTATCACCTAAATATAAGTTTGTAATGTTAGCAGTAATAGCGGAATTGAGATCTGATTCCTCATTAGTTTGGGTATCAATAACAAATACATAATCTGTCATGATATTAGAATTTACTGCTAGAGCATACTTTAAATTTTTATTATCACTAGTGAACGCACTACCTATATTGTCACCAGATACGGCACTGTTAGGAGTTATAGACAATACCCAATCACCCGTTTTTATTGCTCTGCCTCCTGTATGTTCAGCATTGTCTTGTGTATTTGCTGTTGCAGTAACAGTAACAGGAGCAACAGAACCGTCAGTTGCGACCAAAGACAAGGTTTGTTCACCTAAAAGATAAGTGGCTGGCAAAACTTTTACTTTCTGAGTTGAAATTTGTCCAACCAACAATTGATCTTTAGCGATATTTCCTTTTGGACCTTTCCAGTCAATAGCTTTGCTTACTACACCCCATTTAATACCACCGTTATCATTTGATATGGAGGACGAAGCATAGTTAGTAAAATATGCTAAAGAACTAGCTTCTACTTCTACACTGGTCAATGATGAAGCAGCAGTAGGTAATTTAATAACCTTTTCGCCATCTGTACTATATACTGTCAATGTATAACCTGTTAATTCAGAGCCAGTAACAGTAATACCAGATACTGGAATATTTGTATTCTCATATTCACCCTTTTCATTTAAAGTGTACCAATATCCATTCTCTGCTTTCACAGGGGCTTTTGCAGCATCCTTAGCAGGGAAAATACCTGTACCTTTGCCATCAATCTTCAATTCACCAGTCTTTTCATCGACAGTAACTTGCTGAGCATCTTTACCCGGAGCTCCAGGAGTACCTGCTTCTCCATCTTTTACATCCAAAGTAACGGTCACAGGACTTCCTTTAGAGAAAGTAAAAGTCATTCCCTTGCCATCGGCTGTCTTAGAAACACCGGTAACATAATCACCATTATCTACTTTTGTCTGTAAAGCTGCGATCTGTGACTTCAAATCATTCAACGTAGCGTTGATCTCATCAATGTCGTCATCATAGTCTTTACAAGATACAAATGTTCCTGTCGAAGAAACCATCAAGGCTCCGAACAGGACTGCACTTAAAAACTTTTTGTTCATAATAAAAACTTTAAATTTATAAATTTAAAAACTAAAATTGGTTATACATACCATTTATTGTAAAAGGACTTAATTGCTTTGTCTGGATCTTGTCATATATTGTATGGGTGTCATTCCCGTTATTTTCTTGAAAGCTGTATAAAAAGGGCTTTTCGAAGCGAAACCACATTTTTTCGGAAGATTTTCCAAAGTGCTACAGTCGGCTCTCAACAACTCCTTGGCGTATTCCACCCGATATCGGTTCAACAATCCTTTCAGATTACATTCAAAATACCGATTCACCACATTGGAAAGATAGGTCTGGTTTGTATCAATCATAGCACTCAACTTTTTCAGAGACAATCCTGAATTCAAGAACACCTTCTTTATTTCCAACTGGTAAAGCAAATTCTTGTAAATCAGGCTATCTACTTCTCTGTTGCATCTATTTCTCATAACGAATTCCTCCTCCCAATGCTTTTCAGCAGCTTTGAAGAGCAAATTCTTCTGTCTTTGAGAAGTGGAACTGGTCTCCTTACGTTTTAGAAATAGATATTCCATACTGTCTTTGTTTCTTTAAATTTCCTCCACTACACACCATTGTTAAATGTTGTCTACGGATTTGTTTTTTCCTGTTTTTTAATAGACTGAAACGTTATTTCGGTGCAAATATACATACTTTATCGAAACTTTGTGCATTTTTCCTATAAAAAAATATAGAATCTCGTAAAATAATTGTTCTGGAGGTTATTTTCAGACTGTTATGTGAAGCTGAGTTAATATTGGAATACATTATTAAAACGACAACAGGTAACAGAAAGGAGTGAAAAATAAAGAGAGAGGTGTGATAAGCCTCTCTCTCTTTTTTAGGGATACCCTTTATATATTATGCTATAGAATCATTTTTTATTTCCATATTTTCATTAACTTCTTGTACATTAAAATCTGTTTGGTACTGAATCTCTGAATGATTTTGTTTTAATATACACCACCATATTTCTCCACCTATATAGAAAAGTAAAATAGCAAGGCCAATTCTTAAAACGCAATACTGATTACCATTAATTTTATTATCAGAATTCTTACTATTGTCAATGTTAGCTTTAAAACTGCTTACATCAGATCCTATAAAGTGGTGAAGTGTATATTCTAAAAATAAAAAGGCTGCCCATATACACAAACTTCCCAAAAACAAACAAAGACTTAAATCATGATTCAGTAATGAATAACCTACGATAAGTATCCAAGCCAATAATACAAATACAATAAAGCCAATTGTTATTTTATAAGTGGAGTGGAAGTGGATAAGATGTTTCTGGGTATTATTTGTCTTCGCATATAATATGTGTTCAAAAGGCATATTCCTTTCTTTTTTCAATATTTCCCTCCAGTTCTTCAACCAACTCCGGTGTCCAATCATAGACAAATACCAACAGTAACTGGCTATAACTCCTAAAATGGCTATAATAGCCAGAATATCCCAATAAGTACAATTTAGATAGAATAACTTTGCGCCCAAATTTGTAAACCCATTATTAGAAATATTCCCTTCCATCTCCACTATTTTCCCCGTACTCACCAATATTGTACAATATGCAACAAGTAAAGCACCATTAAACAGGGAATAATAGTTCATCCATGTATGATATCTTTGCTCCATCCAGTTAAAACGAGCAAACATCAACTTATAGCGTTTTAACCTTCTTTGTTCTTCATCCATCTTTTCTTATGTTTTACCGTATTCTTTCTATGTTATAAACAGTGTTTATCTCTTCCGCTTCCAGCACACGGTCATAGATACGGATATTATCAAGTTTCATATCAGCGGAAGAACTGGTATAATGTCCGTCACAGTCACCACCGATCTGCACTTTGATTGAGGTTGGAATATCATAGACTCCTTCACAGTTGGCAACAAGCTTACCGTCCACATATAATTTCTTCTCACAGCTTGAACCGTCACCACCGGGAATATGAGTGAAAGTAACCATATGCCATTTTCCATCCTGTAGTGAGCTGAACGGATAGGAGAAGGAATAGGAGAGGCTCGGTTTTCCACGGTTATTGGAATAAAATTCAAATTTTCCACTGGATGTACGGGTGGAAAAACAGGGATAGTCCAGAGCCTTGTCCATATTTACAGCTGATAGAAGAATACCTGCTCCAAAATCTTTGATCCACATGCTTGCAGAATAAGTGGTGTTCTTGAAAAGCTGATAAGGTATGTTGATATACTGTTTCTCCGCCTGTTTCAGATAAACAGCTTTTCCCTTGTTCGAAGGAGTGTCAGAAATTATATCCGGACGATTAATCAGTGCTGCATCGTAATGATTGGGAGAGCTGTCATCACCTGTTTCATTATCAAATGTATAATACGCCACCAATCCTACTCCAATGGAAGCAAGTTCGTCTGCATCAGGTATTTCTATTGGTGGTTGCGGTTCCTGTTTGTCATCATCTGTAGAAGAACAGGAGTATAAACAAATGACCAATAGTACAGGGTATAGATAATATTTTATTTTTCTCATGTTATATTTTCGACAATGATTATAAAGTATAATCCCCGACTTTCACAAGCCAGGGATCACCAATTTATAAATTTAAAGTTTTCATTATATCTAAGTTATTTCTCTCGCTTGAGAAACGACTCATTCTATTATAATAAGAAGTAAATCTTCTTTAAGTTTGATATAAGATTCTTCTTCCTTGTTTGTTTGATAATAGAAAGATTTTCCTATCATCTTTATTAAACTTGGTATTACTACATAATTATTGTGCAGCTGTACCTTTGATTACAATCGGAGTAGAAACCTCACGTTCTCCATTGATTGTCAGCTTTAATGTATAGGTTACATCGTTAGTGTTGCCAATGTTACCCATATTAATAGTCAAGTCCTTATTATCAGGATCCAAGGTAGCACCTGCGCCAGTAACTTCTGTATTACCATTGTACATTTTAACAGTTACACTAGTTACATCAACAATTGAACCGGCAGAATCAAGAACTTTATAAGTTGCAAAATATTTAGCAACTTCTTCTGCATTTGTATTGTCTATATCTGTCAGATACTTCAATACAAGTTTGCCATTATTTGCTATAACCAAAGACTTGGTTGTTTCAAATGTACTGCCAGCTGGTTTAGCAAACTTAACGCTAATATCACCCATCGGATATTCTCTATTAATATACTTCACCTTAGCACCAGTCAATGTGTAAGTCTTGCCAGCTTCAGTAGTACCGTTAATAGCTGCAAGTGAAGCTGAAGCCTTATCATCAGCAATTGTGAGTGTGAATTTCTTATCTTTAGCTTGAGCATTCTTGAAGTTGAATGTACCGGCAGAGAACATGTCAATAGTAGATGTTGTTTCATTATTCAATAATGTGAATACACCGTCCTTATAGTATTTTGCACTCGGAGTGTAAGCGGAAGCTATGCTTGCAGAAGAAGGTTCAGCAATGGTAAACGGAACCTCCACATAAGCAATAGCTTCGTCGTCAGCATTATTCAGAGCAACCTTAACAGTATATGTACCACCATTTTCGATAGCTATATTCTCATTGTTATGCTTATAGTCATCAGTTAAAGGCAATACCAAATACTTATAATCCTTAGCTTGAGCGGCAACCTTATTGTCAGCACCAAGCCAAATATAAGATTTATTATCTTTCAAATCATTGCCAACACTTACCAATGTTATAAGCTTAGTTTCAGTTCTACCTGTTTCGGCATTTTCATATACCCACTTGGTTTGACCTTTAACATTGTTATATTCCATACCTGTGGCTTCAACATTTACACTATTGATATCAGCGTTCCAAACCAAACGTTCAGCCTCACTCATAGAATCAAAGTACGGAGTAAAGTCAGCAATCAAATATTGTCCGTTATTTCCCCAAGTTGCCTTGTTATTAGAAATTGCAGTATGTGCAGTCACACCCATTTCTGTAAATGTTTCAGCTGGAGTTTCCGGAGTACCATAAGTTAAGTTAACCTTACAAGAACGAACTTTACCTATTGTATTCATATAATGAACAGAGAATGATACTGTACCATTAGCTTTATCATTGCTCTTAATTGTCAGACCATCAAATGAAATACCATATTTTACAGAGTCAGCTTTTGCCTGAGTAATTGCTTTCTTCTCAGTATCTGTCAATTCACGTCCTGAAATTTCAGAAGCATCATACATAGTAACAAATGCATCATACAAATATTTAGGCAGATTTACAGCCAAAGCAAAATCCTTGGCAGGAACCGCATTTGCTGATGTTTCAACCTGCGTAAAGTCACTATTCCAAGCACCAAATTTTATTTCTTCATTATTTACAACTTTATCCAGTGAGAATTTGAAGTCACCATCAAATGCAGAGCGTACGTTATCGTCTACAATCAGAGCTACGGCAACTTTACTTCCATTCTGTCTTGTTGCATAAGTTTCAGTATTGGCATCAGTAATATCTGTTGCTTCCACCGATACAGTATAAAGACCTGCGGGAGAAGTGGCTCTCGACGATGTTATGAGCCCTGTATATGCTTCAGCTTTACCAACCTTAACGGGAACAATCTGGTCCTTGGAATCAACAATTTTCAATTCTGCACCACTCAAGTCGTAATTAGCTGGAGTTACTTGTACCATCAATTGATTATTAGACTGAGTTACGATATATTCACCTTTAGCAGGTTTCGCTTTCGGTCCATTCCATGACGCCCAGCCTGCACCTTCTTTAGAAATAGCATAATTGAAAGATAATGTATTACCTTGTACAACAGTAATCTGTGCTAGTCCCTCATTTAAAGGAAGACGAAGTGTTTTTTCGTTCTTTCCATCTTTGTCATAAACGACCAAGATAGCATAGTTTTGGTCATTTGGATCAGTGTAATAGTAAGGTACATTTCCTGTTGTTTCAGCAGAAGCTTTGAACTCAACAAACTCAGTACCATTCCACAAGTACCATTTGCCATTTTCAAATTTAACTTCCTGTTGACCGGCTTCACCTTTTTCACCTACAGCTTTCACATCGGTCTTTTCACCATTGCACACCCAGAATCCATCTTCTGAGATGGTCCATTCGGTACCTGGAGTTCCAGCAGCACCATCTGTACCATTCTTACCATTAGTAATGTTGAAAGTTTGGCCATCAGACATTGTGATGGTTAGTCCTTCAGCAGAAGGAGTAACATTGGTAATCCACTTACCTTCATTGATTTTGCTTTCCAGCGCTGCGATCTGTGATTTCACACCATCAATCTGACCTTGCAGATTGTCGATGTCATCATCATAGTCTTTGCAGGATGTAAACGTTCCTGTCGAAGAAACCATTAAGGCTCCGAACAGGACTGCACTTAAAAATTTTTTGTTCATAAATAAAGATTTAAATTTATAAATTTAAAAAACTAAAAATTGGTTATACATATTGTTATTTAAAAGGACTTAATCATTTTGTTTGAAATTCGCCATATACTTCATCGGTGTCATTCCAACTATTTTCTTAAAGGCTACATAGAAAGGACTTTTTGAGGCAAATCCACATTTGGCAGCTATTTCCTCCAGACCGCAACCTCTTTCACTCAATAACTCCTTGGCATATTCAACCCTGTAAGTATTTATTAATTCCTTCAGATTACAGTCAAAGTACCTGTTCACCACGTTGGAGAGATAGGTCTGATTTGTCTCGATCATGGAACTCAGCTTTTTCAAGGACAGTTTCGAATCCAAAAATACTTTTCTTATTTCCAGCTGATAGAGGAGATTTTTGTAAATTCCACGGTCTATCTCACGACCATCCCTTCTCCTCAAGGCAAACTCCTTCTCCCACTGCTTTTCCACAGTCTTGAACAGAAGAATCTTTTGCCTTTGTGAGGCAACAATCACTTCCTTACGTTTTAGAAACAGATATTCCATAGAATCTTTTTGTTCTTTTCTTGTTTTTTAATAGGACAAATCTTATTTCGGTGCAAATATACATACTTTATCGAAACTTTGTGCATTTTTCCTATAAAAAAATATAGAATCTCGTAAAATAATTGTTCTGGAGGTTATTTTCAGACTGTTATGTGAAGCTGAGTTAATATTGGAATACATTATTAAAACGACAACAGGTAACAGAAAGGAGTGAAATAAAAAAGAGAAAGAGACTTATCACACCTCTCTCTAAATAAACATCTACAAACAAAACTCCTTCTTCAATCTCTGCACTGTGTTGACGCTTACTATCTCAAGCTTAGATAGTCTACCAACCATCTTTATCGGATAGTTCTTGCTTAAAAGTTTGAGTATCCCTGAATATTGTTCAGCTTTCTCCTCCTTTGGTTTACAATATCCGGTTTTTCTTCCGACTTTTCCACCTTTCATTATATACTGTGCTTTCCTTGATTGTAGACGGAAGCTGATATTCCTCCTCTCCATAGCAGTATAGTTCCAAGGATAGTCAGAAATGGATTTTTTGTTAATACGGATAAATAGTATGTTTTGATAGCGGATAAAATGCTTGTGTGAGCCTGGAAAAAGGAAATAAGTAAGATTATATCTGTAAAGCCGGTTGATTATCATAGTCTGAAAGTATATTGGGACTGAAAAGATATGGCTTCTTTTTTATATGGAGATATGTTACAAGGATAGAATGTAACAGATAATATTCTATGTTGGTTTATTCATGAATTGCTTCTTAAAAAATGCTCTCAAATGGAAAAATTAAAAAAATGTTTTGGTACAGTTGTTTTTTATGTAAAATAAATGTATGTTTGAAGCGTTCATTAAAATGAACAAAGAGTTATAAACAAAAAGCGTTTAGCTGGTTCTGTATAAGTGAAAAGTCGAAATTTCCCGGAAAGTACCAAGAACAGCCATACGTTCAGCCTGCAATATTTGGCGGGGCGTTTCCTGTTTGTACCAAGGGCTTCGGCTTCCGCACTTATAGACGAGGTTAATGCCCTTCCGCTTTTAATTCAGATGGGTTTGCACATAGGGCACAAGCCTGTATATAAAGACATATGATAAAAATGAACAAGTGCAAATCCCGTTCTTATCTGAAGGGTATTATCAAACATTGGAACTCCACCGAAAAGAAATTTCCAATACAAGGCTGATATGTAGGCTTCCACCATTGTCTATGTATCATCGGATAACGATTTCCTTTTTGGGGATCGATTGTCTTTTATATCCTTTTATCAAGGTACTTCTGTCGGGTTATTATTAATTGAATATAAATATTTAAATGTAAGACGTATGGACAAAAGAATTGTAGGTGTCAATGCAGGTAATGTATGGCACGTTCTTAATGAAGTGAAAAGAATATCAATCCCCGAACTGGCCAGAAAATTGAATCTGAGTGTTGAGAGCACTGCATTGGCTGTCGGATGGCTGGCCCGTGAGAACAAGGTTTGCATACACCGGGTAAACGGATTGATAGAGGTATATGATGAAAGCCATTTTGGTTTTACTTTTGGATAAGTGCATGTATTGTTATGGAGGGAAATTGGGGCTAGTAAAATGTTCCGGTTTCCTTCTGTTTTTATTTGGTAATGAATGGATAATATCGTTTTCAAGGGTAAGTCAGCGACGGGAGTTCATACGAAGTATGAGTATGGTACATAACCCGAAGGGATGTTATAAAAAAACTGACAAAACACTTATTCTTTAAGCATTTGTACCTCATTTGCACACTTTTTTATAACACTTTGTCTTTCAGTTATGTCATACATTCCACTTACGTTTCATACTTCCGGCCCTGCCAAACTCCTGATAATAACTTGGTCTGTCAGGAAAAGAAGTGTTTTGGAACAGGATATCGGGAAATAGGAATCAAATACCCTTCAAATTTCGGATAATATTTTTATCTTTAGAGAAAGTTTTCATGAATCAACAGGTATCACAAGTATTATAGGTGTATGAAAACAGGGATGCTATATATTTTAGTATGTTGTCTTTTTCTGGTTGGTTGCAATGGAAAAAGTAATAAAGAGAACCACGCTGATGTTACTGACGCGGTCTTTGATGCAATATCTCCTGTAGATAATGAAACGGACAGTCTGATAAAACTTGAGGGAGAGAATTTATGGAAAGAGGCTATATAGTAACAATTATGCCTGTTCATAAAAAAACGTCCCAAGCAATAGTCTGATAAATATTACCGGAATAAAATCGTCATCCTTCCTCAACATATCGGATAGAATATGCATATTGTCGAAATTACGGAAATAATATCCGATCTTCCCAATGTAACTCATATATATTTTTACTTCAGTGTTGTTTCAATTTTGTTGTTTTAGGGGCAAAAGCAAGAAAAACATTCCGGACATAAAAACTGTGATGTGCCATAGCCTGCTTTTCTTTTGTTAACAGTAGCTCTTTTGTATAATTTTACTTTGAATTGAAGATGACAAAATAGGAGACCGGTTAACAGGACTCTTATTGAGATGAATTGAATAAAAAGTCTGTTTATCTCTATTTTAATTTCTTAACATTTCACTAGTCTGTTTCATTTTGCAGGTTGGTGTTTTTTTTGTTCTTCCTGCTGATATTCTTATTTTCATTTTTAATAACTTTGCCATGTTCAAAATTATACAATGAAAATAAGGCAGATAAAAGACAATGATCCGGAACTTTACGGTCTGATAGTTCCTTTGGTTATGAATCCGAAAGTATTGAAGAGTAACAACAATTATCCTTTCAAGAATTTCTCGGGAACAGTATGGTATATTGCTATGGAAGATAGTGATGTTTCCGGTTTTATGCCCTTGAAGAAGAACAATACCGGTTTTCATATAGATAATTATTATATAAGAGATAATGATCCGGATACGATAGACGGACTGCTGGATTCAATAACTGAGGATATTTCTGCTGATGTGATTCTGACGGCTCTTGTACATAAACGTCATATAAATGATTTCCGGCGTAACCATTTTAATACGATCAAGGAACTGACCAACTATGATATGATGCAGTATTCCCTTGTATAATGTTGAATGTCAACGCAAATTACAATATATATGGCAAAGAATGGCTATAATAGGTTGTTCCTTTGTTTTTTATATCATAATTTTATTCATATATCTGTTATCAAAAACAAGTTTTCCTATTTTTTATACGCTTTTATTGCAGGATAACCAAAATGTTGTTATCTTTGTACCCTTGAATAATTAAAACATCTATAAATTTGAAGAAATCAATTCTTTGTATATAATTTCTAGATGTGTATTAACTAGCTGAAATACAATAATATACTAGTATTTCAGAGCCCCAAAGGAATGTCTGTCAGTGAAAAAATGTGTTGGTTTGCAATGCGGGCCACCTACAGTCGAGAACTGGATATCAAGTATAAATTGGATTTGAAAGGAATCAATAGTTTTATTCCTATGCGTTATGAAGTCCGTATGGATGGAAAGCATAAGAAGCGTGAGTTGGTTCCGGTCATTCATAATCTTATTTTTGTCCATGCTACCCAGACCGACTTACAGGAAATTAAGAGTAAAATCTCTTATTTACAGTATATGACAGATTCCCGTAGTGGTGAGAAGATCATAGTTCCTGATGAGCAGATGAAGAATTTTATAGCGGTTGCAGGTACTTATAGTGAGCATCTTTTATATTTTAATCCCGGTGAGATAAATTTGGCGAAGGGAACAAAAGTCAGGATCACAGGAGGACAGTTTGAGGGATATGAGGGAGTTTTTGTGAAAGTGAAGGGAAGTAGGGACCGGAGAGTGGTTATCAGCTTGCAAGGGGTTATAGCCATAGCTATGGCGACGCTTCCGATGGAGTTGATCGAAGTGGTGGAAGAATCAAAAATAAACTAAGATATAATAATGTATAGCGTGGAATCATCTGCCCCTTCCGGCATCCGGCTGCAATGGCTGATTCGGGATCATCATCGGGAAATCTTAGTTAAGGAAAAGAACAACGACAAGTTCATTCATCTATATGACATTGGTGCGTACTGGGTGGCATTCGAGCGCTCTGCCTGTAGATTGAACAGTTTGTTTCCTGAAAGTGAGCTGGCTTTATTTCGTGTTTCGGATTGTATGGAATATGTGGTGATGGCTTCTGTTCCATCCGATGAGGCAGACAGCTATTTCCGTGAGTACATTATATTGCACAATGGAATTTATCGGAAAGTGTGGTTGGAGCATTCTTTGCCGATGGGGGATTATCATCACTGGCATGAGATGGCCGTGAGGACAGTGTTATTGTAAAAAAGGTATGTGGACTTTGCGGACCTAGTAAGTGGTGTTATTTTGCCTGCGACCATATCTTACTTTTTTTAGTGGAATATTGCTCATCGATTATGCCCTATAGGAATATCCTGAATGATCAGAAGGAAAAATAAGGCGTTTCGGCATGTAGATGCCGTTATGGAAAAAACAACAGGTCAAATTTTAAAAAGCTCTTGTTCTTTTCGGAAAAGAACAGGATGTTTGAAAGGTTGGTAATGTGTGGGCTGTAAGATTAGTAATGTTTCAGGTGTAAGATTATATATCTTACAGCCGTAACAAACATAAGCACGTTGTAACCAGCTTGCAAGGTCAGAAAACATGGTACAAGATTTGGTGAAAAATGAGGCGGGATTTAGAAAAACATGGTACGGAATGATGCGTAGAGCAAATGATTTTAATAATGGATCCAAATAATAATTCTTTGGACAAACGGCGCATTGCCCGAAATACGTTGTTGCTGTATATTCGTATGTCTTTAATGCTACTTATCGGTTTATATACCAGCAGAGTTGTATTGAAGACATTAGGAGTTTCCGATTATGGATTGTACAATGTTGTGGGTGGTATGGTTGTTATGTTCTCCTTTCTGAACTCTGCCATGGTAGCCGCTTCCCAGCGTTTTATCTCCTACGAACTGGGATGTGGTGATAAGAAAAGATTGAATCATGTCTTTTGTACTTCCATACACATTCATGCGATTATCGCTGTTGTTATTCTGGTTCTGGCGGAAACTGCCGGCTTGTGGTTTGTCAATACGCAATTGGTGATTGATGCCGGTAGAATGGATGCGGCTAATTGGGTTTATCAGTTTTCCATATTGACACTGGTAGTTAATGTAATGAGTGTGCCCTATAATTCTTGCATTGTTGCGCATGAACGCATGAAAGTGTTTGCTTATATCGGTATTGTCGAAGCGTTTTTAAAACTAGGGGTTGTTTTTCTATTGCTGGCTTTTGACTATGACAAACTGATACTCTACGCATCATTAGTTTTTGCTGTAAGTGTGCTTATCCGTATGCTATATAGTGTATATTGCAAGAAAAATTTTGAGGAATGTTCTTATCACTTGTCGGTTGATAAAAGTTTACTGAGACGGATGCTTTCCTTTGCAGGTTGGAGTGTTGTCGGTAATTTAGGATTTTCGTTCAAAGATCAAGGCTCCAATATCATTCTGAATCTCTTTTACGGTACTTCAGTCAATGCGGCCCGTGGCATATCCATGCAGGTATGCGGGTTGGTATCTACTTTTTCATCTAATTTCTCCATGGCTCTTAATCCTCAGATAACCAAACAATATGCGGCAGGCCATATCAGTGAATGTCTGACTTTGGTTTATTCCGGTGCGCGGTATACATTTTATTTATTGGCTTTGGTTTCCATTCCCTTTTTGATAAATATGGACTATGTGCTTAAACTGTGGTTGGGGAATGTTCCCGAACATACCTCTGTTTTTCTGGCCCTTTCTATGATTGTATCCATGCTTTATACAATGACCGGTACAGTAACAACAGCGTTACAAGCCACGGGGAAGGTGAAAGTCTTTCAAACAGGTATTTGCCTGATTATGCTGCTTGAACTTCCTGCCGCTTACATTTTCCTGTTTTGGGGCTACCCTCCTTATTACGCATTGTATCCGGGCATATTGGCCGGTCTTGTGGCTGTCGTTTTTCGTATATTCCTTTTGAAAAGATACGTGTCCCAATGTAATATGCGGCAATATCTTGTTTCGGTATTACTTCGTTGTATGACCATTTTTATTGCGGTTTGGACATTTTGCAAGTACGTTCATAGTTTTTTTCCGAATACATTCTTGACGGTGGTTATCACTTCTGTTTTTTCCGTAGTGACACTCGTTTTGGTCATATTCTTTTGGGGATTATCGGAAAGGGAAAGAATTGTCGTCAGACAGAAAATGGATATGTTGCTTCAAAGCAAACTTTGTTAAGGGAATTATAGTTTATGCGAAAGAGAAAGATCAAGATCCTGTTTGTGACGCATGCACAGGGAATGGGAGGAGCCAATCATAGTATGTTCCAGTTGATGAAGGAATTACGGGATAATAATTGGGTTGAACCGATGGTGCTTTATTCTAAAACGTCTTCTTTGCCGGGTATTGAAGAAAAATGCAGAGAGGCTGGAATCGAATGTGTCGAGTCCCGATTTTATTGGTTTAAAGGAAAAAAATATTGGAAGGATTACATTAGATATCTGCTTAATCTGGTTTTTCTTTATCCTTTGATCCTTTGGAAACTTCGCAGCAGACATTATGATTTGGTTCACTCCAATGGAAGTGTGATAGATGTGGGGGCACTGATCAGCAGGATGAAACATATTCCTCATGTGTGGCATTTGCGTGAATTTGGCTGGCTTGACTTTGAATTATGCCCTATATTGGGTGATGGTTTTGAACGGTGGGTTTACGGCAAGGGAGATTGTTTTATTGCCATTTCTAAACGAATTGAGGAAGAATTTCTTAAAATACTTCCAACAGAGAAAGTTAGACTTGTTTACAATGGAGTTGTACCAAAGTCTGATGACTTGGACTCATGCCATACGAATGATATTTCCCATTTTGTAATAGCGGGAATGATACAGGAAACCAAGAATCAGATGGAGGCGGTAAAGGCATTAGAGATAGTGCTGAAAAGTACAAAGGCGGTTCACTTGGATATTATTGGAAATGACCAAAGCGACTATGCAAAGGAGATGAAATGTTATGTACGTAATCAGGGATTGGAAAGCTATATTAAGTTCTGGGGAGTGAGAAATGATGTTCCTCAAATTCTTTCCCGAATGGATGTGGGGTTGATGTTAAGTAAAAATGAAGCTTTTGGGCGGGTTACGGTGGAATATATGTTACAAAATCTAGCGGTGATAGCATCAGATGCAGGTGCTAATTCCGAAATTATAGAAAATGGTGTGAGTGGTCTTCTTTATCGTTTGGGTGATGTGGATGATTTGGCCCGGAAAATGATAATGTATTTAGAGGATAAAGAATACTTGCTTCAGATTGCTAAAAATGGAAAGAACCATGCATTGAAGAATTTTACTTCTGAAAGAAATACGCAATCTATATATCAATTGTATAATAGACTTATTGACTTATAATAGTTTGTTAAATTTTGAGTTGTGAAAGTAACTCAAGGCCTTTTTATTATGTTCGTGATTTTACTGATATGCGTTGTAAACACAGCCAGGTGCTGTCCATCATTCGTGAGCGACTTTATAGGGAGCTCGGTGATGGGGGTGTCTTTATAGTGATGTCGCGTAATCGAAGAATCGTTCGTATGTTTTCATTCGATAATTGTTAATACTTAAGTAGTAACAATAGTTAATAATTGTATTATTTCTGCTAATTTGACTATAACACATAGCATTCTAACAGAGAATTGTATAATTGGAGGTTGTGGAAAAGATGTTAGAATCATAAAGATAGGAATAAATTGGGAGCATTGATGTGTATTTGCAAGTTAATAAAATAATAGATGAAGAATAATCCTTTAATTTCGGTTGTAACAGTTTCTTATAATGCTGTTTCGACTATTGAACAGACAATTCTTTCTGTTATAAATCAGACTTATCCCCATATTGAATACATTATCATTGATGGAGGAAGTACAGATGGAACAGTAGATATTATTAAGAAGTATGCAGATAAAATCGCTTATTGGGTGAGTGAACCGGATAAAGGAATTTATGATGCGATGAATAAAGGGATAAAAGTAGCTACGGGTGAATGGATTAATTTTATGAATAGCGGTGATTGTTTATATAGAAATGATACTATTGAAAAAATTTTAAATAAAAGTAGCACCACTAATAATGTTTCTATTATATACGGAAAAACCATGAAGATATTTGAAAAATATTGTACGATAGAGCTTCCCCCTATGTTGTCTAAAATTAAGAGCCGATTACCATTTTGCCATCAATCATCTTTTATTAAATTAGAATTGCTGCAAATGCATCCTTATAATACGAATTATAAGTTAGTGGCTGATGATGAGTTTTTTTATTCTATGTATATGAATAATGTAATTTTTCTTTTTGTGGATGAAATAATCTCTAAGTATGATGCTTATAGTGGAGTTTCGAGTTGTAATATCAAACAGGCATTATGGGAAAATTATCAGATAAGAGGTAAGTCTAATAATATTTATTTTCTATTCATTGTTTATCTCCCTCTTTTGTTAAGGAAAATGATAAAATCTTTTTTTATATCTATTTTAAAATGAAACCATTAATATCAATAGTAACAGTTTGCTATAATTCTATTGGTGAAATAGAAAATACTATTTTATCTGTTATAAATCAAACTTATCCTAACGTAGAGTATATTGTCATAGACGGTGGTAGTACAGATGGAACAGTAAATATTATTAAAAAGTACGCAGACAAGATTACTTATTGGATCAGTGAATCAGATAATGGAATTTATGATGCAATGAATAAAGGGATAAAGGTAGCAAAAGGAGAATGGATTAATTTTATGAATAGTGGAGATCGGTTTATTCATAATAATGTCTTGGAAAAAATATTTTCATGTGAATTAGAAGAAGGTATAACTTTCCTTTATTCAGACTATTATATTACTAATTTTTGGAATAAACAAGAATATATACATGCAAGTAGGGAAAAAGGAATCATACTACACCAGTCTGTCATATATAAAAAGGTTCTTCACGAAAGATTTGGTAATTATCTAGTTACGCCTAATTATATTGTCTCTGATTATTTGTTTTTCTTGTTGATACCTAAAAGTGAAATAAGTAAAATAGATATTAATATATCTATTAGTAATAAAGCGGGTGTATCATCTGGGGATTGGTGTGGTTTTCAAAAGATAGTAGTTGATTATTGTTTAAATGAAATATCAATAGAAAGAACAATTGAGAAATTAATAGTTTGTTATTTGAGGAATATAGTAAAGAAAATAATACGGAAAATAATGAATAAATGATTAAGTATGTCATATTATGATTTTACGACCTTTTTGATAGAGAATTTGAATTTGTTTATTTGTATATTCTTTTTGTCTCTATTTTTTATTGGTTGTTTGTTTTGGAAGCATTATTTGTCTATATGGGATCCTTTTACCATATCGGTTCTAGCTTCAACAGCAGGATTTTCAGTAGTTCATTTATTATACATACAAGAAGAAATAGAATGCTATTATTATGTTCACTATCTTTTAACTCAGATTGTCTTTTGGGTTGGTTTTCTTTGGCTTAATAAGAAGATACAGATAAAGGCTGTTTTACATAGTTCTAAGATAAGATATCGATATTTCAGAATTTATGTTTTACTTATTTGTTTGTATTTATTGTTAAATTTGATAGTCTATATAACAGCAGGAATACCAATATTTGCAGAGTACAGGCTTGGGGCTATTGGCGTAGGTGGAGGTTTTGGGATTATAACTAGGGCATTGTCTATTATTTCTATATTTGTTATTTATTTTACTTATTATTATTTGTTTTCAAAAAATAAATTTGCAAGAAGAGTGGCTATATCTTCATTAGTACTAATATTGTTGGTTTCTTTTTTATCTGGTGCTAAAAGTGCTTTTTTTAATTTATTGACCATATTGTTTCTTTTTTATATCTTAAATAGAGATTTATGTCACAAACAACTTCTTTTTTTAAAACGATATTCTTTGCTTATTCTAGTTGGATGTTTTCTAGCGGCATTGGTTGTTATTATAGTACAAACTAAAGGCTCTATGCAAAATGCGTTTTCGTCAATGTTGTTTAGAATTGTTTCTTATGGTGATACTTATTATATGGCGTATCCAAATGCTAATATTGAATATTTGACTAGTGAAGGATGGTTCGGTTTTATTTTTGGTGATTTCCTTAGAACTATACGAGTTATTCCAACTAATGGGTATTTAGGTATGGGATATGAATTATATGATATTGCAAATGGAACAGTAGGCACTTTAGCAGGTCCTAACCCAAGGCATAATGTTATTGGATATGTTAGTTTGGGATATTGGGGTAGTATCCTTTTTTCTTTTTGTGGAGGCTTTTTTTTGAAGTTAATGAGATATAAAATATTCAACTATGATTCTCATTCTGAGTACAAGAAAATATTTTGTATCTTTTTTTATAAAATTGCAGTAGGCTTTGAAACGGATGCGCCGCGTTGCTTTACTGATATTACTAATTTTTTGCTATTTGTTCCATTGATTTTATGTCTTGATTCGTTATTGAATCTAAATAAAAAGACTCATTTGTCTTTTGTTTCACTTAGATAATTTATTCGGCATGGTATCAGTATGTATGGCTACATATAATGGTGAGGAATACGTGGCAGAACAAATTCAAAGTATTTTGTCCCAATTAGGACAAAATGATGAAATTATAATTTCAGACGATGGCTCCTGTGATAATACATTGAATATTATTTTACGGTTTGAAGATACTAGGATTAAGTTGTTCCATAATAAAAAACATGGTTTGATACATAATTTTGAGAATGCTTTGAAAAATGCGACAGGTGATTATGTGTTTTTATGTGATCAAGATGACATTTGGTTGCCTGATAAAGTAAGTGAGATGCTTGGTGCTTTGCGATTATATGATTTGGTTGTTTCTGATTGTACAGTCGTAAATCAGAATTTGGATGTAATATTTGAATCATTTTTTAAGCAAAGATCATCTCGTAAAGGTTTGTTGAAAAACCTGTATAAAAACTCATATTTGGGATGTTGTATGGCATTTAGACGAAAAGTTTTGGAATATGTTTTACCTTTTCCGAAGCATATTGCAATGCATGATATTTGGATTGGATTAATGGTGGAACTACATGGAACCGCTTTTTTTCTTAAAAAGCCATTAATGTTATATAGACGGCATGGTCATAATGCAAGTCCGTCTTCTGAAAAAAGCAGCTATTCTTTATTTTATCAAATGAAGTATCGGGCTTATTTTATTTATTCTTTGTTTGAAAAAACATTAAAATGAAAATTTCTCTTATAACAGTCACTTATAATAGCAGTAAAACATTATCAGCTACATTGTCTTCTGTCTTGTTTCAAACGTATTCAGATATAGAATATATAGTGGTTGATGGATTGTCTGAAGATAATACGGTCTCGATTATAGAAGAGTATAGTCACTTGTTTGCAGGTAGATTACGGTTCCTGTCCGAACCTGATAAAGGTATTTATGATGCGATGAATAAGGGGATTCAAATGGCTACTGGAGATATAATCGGGATACTTAATTCGGATGATTTATTAATGGATGATGATGTGTTGAAAGACATAGCTCTTGCATTTGACGACAAAACAGATGCAATATGTGGAAATCTGTATTTTGTAGATGTGAATGATGTTAATCATGTTGTTCGTATCTGGAAAGGAAGTCCATATAGGAGTTTTACAAAAGGTTGGCATCCTGCACATCCTACTTTTTATGCTCGTCGCCAGGTTTATGAAAAATATGGTGCTTTTGATATTACTTTTGATGTTTCTGCTGATTTTGAATTAATGCTTAGGCTGATAGAGAAATACCATATATGTATTAAATATGTTGACCGATATATGGTAAAAATGAGAGTTGGAGGTGAGAGTACTGGCAGTATTCAAAATATTATAAAAGGAAATAAGAATATAATAAAGGCTTTTAAAAAGAATGGTGTGTCAGTTTCTCTTTTTTATCCTATCATCCGCTTGTTTCCTAAAGCTGTGAATTTAATGAAGTGTAAGTTGCGTTTCTGATAATATCGTTGTGCCTGTTTGTCTGTTATGCTTATAAAGCATTTTGGAAAGCATTGAAATAAGAAACTCTTTCTAATAGGAAAGGTGAAAACGATTTAGTTCTTTTGTAATAGAAGAATTGGTTATTCGAAAATGAAAATAAAAGAACCGGAATTTACTTATAATTCTTGTTCTCAGCTTGCCGGTCTGAAGAGAAAGCTGATTGCATCCATTGAAAAAGAAGAGGATGTAGAAGTTTTATTGCAATATGCTTCTGTGATGAAACAGAAACAGGTAGTCAGCCCGAAATCTGATGAGGTTTATTTTGCAAAATTGGAGGAGAGGTATGGATGCCTGAAAGATATTTCTATGCCGTGTTGTTTCACAGAAGAAGAATTGGATGTGGTAATTAAAGCATCTAAGAAGAGTGTAATAGTTAGCGATGAAGAATATTTTTTGGAACAGATGTGCAGATATGCGATAAAATGGAATAGAACAGTTTATTTGCAGATGGTACATATTGCGGTGTGGTATAGGGAGAATGTGGATGCAAAAAGCTGCCAATCTTTATCTCAACTATAATACATGTATTGGAACAAACATCATCTGTTTGTCCTACGATAGGAATACTTGACAGAAAAAATAGCAAAACTCAGAATATCATAGTTTCCAAATACACTCTAAATATTGAATTGTTTATAGAATAATCAAATTAACAATCAGAATTGTCACTATTCATTGTAATTTGATGAACTTTTAAAAAAACATCTATACACTGTTTTTTTATGCTATAATATATACGACCCATGGCCAATCATGACAATGAGGCTATCTTTCTATTTCTTTATCAAGTAAAAAATCAACAATATGGAACAACAGACTGGTGCGTTCATTCCTGACGGAATGAATGCTTTTCAACGTAATGTCAAACGGATAGGGGACTGTTTGATAGCATTCATCGCATTGATCATTTTTTCTCCCTTGTTTTTATACTGTTATATTGCTGTAAGACGTGAGGATGGTGGTCCTGCTATCTTCAAACAGGAAAGAATAGGACGTTTTGGTAAACCGTTTAATATCTATAAGTTTAGAAGTATGCGTCTGGATGCTGAGAAGTTCGGACCGGCTTTATATAAAGGTGGGAAAGATCCGAGATTGACAAAAATCGGCAAGTTTCTTCGTGAGCATCATCTGGACGAGCTTCCTCAGTTATGGAATGTGTTTATCGGTGATATGGCCTTTATCGGTCCACGTCCTGAAAGAAAATTCTATATTGACCAGATAATGGAACATGATCCACGTTATCGTTTTTTATATCAGATACGTCCGGGGGTGACTTCTTATGCCACGCTTTATAACGGTTATACCGATACAATGGAGAAGATGCTTCGTCGTCTTCGTTATGACCTGTTCTATCTTGAGCACCGTTCCTGGTTTTTCGATTTTAAAATTCTTGTAAAGACTTTCCTCAATATCGCTTTCGGCAAGAAATTCTGATGATTATTCCCTCTTTCCGTCTTTATCATTTCGCGGTAAAATTGATATGGAAATCCATGTTGGTTCTTACTTTTTGCTTCTGGACAGGTATAACTGTTCTATTTTATCTTGTGAACCATGTTGCCATATGGGTTGAGTATGGATGGTGGTTGTTTCTTATGATTTTTGGAACTTATTTTCTTTTTATGGATGTGAGGTTGATGGTGATGATTATGCGTCATGAGGAAAAGAAAAAATGGAAACGGTACAGGTTAAAAAATAAATTTGAAGAATGAGATCGAATAGAATTTTCATAAGTGTATTACTCGTTTTTCTGTTTTTTATACCGACAACAGTGATTTCCCAGATCAATTATGGTACAACTGGCTTAATGAATATGCCTACAGCCGATATGCAGAGGGACAAAACTTTCATGGTTGGAGGTAATTGGTTGAATCATCACGCTACAGTACCGAGATGGTGGTATGATACATGGAATTACTATATTAATATAACTGTTTTTCCCTGGTTGGAAGCAGGTTATCTATGTACCGGTCATAAGGCTGTTCCTGTGGATTATGGCAACCGCTCTGGTTTTTGGGTTCCTTCTACTTATGGTAAGTTTGTCAATCAGGACCGTTCCTTTCATTTCCGTCTCAGGATTTGGAAAGAAGGCTGGTGGAAATCATGGACTCCCCAGATAGTTATAGGTGCTAACGATGGGATTGGAGATTCAGCCAATGGAGGCTCATTATCTGTTCAATCTGATCAAAATTATAATAATGGTTTTTTGAACCGTTACTATCTGGCTATAACCAAACATCTTTATTTTGATAAAATCGGTACATTGAGTGGACATATCTCATGGATTTATAGCAACCGTTTTGATAACAAGCTTAATAATCCTGCTTTCGGTGCTAATTTTCGTTTTGACCTGAAAGAAAATGGTTCGTTGATGAACAGGATTATTAATGGTGTGAATCTGATGGGTGAGATTGTTCCGGGTTATACTGATGTGAGATCTGATCTGACATTTGATCCTGATGGCTCGAAATATCAGGTGAATATAGGAATGGAATATAGTTTTTGGAAAGACTATGTAAATGCAGTGGTGGAATTTAACAGGTGTCGTTATTTTTCTGGTGGGTTAGTGTTCAAAGTACATTTAAAGTGAGTTTATATATGTTACGTAAAATTCAATTTTTTCTTTTTATATTCTTTCTCTTCTTTGTTTCTGTATCGGCTGAAGAGAATGAACAATTCGCATCAATGGCTTGTCGTTTTGTCAGTGCCAATCGTTTCACTCTTAATTGTGAACTTCAAGAAAACAGGATTATAGCTTTTAAAACAACAGATGATCAAATGTTGAGGATGTTGTGTTTATGGATACCTCAGATCAAAGATGATGAATACGAGTTGGATGATAAAAGTATTTCGTTATTGTCTAAGGTGGATCATGTTTTGGTAGGATATGGTCAGGTTCCAGGTAATCCTTTATTTTATTATTGTTTACCGGTTAGGAAAGTTGTCTCCAAAATGAAAATGAGGGTTCTTGGGAAGTATAAGATTCCGTTAGCTTTATGTGATTATCATTTCAAGAAGTAGTAAAAATATCTCAAAGTCAGACAGAGGATATCTTTGCTTTTATTAGCAGGGATATTTCTTTTTTATTTTCTCTGTAAAAAAATATGCTGTTTCTGCTTGGATATTTTTGGGGGGGAAGAGCTTAAATTATATAATTGTTGTGTTCTGGTATACCTCTTGATTCCTTATTCAACGCTGCTTTCAATCTGATGGTGGCGTTTTTTATTTTGCATATCATTTGTTTATGTCATGTAATCTGCATACCTTTATAACATTTCAACTAAAATATAAATTTATTTTTTCTCACCTGTTTGTTTTTACTTGTGAAGGCAGGGACAGACTGACCATCAAAGGATTTAGTTTTGTGGAGAGGTTATTCCGAAAAGGAGGTAACCTCATCTTTTTATATTGCTTGTTGAAAAAGAGTGAATGGATAAAACTGTTACTGTCTTTCGTGGACCATAACAGATGATTTTAGGGTTTTCACAATAAAATTAAAAAAGTCCCGTTGTAAGAATAGTAGAAGAGCCTATTCCGAATATAAAAATGCAGCCGTTTTGATCTTGGGTTTATTATTCCTATTTTTGTATTTATCAAGTCCTGTTGTGATCTGTAAAATAATAAATCTTATTGGGCTGAGTGTTCCTAAAAAAGATCACTTACAGGACTTGATTCTTGTGATGTGGAAAAAAATGAAGGAGACCGAACATTTGTATGGTTCAATCTCCTTTTTATTGGCTATTTCTTTCTTGATTTATATTTTCTACGTTCACATCCGAAAGTATTATGAGAGTAGGCATATTCAATTATTTCAGTAATATCATAATCCGGAACAAGCTCTTCGATGAATGACTTGGCTCTGTTTTTCTCTACTCCTGCCTTACATAGAACTCCAGCATAAGACATCGTAGTATTATTCCTCCCGTTGGCTATTGATTTTCCAGTCCAGATTTTCCCAAGGATACGGATTATACTGTCATCTGAAACAACTTGTCTGCTCAGAGTGTTTAGGAAATTGGCTACATAAGAATCATCCTCCGTCATTATTTCAGTTCCTGTTTCATCCCTTATAATGGTTTCTGTTACAGTATCAAGTATAATAGGCTTAGGGGTAGATGGAACAAAATGAAACGGCTCAGGTTTAGGATTTTTCCATAGGTTCGGATCATAGCTCAGAAAATTACCTCTCGCCAAATCTACAGTACTCGTATCTTTCTCAGGACAATCAAAGAGTTCCAAGAGCTGATTATACAAGTCATAATGGTAAAGCGGCTCATAGTTGTCATGGAGAATAACCGCTTTATAACCCTTACCGCTTGGAGTAACGTAATAGGCATAGACACATGAGAATCCTTGTAACCATTTTCCGAACTCATCCATCTTCTCCGGCTGAATATGGTCGAAATCCAGAGCGGTGAATGAAGAATAGTGAATCAAATCGCTTCTGTTCTTCGTCTTGAAAGTTCCGTTCCATGTTACAGCCGGAAGTTTCATCTTGGCTTTCTCTTTTTCTTCCTTGGTCTTGGCTTTCCTTACCGCATCAACTTTCCCGGCTACATGATAATAGCTGTCGGTCTTGATTATATCCAGTACCTTGTCTATATCATATTCTTCAGGGTGATTGATGTCTGTAATCCTGCCGAACAATGATATTTTTTTTCGGATATGGGAGGCTATTCTAAACACAGCGACCTTTTTACCTTCCATTCGGTTGGTCCTATCCTCACAAGTCAAGTAATCGGAAATATCAGAAGCACTTGGATTACCGGGAATATCGAGTTTGGAATATATGTTTTGAAGTAATTCCTTGACCTCCGCTTTCGTATAGTCCTTTCCAACCCTCAGCACTTTTATCAGTTCCTCCGCTATTTTATCTTTAGGAAGTTTATCAAAAGGAGCAGGTTCAATGGCTTGTCTGATATAGTCCTCTCTCCAATGCAATGCTTTAAAACCTTCCTTTCCGAGAGCATCATAATAGGTCTTGAATTTCTTCTCTATAAAGGTACATTCATCCAACAAATCAGGAATAGTATCATGGAGTTCACAATACATCTTTGCTTTTCTGGAGAATTGACAGTCCTTGTTCCACTCGCTGAATAATTTCTGTATCTCAGGATTGTCACTGTCTGTTGCTCTGATAACATTTACACCGGAACTTAAAGCCCTGTACATGGAAAAGTCACTCCGATAAATCTGATCTGAAACTTCCCAGGCTCTCCGTTCCGCTATTTCAAGGATTTCATTTTTAACTATCCTTACGTTATTATCCTTATCCTTCACGATGCAACAATAATGCTCCTTATGCCCTTGCTGTCTGATTGTATTCTCCATAATTTGAAGCTGATCATTTTTATGTGGAGCAGCTTCGTAGTTTTCTATTTGTCGGTTGGTGCTGTCGTTCTTTTCCTTGATTGATTTCTCCAAAGCCTCTTTCGTCACTTTTGCTTCCCGTGTATTATAATATAAGGTGGCAGAATTACGGAAAGGGTTCTCTTCCAGCCTCTGCCTTCCTATAATCTGTTGAAGATCCACAGAGACATCTATCGTCATGCTGCTTACTTTGGGATTGGCAAATATATAAGAATAGGCATTGGTGGAATAAAAGTCGGCTCCTACATAGACAGTCGATGTGCAGAAGGTGAACATCTTATGTGGCTCTCCCTTGCCCGGAATCTCTTCTATCCTGAACTTCATTCCGGTCTGTCTTGATAATTCATCCAGTTTCTTTATATTGTCACTCTTGGAAGAACAGATGATAGTGGTCTCTTCCGGTCTCAATCCAGACCTCTTGATAATCTTTATAATCTCTGAAACAGAATTGATATAGAAAACGGCTTCCTTCGCTATAAACTCTTCACCGTTTACCATCGTACTCCTGCCATTTCCTGAACGATATTTCTCTATCAATTCCTTACATAGTTCCAATACTGGTTTTCTGGACTTTATTACCTCTACATCGGGTAACTTTGTCATACTCTCTGGCCAAAGTAATTCATAGATGGGTAGAGACTTGAATTGTACCGTCATATCCAGATAAGATTCAAGAAAAGGAGTGGCTGAAAGATAGATTACTTGGGTGAACTTCTGTAGTACTTCCGACAATTCATACTCTGTAGTCGGTTTGAAATGGCAGTCATAGAAAATAACCTGAAACTCATCAACCACGACGATCCATTCACTCAGATTCTCCCCTAAGCCAACCAATACTTCCATGATTTTCCCAAGCGAGTCATAGGTAGTCAGAATCTTCTTCCCTCCATGTTTGATATATTCCTGAAGTTCGGAGTTAAAAGTCAGGATCTCTTTTTCACTGCCTGTCTTGCTTTCAAAATACTTCTTTTTGTCTCCCTGAAAACGGTAAAGATGAAGGCTGTCGGAAAGATGTTGGGAATACTTGTTATAAAGTAGATGTTTCCTTGGACCGGCTAAAATTACTTTCTTGTCGGAACGGATATACATTTCTGTAGCACCACAACCACAGATCCGTTTATTGAGGATGAAAGCCCTGTCGTTGGGTAATAATTCCCAAAGTTTATCCCAATCTGACAAATACTTGATACCGGATGGAACGCTTATTTGTATTTTCTTCATTATCCTATAGGTTTTGATTAGTGGGTTAGTCAGAGACAGAAGGCTATACGAAGTATAAGTATGGTACATAACCCGAAGGGGTGGAATAATTTATCTACATAAATGCTTACTCTTTAAGCTTTTGTACATCTTTTGTACACTTTTTTATTCCACTTCACCATCCCTTCCTTCGGAAGAGTTATGTATTACATTCCACTACGTTCCATACTCTTGTCTCCGACCAACCCTGATTATTCATTTATTGATTGTCAGGTAACTTGAAATTGGGATTATTCCAGTTTAGTTCTTTGGTCAGCTTATCTATATCCTCCTTCTTCCTTTTTATATACTCTTGATATTCAGGGCTGCTTTCTTCCACCCATTCAAGATTATCTGCATGGTAATCAAGATAGTTCATGTTCTTATGAAGCACTCTCGGTCTTTGCATTGTAGATTTATCTCCGTCCACAAATTCAGCTTTAGCCATCAGGTCATCAATATCCGCACTTTTATCATCATAGTTTCCCCATCGGTTGTTTTTCCTGCGATACCTTACTTTAGGACTTATAGCCACCATTCGATCTGTATCTCTATCACCTGTCTCCTTCTCAATCGGCAGTTCTTTGCCTTTATCGAATATTTTCCCCTCAACGGTTACAGTCAGACCATTACCAATCTTACGTCTGGTAGCTAATGGGTCATACTTCCTGACCTCTTTCCATTCAAGGTTATTGGCCTGACAGTTCCCCAAGTTCCCGTCATTATGTACCAACTTATATTTCTTTCCGTCATCAGGCATGGAGTTATAAGCATCGGCAACAGCTTCATCCAATTGAACGGTTTTGGGTTTGACATTCAGGAATTTTGAACCGTTTATATCAGTATGGATCTGTAAAAAACGATTCCAGGACGAATCATTATATTTCCGATAAGCACGAGTTCCAGCCCAATTTACCCAAATGTTATATTTCATGCTGTATCTTAGCGTTATACCACTGACTACTATATCAAGCGGTTGTTTCTTATAAATCTTTGACATTCTTCTTATTGCTTTTTATGGTTAATATTATGTTTCTCTCTTCTCTCAGGTATTTCACCAAAGAGTTATACGCTTCGCATCTTCTACGCTTTCTTGGAATTACAGCAAGAAGTTCACTCAATGTAACTTCAATGTTGAGACCGGAAACGAAATGTTCCTCACCGATATACTTTACCAGTGCTTCGACATCATCTTTGAATTTTTCCGGAGTTATACTTACTTTTTGGATGATAACATCAGGAGCAGTATTTTCCTGACGACCCAATGAAGATTCTGAACCTTCAATGGATATGCTATTCAATTTTAAAATCATTTTCAGGAATAAGGTTCATAAGGTTACAGAGGAGCGTTTTAGCGATTTGGGGCGGATTATGGCTCTGAAATTCCTAAATTTGATTATTTGTGGAGAAGCCTTGTTATTTGTATATTTAGGCTTCCCCACTGTTTATTGTCAAGGTTTTATCTTTCTTGGAGTCGGATAAGCGTGGTATTCTTTTTCGTCCAAAAGACACCCGTTTTCTTTAGCACTACGTTTCACTCCGTCAGCACTCCAAGTACCCCACTGCTTGAAAAAGAAAGCTGTACCTGTGGAAACGTCACATTGGGATTTAATATTCAAAATCCAGTCCTTTTCCATCTTTCTGGCTCTATTACCAGATTCACCGCCAACGATAACCCAATCAATATCAGACAAGTCAAGTGCTCCCAGGTCTTCCAACAAAGGCTCGCAACTGAGGAACCGTACCGGAGCATCCAGTTTCTTCAGGTAATCAATGCGATCTTTCACCTTCTGATTCTCAACAGTAACACCGAGCCAGACATTTTCAGGAATGGTATGAACTGAAAAATATTTATACATTCTATCTGCCCGTTTTGTCAGAATCTGAAATGTATGCTGTGGGCACTGGTTGATAACTTCCATTACTTTGTCAATGAAATCAAACGGGATTTCTATATGGAAGAAATCACCCATACTTGCCACGAACACAAGCTTGTTGCCTTTCCACCAAAAGGGTTCGTTCATACACTCGGGATGTATGGTCGGAGTAAAACCGTTCTGATACTTCGCTTGTCCCATAGCTTGTAGTCGTTTAACCATAGCTTTCGCATAACAATCATTACATCCGTCACTTATCGGAGTACAACCTGTCATTATATTCCAAGAAATGCTAGTCCACGAGATTTTTGTATTATTACTCATATTTTTTTCATTGTTATTTTATTATTAAAACTCAACATCCACCTGTTTCTAAGCCATTTATACTCTATACCCGGGATGTTTTCAGGCATAGAAAGGGCTGTAATGGGAATTTTTTGTTTTCTCATTATCCAAAAGTTTTTAGAAAGTTCAATTATGAGCAAGCAAGCCGGCACCTATGCTTGCTAACCAATATCAGAATTTCAAGCACCTATAGGAGACCATTTCAATGCCAATCTCCTCATCCCTGATTGCAGATTGTTGTAAAGCATACCAAAGGTTAAGATCCTTCCCGGCAATAACCAGTTTCTTTTCCAGAACCTCATCAAGGGAAGTAACAAGTTCTCCGTTATCATCGACTATGGAAATACCACGTACCAGATAATCGTAAGCAGATACCACATGAAGTATTATCTTACTCTCTAAAGGGCACTTCAACCGGCATTGTAGTTTGTTGATGATTCCGGTATCAAGTTTGGTCCTTTGAGGGAGACAGAGAATATATCCATCACTCCTAAGTTGATCTAATGTTTTCATCATCACGTTCTTTTATCAGTTTATAATTGTTTTTTCCTACGTTAAAGCGATGTTTTGTCTTTTGGGGAACAGAAATTGTAGTCAATGAAGTACAATTTGCGAAGGCTCTGGGGGCAATTTTAATTAACCTGGGGAAACTGATTTTCTCCATATACACATTCCCCTCAAAAGCACTCCCGCCTATTTCCATAACCCAGAACGGCACATCAAATTCCCGTTTGTTAGAAAAATTAAAAATCAGTGTACCGTCAGCCGTATATAGACATTCATCCTGGATTTTGAAATATTCAGACAGGTTGTCAATTTCCCTTATACCGGAATAGGCAAAAGGATTTCCTATGATTTCCTTCAAGCTATGTGGTAATGTGATACGGGTTAGGTTTGGGCACTTCCAAAACGCTTCCCGATTTATGCATTCCACTCCTTCCGGCAGGTGTACATGTTCAAGATTGGTATAGCCGAACAATAACTTTTCCGGTATTTCTGTTACCTTTGGAGGAATGGCTATTGAGTTTAGAGCCATCCTTTGAAAAGCTCCTGAACCTAATTTAGTAACCGAGTCAGGTAAATCCAAGAATTCGGTCTTATTGGAAAAAGAGAGGGTAGCAAAAGCATTATCCGAAATACTCTCTGTTCCGTTTTCGACAGCATAATAACAGCACTCTTGATTCAATAGCTTTAGAAATACCTTTCCATCGCCTGAATATAATGCACCATTACACTCTTTGTTCTGATTTTTCATCATTTAAAATTATAGTTGATCCCCCACCACGAAGATGGGGGAAGTTGTTTTATGAAAGAATTTTTTTGATTTTGTCAAGATTGGATGATTTTTTGGGTGAGGCTACACTGGAAACCATCCTGTCGTACTCCTCTTCCGCATTTAAAGCCAAAGCCTCGTACTCTTCCTTTTTGCCATCCTTTTTGATTTCCTTCTGGAAATTTTTCCATGCTTGGGTTATTACTTCTGTTTTTTGGCTTACAGAATCGGCTTTTATGGCGGCAAGTAGTGTCTGTTTGGACAAAGAAGTGATAAAAAGCATCAGTTGATCCATCGTTTCAGCTTTCTGTACATCAGAAACGGCATTATAGGCTGCAATGACAGCATCAATGATGGCACTGTTCCTCTTCATCCGTACTTCATTTCTACATGCTACCTGGATGGCTCTGCGTATTCTGTCTCCACGCTCTATTTCAGCATCCGTACCTCTAAGTTCATCAGACAGTTTATTGTAAAACAGCGCATCCTCAAATTTCTGTTTTCTATAGCCGTCAATCATCTTGTAAATTTTCCACGCGGCACGCTGGGTCATCTTATCCTCATTCACGCATTTTTCTATACTGGAAAGAACAGTCCTGCCCTCTTTTTCAAAGGTCTGTACCAGAAGTGTTTCGGTATCACGATGATTCCATTTCTTACAGGCAAGATTATATTCTCCAATAAATGCTCCTATAGGAACATCTTTAGGAATATTCACCAGTTCCATTCGTGCATCCAACGGAATGTTTCTGGTTTCTTCACTAGCTAGCCAAAGAGCAAGAGCATCCACTTTGTGCTGCCCGTCAAGAATGCAATAATACATATCTATATTAGGAGTGGCTAATGTAAGAATATTGCCTGCGCGATCTTTAAGAATATGACCTTTTTCTATCAGTTTTCGGGCTGCTACAACCTTAATGTCATTTAGCATACCGACACGCTTGAAGGAGCCAAACAGAAATTCCACATGTTTCATGTCGATTAACCGGTTTTTATCAAGATATGCAAATTTTCCACCGGCTCTATGGAAATCAAAAACTCCTACCTTCTCACCATTACTTAATTTTATTAATAGTTTAGCTTTGAGGGCTTCCCCATCTATTTGCACACTATTTGCAAGCAGTTGTGCTGACTGTTCCTTCTCTTTTGCGCTACAGTTACTATCAGGCGTAGTACTTCCCTGAGGTGTCATACCATTGTTAATACTCTCTACCATCGCTTGGACGGTTGCTTGTTCTGTTACAGAACATAAGTTTTCTGTACTCATAATTTTAAAAAATTAAACTGTTTAAGGTTATGTTCTTTCTCTAGTACAACCTGAAACTCATACGACAACTCCTTCACTAGATCCATACGATCTAATGCGAGGGCTGCTCTTATTTTAAGAAGGAGTTTTTGCTTCTTCTCCATCAGTCGCAGCATTTCTACGTTGTCTATACTTTGTTTCATACTTCATTGCTTTTTGGTATCGCAAAGTTACTGATTTGTCTATAAAAGCTTCTGTATTAGTGTGTTGTATGAAAAAATGAAGAAAACTAAAAGGTAAACAATTGGTTCAAAGCAGAATATGAAGATGAAAAATATGAGTCGTGGGAACTAAAAATGGGACAAATAGGGCAAAGGTGGAGCAAAAATGGAACAAAAAAAGCTATTCTTCCAACAAGAATAGCTTAAATATACAAAATTATAAAGGTTTTGGGGAAGGAAGCCCTTGCGGAACGGGGTTGTTATTATTGATTTCTTTAGTGAAGAATTCCTCCAGTTTTGTTTTAAAATCCTGGGGGGCTTTGTTGGCGTATGTGGAAGGATCACCAGTATATTTATCACAGATGAAAAAAAGTTTTATTCGGTGGTATTTACCAGTTGGAACATTGTTTCCTTTTCTTATCCCTTTTCTTCCGTTGCCCCAATAGAATTGCTTTACGATATAGTAAAGTCTATAGCTGCCAGAATCCTTATCCGTATTCCATTCTATTTTTTTCAAAAGATTATCAGGTTTATGTCTTCCAGTCAAACGGTAGGCGAAACTTTTTTTGGTTTGGATATCGTTTTCTATATATTCTTGTTCTGCTATATAATCAATAAATTCATAGAATTTCTGTACTCCTTGCTTTTTTATAATTTCTTTGATGTCATCTATACAGATACGCTCACAACTGTCAGAAAGCTGTTCAAAATAATCATCGGGCAATATAAAAAAGGAATTTTCCCTATCCTTGTCATTATTGCTTTGTTGAGTAAGGCTGTTTATGTCCTTCTCTCTTTGAGAATAATAGACACCTAATTCAGTTACTCCTTTTTTTCCGTCTGGTGATTCTTTCTTCATTTCCATAGTTTCTGGAAAGACATTAGATATAGGATAATTATCGGGCATCACTAGTTTTTTGCCACTTTCCAATTCTACGAGTTTAATAATCTTTTCTACTTGGGCAAATAAGTTTCTGTTGTTGTTAAGTTCATTAGAATATTTGGAATGATATTTTGCATAAATAGAACTTAGCCACCAAAGCTTACGAAAAGTAGTTATATAGTTTTGAGATATATTGTCCAGAATCCATTGGCTGCTTATTCTATTAGATGAGGTGATTTTATCTAAGGTGACAGCCAGACATGTCGCTAATGGATTATCTTTTTGTTTTATTATAGCACTATAGGACAAATTTTCATCCTTTGTAATGAAACTTTTGATTTCGCCTTTGAAACATAAAGCATTAAATAACGTAAAGCAGGGATTAACTGAAGAAGTATTGGTATAAAACAATTCAACGAATGGCTCTGTAACCAAACAGAGAAGATAACCTGAGATGTGTTCCTGTAGTAAATATCCGAAAATACAATCATTGGGATATAATCTTTCCTCTCCAAAATTGATTGAATCCTCATCTTTAAACAACTTCTTTTTTAGCAAACTGGATGATTTATCGATTAGCCCTAATTCACACTCTCTTATCAGTGCTGTTATCTCATCAAGTATTTCTAATCCTGCAAGTGAGATCTTATGAGTGCTATTTGTTAATTCATTGCGACATTTCAAAAAATAGTTGATTGAATTTGCTACTGATTTTGCAGATAATTTAACATGATAGGCTAAAAGGATAGCAATTTCTAAAAACAAGGCAATGTCCATGTTTTGAGTCTCAACATTATCCTGTAAAAACGATATTATTTTTTTCAATAAAGGATATTTAGCGAAAAAAGATAAGTCACGAACAGAACATTTGGTATAATTGAGAATATTCAGCTCTCTTTGGAATTTTCTCTTCGGAGCTTCAAATTCCAAATATTTATTTTTTCTTGTCTCAGTTGATAAATTCCATGCAGGAAACTCTCCTATAATGTTAGTAAGGTTAATCATATAACTCATGCAGTTCTGTTTTTTATATGAAAAATTAGTTTATACAAAGAGAAAGAATAATTCTAAACCAATTGTATAATTAATAATCTCTAGTTAAAATTGAAGAAACGTTATGATTTTCTGCATTCTCTTATTCCCATTTTCTTTTTTTTCGTCCTTTTTCCTCTTTTTCTGGTTATTCTTTCTATATAAACCATTGGTACACAGTTCATCATATCTTCATTCCAATATGCTTTCTTGTGGAGGGTATTAACATAGAACATATCCTTGAGAGTAAAAATAATGCCATCCAGTCCCTGCTCTTTGAATTGTTCTATCTTTTTTTTCTTGTCAGTATCATGGATAGTTTTGATCGTCACCTTTTTCCAAAAGGATGTTGCCTTACCTTCCCACGGTTCGATATAAATATCCGTAATGTATCTGTGGGTGATTTTTCTCATGGTTTCTATATCTGTCCCATTTTTCAAGGTTTCATAGGACTGATTGAGAGAATCAATCATATCATCAAAGGTAATGTCCGCTTGAATCTGTTTCTCCATGTTTAATATTGCAGCTTCATACTTTCTTATATTACCTTGCTCTACCTTTATTATATCATTTTGCTTTTGGGCCAGTTCTTCATATTTCTCTTTTGTGAAGCGGCCATGGACAAAATAATTCTCGTCAAGATCGGAACGTCTCTGCATGGTCGATTCCAATACTTCACGTGAATGGGCTATCTTCTGATTGTAAACCTGTATTTCTTTCTCATAGTTTTCTTTGGCATTATTCCGTTTATTGATCATATCCTCATGTAATTCCTGTAAAGCTACATACCATGCCAATGACTCAATCATATTAATATTGATGTCTGGAGAATGGGATAATCCTTTTTCTACGGCATTATGTTTTACCCTACATGAATATGTTGCATCCATGAGATTAACTGAATATGACGCACCACAAGAACAACGGATTAAAGGTGTCAATAGGTGAGGCGTTTTTGCTTTGGGGCGAGTTCTATTTTCTTCTCTTTTCTTACGGCATTTCTCCCATGTATCATCATCTATAATCTGAGGGTAGATATTGTTACTAGTCCTTATGCCACGATAAATCGGATTCTTTAGTAAACCATACATTTCTGCTTTTACATTGGTAATAGATAGGTTTTTAAAATAACCTCTGGACTTTAATTCTTTTCCTAATTCTGCCAAGCTGTATTCGCCGGAAATATACATGTCAAAGATAAGGCGGACCAATTTGGAATCCTCTTCATCAATTTCCCAATAACCATCTTCGGAAACTTTATAACCTAGTTTTATTTTTCCACCCATATATTTACCTTTATTATAGCCTTCTTTTTTAGCTCTGGAAAAACGGGCAATCTTATTCCTCATTTCAGATTCTGCAAGTTGGGCATATAGGGTGAAGATTGTTTCGGCACCTTCATCAATAGTCCTGTCATCTTTGAGTAGTCTAATTCTAGGCTCTTTGATGATTAGTTGGATTCCCTTGGTAGTAAGATATTCAAGGATACTGAATAATATTTTTTTTCTTCTGGCTATACGTGAGATTTCCCAAGCGAATACACAGTCATATTCACCTGTTTCAAGCAGCTCTTTCATACGGTTGAGACCAAATCTTTCCTCCTCATCCAATTTTATAGCACTTTCTTTAGTAGCTATTGAAGAAATGTTCTTATCTTTATACCCATAGAAATGAGCCAAGTCATATAGCTCATTTTCCTGTTCTTCATAGGATTGGGCTTCTGTAGAAACTCTGACTAGTAATATACATTTCATAGTGAAAGAATATATTATTGGTTACGGATACAAATATAGAAAAAAAAATATTCACCACCAAATCGTATATTTATGTTACTTGCGAAATTGTATGATGGGGACTACGGAAAGGCCGGATGGCAATCAGTGAACTGTCTTTTCCTAATTTTCCTGCTACTGAATGTATTTTAGTCGTTTCCAGACTTTCACCCAATGAAAGGGGAGGGAGAATGCTTGGCATGCACTTTGCCATCATGGACTTCCCACTTCCGGGTGAACCGATCATAATCAGGTTGTGTCCTCCGGACGCGGCTACTTCCAATGCGCGTTTTACACTTTCTTGTCCTTTCACATCAGCAAAATCGTATGGAAAGCTACTTTGGTGTTCATAGAATTCCTCCCGTGTATTGACGATGCTAGGCTCCAGATTGCGTTCATTATTGAAAAATTCGATGACCTCTTTGATATTTTCTACGCCATATACTTTCAGGTTGTTTACTACAGCAGCTTCCCGCGCATTTTGTTTGGGAAGTATGAAGCCTTCAAAACCTTGCTCGCGGGCACTGATAGCTATGGAGAGGGCTCCTTTGACTGGTTGAAGGCTTCCATCCAGGCTAAGTTCTCCGATAATAAGATAACGTGAAAGTTTTTCTTCCGATACGATTTGGGTAGCGGCCAATATTCCGATTGCTAGCGGAAGGTCGTATGCAGACCCCTCCTTGCGTATGTCGGCAGGGGCCATATTCACTACAATTTGACAAGTGGGGAATTTATATCCGTTTACCTGTAAGGCGGAAATAATACGTTCATGACTTTCTTTCACGGCCGAGTCCGGCAGACCGACAAGGAAGAATTTTATACCTCGTGAACTATTTACTTCAATAGTTACAATGGTAGCGTCGATACCTTGAACGGCTGCTCCATAGACTTTTACCAGCATTCTTTTATTTTTTATTTTGTCTCTTTCGAGCACGTTCTGCCTCTTTGGCGGCTTTTTCTTTCTCTTTATCTTGTTCTGTCAGCTGTCTCACTTTGTCTATCAGTTCTTTGCCCCGTATATCTTGTGTGATGACCCGCTTGTCAGGACCTATCAGTATATTGGCAGGAATCCGGGTTATGCCTTGTTGCTTGACAATGGAATTGTTCCAGCCTTTGAAATCGCAAACTTGTTTCCATTGCGTGGTATCTTTTTGAATGATTTTCTCCATCCATTCCTTTTTATTCAGATCAAGGGAGAGGCTGATAATAACAAACTTGTCTTTTTTCAATGCCTTTTGTACGGATACTAAAGAATCTTGTGTGGCAATGCTTTCTTTGTTCCAGCTTGCCCAAAAATCCAAAAGGACATATTTCCCTTTTACACTGTTCCAGTTGACGGTCTTTCCTTTTTTATCCGTGCACGAGATGTTGGAAACGTAGCGATGTTCTGTCAGTTCTTTTTTCTCACTTAATTTATTCTGGAGTTCTATAATATAAGGTGTGTCTTTTATAATACCGCTTAGTCCTTTTATCAGCTGATCTATGTGGTTGTAATCAGGAAGCGAGTCCTGTACGTAATATTTGTCTATCAGATAGATATTGCTGTACGAGCTTGGGTTGGTTTTAATCAACGAATCCACAGCAGTCATAACAGCTGCCTTGTTATTTTCTAAGGTGCTAAGGTACTGGATATGTTTTGCCAGTTGTGCGTTTTCTCCCTTTCCTTTAACCTCTATCTTTCCGGCCATTCCGTTTAGGGTAACACTTTCTCCTTTATCAGCATATATCGGTAAGATTTGTTTTTCTCCCAATAGTAATGAGAAGATAGTAAATGTGTCAGGGGTAATGGTGTAAGTGAATTTACCTTTTGAGAGGAGTATGGTATCCAGCTTGTAATCGGGTTCTTGATAAAATACTAATATAGTGTCTGAAGGAAGTCCTTTAATGCTTCCTTCCAAGGTGAATGTATTTTTCTTTCCGCAGCCGCTTGCCAGCACAACAAGAGTGAAAAGAAAGAATAGTAATTTTTTCATTTCAAGATATTTTTTGCGAAAATACGCATTTTGTGGCTAAAGGCAGGCATAAATGAAGGTTATTTTACATAAAAAGACCGGAAGCTTCATCACGAAGCCTCCGGTTTCAGTCATAATCATCTAAAAAACTAGACAAGATGATATCTAGTTATATTATTTGATAGCATCAGCGTATTTAGCGAACTCGCGATCGTTAGCAGCTTTTTCAGCCATTGAAGGATCTTTTGCGATTGCGCTCTTGATGCTGCTGCTTACCAATGAAGCATTGTTTGTGCGAGCACCAACGATAGCCATCAAGTAGTCAGTCATTGCATCCGGATTCTTGATTGCAGACAAAGTAGCTTTTGCTTTGTTATAGTCTTTAGCCAAAATCTGAGCTTGAGCGGCACTGTTAGTCTTAGCGTCACCGAATGAGTTGACAGCTCTGTCATACTGGCCTTGTTTGATATATAAGTTACCCAAAGCTTCGCCGGCAGCGTTAGCACCTGTAGCTTTGCCTAAGTAAGTTTCGGCAGCTGCAACATTGCCCTTAACCAATTCGCAAAGACCAAGGTTAGCGTTTACTTCAGGAGCGTTAGCGTTCTTAGAAGCAGCTTGTTTGAAGTAGCTTTCTGCTTTAGCAGCATCACCGGCAGCGAATGCCAATTCACCCAAGTTATTATAAGCACGGAAATCGTTCGGATAAAGTTGAGTTGTCTTGGTGAAGATAGCTTCTTTGCGAGCGTTGTCGTTAGTCAGGGTAGCAGCGTACAATAATTCTTCTACACTCAATACTTTAGGATCAGAGTTGAATGCTTCGTTGATTTCGTCATCGCTACGACCGATGATGTCATAGTTGGCAGTTAAACGGGCACGACGCAACTGAGGCAGGATTTCGTCAGCCAAAGTTTTGTATACAGAAGAGATATTCTTGATTTCAGCTTCTCTTTGTTCAGGATCATTGTACATAGAAAGAACACGTAAGATCAAATCTTTATCCTGCAAGTTTGATTTAGATACCAGTTCTTGGAAGCCTTCCCAGTCTTGTGCAGTGTATTTTGCATCCAGGTTAGTATCAATCTTGCCCTTCTTCAACTGGCGTTCCATATATTTTTCTGTGTTTGCTTCACGGTTTTCAGCCAAACCGGTGTTCAGTTCCACACCACCATCAGGTGAAGCGTATGCAGAAATTTCGATGTTGTTCAGTTTGTAGTTCTTTGTGTCGGCATTAATTTCAGCCACTTTCTTATGGAATTCTTTGATATCGTCAGAATTCAATTCGCTGTTGCGCAAGTTGGCTTGCTGGATCAAGAACATGATGTTGGCAGTCTGAGCATCTTTAATAATGCGTTGGAAAGCATCGTTAGCGTATGATGCGTTAGAGCTGGCAGCAGTAGGCAGTTCAGAAGTCGCGATAACGCCATCAGCGATTTTTACAGAAGGAATAGTGTATGATTTCTTTCCTTTTGTAATCTTGAAATCAAGATAAAGTTCAGAGTTTGCCATTTCGGGAACGTAGTCGAAAGAAGCTTTCATCGTGTAGCTGCCACCTGCCTTGTAAGCGATAGTCTGATTGTTTCCTTCTACTTTTTCTCCTTGGAATACAGCGGGCTGGCCTTTAGCTTCGCCGCCTTTCCATCTCAGAACGGGGGTAACTTCAACAGTTGCGTTCTTCTTGAAATACTTTTCGGGGAATTTACCATTAATTGTCACAGGCACTTTACCACCGATTGCTTCAAGCACTTCAGGGTTAGTTGTGAAATAGTCAGAAGACAATTCTCCCATCTTGCCGCATGATGATAAGGCAAGGACCAATAAAGCCACTAAGGGCAAATACAACTTTTTAATCATAGTTACTTATTAATTTAACGTTTGTAATGTAAAATTCGCTATAGTACGTTTTTGTGCGTCTCTTTGGGGGCAAAGATAGGAAAAACTCTATTATATGCTAGCTTCTTAGCCTGCTTTTTTTTCAATTTATCTTAAAATATTTTAGAATATAGAACCTTTATTATCTTTTTCTCTGAATTTGATGTTACGGGGGTGATGTTCTATGATTTCACTGCGTAGCATATTACGGTCTATATGTGTATAAATTTCTGTTGTCCCGATACTTTCATGTCCCAGCATGCACTGTATGGCACGCAAGTTGGCACCTCCTTCCAGCAAATGTGTTGCAAAAGAATGGCGGAATGTGTGAGGACTGATTTTTTTTTTCAGACCTATCCGGGCTGCCAGTTCCTTGATGATATGGAAAACCATGATGCGGGAGATGTTCTTCCCGAAATTGCTGATAAAGACAAAGTCTTCAAATCCCGGCTTTATTTTCATCAGGTTACGGTCGGTGAAGTAGAGCCTGATTTCCTTGATGGCGCGCGGTGAAATAGGAACCAGCCGCTGTTTGCTTCCTTTTCCTTCCACTTTGATGAAGCCTTCTTCAAAATAAAGTTCGGATAATTTCAGGTTGCAGAGTTCGGAAACACGGAGCCCGCAACTGTAAAGCGTTTCCAGTATGGCCCTGTTGCGCTGTCCCTCTTTGGTGCTGCGGTCTATGCTTCCTATCAGCAGGTCTATCTCTTCTACTGTCATTACTTCGGGCAGTTTGAAACCTGTCTGGGGGGATTCCAGCAATTCTGTCGGATCGGCTTTCAGGTAATCTTCCATAATGAGGAAACGGTAGAAAGAGCGGATGCCCGACAAGATGCGTGCCTGCGAACGGGGGTGGATGCCGATATCATGTAATCCGGCCGAGAAATCTTCCAGATTTTCAAGCCGGACATCCAGAATGTTGATGTTTTCTAATGTAAGATAAGCCAGTAACTTGTCCAGGTCAGTAAGATAAGCATCTACCGTATTGTCAGATAACGATTTCTCCAACTTTAAATATTGTTTGTATTTCACCAATATCTTGTCTGTTTTCTCGGTTCTTTTCATTTCTTTTTTCTACCTTTGTACCCAAATTCCCTGCAAAGGTAGAAAAAGTTCAGATATAGTATAAATATGAAAATACAAATTATTAATGGACCTAATATCAATTTATTAGGCAAACGGGAACCTTCCATTTATGGCGCTGTTTCATTTGAAGACTATCTGGTGGAATTGCGCCATACTTATCCGGACATTGAAATAGCGTATTATCAGTCGAATGTGGAAGGTGAGATGATCAACAAAATACACGAAGTGGGTTTTGATTATGACGGCATCGTGTTGAATGCAGGGGCTTATACGCATACTTCCATTGCTTTGCAGGATGCTATCCGCGCCGTGACAGCTCCCGTGGTTGAGGTGCACATCTCGAATGTACATACCCGTGAGGAGTTTCGCCATAAGTCGATGATTTCCTGTGCTTGTGCGGGAGTGATTTGTGGGTTCGGGCTTCATTCATATCGTTTGGCGATTGAGGCTTTGTTAATGAGAAAATAAAACGTTTAGGTATAATATAAGGTGATAAGATTATGATGTTGAAACAAACAAAAATCGTAGCGTCCATCTCAGATCAGCGTTGCGAGGTAGAGTTTATAAGAGATCTTTTCAAGGCCGGTATGAATGTGGTCCGTATGAATACGGCTCACGCTTCACGTGAAGGTTTTGAAAAATTGATAACCAATGTACGTGAGGTTTCCAACCGTATTGCCATATTGATGGACACAAAAGGGCCCGAAGTGCGTACTACTGCTATTGCGGGCGGCGAGCCTATTCCTTATCAGATTGGTGACAAAGTGAAGATTGTAGGTAATCCTGCACAAGAAACGACCCGTGAATGTATTGCTGTATCTTATCCCGGTTTTGTGCATGATCTTCAGGTGGATGGCGATATTCTGATTGATGATGGTGATCTGGAGCTGCGTGTGATTGAGAAGACAGACGAGTATTTGTTGTGTGAGGTGCAGAATGAAGCTACTTTGGGTAACCGTAAGAGTGTAAATGTACCGGGCGTGCGCATCAATCTCCCTTCTTTGACAGAAAAGGACCGTAACAATATACTGTATGCTATTGAAAAGGACATTGATTTCATAGCACATTCGTTTGTTCGTAATAAGCAGGATGTGCTGGATATCCGTCAGATACTGGATGCATACGGCAGCGACATTAAGATTATCGCCAAGATCGAAAATCAGGAAGGAGTGGACAATATTGATGAAATATTGGAAGTGGCCGACGGAGTCATGGTGGCTCGTGGTGACTTGGGTATTGAGGTTCCTCAGGAACGAATTCCCGGCATTCAGCGTCTGTTGATCAAAAAATGTATTCTGGCAAAGAAACCGGTGATTGTTGCTACCCAGATGTTGCATACCATGATTAATAATCCGCGTCCTACCCGTGCTGAAGTGACCGATATTGCCAATGCTATTTACTACCGCACGGATGCATTGATGCTGAGTGGGGAAACGGCATACGGCAAGTATCCGGTGGAAGCCGTGAAGACGATGGCCAAGATTGCAGCGCAGGCCGAGAAAGATAAACTGGCCGAGAATGACATCCGTATTCCTTTGGATGAAAACTCCAATGATGTAACCGCTTTCCTGGCAAAACAGGCAGTAAAGGCTACCAGCAAACTGAATATCCGCGCCATTATTACCGACAGTTTCAGCGGGCGTACCGCACGTAATATTGCTGCTTTCCGTGGCAAATATCCTGTATTGGCCATCTGTTATAAAGAAAAAACGATGCGTCATCTGGCTTTGTCATATGGGGTGGAAGCTATCTATATGCCCGAAAAGGCTAACGGACAGGCATATTATTTCGCTGCTTTGCGTAAATTGCTGGATGATGGTGTCTTGAGTGAAAGCGACATGGTGGCTTACCTGAGCAGCGGCAAGCAAGGTACTCAGACTTCTTTCCTTGAAATCAATGTAGTGGGAGATGTGTTGAAGTATGCTATGGACTATGTGCTGCCCAACCGCAACCGTTACCTATAATAATAGAAGATAGGAATGAAAGAAACGGACGCTATTGACGAATATATCCTTCAGCACATTGATGAAGAAAGTGATTATCTGAAGGCACTTTATCGCGATACGCACGTCAAGCTTTTACGTCCCCGTATGGCTTCCGGCCACTTGCAGGGACGTATGCTGAAAATGTTTGTGCAAATGATACGCCCCCGTCAGGTGCTGGAAATCGGGACTTACAGTGGCTACTCCGCACTTTGCCTGGCCGAAGGGTTGGAAGAGGGGGCCACGTTGCACACATTTGAGATAAACGATGAGCAGGAGGACTTTACACGTCCCTGGCTGGAAGGTTCGCCTTACGCCGGCAAGATTAAATTTTATATAGGTGATGCGCTGAAGTTGCTGCCTGGCATGAACATTACCTTTGATTTGGCGTTTGTAGACGGTGATAAGCGGAAGTATATTGAATATTACGAAATGGTACTGGAGAAATTATCACCCGGCGGATACATCATTGCCGATAACACATTGTGGGACGGACATGTATTGGAGGAACCGCATCATACAGATCTTCAGACTATTGGAATAAAGAAATTTAATGATTTGGTAGCTGCCGACAAACGGGTTGAAAAGGTGATTCTTCCCTTGCGCGACGGGCTGACAATCATAAGAAAATGTTGAATAATGTGCCAATAGGTTATGCTATGAACCGTATGGCATATTAACAAATTAGCAAACTGAATAATTATTAATTATGGAAACGACCAGACAAAATAAGATTTCTCGTTTGATCCAAAAGGAGTTGAGTGAGATTTTCCTGCTTCAGACCAAGTCCATGAATGGTGTTTTGGTGTCGGTAAGTGCTGTCCGCATCAGTCCCGATATGAGTATTGCACGTGTCTATCTCAGCGTGTTCCCTTCTGAGAGGAGCCAGGAAATAGTAAAGAATATCAATGATAATATGAAATCCATCCGTTATGAGTTAGGAACACGGGTACGCCATCAGTTGCGCATCATTCCCGAGTTGAAATTCTTTGTGGATGATTCATTGGATTATGCCGAACGTATAGACGAATTGTTGAAAAAGTAGAACCGGGCGGTGAATTTTCCCTTTTATATAGCGAAGCGTTATCTTTTTTCCAAGAAGTCGCACAATGCCATTAATGTCATTTCAGCCATTTCCGTCTGCGGAGTGGCTTTGGCTACATTGGCATTGGTATGTACTTTGTCTGTTTTTAACGGCTTCCAGGATCTGGTGGCTACTTTCTTTACGGCTTTTGATCCGGAGCTGAAAATTACGGCTGTCACCGGAAAGGTCTTTGACGGACAGGAAGCGCGTATAGAAGCTTTGCGCCGGATGCCGGAGATCGCTGTTTTTTCTGAGTCCTTGGAAGAGAATGCGATGGTTCAGTATAAGGGCCGTCAGACTATGGCGGTGATCAAGGGAATTGAGGATAATTTCGAGGATCTGACCGCTATTGACAGTATTCTTTTCGGCCGGGGGCAATTCGTGTTGCATGATGAAGTGGTGGATTATGCCATTCCCGGCATAGAATTGGTTTCCATCTTGGGAACGGGTATCAAATTCCTCGATCCGCTAGAGATTTATGCTCCCAAACGGGGAGCTAAAGTCAATATGGCCAATCCAGCTTCCAGCTTTAACTCTGCCGATTTATATTCCAGCGGCCTTGTGTTTGCGGTGAACCAACAGAAGTATGACTCTTCTTACATTTTGACTTCCCTCCAATTTGCCCGTAGGTTGTTCCAGTATGACACAGAAGTGAGTTCGGTAGAATTGAAATTGAAGCCGGATGCAGATGTAGGGAGTGTAAAATCGAAGATACAGAAAATATTGGGAGATGGTTTCCGGGTGCAGGACCGGTATGAGCAGCAAGCGGATACTTTCCGCATTATGGAGATAGAGAAGCTGATATCTTATATTTTCCTTACCTTTATCCTGATGATAGCTTGCTTTAATGTAATAGGCTCCTTGTCCATGCTGATTATAGATAAGAAGGCAGATGTAGTGACATTGCGCAATTTGGGGGCCAGCGACAAGCTGATCACGCGTATATTCCTGTTCGAGGGGCGTATGATTTCACTGATAGGTGCGGTGGTTGGTGTGATACTGGGGCTGATCCTTTGCTTTATCCAGCAGGAATTCGGATTGCTTTCGCTGGGAGGTGGTAATTCCGGCGGTAATTTTGTGGTGGATGCCTATCCCGTCAGTGTCCATGTATGGGATATTGTTATAGTCTTTGCCACTGTGCTGGTGGTGGGCTTTCTTTCCGTGTGGTATCCCGTGCGTTATCTCAGCCGCAGGTTGCTGGGCAGGTAATTTATTTATTATTGTTGATACGGCTGATGTTTGTCGGTTTGTACGGTACGGCTTGGCTGCTTTCTTTGTTTTTATTCTTTTCGTCTTTTGGCCTTATGGCTTTATCTGGTTAAGTCTTTTCTTCTTTGTGGTTAACCTTGTTTTACCTTATGGTTAAGCTCTTTTTTATGGTTGTGTACTATAGTCTCTTGCGGTGGTTTGTACAGTCTGATATAGTGGACTGTATAAACTCTTGCAGTAGACTGTACAGTCCACTGCCGGAGTCTGTAGTAGTTAACTGTATGATAAGGGTTAGCTATAAGGAAAAACGACCTTAATCGTCGGAGCAATAGGGCTTGGTACAAGCTTCTTTCCAGGGCGTTTCAGATCTTCTACTTTCAGGGTCCTCAAATCAATTCGTAGCTGCTCACCTGAATAGGCATATCCAGATTATGCAGCACCTTCTCCAGCAAAATGCCTTCCCGATTATCATATTCATAGCCGAAAGTGGCGCGGATGCCTTGAAGGATAAACTGTGTGGCGCGGTCCAAGGCGATAGGAAGACTGTCGCCTTGTATCAGTGAGCCGGTTATCACACTGGTAAATGTATCGCCTGTGCCGGGATAGTGTGCGGGCAGGTAGGGACACGTTACTTTCCAATAGCGGTTTCCCTGTCTGTCATAGGCGTAAACGGAAGTTTTGCGAGGATCTCCCTGTACGGGCACGCTGGTGATAATAACGATACCGGGGCCGTGCTCCGAAATTTCATGCAGGTAAGCTTTTAGTTCTTTGTCTGTATTCTCCGCTTTATAGGGTTTGTCCAGCAAATAGAACAGTTCGGTCATATTGGGCGTGATGACATCTGCTTTCCGGATGAGGTGACGCATTTCCAGAATCATTTGTTCGTCAAAGTTGGTATATAGCTTTCCGTTGTCTCCTAATACGGGATCTATCATGACCAGGCTGTCGGACTGGCGGAAATCATCAATGAACCCGGATACGATTTGTATCTGGCGGGGAGATCCCAAGTAGCCCGTATAAATAGCATCGAATTGTACGCCAAGTTGTTTCCATTCACTGATAATCTTGGGCATCTCGTCCGTGAGATCCAAGAAAGAGAAGTGCGGGTATTGGGTGTGGCTGGATAATACGGCTGTGGGCAGAGGGCAGACTTGAAAGCCCATGGATGAGAGGATAGGGATAACGACGGTGAGGGATACCCGCCCTGCACCGGACAGATCGTGTACCGCAGCTATCTTCTTTACTTTATTTGTATACATATCTTCATGAATTAAGCGTTATGGATGGTATATATAACAGGTAAACCGGAAGAAAGTTATTCCAATGCTATGCTTTTTACCTTTATGTCTTGCCGGCCCAAGAAGATGGAAGCGGATTCCTCAAACTTGTTTTCGCTTTCTGTGGTGAGGAAGCGGCAGTTTCCTCCTTTATCGCAGCGTGCGTCCATTTCCGGATGGCGGTTTAAATAGTCTCGCAGGCTCCGGGCCACATATTCCCCTTGTGAAATGATGCGGATAGGTTCAGGCGTAAATTGCCTTATTTTATCCAGTAGTAGCGGATAATGGGTACATCCCAATATGATGGTGTCAATCATCGGATCTTTATCCAGCAGCCGGTTGATATGTTGTTTGACGAAATAGTCGGCTCCTTCCGATTGATATTCATTATTCTCTACCAAGGAAACCCACATGGGACAGGCTTCTCCTGTTACCACAATGTCGGGAGATAACTTATGTATTTCCAAAAGATAGGATTCGGATTTGATGGTACCGGCTGTGGCCAGTATACCTACGTGCCGGCTTCGGGTGATTTCTCCTATACATTCTGCTGTAGGCCGGATGACACCGAGTACTCTGCGGGTAGCGTCTATTACCGGAAGATTGATCTGCTGGATGGTGCGTAAGGCTTTTGCCGATGCTGTGTTGCATGCCAATATCACCAAAGGACATCCCAGTTCAAACAGTTTGCTTACGGCTTGCAGGGTAAATTCGTAAACAACTTCAAAAGAGCGCGGTCCGTACGGACAGCGTGCGCTGTCTCCCAAATAGATATAATCATACTCAGGCATCAGTCCGCGTATTTTGTCCAGAATGGTCAGACCGCCGTAGCCGGAGTCGAATACACCGATGGGACCGGTTGAAGGGAGGATAGATGGGATCATGGCAGTATAGCTATATAATACAGGCACGGATTACACGGATGTTCACGGTTCTGAAACCTGTGAAATCTGTGTAATCCGTGCCTGTAAAGGTCCTTAACTTAATTATTTGATTCCTACTTTAGCTTTGACAGCAGCAGTTACATCTGTAGACTGCGCTTCATTTACGTAGGGAATTTCTGTTCTGTTCAAATCGAAGATATAAGTATATCCACCTTCCTGGCCTACTGCTTTGATGGCGTCTTCAATTTTCTTGTAGATAGGTTCCATCATATCAGCGTATGATTTCTGCAACTGTTGTTGTGCATCTTGTTGGAACTGCATTCCTTTTTCCTGTAATTCCTGCAATTCTTTCTGGCGTCTTTCCTGAATGTTCTTAGGAAGGTTGGCTTGTTCCTGTTGATATTCAGTATATTTTTTGGTCAGTTCATCAGTTGCACGTTTCATTTCATCCTCGTATTGTTTCTGCATGGCTTGGATGTCGGTCTGGGCCTTTGTGAATTCCGGCATGACAGTAAGTACATCTGCGGATTTAATATGCCCGAATTTCTGAGCAAATACACTCATCGGAGCGATAAGTAAAAGTAGTAAAGCAATTTTTTTCAACATAGTTCTATTTTTTATTAGTTATTGCAAATTTGGATTATCGGTTGCAAATGTAGGAAATTAATTTGAATATCCTAATCTTGAGAGCACTTCATTGCTGATATCAATGCTTGGAGATGCGAAAATAATGCTTTGGGCGGAGCCTCTGTCCACTACTGCCGCATATCCTTTTTGCTCTGAAATCTGTTTTACCGCTTCATAGATTTTATCTTGAATTGGTGTGATCAATGCCTCTTGTTTTTTGGCCATTTCTCCTTCGGGACCGAAATATTTCTTTCTCAGTTCGGCTGCTTCCTTTTCTTTTGCTACAATCGCTTCTTCTCTTTGCGTTTTCTGTGCGGCCGACAGGGAAGCCGAGGCTTTCTGGTATTCTTTATAAAGTGCTTCCGCTTCTTTTGCTTTTGCTTCCACCTCACTTTGATATTGTTGTGAAGCTTGATTCAGTTGGGTATTCGCCTGTTCGTATGCAGGAATATTCTTCAGGATATATTCCATATCAATCAAGGCGAACTTTTGAGCGCTGGCTGTGAATACACAAGCCACAAACAATAGAGATAATAGGATAGCCTTTTTCATAATCACATTGTTTTTAGTTATTAAAACTCTTGTCCCAGGATAAAGTGGAACTGGCTTCCACTATACTGGCTGGATCCGTTAATCTTGTCGAAACCGTATGCCCAGTCAATACCCATCATACCAATCATCGGCAGGAAGATACGGACACCGACACCTGCCGAGCGTTTCAACTGGAACGGATTGAATTTGCTTACATCTGTCCATGCGTTACCTCCTTCAATGAAGCCTAGTGCATAGATACTGGTCGAATTTTCCAACATCAACGGGTATCTTAATTCTGCACCTAAACGTACGTAAGCATAGCCTTCACTACCATAAGGAGTCAATGAACCGTTTTCGTAACCACGCAGTGCAATGGTTTCGGAAGCGTAGCTGGTGCTATAGCCTGTCATACCGTCACCACCCATATAGAATGTTTCAAAAGGTGATTTCTTGTACTTGTTATAGTGACCCAGCAAGCCGAACTCTGCACGTGTCATGATAACCGGACATTTCTGACCTCCTGTAAGAGCGGTATAGGTCTTTGATTTGAATTTCCATTTGTGGTATTCAATCCAGTTGAACATACTTGCCGCTTCATCATAATCATCTTTACCGTATACCGAGTAGTCCTTGTTACTGAACAATGAGTACGGAGGAGTCAGCTGTACGGAAGCCGAGAATTCAGAACCGCGACGCGGGAAAATCGGGTTATCCGTAGAGTTACGTGCCAAAGTCAGATTCAAACTCAGGTTGTTGCAATTACCGGTTGACATGTATTCTCCGTTGTTCAACTTGATATACAAGTAGCTCCAGTCTTTCAAAATAAAGCGCTGGTAAGAAAGTTCGGCTGACAAGGTAAAATAGTCATCCGGCCATCTCAAACGCTTACCCCAACCGATAGATGCTCCATACATCTGGATAGATTTATCGGGGTCATAAAAAGACTCGTAGTTGTTATTATATCCGCCATAATAATTTCCATAACCGCTGTAATAATTGTAGTAATTATTCATATAAGCTGAGTTATAGTAGTTACTGCTGATATCTGTCTGTATGGAGTAGAAAGCCGAAACAGAGAATGAATTCGGACGTTTTCCGCCAAACCATGGGTCAAAGAACGATACACTATATGACTGGTAATAACTACCGTTGGTCTGTCCGCTGATGGTTAATGTCTGTCCATCACCCTGTGGCAGGAATCCGCGGTAGTTGTCACTCTTATGGAACAAGTTGGCCATAGAGAAGTTCGTGAACTTCAAACTTAATTTACCGATAACACCGGTTTGTCCCCAACCTGCCGAGAATTCTACCTGGTCGTTTGCTTTGGACTCCAGGTTCCAGTTGATGTCTACCGTACCGTTGGTCGGGTCCGGTTGTACATCCGGCTGGATATTTTCAGGGTTGAAGTGTCCCATTTGGGCTATCTCACGATAAGAACGTTCCAATGCTTCTTTGCTGAACAGATCTCCCGGCTTGGTTCTTAACTCACGGCGTACTACGTTTTCATACAAACGGTCGTTACCGTTGATACGCACTTTGCTGATAGAGGCCTGAGGACCTTCCTGAATACGCATTTCCAAATCAATGGAGTCGCCGTCTATGTTTACTTCTACGGGGTCAAGGTTATAGAAAACGTATCCTTTATTATAGTAGTAGTTACCGATAGCATCTTCATCACCGGTCAGACGCTCGGTCATTAATTTCTGGTTATAAACATCTCCCTTTTTCATACGGAGCTGTTCGTTCAGCCAGTCCGAAGCATAAATGGTGTTACCTACCCAGGTCACGTTGCGCAGATAGTATTGGTCACCTTCTTCTATTTTCATGTACACGTCGACGGTACGGTCATCGTACGGAGAAACACTGTCCACAACAATTTGTGCGTCGCGGTAACCTAATTCGTTGTATTTGTCGATGATATGCTGTTTGTCTTCTTCGTATTTCTCTTCAATGAATTTTTTGGTACGGAAAAGGTTGACAAGTTTGTTTTTCTCATTCGTCTTCTTCATGACGCGTTTTAACTTCTTGTCACTTAACACGGTGTTGCCGTCAATGGTGATCTTGTGGACTTTCACCTTTTCTTTCTTGTCAATCATCACATCAACATCCACTTGGTCCTTATTGTCAGCCAAATCACGCTCAACGATGGTCACTTCGGCGTTTTTAAAACCTTTTTCATCGAAATGTTTCTTGATTAATATTTTAGCACGGTCTATCAAGTTGGGAGTAATCTGGCTTCCTTTTACCAAACCTAGTTTGGCTTCCAAATCTTCACGCTCGCTTTTCTTTACGCCGTGGTAACGAATGTCGGCAATACGTGGACGTTGGGTCAGGATGATTTTTAAATAGATCTTGTCTCCAACAATTTTTTCAGCTAGGATTTGTACATCCGAGAACAGTCCGTGTCGCCAATAACGTTTTACAGCTGTGGTGATGTCATCTCCCGGAACAACAATGGTCTGTCCTACCGATAGTCCTGAAAGTCCGATCAATACATAATCTTCATAGTTTTTTACGCCTTCTACTTTGATTCCGCCGATTTCATACTTCTTGGGCGTTCCGGAATAAAGTATGACTGGATTGTCGTTTTCTTCTACGTTTGCTTCTTGGGCGTAACTGCCTGTTGAAAAGCAAAATAGGCATGTAAGCGTTAATAGTATAAGTGAAATACGATATAGCATTTTATCTAACTTTATATTTGTTCACTGGTTTTGCCGAAACGGCGTTCTCTTTTCTGATAATCATAAATGGCTTTGCAAAATTCTTCTTCGCGGAAGTCCGGCCAGAACGTTTCACAAAAATATAGTTCGGAATAAGCACATTGCCAAAGCAGATAGTTGCTAAGGCGGATTTCTCCTCCGGTACGTATAAGCAAATCCGGGTCGGGCATATAGTTTGTACTTAAATGTGCACTTATCAAATTGTCATCGATGTCCTCAATGGCTAGTTTGTCGTTTTGAATCTTGGCCGCTATTTGTCTTACCGCTTCTGTTATTTCCCATTTGGAAGAGTAGCTTAAAGCAAGTGTCAGACACATACCGGTATTGATTGAGGTGCGTTCAATGCATTGGTTCAATCGTTCCAGAACTTCTACCGGTAACTTTGCCGTATCACCGATAATGCGAAAACTGATGTTGTTTTTCATGAAAGTTTCTTCTTCAATGGAGTCCATCAGAAGACTCATCAGAGCAGCGACTTCATCTACCGGGCGATTCCAGTTTTCGGTAGAGAAAGTATATAGTGTCAAGTATTTGACTCCCAGTCTAGCCGCTTCTTCTGCTATGATGTGTACAGTTTCTGCACCGGCTTGATGTCCGAAGCTGCGCGCCTGTCCACGTTGTTTAGCCCATCTTCCATTTCCATCCATTATAATGGCTACATGGGCAGGTATACGGCTTTTGTCTATTTGCTCTCTATATGGCATGTCGCAATCTATTTTATATGACTCTCTTTGACTTTATTCCTTGGAATCGAATCCCAACTTATTGATTCGTCCTCTCCATACTTCTCCGCTTCGGCTCCATATAATCCACAAGAAGTTATTCTTGTCTACGACATAAGAATAGTTGCCGTCTGCCTGGTTGTATAGATCTGTGAATTCTGTAGGGAAGAATACATATCTTGAAACAGGTTTCCATGTAATGCCTTGATCCGTTGACCCGTAGAATCGGCTGAAAGCGGGAATGTCCTTACCGAAACTTTTACCCGGACCACCGAAAGCGTATAATTGGTCGTTATAATGAATCATGGCTATATTAGCCAGCTTGGGACAATAAAAACTATCGTATGCGGCTGTAGGATAATCTGCCCAACTGTCTTCTGTAGTCAGTCTGGTCCATACAGTAGAGGTCGTGTCGGTCGCAATGGGATTTTCTCCCATTAGTACCATACGGTCTATGAATTTATTGGTTACCAACGGGTAAGCTGTGTATGATAACTGATTTTTCGGGAAATTGGCCGGAACCTCGCCATTAGTATCCCAAACCAGAGCATCCGTGCTTTCCATAAAATGATTGTTGGTGTCTATGGCGTACAATTTGCAGTTATGTTCTGAATGAACACCGGCAATCAGCTTCTCGAATTTGGTGTTAGTGCCCATCTTGCTCCAGCTTTTTCCGTCAGAGGAGCAGTACAGGTCATTGTCGGCAAGTATGTATAATTGGTTTCCCCATGCCATGACAGAAGAATAGTCCGCATTTTGCATATTTTCAGGTAAAGCCTGTAAGGGCGTCCAGGTTTTTCCGTCATTGATGTGGGTGCTTGTAACAGCGGTGCCATTGTCTTGCTGTGCGAAAACATAAATATAATCCCCTAATGTGACTGCTTTCTGTGCTTGGATAGTGTTGTCGAAACTACTTCCTCTATGGCTCCACTGCAATGAGTCGGGAACTTGTTTATGTACATTAATCTCGGCTTTATAAATAGGTCCATAGACTCCGCTCATCGCCATAACTTTAAATTGGACAGGCTTTTCGAAATTCAAGGAGTCGGTATCATTCCACAACGAATCTTTGTCCTCAGCGACAATAAAAATGCCAATACCGTCTGATTTTATGCTGACTACGACTTTGCTGATGTCTGTACCGACTGGCAGGGAGTCTACGTTGTAGATATGTCTTGTGCCTTGGTCGATGGCAAAAGGGTATTTGGTACCATCAACGGTGAATGTCAGCGTTGTGTCTTTGCCATTAACCTTTTCGGTATATTGAGTTTCAATTTTATCTTTTATAGCAAAAGAGGTAATGCTTGATTCTGAACTATATTCTGTTTCTACTTCGTTGTCGTCCAAGCAAGATGTAATCATAAAAGCCGCAGCAAGCAGACTTGTGATGACAGTCAAAAACTTTATTTTCATTTGCAAATGAGTCTATTGTTACAAGTCGCAAAAGTAGGAAGATTTTTTTCTATATAGAAGTTTTGGGACAAGTTTTATATTAATTTATAGATAAACCAGCCCTTTTTCTCGGTCAATCAGCCACATTTTATCTTTGAATTTGTGAATGGACGGCATGCATTATTTCTCTTCCAAAGTATATTTTATTCAGTTTAAAGTGTTTTTTTTGAATAGAAGGTGCCTGTATTCCATTGTTTAAGCGTAGTGGAGCCTTTTCTATGAAGGCTTCATCCCATAAGCCGGAGTCTATGAAAGACTGTAATAAAATACTTCCGCCTTCTACTAGAAGTGATTGTATTTTTTTCTGATATAATACTTCCATTATTTGCGGCAGGATATCTTTGTTGAAATCCAACGATATGTATTCTGTTAATGCGTTTGGCTGACAGGGGGATTCCCGGGTAAACACGAATGTCTTTATTTTGCCGTTGAAAAGTTCCAAATCTCGGGGTAATGTCAATTCTTTATCTATTACCAGACGCACGGGATGCTTGCCGTACCAATTCCGGGTGGATAGGGAGGGATTGTCAAGTAATGCCGTGTGTCGTCCTACTAATATAGCGTCATGTTCGGCGCGTTTTTTGTGTACCAGCATGCTGGTCAGCGGATTGGAAAGTATGATCGGCTTTCCTCCTGTGCGGTTTATATCGATAAAGCCATCAGCGGATTCTGCCCACTTTAAGGTTATGTATGGGCGTTTGAGCGTGTTGAATGTTATGAAGCGTCTTATCAGGTGCCGGCATTCCTCTTCTAAGACGCCTACGGTTACTTCAATGCCGGCTTTGCGCAGTTTCTCGATGCCTCTGCCGGCTACTTGGGAAAACGGGTCTATGCAGCCTATTACGACTTTGGGGATTCTCTTCTCTATAATCAGGTCGGCGCAGGGAGGGGTTTTTCCATAATGGGAGCATGGTTCCAGACTTACGTATATGGTTGATTCCTTCAAAAGATTTTCGTCTTTAACGGAACGTATGGCGTTTACTTCGGCATGTGCCTCTCCGCAACGGATGTGGTAGCCTTCTCCAATAATGGTGTCGTGATATACAATGACAGCACCTACCATCGGATTAGGGGCTGTGTTACAAAGTCCGTTGTATGCCAGTTGCAGGCAACGGGAAATATATTTTTCATCTTTTGTCATAACGATCTTGTTTAAATTCTTACTTTTGCATATAAAATGACACTATGAATCCTGTTGTATCTTACATAAAACAAACCTTGCAGGGATATTACCCTGATTCAGAACTTGTGCCTATGGCTAAATTGCTGCTTACACAAGTCTTCGGCATGTCTGTTGTTGAATTGTATGCAGGCAAAGATACTACTTTTTCGGTGAATGAGCGGAAACAGCTGGATGATATTCTGGTTCGTCTGCAAAAACTGGAACCTATTCAATACATAATAGGTACGGAAGAATTTTATGGCCTTACTTTTGAAGTGAATAAACATGTATTGATTCCACGTCCGGAAACAGGGGAGTTGGTAGACTGGATTATACGGGAGCATAAGTATGGTCGGGTTAGAATATTGGATATTGGTACGGGGAGCGGCTGCATCGCTGTCTCTTTGGCCAAGAATTTGGAAGAGGCGGAGGTCGTTTCATGGGATGTTTCAGAAAAGGTGTTGCAAGTTGCGGAACGTAATTGCAGGCGGAACGGCGTTCGTGTAACTCTTGAGCAAAGGGATGTGCTGCTTGCTTCTCCTGCAGGTGAGCGGTTTGATGTCATTGTCAGCAATCCACCTTATATTACAGAAAAGGAGAGGGCGGATATGAGTGCTAATGTCTTGGAATGGGAGCCGGAATTGGCTTTGTTTGTGCCGGATGATAGTCCGTTGTTGTTTTATCGGAAAATAGCAGAATTGGGTAGGGATATGCTAGTGTCTGGTGGAAGGCTTTATTTTGAAATTAATCAGGAATACGGTCGGGAAACGGTGGATATGTTGGCAGGTTTGGAATACAAAAATATAGAATTGAGAAAAGATCTCTTTCAAAATGATAGAATGATAAAAGCGGAGAAATAAGATGAAGGGAGAATTAAGTGAGAATGATTTGAGGTATAAGGCAGAAACTTATTGCTCTTCAATGGAGCGTTGTGTAGTAGATGTAGAGGCTAAATTGTCACAATGGGGAGCCACTCCGGAAATGATGGAGAAAATCGTTCGGCATTTGCAGGATGAGAGATACATTGACCAGAAGCGTTTTTGCTCGGCTTTTGTTCGCGATAAATATCGCTTTAACCAATGGGGTAGAGTGAAAATCTGCCAGGCTTTGCGCATGAAGAAAATCCCTGCGGATGTTATAGCCAAAGGATTGGAGGAGGTAGATGAGCGGGAATATATGGAGATACTATCTGGTTTGATCGAGCAGAAAAGAAGAAGTGTGAAAGCATGTACGGAATACGAACGGAATGGGAAATTGATTCGTTTTGCAGTTGGTAGAGGATTTGAAATGGAGGCTGTTTGTCGTTGTGTGAAACAAACCGGAGAAGATGATGTCTATCTGGACTGATCTTTGGAATTTATTTTTCCCTCATAGTTGTCTGCTTTGTGGGCGGCAGCTTATATCAGGGGAGAGAGTGCTTTGCTTGAAATGCTTGTCGGGGCTTCCGCGTACTCAATTTCATTTACGGAAAGATAATATTGTAGAATGTAATTTCTGGGGAAAAATACCGGTGGAGCATGCCACCTCTTTTCTTTATTATGCAAAGGGAGGAAATGTCCGACAGTTGTTGTACGAACTGAAATATCATGGTAATCAAGAAGTGGGTGAAGTGATGGGGCGGATGATGGCATCTGAACTTATGTGCTCTCATTTTTTTGATGGGATAGATTTGATTGTTCCTGTTCCGTTGCATCAACGTAAAAAACGTTTAAGGGGGTATAACCAAAGCGAATGCCTGGCAAGAGGAGTTTCGGTGGTGACAGGTATTCCTATGGATACTAAAGTTGTGATAAGAAGCAGGTATACTGACACACAGACGCATAAAGGACAATATGCAAGATGGGAAAACGTGCGAAATTTGTTTGCCTGTATTTTCCCTGACAGCTTGGAAGGAAAGCATCTTTTGTTGGTGGATGATGTGCTGACAACAGGGGCTACGGTTGTTTCTTGTGCTGATGCCTTTCGTGGCATACCCGGATTGCGTATCAGTGTGCTTACTTTGGCATTGGCAGGGGAATCCTGATAACAACAACTATTTTTTAGAAAAATACCTTGTCCGATTTTTCATTATCTCGATGTATTTCTATATTTTTGCACAATATTTATCAGATATAGTTGAGTTATGAAGACTTTAGAAAAATTATTCGCAGAGAAATTACTGAAGATTAAGGCTATCAAGTTGCAGCCGGCTAATCCTTTTACTTGGGCGTCCGGTTGGAAGTCGCCTTTTTATTGTGATAACCGCAAAACTCTTTCGTATCCTTCTCTTCGTAATTTTGTGAAACTTGAGATTAGCCGTATTGTCCTGGAGAAGTTCGGTCAGGTAGATGCTATTGCCGGTGTGGCGACAGGGGCTATCCCTCAAGGAGCTTTGGTGGCTGAAGAGTTGAATCTGCCGTTTGTGTATGTTCGTTCTACTCCGAAAGACCATGGCTTGGAAAACCTGATTGAAGGTGAACTTCGTCCTGGTATGAAAGTCGTAGTTATTGAGGACTTGATTTCAACTGGCGGCAGCAGTTTGAAAGCTGTTGAAGCTATCCGTCGTGACGGATGTGAAGTGATTGGTATGGTCGCTGCATTTACTTATGGTTTCCCAGTGGCAATTGAAGCGTTCAAGGAAGCAAAAGTGAACTTGGTTACTCTGACTAATTATGAAGCTGTATTGGATTCAGCCTTGAAGACCGGATATATTAATGAAGAGGATGTTCCGGTTTTGGATAATTGGAGAAAGGATCCGGCTCATTGGGAGGCAGGCAAATAAGTTATAGTTTTAAAACAAATATAATATGAAGAGAACCGTTCGGGAATTTTTATGGATTTCCGGATTGTTCTTTTCGTGTTTTTAGAGAGCAGGTATTATGGCACAATTTGAGAGTGGTGTGAAATATGTTCCTTATAGTCAGGAGCAGGTGTTTAATAAGTTGTCGGATTTAAGTAACTTGGAATCTGTACGTGATAAATTGGCCGACAAGGTACAAGGTATGGAGTTCGACAGTGACTCTTTAAGTTTTACGGTACAAGGCATAAGCATTACTTTGCGTATAATAGAACGTGAACCTTATAAATGTGTTAAATTCGAAAGTGAAAAATCTCCGGTCCCTATGAATTTGTGGATTCAGATTTTGCCTGTAGAGGCTGGGCAGGCAAAACTGAAAGTAACTATTCGTGCAGAAGTGAATATGTTTATGAAGGCGATGGTTGCTAAACCTTTACAGGATGGTGTGGATAAACTGGCTGAGATGTTATCGATGATTCCTTATTAAAAATAAAGACAAATATGGCACAGAAACTTTGGGAAAAAAATGTCCGGGTAAATGAGGAGATAGATCGTTTTACTGTAGGACGTGACCGTGAAATGGACTTTTATCTGGCTAAACACGATGTATTGGGCTCAATGGCACATATCACCATGTTGGAAAGTATCGGTTTGCTTACAGCCGGAGAATTGGAAATGCTATTAGCGGAATTAAAGAATATCTATGCTTCTGCCGAAAAGGGAGAGTTTGTAATAGAGGATGGTATAGAGGATGTACACTCGCAAGTAGAATTGATGTTGACGCGTAAGTTGGGAGATGTCGGAAAGAAAATTCATAGTGGACGTTCACGCAATGACCAGGTGTTGGTGGATTTGAAGCTGTTTACTCGTGCGGAATTAAAAGAAGTGGCCGAAGAGGTGGAGCAACTTTTTCATGTGCTGATTTCTCAAAGCAATACATATAAGGATGTGTTAATGCCGGGTTACACTCATTTGCAGATAGCGATGCCTTCTTCATTTGGCTTGTGGTTTGGCGCGTATGCTGAGAGTCTGGTGGACGATATGATGTTTCTGCAGGCTGCATTCAAAATGTGTAACCGCAATCCGTTGGGCTCTGCTGCCGGGTATGGTTCTTCTTTTCCGCTCGATCGTGAGATGACCACCCGCTTGTTGGGATTTGATTCGATGGATTATAATGTGGTGTATGCGCAGATGGGGCGTGGTAAGATGGAACGTAATGTGGCTTTTGCTTTGGCTTCTATTGCTGGGACAGTTTCTAAAATGGCTTTTGACGCTTGTATGTTCAGTAGCCAAAACTTTGGCTTTGTAAAACTTCCGGATGAATGTACTACCGGCTCCAGTATAATGCCTCATAAAAAGAACCCTGATGTCTTTGAATTGACACGGGCAAAATGCAACAAGCTGCAGGCTCTTCCTCAGCAGATTATGATGATAATGAATAATTTGCCTTCGGGGTATTTTCGTGATTTGCAGATTATAAAAGAAGTTTTCTTGCCTGCGTTCCGGGAGTTGAAGGAATGTCTGCAAATGGCTGCCTATATTATGGACAAAATTAAAATCAACGAACATATTCTGGATGATGACCGTTACCTTTATATCTTTAGTGTGGAAGAGGTCAACCGTTTGGCGTCTGAAGGTATGCCGTTCCGTGATGCTTATAAAAAGGTTGGCCTGGACATAGAAGCCGGCAAGTTCACCCATGACAAGAAGGTGCATCATACTCATGAGGGTAGTATCGGTAATTTGTGTAATGACAGGATCGAAAGCTTGATGCGGCAAGTAGTGGACGGATTTAATTTCTCAGTCATGGAACAGGCTGAACGAAGCCTTTTAGGTAGATAGAAATAATTGTAAAACGTAATAGCATGAAATATCAACCTTCGGCAGACCGTTATAGCAAAATGCAGTACAAATACTGCGGAAATAGCGGCTTGCTTTTACCTCGTATCTCTTTAGGTTTGTGGCATAACTTTGGTAGTGTGGACGATTTTGGTGTAGCAACCGATATGATTAAATATGCTTTTGATAGCGGGGTTACACATTTTGACTTAGCTAATAATTATGGTCCTGTTCCGGGAAGTGCTGAGATTAATTTCGGTAAAATTCTGAAGGAGAATTTCCAAGGTTACCGTGATGAATTGATTATTTCCTCAAAAGCAGGACACGAAATGTGGAATGGACCTTATGGGGGAAACAGTTCGCGTAAGAATTTAATGGCCAGTATCGACCAAAGCTTGTGTCGTACCGGTTTGGATTACTTTGATATATTTTATAGTCACCGTTATGATGGCGTGACCCCGGTTGAGGAAACGATGCAAGCGTTGATTGATATAGTGAAGCAAGGAAAAGCATTGTATGTGGGTATTTCAAAGTATCCGCCTATGCAGGCAAAGGTGGCTTATGAAATATTGAGAAGTGCCGGTGTGCCGTGTTTGATCAGCCAATATCGTTATAGTATGTTTGATCGTGCTGTGGAGGAGGAGGTATTGCCGTTGGCCGCTGAACAAGGCTCCGGCTTTATTGCATTTTCGCCTTTGGCACAAGGATTGCTGACCAATAAATATTTGCATGGTATTCCGGAGCACTCTCGTGCGGCTCGTGCTACTGGGTTTTTGAAAGTAGACCAAGTGACAGAAGATAAAGTGGAAAAAGCACGTCGGCTGAATGAGGTGGCTGTACGCCGTGGGCAGACTTTGGCTGAGATGGCATTGGCATGGGTGTTGAAAGACGAACGGATGACCTCTGTTATTGTGGGGGCAAGTTCTGTAAAACAGCTGGCAGATAATCTTCATGCGTTGGATAATTTGGCCTTTACTGATGCAGAATTGACCGAAATAGAGGGAATTTTACGATTGTGAATAAAAAAATGGGTGTAAAGTTTGGTTGGTATTATAAAATGGCTTATCTTTGCACCCGTTAAAACAAAACGCGGAAATAGCTCAGTTGGTAGAGCATAACCTTGCCAAGGTTAGGGTCGCGAGTTCGAGTCTCGTTTTCCGCTCTCTCTCGTCGAGGATGCTCGAATGGTGGAATCGGTAGACACGAGGGACTTAAAATCCCTTGGCCATTGCGGCTGTGCGGGTTCAAGTCCCGCTTCGAGTACAAGATGTAATTGCAATCATTGGAAAACTGATGATTGCGATTTTTGTTTTGTATATTCACCATAAGATAACGGAAGCAGAAGCACGGGTCAGCGGATTTTCCTGGTTGGTAAGCTTTCTTTTAAGCGTATAGCCTAGCCAGTCTGAACATGAAGAATTTCAGGGTCAGCGGATTTTCGGGTCAGTTTGAAAACTTGGGATCAGTTGTAAGTTTTAGATGGAGAAGTATGAGAAAGTGATGGCAACATCTTTTTTCAACACATAAAACAAGGAGCTGCCACCACCCCTAAATCTTTTTATCCATCAGTGTTTCCGATAAAAGGTGGTAGCAGTGGCAGCAGATTTTAAAAACTCTATTGTGGAACTTTCCGGCAAATACAGTCTGTCAGATGATCGTTGATAAAACCTGAAGCTTGCAAATGGGCGTAGCAAATTGTAGTCCCGAAGAACTTGAAACCTCGTTTTTTCATATCTTTACTCATGGCATCGGATTCGGGAGAGGATACCGGAATTTCGCTCAATGACCGGAATGTGTTGATAATCGGCTTTTTGTCGGGAAAGAATGACAGGGTATAATTATAAAAACTGCCGAATTCCTTTTGTACGGCAAGGAATAGTTTCGCATTCGTGATTGTCGATTTGATTTTCAGACGGTTTTTTACAATTCCTTCAAATTGCATTAGCCGCTCAATGTCTTCATCGGTCATTTGTGCTACCAGTTCGGCATCAAAATTATAGAAAGCTTTACGATACCCCTCTCTTTTTCTAAGAATCGTTATCCAGCTTAGTCCTGCTTGGGCACTTTCCAATACAAGAAACTCAAACAGCGTCTTGTCATCGGTAACTAACTTTCCCCACTCTTGGTCATGGTATTTCACATACAATTCGTCTGTTCCGCACCAACCGCAACGTCCGTTTGTTATATCTTGCATAATTCTAATATTTGTGATATAGAACAAATGTAGTGGATTCATGGCATTATGCCAAATTTAAAAGGACTATTTTGTGGCATAAATACCTATAAAAAGTTATTGCATAGTATATATATTCCGTAAAATGGGGGAAAAGATTACCTATATCAGGTGATTGTTTCCTCTTTTCTTTTTACGGACCTTTGCATTCTCAAAAATTAAGAATTTAGAATTATAGGTATTCATGGTAAAAAGACAGTTACAAAGGATCAGTTTAGGCTCTCTTTTTTTTATAATCGGAGCGATATCTATTTTTGCACAACCTAAGACAATGGTATCCGGTAAAGTGATATCCAAAGAAAAACAGGAAGTCGTAGATTTTGCAACCGTATATTTGAAGGGTACAACTTATGGCTGTACAACGAATGAAGAAGGTATCTATCATCTTCATGCACCGGCAGGGAAATACACGCTGGTTGTTTCGGCTATAGGATATAAGACTATAGAAAAGCCTGTAACTTTAGTTCATGGTGAAAGAATTAAGATGAATGTAATGATTGACCCGTCAGTGACTGAGTTGGGTGAAGTGGTAGTGGTGTCTAACGGGGTTTCCCGTGTGAAACGTTCCGCATTCAATGCGATAGCTGTAGATACAAAAGAATTCCAGAATTCTACCAAGAATCTGAGTGATGCTTTGGCTAAAGCTCCGGGGATGAAACTCCGTGAGTCGGGGGGTGTAGGTTCGGATATGCAATTGATGTTGGATGGTTTCAGTGGCAAACATGTGAAGATATTTATTGACGGTGTACCTCAGGAGGGAGTAGGGAGCTCTTTTGGTTTGAATAATATTCCTGTGAATTTTGCAGATAGGATTGAAGTGTATAAAGGGGTGGTTCCTGTAGGATTTGGCACGGATGCTATAGGTGGTGTTATCAATATTGTAACCAATAAGAAGAAACGTAATTGGTTTTTGGATGGCTCCTATTCATACGGGTCGTTCAATACGCATAAATCGTATGTGAATTTCGGACAAACTTTCAAAAACGGCTTTACTTATGAAATAAATGCTTTTCAAAACTATTCGGATAATGATTATCAGGTGGACGCACCGGTAGAGGACTTTGAAACCGGAAGAATTGATAAAGATAAAAGGGTACGTGTGAAGCGCTTTAATGATACCTATCATAATGAGGCGGTTATAGGTAAGATGGGTATTGTGGATAAGAAATGGGCAGACAGATTGATGTTGGGCTTTACTTATTCACACATGTATAAGGAGATACAGACCGGAGTACGTCAGGAAATAGTCTATGGGGAAAAACATCGTAAAGGACATTCGTTGATGCCGTCATTGGAATATAGTAAGCGTGGCTTATTCATCAAAGGTCTGGATGTGGCATTGACTGCCAATTATAATAAAAATGCAACGACAAATATAGATACAGCTTCCTATAAGTACAATTGGTTGGGTGATAGAAAATTAATGAACTCACCCGGTGAACAATCCAATCAATATTCACGGGCGGATAATAACAATTGGAATGGAACATTAACCGTTAATTACCGTCTGGCGAAAATACACATGCTGACCTTTAATCATGTGTTGAATACTTTCCGCCGTTCTAACACTTCTTTATTGGCTAAGATGGAATCGGAGGATGCCATAGCTAAAGAAACCCATAAGAATATCTCCGGATTGTCCTATCGGTTGATGCCGTCTGATAATTGGAATCTCTCAGTATTTGGAAAATATTATAGTTTGTATGTGGCAGGTCCTATGGCTACGACTACGAATCAAGATGATTATGTCCGTACTACCCGAAACATGAATTCCATAGGATATGGAGCTGCGGGAACTTATTTCATTCTACCCGGTTTGCAGGCGAAATTGTCATATGAAAAAGCATATCGTCTGCCTACTATTGAAGAAATGTTTGGAGATGAGGATTTGGAAATGGGAGATATCAGTATAAAACCGGAGAGTAGTGACAATTTGAATTTTAATTTGAGCTATAACAGAACATTTGGCAGGCATTCTGTATATATGGAAAGTGGAGTGATTTATCGGAATACAAAAGATTATATTCAGCGTAATATTGCGGATTTGAGTGGTGGTAAATATGCTGCGAAATATATTAATTACGGTAAAGTATTGACGAAAGGATATACTGTTTCTGCTCGTTACGGTTTTGGTAATTGGGTGAGTATAGGAGGTAATTTTACCAAAATGGATGTACGGGACAATATGAAAACATCTATTTCCAGCAGTGCGGAAAATCTGGCTTATAAAGAACGGATGCCGAATCTGCCCTATATGTTTGCTGATTCGGATGTTACTTTTTATTGGCGGGATTTAGGAAGGAAAGGCAATATGTTGACCGTGTCTTATGATAATCAATATCTGCATAGCTTTACTTATTATTCTTCCCGAATAGGCTCAAATAAAGGGGACTATGTGGTACCTGATCAATTCTCACACAATATATCCTTTTCTTATAGTTTGCAAAAAGGACGATATAACGTATCATTGGAATGTCGTAACTTCACAGATGAGAAGTTATATGATAATTTTAGTCTTCAGAAGGCCGGTAGGGCTTTTTATGGTAAACTGCGTGTTTGTTTCGGTAATTAAAGAATTGGAAAAAGGAGTTTATAATTAATTGGATTTAAAATTAAATAGAAGAATAAAATGAAGAAAGATTTCTTTTTGAACGGATTTGCTGCTATTGCCATAGTAGGAATGGCGTTGAGTGCATGTACGGATAATGAGCCGGATTACGGTTCGGGTACCGAGGCTAAAGGTGAGTATGTTATTGCATCGTCGGTCACAGCGTCTGGAAATACAACGAATGTGCTGCTTACTTCTGAAACGTTGGATAAAGGTACTGTTTCTACAGTGAATAATGGTCTTGTGAATGATGGTGCAACTCAATGGGTGTTTTACAAGAATCAATATCTTTATGCGCTGACTTATAATCAAGGGAATGCAGGTACGACCCGTTCTTATAACATGGATTCAAATAATGAAGTAAAGGCTCGTTCGGGGGAGTTTGCCGTAAAGAGATTTACTACTTACGGTATTTATGATAAATATATCATGACCTCGTCTACCGGTGACGGACCCACAGCGTATGCTGATGAGAATGGATATTTACCAAAGATGTTTTTGCTTTCTTATTTGGACGTATCTGCTGAAACATTTACAACGAATGATACTCAAAATAAGGCTTATATGTCCGAAAACTTCTTGGGAAATGGAGAATATGTAACATTGGCCGGCATATTGGAACGAAATAATAAACTGTATAGCGCTGCTATTCCAATGGGGTTAAGTCAATATGGTTCGGCTACTGACGGGGGAAAGTGGATACTTCCCGGCAATGAGGATTTGGTAAAGACAGAAGATGGTGGTTCCAACAGCAGCAGTTATAAAAAAGGTGAATTGCAATGGACGCAATATCCCAATAAATGCTGGGTGGCTATTTTTGATGATGAAACGCTGACAAATAAAAAAATCATAGAAACAGATAAGATCAGTTATGCTTGCGGGCGTTTTAAATCACAGTATTATCAAACGATTTGGGCGGCAGATAATGGTGATATTTATGTATTTTCTCCTAGTTATGCCAAAACAATGGCTGATAAACGGCAACAGACTACCTTGGATGCCGGAGTAGTACGTATAAAGGCTGGAACAGAAGAGTTTGATCCTGATTATTATTATAGTATCGAAGCGCAGACCGGAGGTAAATCTTTCATTCGTTGTTGGCATATTACGGGAGATTATTTCTTGTTGTTGATGTATGATCGTTCCTTGATTGAAACTGGTTTCACAGCTAATCAGTTAGCGATATATAAAGGAGAAACCGGAAAACTGACTTATGTAACTGGTTTGCCTTCTGCCGATTTGATCTCCGGCTTTGGCAATACTCCGTATGTGGAGAATGGATATGCCTATATGGCTGTAACTACAACAGAAGGATATCCGTCTATTTATAAAATAGATCCGGTTGGTGCGGTAGCGACAAAGGGTATTTCTATAGAAGCGACACAAATCAGTGGCGTCGGTAAACTGCAACCTCAGAACTGAGTATTGTAATAATATAATGGGAGTCTGCGGGCAGTATGTGCTTATGCAGACTCTTTTTATGAATCGTATCGAAGATTTTATGAAGAAAATATTTCGCCAAATACATCTTTGGCTTTCTGTTCCTTTCGGGTTAATCATTTCCTTGATTTGCTTCTCGGGAGCCATGTTGGTTTTTGAAAATGAAGTGATGGAACTGGTCAGGCATGAACTTTATTATGTAAAAAAGGTAGAAACAGTTTCACTTCCTGTTGATCGATTATTGGAAGAGGTAGAACTCACGTTGCCCGACAGTGTGTCTGTGACAGGAATCAGTGTTTTCTCTGACCCGGAACGTGCTTGGCAGGTGAATTTGTCCAAGCCTCGTCGTGCTTCCGTGTATGTGGATCAATATACTGGTGAGATTAAAGGTAAATATGAACGTCCTGCATTTTTTGTGACTATGTTCAGGCTGCATCGCTGGCTGTTGGACAGTATGAAAGCGGATGGCGGAGCCTTCTGGGGAAAAATGATTGTAGGTGTCAGCACCCTGTTGTTTGTCGTGGTTTTGATATCGGGTATCGTTATCTGGTGGCCTCGTACACGAAAAGCCTTGAAAAATAGTTTAAGAATATCTGTCGGCAGGGGCTTTAGAAGATTTTGGTATGACCTGCATGTTGCAGGTGGTATGTATGCGCTGTTTTTTTTGTTGGCTATGGCCCTTACCGGGCTAACATGGTCTTTTGGATGGTATCGGACAGGTTTCTATAAAGTGTTTGGCGTGGAAGTACAGCAGGGAGGTGCTCATGGTGGGGTGACCCGGCGTGGGGGGAAAGGCGGCGACCAATCCGGAAAGAATGTTTCTCATTCTTCGTCCTATGTTTGTTGGCAACAAGTTTATGAACAATTAGCCCTGAATAATCCCGGCTACAAGCAGATAACCTTATCAGATGGGGCAGCAAATGTCTCTTTCAATACCTTCGGTAATCAACGTGCTTCCGATCGTTATAAATTCAATCCTCATAGTGGTAAGATTGATAAGGTAGTTTTATATAAAGATGCTGAGAAGGCTGGAAAGATTCGCGGATGGATCTATTCTGTACATGTTGGTAGTTGGGGCGGTATGCTTACCCGTTTACTGACGTTTATAGCAGCTTTGATAGGAGCCACCTTGCCATTGACAGGATACTATTTATGGATAAAACGTATTTGGAGAAAGAAAGTAAGAGTAAGTTGAATATCTTTGTTATAAGATTAGGGGGCGAAAAGAATTTTATCATATGACCTGTTGTCGTGAATGACAGGTCATATGATATTGTTACAGGATTTTTTAGAACCACTTTATCTTTCTGAAAATAACAAAAGCCAACGCAGACAATGTGATGGATGCCAAAATAATAAAACTAAAAGCATGTGGTAATGCATCTACATGTACATCTACATTCATTCCATAGAAACTAGCTATTAATGTGGGTACCATCAGAATGATGGAAATACTGGTCATGCGTTTCATGATGGTGTTCACATTGTTGGATATGATGGAAGCAAATGCGTCCATGGTTCCGGTTAAGATATCACTGTAGATATTAACCGTGTTATATGCTTGTTTTAATTCAATAACTACATCTTCTACCAAATCGCGGTTTTGATAATCTTTTTCCTGGAAGATACTTTGCAATTTACCTACCATCACCTCATTTCCACGAATGGACGTATTGAAATAAACCAATGTTTTTTGTAGTTTCATCAATCTGAGCAGGTCCTCATTACGTATGCTCCTTTCCAATTCTTTTTCTGCGGCAGCTACATCATTGTTTATTTGTTTCAGATATTTCAAGAACCATACGGCAGATGAGTAAATTAACCGTAAAATCAATTCAAATTTATTAGGCACAATGATTCCTTTACGTCGGGTGTGGTCAATAAAATCAGGAATCATTTCAGTGGAGTGATAACACACGGTAACAATGATTTCATTGTTTGTAATGATACCGATGGGGATAGTGATATAAGGGATGCTTCCCTGTTGTTGCAGGGGGATTCGGATAATGGTCAGTAGCCAGTTGTCTTCCGTATCCGTTCGCGGACGTTCATCCATATCGGCGATGTCCTCTAAAAAAGCTTCGGGAACTTTTAATTCTTTAGTCAGAAACTCAAAATCACTTTGGTCGGGGCATTCTACATTCACCCAGCAGTTTGGCATCCATTGTGGCTTTTCTACAAAGCCATTCTCACAATAAAGATATTTTCTCATCTTATTGCCTCCTTTCGTTCGTTTATATCCGTTCAGAGGCATTCAGAGTAGTGATTGCCCTGTCGGATCAGTTAATACTATTGCACGTTCGTGGTATTGAATCGTCCATTTTTATTGATTGTTTTTTGTTTAAAGCGGTACAAAAGTACATAAAACCTTTAAAGGACAGACAGAAGTCAGGAGGCTTTTATATTTTTTTTAAGAATATCACCGGAAAGCAATCAGTGCCCGAGCAATGATGGTTTTGTCGCCATAGCACAGTTCTAACGTACTGTGTTTACCGATTAAGTTCCCTGGCGGAAACTATTGTTGTTAAAACATTTAGCATCCTTTTAATTACATGCAAAATTCACTTAAAAAATCGTTTGTCCAATACCTATTTATGATGAATCTTGTTCTATATAATCCTAATAATTAGGTATTGTGGAAGGTGCTGAAGTCGGTTACCTTTGCAAATATAATAATTACAATTTAAAAATCAGTTTTAATTTAAAAATAAAAAGAGTATGGAACCAATTATTAATTCACAAGTTCCTGAATTTAAAGTTCAGGCATTCCATAATGGAGAGTTTAAAACCGTAACTAATAAAGATATTGAAGGTAAATGGGCTATTTTCTTCTTCTATCCTGCTGACTTTACGTTTGTATGCCCTACCGAACTTGTAGATATTGCTGAAAAGTATAATCAGTTCAAAGAAATGGGAGTGGAAGTATATTCTGTAAGCACCGATTCACATTTCGTTCATAAAGCATGGCATGATGCGTCTGAAAGTATCCGCAAAATCACTTATCCGATGTTGGCAGATCCTACAGGTGCTTTGTCGCGTGCATTTGGTGTGATGATTGAAGAAGACGGTATGGCTTATCGTGGTACTTTTGTAGTGAATCCCGAAGGCAAGATCAAATTAGCTGAAATTCAGGACAACAGCATCGGGCGTAATGCTGATGAACTTCTTCGTAAGGTAGAAGCTGCCCAGTTTGTAGCCACTCATGATGGTGAGGTTTGTCCTGCTAAATGGAAGAAAGGTGCTGAGACCTTGAAACCGAGTATTGATTTGGTAGGTAAAATTTAAAGTATAGAACTCATGTTAGATAGTGCGATAAAAGATCAGTTAAAAGGTCTTTTTGCCCAATTGGAAGCGCACTATACTTTTGACATCTTTGTCCACCCTCAGCACGAAAGTCGTGCCGAGTTGGTGGACTCGTTGGAAGAAGTGGCTTCCTGTTCGGATAAACTTTCCTGTCGGTTGCAGGATAGTGAAGGGCTGAAGTTTATCCTTTTAAAAGAAGGAAAGGATACGGGAATCACATTTCGTGCCGTACCTGGTGGTCATGAATTTACTTCTTTGTTGATGGCTGTTCTGAATGCTGACGGCAAAGGAAAGAATTTTCCGGACGAGTTTATTACCAGACGTATCAAGGCATTACAGGGGCCGATTAGTTTGACCACCTATTTGTCTCTCACCTGTACCAATTGTCCCGATGTGGTTCAAGCTTTGAATATGATGGTACTTCTGAATGGTCAGATACGCCATGAGGCAGTAGATGGATCTATAAATGAAGAAGAAGTAGAACGGATGAAAGTACAGGCCGTTCCTACTGTATTTGCTGATGGTGAACAGATTCATGTGGGGCGTAGCAGTATGGGGGATCTGTTGGAGAAGCTGGAAGCCCGTTACGGTTCGGTGGAATTGGAAGCTGTTGAGACAAAAGAATATGATGTACTGGTAGCCGGTGCTGGTCCTGCCGGTGCGACAGCTGCTATCTACTCGGCTCGTAAAGGGTTGAAAGTAGCAATAATAGCCGAGCGTATTGGTGGACAAGTCAATGAAACGATGGGGATTGAGAACTTGATATCTGTGCCTCAGACTACCGGTAAACAGTTGGCCCAGGATCTGAAAAAACATTTGGCGGAATATCATATTGATATTTTAGAAAATCGCCGGATAGAGAAAGTGGAAGTGGCAGAGGGCATGAAAGTGTTGTCTGTGAAAGGTGGAGAAACGTATAAGGCTCCCGTATTGATCATTGCTACCGGGGCGAATTGGAGAAAATTGAATGTTCCCGGTGAAGAAAAATACATCGGTCATGGAGTTGCTTTCTGTCCTCATTGTGACGGACCATTTTATAAAGATAAGGAAGTAGCAGTCATAGGTGGTGGAAACTCCGGGGTTGAGGCTGCTATTGATTTGGCGGGAGTCTGTTCCAAAGTGACTGTATTCGAATTCATGGATACTTTGAAAGCGGATACTGTTTTGCAGGAGAAAGCTAAAAGCCTGCCCAATGTGGATATTATTACTAATACTCAAACGGTAGAGGTGTTAGGAAACGGTGATAAAGTGGTGGGGCTTATAAAGAAAGACCGTTCATCCGAAAAAGAAGAGATCTTTGCCTTGGATGGTATTTTTGTCCAAATAGGTTTGACTGCCAATAGCACTTTGTTTAAAGAATTGCTGGAAACGAACCGCATGGGTGAAATTCTGACTGATAAAAATGGCCGGACCTCTGTAAAAGGTATCTATGCTGCCGGAGATGTAACGGATGTTTCCTATAAACAGATAGTTATAGCAATGGGGGAAGGCGCCAAGGCTGCTTTAGCTGCATTCGAAGACCGGATGCGCGGAACGATTTATTAGTGATAAGTGGTTGGTGGTGAATAGTGGGTGCATATCGCAGTATTTACCACTAATCTTATCACTAAAAAATGCACTCTTTGTATGTATATTGGTGAGAATATGCTTTCTTTGTAGGTGAATCACCGTTTACAGCATTGATATGGCAGAATCGAGACGTACTTCATTGAAAGATTTGGCACAGATATTAGGTGTATCCATACCTACAGTATCCCGTGCCTTGAAAAATAGTCCCGAAATCAGTCGGGAACTTTGTATTAAAGCTCAAAAATTGGCAAAAGAGATGAATTATCACCCCAATCCTTTTGCTATGAGTCTCCGGAAAAATACTCCCCGTACCATTGGAGTAATTGTACCTGATATTGTTACTCATTTCTTTGCGTCTATTTTAAGTGGTATAGAAGATACCGCTATAGCAAACGGCTATTTTGTTATCATCACGACTTCCCATGAGTCATACGACCATGAGAAAAGAAATATTGAGAATTTGGTCAATATGCATGTGGAAGGTATTATAGGTTGTTTATCTCAAGAAACAACAGATTATGCCCATTGGTTGAGTTTGGATGATATGAATATGCCGCTTGTTCTATTTGATCGTGTTTGCATGCCTGACCGTTTTTCTACGGTAGTGGCTGATGGAGTATATTCTGCTCAGATGGCGACACAGCACTTGTTGGATCATGGAAGCAAACGGATTGCTTTTATCGGTGGTGCAAACCATCTGGATATAGTAAGAAAGAGAAAACATGGTTACCTTGAAGCGTTAAGGGAAAATAAGATACCTATTGAGAAAGATTTGGTTGTGTGTCGGAAAATTGATTTTGAAGAAGGGAAAATAGCTACAGAAATTTTATTATCGCTTCCGGAGCCTCCCGATGCAATTCTTGCCATGAATGATACATTGGCATTTGCCGCTATGGAAGTGATTAGAAATCATAATCTTCGTATTCCTCAGGATATAGCGCTTATTGGGTATACAGATGAGCAACATGCCAATTATGTAGTGCCTCGCCTTTCGGCCGTCTCGCATCAGACTTATAAGATGGGGGAAGCCGCATGTCAGATGTTGATTGATAAGATTAAGGGAGATAAAAAAATCAGGCAAATCATTATTCCTACTTGTTTGCAGGTGAGGGAAAGCAGTATAAAAAGGAAGGATTGAGAACCGAAATGTATTTTAAGAAGAGAATAAGGCTGAACTCTTCACAAAGAGCCAACCTTATTTCTTTATATATTGGAGTATTATTGAGTGACCAACGTAATAATGGAACGTGCCGGGATCACAACTTTTTCATGGTTTTTGATGCTTCCTACCGGTAGAAGATTCTCTCCATCTTTATCCGAAGTACGATAGATTGTCCAGTTTTTTATAATTCCGTTACGCTGATAGAAAGTAAACTCTTTATCTTCCGCTGCATAATTAATCATAACGAAAACCTCCTTTCCGTCTGTATTTTGGTATGCTGAACACATTAGTCCGGTTACATCCGTATCGCCTTCAGGAATGATTTTCCCTTGGTTGTCTTTGGCTATAATTGCTTTCCGAACAGCTCCCGGGCGTATAAATCTACTGTAGTTTCCCAAAGCCCACATTAATTTGGAGTCTTTCACCTCACCATTCAGAAAAGTCGGATCACTATACTCACGGATTAATCCGTCTTTATAATCTCCACCGATAGATCGCCACCATTGCCAACTGCGAGCACCTGCATATACAATGTCATGATGAATGATCCGTGCTACATATAATGCTGTCTTCATGGTGAAGTCATATCCTCCGCCTCCGCCGATTTCTTCGTCATTGCCCATGATACAGGTTTCTGTCTGCCAGAAATCCACCTTATACTTGTCTAAAGTATCTTTTAATTGACAACGGATATCGTGTAAATTATTCAGAGGAGTATTAGTCCAATAACTATGCCCTACCATCAGCCGGGGAACATTGGGAGTATCACCCAGATAGGTGGCTGTACTGTCCGGATTAAAGAAAGACTGGATTTGATACCCCCGTTCCCAATTAGTCATGTGAGTATCGAACATACAACGATAGTCAGAGGACTCATTGACTAGAATCTGTGTGTCAATTTGGTTATTTACGAACTCTTTACTGATGAGGCGTATGGCACGGGCTATTTCGCGGTTGGTAGCCGGTGTACCTTCTTGTTTGGGGCCAATCCAGTTCCAATGCCCATCGGGTTCATTGAATGGACAGAGGTAATTGAACTTGATTCCATCGTGTTTCTCCACCCCTTTTATGACATTGGCAAGAAAACGGGCAAAATTCTTATAATGCTCTTCCTTTAAGTTTAAGGTTCCTCCACGGCCTGTGTTGGTGGCAAGACCGTTTTGTGTGAAATATACGGGAGGTGAATTAAGAAATGCCAAAAATTTGTTTACACCCCGTTCTTTTGCCAGACGCAGGAAGTTGCGCTGCCCTTGTTGTTTATTCCAATTATAGTTACCATCTGCCTGAAGGAAACATTCGGTGCGCATCCAGGGAGAGGCTATCTGGCTGGCTTCTCCTTGTTCCGCACTTCCGGCTCCTACATTGAAACGCCATAAAGACAAGCCGATTCCTTTAGGTTGTCCGTTTTCATGGTTTTCCGTACTGAACAGCCAGTCGGCTACTTGGTTTTGTTTTTCTTGCGGCCATAAGCCGATAAATTGCATGCTCCAACAGTCTGATGCTCCGAAATAGTCCATGGTTTGACAGGGTTGGTCTGTTTCTATTTCAAAGTGAATGGCAGGATGTTGAGCAAACAGGTTTGCTGTTGCAAATAAAGAGAATAATAATGCTTTGTATTTCATAAAGTTGAGGGATTATTTCAGATTATAAATGACAGTTGTAACACTTTCCGAAGGCACAATTACTTGTTGGTCTGCCGTGACGTGTACCTCTTGCAAATTTTTGTTATTTGTTGTTGTATAAGTAGTGATGGAGCTTATTTCACTTACCCATTCTTTATGAATTTCGTTTAGCCGGACTCCTTTTTCTGATAGATTGGTATAAACAGCAACAATTTTATCTTTTTTCGGTGAAATCCATGCTGACCCGAAGAAACTGGATGATTCATTCATGTTAAGCATGATACGGCGATAACCCGGTCGGATGAATAGGCTGTAGTTACCTAATACCCAAAGTGTGGGAGTAGCTTTATAAGTGCCTTCTTTCTCTATATCCCCATAAACTCCATCGGAGGGTTCCAGTGAAATCAGTAAGAAGCGGTTTTTGTGTCCCCAGCGGGGGATATCCATTGAGGTCCAGTAACTCCAGGAGGAAACTCCTGCTATAGTTAGGTCATTGTGTATTACTTTTGACATATAAAGTGCAATGTCCATTTCGGTTGCTTGGTCATAGCCTATAAACTCGGAAGAGCTGTATCCGTCGCCTAACATACTCCACTCACTTTGCCATATTTCTACATCATATTGTTGGGCTGCTTGGGCCAGTTGTTTCCGGACATTACGCATACCATCCCATGTGCCATCTGTCCAGTAGCTGTGGCCGCAGATAAGTTTCTTTACATGAGTCAGGTTGCCTATATAGGTGGAAGTTCCAGGTGTGAAAAATGCTGAAAGTACGTTACTATGGGCGGCATCATTCTTAAATTTGTAGAGATATTCATAATCTCCAGATTCCCCTGGAAGAATATCAATAGAAAGACCGGCAGAAGTGATGGCGGTATCCAATTCACGTATAAGTCTGGCTACTTCATCATTAGTCCATCCGCTGCCTTCCTGGCCGCTGTCCCAATTATATTGGGGTTCGTTAACTGGTGAGATATGTGTCACTGGATATCCTTCGTTTACATAGTATTTTGCTACATCTGACATGTATCTGGCAAAGTCCGTATAACATTCATCCTTCAAATTAGAAACTCCTCCGCTATTGGAGAATCCTTTTCCGTTGGAGGTATATTGTACAGGAGGGGTATTGCTGAAAAGTACTATACTCTGACAACCAAACTCTTTGGCGCGCTGCAAGAAGTAGCGCTGCCCTTTACAGCGTGTCCAGTCTAATGTTAAGTCATCAGTCAGATAAGATTCTGCTCTGCGTGATTTGTCTTCTATTCCACTTGCTTCACCTTGTTCTGCACTGCCACCACCTAGATTCACACGCCACATGGAGAGTCCTATACCTTTAGGTTGTCCTGATTGTATTTCAGAAGAGAATAGCAGTTCACTGATTTTGTCACGATTCGTTATCCAGCTTTTTCCTACGAAGGCAGGTGCCCAACAATCTGATGCGCCAAATCCTGTCAGAGTCTGAAAAGATTGTCCGGCATCTATGGTTACTGTTTTTTCTACGTTTATGCTGCTGTCCGGTTGCCCCGATGTATCCGGTGTTTGGGGAGAATCGTCACTGCAGGCTACAGTAGAAAAGAACAGTGGAAGAGTAAAAATATATTTTAGTTTCATTGTTTTAGATGGATTAAAAAATAGTCGCGGATAATCCTAGCAAACTATCCGCGACAGAATATAAAGACCTATTGAATGTTTAATTCCTGTAACAATCTGTTCTTTTTGGAAAATGATTAATTCCAGCCCGGATTTTGGGTGATAGAACCATTAGACATTGTAATCTCATATAAAGGTATCGGGAATACCATATCCCGGTTTTCGTTGAAGCTGATTCCTTTATCACTTGCCTCACCTTGATTTTCCCATTCGTAAATGTCGCGGGTAGCGGGATCTGTATTGTATTTTACAAATGTACCGTTTGCTCCCATCAGGTTACAAATCATTTTCTTGCCATTGTCATCTGTCCAACGGCGGATATCATAGATTCTGTTTTGTTCCCATGCCAGTTCCAAACGACGTTCTAGCCGGATAGCTTTGCGAAGCTCGTTCCCACTGGATGTGACAGCAGGTAATTTTACACGATTCCGTACCTCATTAAGGTAGGTACGTGCTGTACCATCTTCGCCCAATTCGTTGCAGGCTTCAGCATACATCAACAATACATCTGCATAGCGTAAGATACGATGATCTAATGGAATTTTGTCGATATTGTATACTTCCGGACGTTTTTCAATAGGTACAAAATACTTCCGGACAATACGTGCTGATTTATGTTGTGACGGATCTATAATATAACATTCGGGATCCCAACCGTACTTTTCGATATAATCTTTATAATTGGCGATTTTTGTGTTGTTTTCAACGAACTTGTCGAAGTTATTCTCTCCGGCAATTTCTGTACAACCGGTTTTAATGATAGTCCAACGTAAACGTTCTGTATCTCCTGCATCGATGTAGGCTTGTTCGAGGTTAGCGGTTGGCTGTCCCCAAGACCATCCGTCGCCGGGACCACTACGGGCACCGGTAATAACAGTCAAAGAACCACCCAATGCATAAGTTCCATCATACATATATTGTACTTCAAACAGACTTTCTTCGCTATTGTTATGGTCAACATCCCATACATCACCGAAGTTGTCGAGTAATTTATATTCACCTTCGTCGATGACTGTTTTCAATACATCATGTGCCTCTTGCCATTTGCTTTGGTAGAGGTAAACCTTTCCCAATAGGCCTAATGCAGCTCCACGGGTAGCGCGTCCCATATCTGTAGCAGCATATTGACTACGTTGTGGCAACACATCAGCAGCGGCTTTTAAATCATCTTCAATGAACTTATATACATCTTCGGCCGAAGCGCGGGTAATACCTTGTATTTCTTCGGGCAACAGGAAGCCTGTAATGAGAGGCACACCACCAAAATTCTTCACAAGTTCAAAATAGAAGTATCCACGGAGAAAACGTGCTTCGGCTACAAGCCGGTTCTTCATTTCTTCATCTGAGAAATCAGCTTGTGAAATGCGTTCCACTGCGATATTGCAACGTAGAATGCCTTTGTATCGATACTGCCAAAAGTTGGAGATGGCACCATTGCTTTGTCCGGTACCTTGATAGTGGGCCAAAGAAATATAGTCACTTTGACTTTGGCTGGTATTGCCCATCCAACCGTCATCACTACACATCTCGGAAAGCAACCATACTGTGTTGATATTCCACCATCCGCCAAAAGTAATGGCCTGGTAACAACCAGTAATAAATGCTTCGGCTTCTTCTGCACTTTGGAAATAAGTATCCAAATTTTGTTGCCCGCGCACTTCCTCTGTTAGGAAATCCTCACAAGAAGTGAATGTCAGCGAGGCAATCATTGTTAATATTGTTAATATCTTTTTCATGGTTTATACCTTGAGGGTTAAAATTTTAAATCAATTCCAAATAAGAAAGTACGTGGGTTAGGATAAGCGATGCCGTCAATACCGGTTTCAATTACACTGCCATCTTTACCAATCTGTGGACGTTCAGGATCCATACCTGAGTAGCTGGTGATAGTGAAAGGATTTTGAGCCGACAATGAGAGACGCAATTCGGTTCCGTTCAACCACTTCTTGGGGAGTGTGTAACCCACTTGTAATAGTTTGCAACGCATATAAGAGCCGTCTTCTACAAAGAAACTTGAAACGCGTGTGTAATTCTGATTCAAATCATTGTAGGACAGACGAGGAATATCGTTGCTGGTTCCTTCGCCATGCCATGCTTTCTGCAATGTACCTGCCCAAACGTTTTGCCCACTTACGCCGGAGTATAAACCTTTGGTCTTATTGAAAATATCATTACCGAATGTACCATAGAAGTTGGCTGTGAAATCGATGTTTTTATAGCTGAAACCCAAGTTCAAACCTACCATCAAATCGGGATATGGGTTACCGATCCATGTTTTATCATTTTCATCTAGAACTCCGTCATGATTCAAATCCTTAAAGCGAATGTCACCGGGTTGGGCATTGGATTGTACCAGCTTGCCATTTTCGTTGGTGTGAGCATAAACTTCATCCCAATTTTGGAAAATACCATCGGCTACGTAGCCGTAGAAGCGTGAAATCAAGCCACCGTCTTCATTACGGATAATTTGGTCGCTGTTGAAACCTCCAGTTTGGATAGGACCGTCACCGGAGAATTTAACAGCTTTATTTTTCACTGCGGAAAGGTTCAATCCCACATTATATCGGAAGTCTGCTACTTTGTCGTGCCAGTTCAGACTTAATTCCCAACCGCTAGCTTTCATACTACCTATATTCATCCATACTGTACTGTTCCAGTCGGGGTATCCGATGGCGAAGATATTTTGTTTCTGATAGAGCATATCAGAAGATTTCTTTTGGAAATACTCAAAGGTCATGTCTAGACGGGAGTCAAGGAAGGACATATCCACACCTACGTTCCAGTCTTCTACTGTTTCCCATTTTAGCAAATTATTGCCAACGCCTGATACCATAGTACCTGAAACACGTCCTGGAGCTGTACCGAATACATAATCAGATTGTCCTAACAAAGTCAGCGTAGCATCATTATCTATGTTTTGATTACCTACACGTCCCCAACCTCCGCGTAATTTCAAGTTACTGAAAATCTTCTGGTCTTGCATGAAACTTTCACTGATGATACGCCATGAAGCAGAAACAGAAGGGAAGATGGCATATTTGTTTCCTTTGGGGAAACGAGAAGAACCATCTGCACGAATAGAAGCTGTTAGATAGTAACGATTGTCATAGTTATACATCACGCGTCCTAAATAAGATACTAATGTGCTGTAAGCAGTTTTACCTTCTGACTTTTGGTTTTGTGTACCGGCATTTACTTCCTGCATTTGATCCATATTATTAGGAACATCGTCACGTGAGGCTTTTGATTGGAATTCAGCAAAGCGTTCAGCTGTAAAGCCACCCATTACATTAATATTATGCTTTTCTGCAAAAGTCGTGATGTAAGTAGCAGTATTAGTCCAGTTCCAATCAAGCCATTCCTGCATTTCACGGGAAACATTACTTAATGTAGATTGTTCCAAAGCATCAATATAGAATTCAGGAGTGAATTTGTCTGTACGGCGGAAGTGTGCATTAGCGCCGAACTGCGTGCGCAGGGTCAGTTTTTGAATAGGGTTTATCTGTAAATAAGTATTTACAATTGTACCCATTTCACGGGAGTGGGAATTTTGGCGAGCCAATGAACCGGCAGGGTTCCACTCCTGGTTGTTGTAAGAACGCTGATAGTTATTGAATTCGTTATCCACCCATTGATCTTCCGGCTTGAATATAGGAGTTGTGGGGTCCATAGACATGGCAGCTGAAAAAAGATCGGGGGTATCATCCCATGATTCTACACGTGGGGCAATGTCGAAACCCATTTTTACATATTTATTAAATGTATATTCTGTATTAAGGCGTGCGTTGATTTTGTCCCAATAACCATAGTCATATTGTGAATTGTTACGGTAGTAACCCATACTCAGGTTATAAACCAGTTTGTCTGAACCACCGGAGATATTGAGTGAGTAATTTTGCACTAAAGCAGTTTTGTTGATTACTTCGTCCCACCAGTCTGTTCCTCCGGGATTGGTAGTAGCGCCTGTATCATTCCAAATAGAAGTTCCTCCGTCATTTGTGTATCGGGTATTGAATACTTCTTTATATTCGGCGGCATTAGCCATTTTGGGTTTTGACAGTGTTTGGAAACCTGCAGATGCATTAAAACTGATATTTGTTTTTCCTGCCATTCCTTTTTTGGTTGTGATTAGAATGACACCGTTAGAAGCACGTGTTCCGTAAATGGCAGCAGCCGAAGCGTCTTTTAAAACTTCCATAGATTCAATGTCATTACTGTTTAGGAAGTTGATGTTTGTACCTACCGGCATGCCATCTACTACATACAAAGGATCGGTTCCGTTTACTGTTGTTACACCACGGATTAGAACTTTTGGTTGTGCGCCCGGACCACCACCACTGGTTACTTGAACACCGTTGATTTTACCTTGCAAGGCGTCCATTGCATTACCGGTTACAGTTTCGGTAATTTCTTTTCCTTTTACGGTAGATATAGAACTGGTCAGGTCACTTTTTTTCACGGCTCCATAACCAATAACCACTACTTCGTCCAGTAATTCACTGGCATCTTTCAGCACTACATTGATAACGGTTTGTCCGTTTACCTTTATTTCTTGAGTCTCATATCCTATGCTGGAGAACACAAGTACGGCATCCTTGGCAACATCGTTTAGTGAATAATCACCATCAATACTTGTAATAGTACCTGTACCTGTACCTTTAACTTGCACTGTTGCACCAATCATCGGTTCTTTATCTGAAGCCGAGGTTACTACACCTTTTACAGTGATGGTCTGCGCATAGCTACATAGACTTGTCAGCGCAAGACACAATAATAATATTTGCTTTTTCATATCTTAAATCTAATGTTACTTGTTAATTGGCCGGAATGAGTTTAGCTCTTTCCAAATGAGCGTCGAATATAAGTTTATAATTCCCTGTGACGTTCACTGTTGGTTTTGCCCAATTGTCACCTACATGATCGGGTTTGGTCCATGCCGGATTGGTATATTTGGCTTCTTTACCATAATATCCGAAGATCTCCGGTTCGTCTGAGTTGTCTACACGCCACGTGCAATAATTCCACCATCCGTCAGAGTGCCAGTTATGAATAACGAAATTCATTTTAGTACCTGCCTCCAGGAATAGGGGGGTATCCAAATAGAATAGGTGAGGATTGGTCTTATCTTGAGTGAAACGCAGGACTTCAGTTGGGCTACTGGTCATATATCCGAAATAGAATTCCTGTAACCACGAACCACCGTCACCCCATGTGTCAAGGCTGATAGAACCGTATGTGTGAGGTATGGGGTCTACAGCATCGGCAATTGAGTAAGTTTTCAGATTGTATGTACTGTTCTTCACATCAATATTAATTTCATAATAAACATTGGCTTGGTCAAGTACGATTGGCATTGCTGTTTCGGGATCGTCTGTCAGTTTGGTGTTATCCTCTGGATCAAGCCCGAAACAAATAGGAGTGAAGTCACTCTTTTGTGGTAAGAAGAATATTTTAGTTCCGGCTTTTTGACAGTAATAATTTGCTTTATACTGATATTCACCTGTATGTTCAATTACCATCGGTACCCCGAATATATCACTATTCAGTTCTTCGGCAGTTGCCACATCTGCCAGATACATTTTGGGAAAATCCGGCATTTCTGAGATATTCAATACACTGGTGGTAGTGGTTGAGTTTTCTTTCTTGTCAAAAGCGGTAATTGTCACATTATAACTTTTCGGTTCATTGGGGAATACTATTATTTCGGCAAAGTTCAATGAACTTTTTCCATCAGCATCTACACGGCGGTTGTCAAACCCGTCTATACCTGGAATATTAATTGTGACATAATCCAATGCACGATCATCTGTAGCCGTGAACCGAAGATTGAATTTCGTTTCATTTTTCATTAATACTGTAACAGTGGCATCCGGGGCAGCTGAAAATACCGGAGCTGCAAAATCTCCGTCCATTGTGATTAATACATCTTGAGATATACTGCGTCCTCCTACATCGGTTACAGTAACTTTGACTGTGAAACGTTCGCCGATTTCATTTCGGTTTATGTCAAAGTAATAACTTAAATCATAACTCTCTTGCGGAGCACCATAGATTTCGATTAAATCAATTGTCTTGTTCAAATGCAGGTCGGCACATTGTAGGCTGATAGAAGCAATACCGTCTTTGTCTTCTAATGTCCCTTCAATAGTAAATCGATGTCCCGCTCCGGACTCGATGTGGTCTGTTGCTAATGTCATTGTTGGATTTTGTCCGTCTACATCGGGGTAGTCGTTATCATCACTACATCCCGTACATAGGTTTGCAGTTACAAGAAAAGCCCATAACATGGCACCATACAAATGTTTCTTTTTCATATTTTATTAGTATTTGAAGATTAAACATCTACTCTAATAGAGGACGAATTAAATTCGTCAGTGGTGCAAATGTACGTGAAGAAGAATTAAAATCCTGATATAAATCTTGCAGAAAAGGGAGGTAAATCTTGCAATGCATGATTTATGTATCTAAAATACAGACTTTATTTGTATTTTTGAACCATATTATTTAACAATGTGTACACTGATGCTATGAGAAAGATATTCGTACTTTGGCTCTTGCTGCTGTCGGTTGTTTCATTGGCACAACCTTATTCTGTTAAGCAGCTTGGTATAGAGAAGGGATTATCCAATAATTATGTGGTGAGCATTGCTCAAGACAAACAGGGCTTTCTGTGGTTTGCCACGGAGGAAGGGTTGAACAAATTCGATGGTACCCGTTTCATTACTTATTTGAAGAATGAAGATTTGACAAGGCAGGGTATAACAGGCAATGAACTGAATTGTTTGTTGGATGATCCTCAGGATTCTATCCTTTGGATAGGCACGCAAAGGGCCGGTCTGAATGCGTATGACTATGTAAATAACACTTTTCTTTGCTATAGGCATGATGGCGAGAACCCCGAAAGTCTGATAACGGATGATGTTACTAAGATTGTGGCAGCTACAGATGGTAATCTTTGGATTACGACATATTGGCGGGGAGTAGATTATTTCGATAAAAAGGCTGGAAAATTCATTCATTACAATACTCAAACAGTTCCGGGATTGGCTAGCGATAATATTTGGTCGGTTGTTGATGGAGGAGATGGAAAGTTGTATATGGGGCATGTGCATCATGGATTCAGTGTGTTGTCTCTTAAAGATAAAAAAGTAAAGAACTTTATGCATGACCCTGAAGATCCGGTCAGTTTGCCAGGTAATGGGGTAACTTGCATTTATAAGGACTTAAGCGGTAATATTTGGCTGGGAACAGACCGGGGGCTGGCACTGTTCAATCCGGAAGCCGAAAATTTTATCCATTTTCATCATAGTGAGGACGGGGTTCCTCATACCGTATTTGATATCAGACAATTTGATGGGAATAAACTTTGGATTGCCATGGAATTTGGAGGAATAGCCATTTTGGATTTAACGCAACGTATGTTTCTTTCTCCTGACCAAGTGCGTTTTCAATATATAAAGGAAGGGGATGATGAATACAGTCTCTCTAATTCTACTGTACGTTGTTTGTTTCAGGACTCCTTTAAAAATGTATGGGCTGGTATGTGGGGAGGTGGAATTAATTTTCTTAGCCATGAATCTTCCTATTTTAATGTTTATAGTTATTCTCCTATCCAGCATTCGGGTAGTAGCCTGAATAATAAGACAGCAAGCAGTGTATGCGTAGCAAGGGATGGAAAGTTATGGATCGGAACCGATGGGGGAGGCATCAATGTATTTGATAAAGGCAAGCGGGTGGCGGTTTATAAAGAAGAAACCGGTGATTTGACTGATAATTCCATACAGGCTGCACTTTGTGATTCGGAAGGAAACCTTTGGTTTGGATCGTTTATGGGAGGAGTGGATTTTTATGATGTGAAAAAGAAAAGTTTTCACCAGATTTTTCCTAAAGATAAAACAGGGGAAGATGTGCGTGCACTGTATGAAGATGCAGAATATGTATGGATAGGAACTAGTAATGGCATCTATAAGGTACGCTTGCATGATAAAGGCATTGCAGACCATTATACAGTAGAGAATAATCTGGTGAGATGTATCTCGAAAGATAATCTTAATCGTTTATGGATTGGTACTTTCGGAGGAGGATTAGGGGTTTTTGATGAACATTTTCAGTGCGTTAAACTTTTTAACGTGACTTCTCTTTTTCCCTCTAATACTATCAATACTGTTTATATGGATAGTCAGAACAGAATGTGGATAGGAACGGGAGAAGGTCTGGTTTGTTTTCCATCCTCTCAGAGTTGGGACTATAAAGTATATCGCAGTGAGGAGGGTTTGTCCAATGTCCATATACGTGCCATTACGGAAGATAATCATGGAAATATATGGGTGAGCACCAATAAAGGTATCAGCTGCTTGTTGAAAGACAAGGAGGTTTTCTATAATTACGATCATTGGGATAATGTGCCTATGGGCAATTTCATGAGTGGAAGTGTGGCGGAAGCTAAGGATGGAACACTTTATTTTGGCTCAATCAATGGCTTATGCCGTTTTAATCCAGATCAGGTATTGGAAAAACGAGAGTCACCTGCTGCAATTATTACGGAGATGCGTATATTCGGCCCGTTGCGTGATACGGACAGTAATGAAAAGGTGATGGCGCTTGAAGGCCAGTCGGAAGTACGTTTAAGCTATATGCAAAATAACTTCAGCGTCACCTTCAATATACAGAATTATGCCTTGGCCGATCAAGTGGAATATGCTTATATGTTGAAAGGGTTGGAAAATTCATGGTATACAGTAACCGATCCTAATAATGTGACTTTCCGTAATATACCTCCGGGAAATTATTGTTTTCAGGTAAAGACAAGAATACGGAATCAGGAATGGGCGGATGAGATAGCTTCTCTGGATATCCGTATTGACCCGCCTGTATGGCTTACGTGGTGGGCCAAGTTATTTTATATTCTTTCGGGTGTTTCTGTCCTGTATTTTATTCTTCATGCCTATAAAAAGAAACTGGATATGGAGTCTCTCTATGAGTTGGAGAAGAAAAATCATGAGCAGGAACAGGAGCTGAATAATGAGCGTTTACGTTTCTATACCAATATCACACATGAGTTGCGTACTCCTTTGACGTTGATTCTGGGACCGTTGGAAGATATGCAGAAAAGTAATTCTTTATCAGGGAAAGATTCACAGAAAATATCGGTTATCCATCAAAGCGCCATCCGGTTGTTGAACCTGATTAATCAGATACTGGAGTTCAGAAAAACGGAAACCCAAAACAAGAAATTATGTGTAAGTCGTGACAATCTGGCAGCCCTTGTACACGAGATCGGACTGAAGTATAAGGAATTGAACCGGAAACCTGAGATTGATTTCTGTCTTGAGATTGAGCAGGAAGATATGTCTTTGTTTTTTGATAAGGAGGTAGTAACGATTATACTGGATAATTTGATCTCCAATGCTATAAAATATACAGAGAAAGGAACTATAACTTTAGGATTACATCAGGTGGTCCGGAATAATATACACCATACGGAAATCAGTGTGAGTGACACCGGTTTCGGTATTGCTCCCGATGCATTGCCTCATATTTTTGACCGTTATTATCAAGAGGGAAGCGAACATCAGGCTTCAGGAACAGGTATTGGTCTGGCTCTGGTAAAGAACCTGGTAGTTTTGCATGAGGGGGAGATCAGGGTTGAAAGTTCTTTGAATGTGGGAAGTACTTTTTATGTCAGTCTGCTGACGGATAACACGTATCCCCATGTGCTGCATGCTGACTCGACGGAGAAAACTTCCGATGAAAAGGACGAAAAAGAAGAAAATATAGAACCTGTGCATAGTGGTAAGCGTATTCTGCTGATAGTGGAAGATAATAGGGACATCTGTGATTATATTGTAGAATCTTTCTCGGACGATTTTGAAGTGAGGACTGCCGCCAATGGTGAACAAGGTTTGGAACAAGCATTGGGCTGCATTCCTGATATTATAGTCAGTGATATCATGATGCCGGTGATGAACGGCATTGTGATGTGCCGGAAATTGAAAGAAGACTTGCGTACCAGCCATATTCCCATTATTTTGCTGACGGCAAAGGACTCTTTGCAAGATAAGGAAGAGGGGTATCAAGTGGGTGCTGACTCTTATCTGACAAAGCCTTTCAGTGCTACTTTGTTGCATAGCCGTATCCATAATTTGCTTGAATCCCGCAAGTTGTTGGCAGAGCGTTTTAATACGAATTCCATACTCATTGACAAACGTGCGGCAGTAACCGAGTCTATGAATAAATTGGATAATGAGTTCCTTGAGAAGATTAACAAGCTGATTGAAGATCGTCTTTCTTCTGAGAAGATAGACATCGGCTATTTGTCGGACGCCATGTGTATGAGTAATTCTACCCTATATCGGAAGATGAAGGCATTGACCGGACTTTCCACCAATGAATATATCCGCAAAATAAAGATGCAATATGCGGAACGTCTGTTATTAGAAGGGAAGTACAATATTTCAGAGGTCGCATTCAAGGTGGGAATTAACAGTACGGTCTATTTCCGTCAGTGTTTTAAAGATGAATTCGGTATGGCTCCTTCTGATTATATGAAGAAGATAAAGCCGGAATAGGGGGTTATGTAAGCCGTTTCTTCCATATAGTTAAGCCTTTTCTTACAGTCATCTGCTACAGTCTCCGCCAGTGGACTGTAAGGTCTGCTTGGGTGGACTATACAGTCTGCTGCAATGGACTCTACGGTCCATTGGCGGAGTCTGTAGTAGGTAGCCGTAAGAAAGGGCTTAATTGTAGGCAAGAAAAGCCTTAGCTAATAGGGAGATTGGACTTTGAAGGAAAGTGCTGTTTCTCAATTTGTATGTTTATAAATGATTGTAGAATGCTTTTACCGTTTCCCATTTATAATAAGGGGCAATAGGGCTGTCAATGGGTAATTTGACTTCATTTTCATTATGTAGCAATTTTACAATAACTTCTCCTTGTTTATTCTTGAAAAAGATTAATTGAAGGTTGGCTCCCATAGGTGAAACACGGAAATCTTGCCAGGCCAGGTAATATCGGTCGGGATCTGTTTCTTGATTGGAGCATCCTTCTACTTGCATGAGTGCCAACAGACGGATCAGGTTGGTATCATGTCCGAAACGGAGGGTGGCGCAAGGAGTTCCTTCACGGATGGCGCGGTCGGCACTTTCTATAATATTCTTCAATAAAGATTTTGCACTCTCGGGGGCTGCTCCCTGATTGACGGGAGCATTGGCATTGCAAATATACATCCGATAATTCACAGACTGCCAGATACCGAATAATTCTTCTTTTTCAAACAAATCATAAAAGGATAGAGGCAACTCTACATCTTGCATGTCGGAAGCAATCCAATAAAGTCCCATCATGAGCTCGCGGGGATTCCTGACTTCTTTGGGATTTTTGAAAAGTGAAGCGATTAAACGTTCCGGATGAATATGATTTTCTTCGAATGTATGGAAAGCTGTTCTCCATGGCGCACTTGCCGAACCCAGCTTTTCGGCTTCGGGTGAAGTATAGGCAATGTAGTCCATGTGTCTTTGGTTGGCTTCGCGGGTGATCTGGAGGGAGGGGTTTAGTTCTTTCAGTTGTTCTGTGAATGCGGACATGCTCATGATACAACGTACGGAAACGCTGGAACGCGCTGATATGTTGGCGCTGTCCCGGAATATATGGGGATATTGTTGATAAAGCCGTTTGGCAATGGCTTTGTGTTGTCGTTCTCCTAATGGGGTCAGGTTTCCTCCGCGCCCACGGGCATTTTCCCATACTTTCTGGAGTCTGAGCCTCACATCTTCACCTAAATCGGTAAGTCCTGATTTATTGTGAAACGTATCAAAGACACGAATGACTTCTAGATAACGTTCGTCCGAAGTCATCCAGCGGGACCCATGGCGTCCGTAATGGCTGACGTAGAAAGGACTGTAACCTTCGGGTACCGGAGTTTGTATGCCGTTTGGTGTGGGATAAGCATAATAGATGCTACCCATTTTTTCCGGGCTTTGGATGATTTCTTCTTTCAGATTGTGTGCGGGGAGAGCTATAGGAGCTACTTTCCAATTGATGCCGAGCGGATTATTTTGTATTTCCCATATCAGAGGGAAATCCGGATTATCCATAATCCACATTTCGCATCCGTCTACTGAGTCGTTTACATGCAGTAAGGAATAGCCCATAGCTTGTGACTTGGTATCAGCCAGCTGGTATTCTGTCTGATTATAATGAAATGCCTTTTGGCTTTTCAATTCCTGAAAAGCGGTTGCTGAAAGTAGGGCAAAGGTCTCTTGAATGGGGAGACAGATATGCTGTCCGTCTTCCGGCTGTAAGAAGCTTAGTCTGACCGCCGTTTTTAAAGCTTCTTGGGGCATGGCGTAGCTGCCTGATTGCCATCGGGTGTTTCTTTCAATTCCCCAATGCAGATAAAGGGTGTCGTTGGACTGATTGAAAGTAAATTGGTACTTTCGGGTTTGTCCATGCAGTTTGAATACAAATAATAGAGGGTTGGTAATGATATCTTGTGCCATTACATTTCCCATCAGGCTGCCGATAAGCAGAAAGCATATAAAAAGTTTTTTCTTCATCGTATGTTACTCTTTAGATTCTGGAAATAGTTTGCTCCCCCAGTTACCGGGACTGGGGCCCATTTTTAAAACCAACTCGCCTCCTTTGATGATATCATTATGGCGGATGGCGGAATATGGATAATTCTTTCCATTTAATAAAATCGACCGGATATACTTGTTCTTTTCGGAAAGCCCTTCGGCTTTGATCGTGAATGTTTTGCCTTCCTGTAAATGGAAACGACTCTCTGTCAGTAGAGGGGTATGGACTAAATAATAGTCTTGTCCGGCATTAGGGTACAACCCCATCATGTGGAATACCAACCACGATGACATGGCTCCGGAGTCATCATTTCCGGGAAGGCCGGCAGAACCGTCATTATAGTTCTTCTGGATAATTTCATGGATGCGGTCGCCGCTTTTATCCGGACGCCCTACCCAGTGGTATAGGCAGGGAGTGAGGAAGGAGGGTTCATTATTCACATTGAAGAAACCCTTGTCAAAGAAAATATCCAGCCGTTCGTCAAACTTCTCTTTTCCGCCACATTGTTCAATGAGTCCGGGTACGTCATGCGGAATGCTGAGTGAATATTCCCAGGAGGAGGCTTCATAAAAGAACATGTTCCACCAAGGAGTATACCAAGGGCCTTCAAAGGTAACGGGGGTATATGTGAAGGTGGGTTTCTGGATATGGGAGTTTCCGAAAGGTATTTTGTCTAACCAGTTTCCTTCTTTATCCCGGGGAAGTATGAATCCTTTGACTCCTGCATGTTCATAATCGGCCCGCCACAAGTTCTTCCAGTTGGAAGATTGTTTCAAGTATTGCTGGTACAAGTCTGTCTTGCCTAGTCCTTTTGCTACTAAGGCTATGGCATAATCACAATAGGAGTATTCTATTGTGCGGTTTCCGGCTCGGGGAATACCGTATGGAATATATCCCAATTCCAGATAAGGAATCAGTCCGCCTCTTCCCTCCGCTTCTTCGTTACCTCCAGGCGGTATAGTCGCATCTTTCAGCATAGCTTCCAAAGCCAGATGGTAATCTATGTTTGGTAGTCCTTTTACAAATGCATCGGCTATAACAATTTCGGCGTTGGAGCCGCCTTGTGTCCGTCCGTTACAATTTCCGCTTCGTGCATCAGGCATGTAGCCGTCCCGTTTATAGATATTGATCAGTGAACGTACAATGTCTGTTTCTCTTTGAGGGTCAATCAGTGTGATAAGTGGAGTTGAGGTGCGGTAGGTGTCCCAGATAGCATAAAAATCATCATAATAAGGTTCCGGATCACTCCATAATGGATTTTCACCGGTACGGTCTACAGGCATTAACATGGTATGGTAGATACCGGTATAAAACATACGCTTATATTTTTCGGGTGTATTTGAGGCTATATCAATGCGTTGCAATAAGTTTTCCCATTGTGCCAATAAGGCTTGCCGGGTGTCCTCAAATGACCAATGAGGTATTTCGTTCCATACATTCTCTCTGGCTTTGAGAGAACTGATAAATGAAATTCCGACTTTCAGTTGAATGGTATTTGCAGAAGAAGGGAAACGCAACAAAGCTCCGGTTTTTTGTTGGGAGTCTGGCTGGTATCGTTCATTGCTGATCTGGCTTCCTTTCCATGTGGCCGTTTGTACAAAGGGATGGTCGGTTACTGCATAAAAATAAACGGTGTAGGCACGTCCGTTATTCCAACCTCCGCGAATACGGGTATATCCCATTACTTCGTGATCGGATATGATTTGAATTTCCGAACCTACAAATTGTTGTGCTTCGCGGGCATCGGGGGTCGGTTGTTCACCCAGGAAGAAGCCGGCGTCAACCAACAGGGATTTTAAGGAATCTTCGGGATAGGTGAATCGGTAGAATGAGGCGCGTGGAGCAGTTGTTATTTCAGTATATATGCCTGTTCTCTGGAATTCGGTAGCATAATAGCCCAAGCGGATTGTTTCATCTTTGCGATAGTCTATATGATTGAGCTGATCCATACCTTTGCCAAAAGGCATGACAAGTATGTTGCCATATTTAGGACCTCCTCCTGTCCCGCTGACGTGTACTTGGGAGAACCCGTTGACTTGTTCGGGCATAGGCAGCCAACCACTATTGGGATGGACAGTGCAATCGGGCGATGGTTTCACCATACCATAAGGGCAGGAGGGACCGATAAATACCCGTCCCAGTCCTTCCGAACCGATTCTGGGATCTACGTAATCAGAAAGTCTGGCTTCCTGTGCCGCGACCGTCACGGGCAGCAGCAGGAAGACCAGTCTTAACAAAGAAACTTTGAATGGAATGTGGGTCATAATTATTTCTTGTTTATTTTTACACGTATTGTATTCTTCTCTTTGATATCTCCTCCGGCTTGTGTCAATTGAGGGAAGGCCCAATAAATGTTACAGCCGGTAATCCGGATATCCGAAGCGGTGTCCAGATAGAAAGCATAAGTCTTGTCATATACAAAACCATCTCCGTTACAAGGACGTTTGTCATACACACCGCCTTCATAACCGGTACGTTTTAACAACTTGACATCTATTTCATCAAAATAGATATGATGCACTTTCTCCGGAGTGTCTCCCCCTACGAAAATGCCGTTTTCACTAGTGCATTTAATCTGATTGAAGAAAATGTTGCTGACTTCTCCCGAGTGTCCTTTCGTTGCACCTTTGGGGAAACGCCAGCCTGCATCTTTATGATTGCCTACGGCACGAGGGTATGAGGTGACATAGATAGGTTCCGCTTTACCCCACCATACATCAGAATAGAACATACAGTCTACTAATATATTGGAGAAAATGACATTGCTCACAGTACCTTCATCCCGGTTTTGTATGCCGATGCCCCGGTTGCTGTTTTTGATAATGCAATTATTGAATAATACATTATCAATCTTGTCCATATTTTCCGAGCCTATCTTAATAGCGCATGAGCGTGAAGTCATGACACAATTAGTCACTACAATATCTTCGCAAGAGCCATATTCTTCAAATTCCCGACGATTCTTCAGGCAAATGCAGTCATCGCCCGATTCAATGAAGCAGTTCGCTATACGTACTTTTTTGGAGTGATCCACATCAATACCGTCGCCGTTGCGTATTTTTAGATTATTCAATAAAGAGATGCCGTCAATCAAGGCATCGTAACAGCCTATCAGGTGTATTGTCCAATAGGCGCTGTTCCGAATCGTGATGTCACGGATAACGGTCTTCTCCGCATTGATAAGGGTAAGCACATGTGGGCGTGGGTCAAAATCAGTGACGGGCTTCAGCTCGTAGGAATCATCCAGCTCTTTGCCCATGAAGGCGATTCCGTTTCCGTCTATTTCTCCTGTACCGGTAATGGATATTTGTTTTAAGTCTTTTCCACTGATCCACATCATTCCTTCGCCACGGTTTTCGCGGAATACGCTTTCTGTATAGATGCTTTCATCGGGGTTGGCCAGCAATCGGGAGTTGGGTTCCAGATGAAGGTTCACATAGGATTTCAAATATAGCGGACCGCATAGAAAGGTGTGTCCGGCAGGAATGATTACGGTTCCGCCACCGGCAGCGGAACAGGCATTGATGGCGCGTTGTATAGCGGCGGCATCATCTGTTTGTCCGTCTCCTTTGGCTCCATAGGTCATGATGTCGTACGTGTTCCCTTGATGGGAAGTACTGCATCCTGTCACAAACAACAGGAGGCAGCATAAGAGGCTGATGATAGTTTGATTCTTCATATGGGTTGTTTTTTATTTTTTGTACTTATTTCATATTGTCGGGAGGCAGGCTGAGGGCGGATGCTCCCCAGTTTGTATTAGGGTTCGGGCCCATCTGGAACTCTAATGTTCCTCCCTGTACTATATCTTGGTGTGTAAAGTAATTCTTGTCATATTCTTTTCCGTTTAGTTTTGCTGACTGGATATATATATTTTTTTTGTTGGCGTTGTGGGCTAATATGGTGAATGTCTTTCCGTTTTCCAAGCGGATGCTCATCCGGGGAAAAGAAGGACTTCCTATTATATAATAAGGTGTACCGGGACATACCGGATAGAATCCCATAGCAGAAAATACATACCAGGCAGACATCTGTCCTGCATCATCATTACCTGACAGACCACCGGGAGCATTCAGATATTCTGTTTCCATAATATGACGTACCTCCCGTTGGGTTTTCCAAGGTTGTCCGGCATAGTTGAAGAGGTAGGCTATCTGATGACAAGGTTCGTTGCCGTGCCAGTAGCGGTGTTCGCTGAACATGGAATCCAGTTTGGCAATGTATTTTTCTTTTCCGCCCATACATTCCATAAGTCCGTATATATCATGGGGGGCATACCAAGTATAATGGCAGGGAGCTCCTTCGGTGATGAAGCGGGTGAAAGAAAAGGCGTTACCGGCATCGGTGAGGAAACTTCCGTCAGCGTATCTGCCTTGGGCATATCCGGTGCTAGGGTTTATTACGTTACGGTAATATCGTGCACGTATCATTAATGTATCATAAAGTCCTGTTTTTTGTGGATCAGGAAAGTAATCATCTGATGTTTCCAACTTTTGCAGGACTTGGGCCAATACGAAATCATCGTATGCATATTCTAAAGTACGTGACACTTGTTCGCAGGTATGAAAGGCTTCTGGTACGCTGTCTTCCAAAGGAATGTATCCATATTTCAGATAAGAATTCAAAGCACGCCGTCCCATTCCGTTTTTATATTCTTCATAGGTGGCGGGAGTCCTGAATGCGTTCCGGAGCATTCCTTCGCAAGCTTTGTTGATATCAAAATTACGGATTCCTTTGATATAGGCATCTCCCAGTGCGGAGATGCAATGATCGCCTATCATGGCTGCGGTATAACTGTTCCAACAAGGAAATATAGGCAGCCAGCCGCCTTGTTCATATTTGTCCACCAATGATTGCATCATGTCTCCGGCTTTCTTTGGGGTTAGGATATTGACTAAAGGATGGAGAGCACGGTAAGTATCCCACATACTGTAATCTTCATAGTAATTTCTACCGTTGGCTGATTGTCTGAACGGGTGTCCTGTGGAAAAAGAAGGATAGCGCCCGTCTACATCATTGAATGTACGTGGCAGGAATGAGGCACGGTAGAGTGCTCCGTAAAATTTCTCTTTATCGTTTCGGTTGTTTGTCTGTACTGTAACTTGTGAAAGCCTTTGTTCCCAGATGGAGTTCAGTTCCTGTCGGGTGCGGTCAAAATCCCAATGAGGTATCTCGGTGTCCAGATTCTTTTGAGCGCCTTCCATGTCAGTAAAAGAGGAAGCGGCTTTGATTAATATGGGTCCTTCTGAGTGTATTTTGAACCGGAGATATGCACCTATACCTGTTCCATCGGCTATCTGTCGTTGTCCGGCGAAGAGACTGTCATGCCGGAATGTACCATATTCTTCTATTTCATTTTGATATTCAATGATAAAGTACCCGTTGTATCCGGCGGGTTCTCCCCAGCCTTGATAGATGCGGTGGACGGGATTGTATCCGCGTATCTGTTTTTTTATGGTATCGATTTCAATATATCCTTTCCCTTCATCACTGTTAGGATTGACTATGAGATAAGCATCTTCCGGTTGGTTATAAGTGAATCGGAAAATGGCTGAACGGGAACGTCCGGTCATTTCTGCAAAGATGGAATAATCTTTGAGAAGGACAGAGTAATAGGCGGGCGTTGCTGTTTCTTCTTGGTGAGAGAACAGGCTTCCTCTGTCTTGGGGAAGATATTTCAGTGTACCCGATACAGGCATCAAGGTCATGGAACCGTAATCCTGTGTACAACCTCCGACAATCCAATGTGAATTGCGGAAACCTTGTATTTTCGTATCTTTGTAATAATAGGGAGCCTTACATTTTGCTTCTGTATCTTGTGTTTGGGGAGTCCAAAAGTTCATTCCGTTGGGCTCTAGAACAGCAGGCAGCGTTTGCCCGTACTCTTCGGTATTTTTGCCGAAAAGTTCTGCGGTGTGGGTTGCGCTTGGTGCAGTGCCCGTACGGGTATCTACGTAGAACAGTAGGGATTCTTCCTGATGACCGATACAAGCAGTAAACAGGCTGCATATAATCAGCAGGTAAGATAGGGAACTTTTCATAGCTCTTCTTGGAAAAGGGTTATTTTTTAATCTCCTGATGGAGTATTTTTATAAAGAGTTCCGGCCGGTCCAGATTGACTAAATCGGGATGGACTTCAATCGCTTTTTTATATTCTTTTTCACTCGCATTCTGAATAGCAGCCATTATCTTGATATGATTGCTTTTGCAGAATTCTTTGAATTGATGAGTGATATTGAGGATATCTGTTTCTACATAGGCCGGGGTGCATATTTTCATCCATTTCTCCAAAGCCGCTATATTGGAGGCATTTACTTTAATCTTCATTTCCGGAGCGATTTTGATAAATTCTTTCAGCATTTCTGAGTCTGCAAACCAGAAGAAACTTTTATTTTCATATCCTTTTTGGCGTACTAATGTAATCAAATCTTTTATCGGAGTTCCTCGTTTTACATCAAAAAAAAATGTGTGCCTTTCCTTGTAGGGTATCTAGCATTTCGGCTATACGGGGTACGTGAATGCCGGTAAATCGAGAACTGAACCAACTGCCGGCGTCTAATTTTTCAATATCTTTGGATAGCATATCTTGAATGGGACCTTTACCGTTGGTAGTACGGTCTAAAGTTTCATCATGCAGATTATAAAGTATATTGTCTTTACTTTTGCGCACGTCCACTTCTATCCAGCCGGCTCCATGTTTCAATGCAGCTAGAGCTGATGGAATGGTGTTTTCCGGCGCTATATGGTTCGCTCCTCTGTGTACTACGATTTCGATAGAGTCCTGGTACATCATTTTATGGGCATGTATAGGAAATGGGAATAATGCCAAGATGGATGTCGCGATATGAAGTAATAAGATTTGATGACGTTTCATGAATTATTTTTTGCCTTAAAGGTTTTTATAAGAGCTTGCCGTAACAAGCCCTTATAAAAACTTATTTAATTTATCAATAACCGTAATTTTGCTTCCAGTTGGTGTTTGAATTCATCAAGCCGACAGATACAGGGAAGATTCTACGCCATTTCTCGGTCTTGGCTTCCGGATGATATTGATTTTTATATCCCCAGTCGTCTTCGAACTTTCCAAAACGGATTAGGTCATTGCGACGCCATGTTTCTGCGTAAAATTCACGTGCACGCTCTTCAAGCAACTCGTCCAATGAAGGAGAATGCTCCAATAATGGAGCGTTACAGTAGCTGCGTATTTGGTTGAACAGGGATTGTGGCGTATCACCGTTCGTAGCTGTTGCTCCCCGTAGAATAGCTTCTGCTTTCATCAGCAGAATATCTGCATAACGGAAGATAGGTACATCATTGCTTTGATTCCGGTTATAGAGGTTATAATCGTCTGCTTGAATAGCCCATTTGATGCATCGGTATCCCTGACACCATGCGTTCAAGTCATTTCCAAGATCCATTTGGTCATTCAAGATGGTGATATTCTTGGTGAGGACAACTTGTTGTCCGTTGTATATATAAGGTTCTGTTCCCATTGTATGTGTGCTGATGTCATAATAGTTGATCGCACCTTTCATGATGATGTCATTGCGTTCATCTCCTTCCAGGCAAAAACGGTCTGCTGCTTCAGGAGTGACGATGAAAACGCCTCCAGCATTTTTGGATAGTGTTATACCGAACAGTCCTTTGCCGTCCGCGCCGTCATTGTTGAATTTAGGCCAGAATTGAAAACGGGCGTAAGTATTGGCTCTGGTTGATGTTTCATTATTTTGGTATGGCATTGCATAGATGAAATCTTTGATCTGATAGCCGTTGTCCGGCATGAATTTCTTGCGATAACCATCACTGAGGTTGAAATGACCAGAGGCGATGATATCATCGCAATATTTTATGACATCATTCAATTTGGAATTAGTCATGCTTGGATCATAAGTAGCTACATCATCACAGGTATAAACAGCCCAGTTTATATAGAGTTTGGCAAGGAGAGCCTCAGCCATCCATTTGGTTGGCTTGCCATAAGTGGAAGCATCAACATCTTCTTTTAAACCGCCGGAAGCCAAAGCACGAAGCAGGTCGCTTTCGATAAATTTTGTAATTTCGGAACGGGGAGAACGGTCGATAGCTTCAGAATCGCCGATCAAATGGTCTAATTTGGGAGTTGCTCCGAATGTATCCATAAAAATAAAATGATAGAAAGCACGCATGGCAAGTGCCGGAGCAATCAAGGCTTCTTGTTCGGCATTGTTTTCATCCTCTCCACCCAGGTCAAAAATTGCTTGATTGCACTTTGTGATTGCAGCCGGAATATCACCGGCCCAGTCCACGTGTGCGTCTCCTGGAAGGCTGGCATGAAGAGAGGAATGGATATAATTGCCGCCATCATACCAGTTACCACCAAATGTCACTGCCATGAATTCATCAGAGGACAGCAGGGCAGCTTCCATATAACGACGTCCTAATGCTCCGCCGAATCCATAATACAAACCTGCCATTTTCGCTTCTTTGGCAATTTCGGAATCCGGGTATTCTGTATAAGTGGATTTAAGATCCACATCTAGATCTGTGCAGGAGGAGAAGGTGAACAGACCACCTACTAGCCAGGTTATTAATTTTATGCTATTTTTCATATCAGTTTTCAATTATATGGTTAGAAATTCATGTTTACACCGATCATAAATGAACGGGTACGCGGATAGTAATTGGTGCGTCTGTCCATACCCGGTTCCAAGCCTCCAAGGTTGATTTCCGGATCACGACCGGAGTAACCGGTAATGGTGAATACATTATTACAAGTAGCGTATAGCTTGAGCGAGTTTATCCAGTTACCAATTTTGCCGAAAGTATATCCCAATGAAACCGAGGACAGACGGAAATAACTACCGTTCTCTATCCAGCGATTGGATGGTGCTTGAGATTGTGTGTCTGTAGCACGGTGTTCGGTAGCTACGCTTTTTAATACATTGCGGCCTTCTTTCACAAAAGAAACATTAGAGTATTGTTCTGCAGTGGCGTTGTAGATATCTTGTCCAAGAACACCAGTAAAGAATAAATCGAGATTCCAGTTCTTGTATTGGAAGTTATTGCTCCAGCCTAAATTTAAATCAGGTTGTGCACAGCCGGTAATAGTACGGTCTCTATCAGTTTCAGGATCTGTGGTCGTTTCGCCTGTACGCTCACCCGTTTCAGGATCGTGTACATAAAAGATGGATACTCCTTGGTTATTGTAGCCGGCCCATTCGTAGGTGTAGAAGGTGCCGATAGGATGTCCTTCCATGATGCGCTGTACGTCTGCATTTGAAGAATAACCTGCGATTTCAGGATCGGCTGCACGGATATAATCTACGGAATATTCACTGTTGGATATACTTTCTACGTTATTTTTATTATGAGATAAGTTCAAACTGGTTTGCCAAGAGAAATTTTTTGTTTGTATAGGAGTGGCATTAATGGTAAATTCAATACCTTTATTGCTGATATCTCCCACATTGGCCGGCATGGTTCCGAAAGGATAGCGGTTTGTGGAAACCTCGTAAGTGTATATCAGGTCGCTGGTACGCTTGTCATAGTATTCGATGGTTCCTCCTAATCTGCCTCCAAAGAAGCTGAAGTCCAGCCCGATGTTCAACATGGCTGTACGTTCCCATTTTAGGTCTGGATTGGCATTTGAGGCGGCTGCCAGGGTATGGTAACTATTCTGTGTGCCATTGGCGTTTGTATAGTTGAACCAACCTGAAGTACTGTAAGTCTGGATAGCCGAATAAGCTCCGAATCCGAGTGAGTTACCACTAACACCATAACCAACACGGAACTTCAAGTCATCGAAAACATTTAAATCTTTGATGAACTTTTCTTCGCTCATACGCCATGCCAACGATGCAGATGGAAAAGTTCCCCAACGGTTGTTCTTTCCAAAAGCAGAGGAGCCGTCACGGCGAATTGTTGCTTGAAGCAGGTATTTGCTGTTGAAGGAGTAGTTGATACGTCCATAAAATGAGATCATACGTAAAGTTTCCAAATGACCGTTATTATTGCTGGTGATACCGCCATTCTGCCAATCCATTTTATTGGCAAGGTTCAGATTATAAAAGGTGGTGTTATCATTGTAAAAGTCGTAGACATCCAGACCGAAACTGTCATTGTCATCATTCTGTTCCCATGAATAACCGGCCATCAGGCCCAGTTTGTGGATATTGGCGAATGTATGATCATAGTTTATGTATGTTTCAAGAATTTTTTTCTTGTTTTCTGTTGCAATACGTTTAGCTTCGCCATTTCGGGTGTTATATTGGGATTTGCTGGTATGGTATTCGTTCCATATATATTGTTCGTCTTGATAGGAAAGACTTAAGTTCCATTTCAAGTCCTTAGTGATATCTAAAGTACCTTTGGCTGTTCCTTGAAGGAGTTTCTTGTTATTATCAAAAGTATCTTCATTGATCATGGATACAGGATTGAAGTTTTGGGAGATAGTTTTGTCGCTATACCAAGAACCGTCTGCATTGGTGACAGGAACTAGTGGAGAATAATAATTCATGGCATCGAATACGGATTGGCCATCTTTGGCGGAATCAACGGTGGTACCTTTTGATTGTGCGGCATTCACATTAAAGGCTAAGGTGAGCCGATCATTCAGTGCTTTGGTTTGCAAGAATGCGCGGCCGCCGAAACGCTCGAAATCTGTACCACGTACGATACCTTGTTTGTTTTGATAACTCATGCTGGCACTGTATTGAGTCTTTTCTGAACCGCCATTGATAGAAACGTTGTGGTTATGACTGATTGCTGTGCGCAGTACTTCATCGTTCCAATTGGTGTTTGCTCCTTTGTCATTCGGAAGAGTGATGTTATTTTCCTTGGCATAGGTGCGGAGTTCGTCGGCAGTCATCATATCTAAACGCTTGGCAATGTTGTCAAATGCAAGATATGCGCTGTAGTTTACAGAAGTGTGCTCACTTTTACTACCTTTTTTGGTGGTAATCAAGATTACACCGTTAGCAGCCTTGGAGCCATAAATAGCCGTTGCAGAAGCGTCACGAAGTACGTCAATGCTTTCAATATCTTCGGGAGCAATCAGACTTAATGACATACCGGGAATACCGTCAATAACATAATAAGGTTCCATTGCCGCACCGGTACGCAGAGAAGAAGCCCCACGTAAAGAGATAGAAGCTGTACCAGAAGTCGGGTCGCTGCTTTGTACTACCGTCAAACCAGGAACTTTACCTTGCAACAACTGTCCAGGGTCAGAATAAACTCCTACATTCAGTTTGTCTGCTTTCACAGTGGTAATGGAGCTGGTTACATCCTTACGACTCATACTGCCATAACCTACTACCACAACTTCATCTAATGTTTTAGAATCTTCTTCCATAATAATCTTCAGAGAAGATCCTTTTACTGTAATTTCCTGGGTAGTGTAACCCACGTAAGAGAATACGAGTGTCTTTCCTTGTGCTACATTCAGTGTAAACTGTCCGTTAAAGTCAGTGATAACACCGTTGGTAGTACCTTTTTCGACTACATTCACTCCGATAAGGGGTTCTCCGGTCTTGTCTGTGACAATACCGTTAACTTGATTTTGAGCAAATGCCAGTGTACTGTTTAATAGGAGTAATGCAAAGACTACTATCTGTGCAAATGTCCTTTGGGTTAGAGATTGTACGTTTAGCATAGAATTTAATTTTGGTTTTGATTAATATGTTCTTGTTTAATACTGCATAGTTCTCTATATATTATGAATTGGTTGTTACAGTTTGATGTATATTTTCTTAAGATATAGCGGATAACCGATACACCCCAAAAACAGAGTGAAAACGAGGGCGTAGACAGCTGAGGCAAGGTAGGCGTCGGTTATTCCTGAATGAATGGCTGCATAGGCTGCCGCCTTCCATCCGGTACTTCCCATCATAATGGCAAGTACTTCGCTCAGTACATAGAGGAATAGGGGGTTGACGCCGAAGATGATGAAGAAGCGGCACCATTTTTGTTTATTCCTTATGTCTATATAATACATTAATGTGGCAAGTGACATGGAAGCCGCTCCGCAGGTCACCAGAACAAAAGTAGGAGACCATATTCTTTTATTTAAAGGCAGCGCATCTGCCAACAAATAGCCGATACTCATCAGAATGAATCCGGTCAAGAACAAACGGAGCACTTTGTTTTCTGTCTGATGGCTTTGTATTATCCATTTTCCACATGAAAAACCGATACAAGTGTGGGCGATAGCAGAGAGAGTGCTTACAAATCCTTCCGGATCAATCGGGCTCTTCTGATAGAGATGTGCTTCGCCGAAAAGTTGCCTGTCAATGATGGATAAAATATTGCTTTCATCGCAGGTATAACCGTTCCCCATGCATAATATGACAGTGTAACTTACCAGTAAGATAAAGGTTAATGTGGGGATGAACTTATGATTCATAAATAGGGCTGTAAAAGAAATAACACAGTAACATAAAGCAATGCGTTGTAGTACCCCGGGGATGCGCAGATGGACAAAAGGCAGGAAGTCACCTTCACATACATGGTCAAACCAACCGATTGCCCATCCGATGCATAGAATAAGAAATGTGCGTTTCAATATCTTGGTTACCACTTGTAGGGAAACGTTGAAATTGAATTTGTTCAATGAAATATATGTTGAAATACCCATGATGAACAGAAAGAAAGGAAAAACCAAGTCACAAGGTGTCAGTCCGTTCCATGCAGAATGTTGTAAAGGTGCATACGACACTTTGCCTCCTGCATTGTTGACCAGAATCATTCCTGCTACAGTGATGCCCCTGAGTGCATCGAGTGACAAAAGCCTCTTTTTAATGGGCAGTGCCTGCTGTGCGGTTTCTGTATCGAGTTCTTTCTTTTTCATCTTACAATCAATTGTTTATCAATGTTATAGCCTCTTTTGCTACTTCTATACAATCACCTTCGGCAGATGCCGCATAGGTGTTCTTTGCCAGTGTCCATGGTTCTTCCAGGGCATACCAATCTATGGTCATGGCTGGATTATCGGCAGTGGGGGTTGATGAATTACCTACTGGCAGTACAGGAAGTTTGCCATCCAGTTGGTCTTGCAGTACTTGCCAGTATTTTTCCCAACGTTTATAATAAAAGTCGCGCAGTAGTCCGTTCCATTCTTTATGGGCATAATCTCGTAACTTGCCGATGTCGGCGCAGTAACGGTTTCCCCATGTGGTGATTTGTACGCGGGCATTCCATTCGTAGAGGTCTTTCTCTTCAGATGTACTTCCTAGATTGCGCGCTTGTTGAATCCAGTTCCCTACTTTGAATTCTTTGCGTGTGCCCAACAGTTTGTCTTGCATTATCAGTAGTTCCAAGAACTGTCGGGTATGTGTGGCATAACTTTTTTTATCGAAGCTTTTAAAGTCGGCAACAGCGTAATTGTACACTATTCGGGCACGGTCGGCAATGGCTTGTCGGGTGATATCAACTAGATCATATTCAAAGTTGTTGTTACCGCGATATTTGTGTGCTACGCTCACCATCAATCGTGCGGCTTCTGCTGTGGTAGTGGGGTCGTAATAGTTGCACATTTTGCTCCAGCTGGATGCTTGGAAATTATTCAGTGATGGGCGCCCGCAAAAGATACTTTCGTGAGGACCTTGTTGGTTGTTGCCTGCCGGACAGTTGTAGATACCGTTTGCCAGGATCTGCCAAGCTTGCCAGATAGATTCATCGTCTGTGCCATAGCGTGCGCGGATGTATTGTTTTATCCATTCTTCTTTGGTAAACTTTTCTGCACGCCAAGGTAGTTCGCACATCAGTTCGAACATAACGGGATTATTTTCAATGCCTTCCATTGTCAGACCGATGCCTTTTAGCTGAGCGGCCAGTGGGTTGTCTTTGGTCAGGTAAAAATTATGAAGAAGTTGGTCCATCCTTCCATGCAAACCCACGTTCCCACCGAAATTTTCCAACAGGCAGAACAACCAGTTGTGTTCTTCGTATCCTTTGTCTCGTTTCCATATAGAGGGAATGCCCCACATGGGACGACATTCGCTAAATAAATCAAGGATGAGCAGATCGCCGGGATTCAGCGCTTTCATCATTTCCGGGCGTGGATTTTCTGTCCATCCCTGCACCACCCACACAGCTTTTGGATTAGCCTTTTTCATTGCATCCATAATAGCCTTGCCGGCTTTGCCGAAGTCTAGTCTGGCAGGCAAGCTTTTGGCTTCATGAAAAGGATCGATGGAGTAGTAGTCACTTGTTCCATACAGCTTTTCGGTTTCTTCGTAAAAAAGGCTGGCAATCTGGGTAAACTTGGGATCGTCGGGCAGTAAGATTCCCGGTCGGTCAAATCCGTTCCATTTGTTGAGAGTGCTTTGGGCGGATTCCGAGGAAGTGTTGCTTAATGTTTTCTCTTCTTTTCCACCATCAATACGTTTTCCCAAATCCAGTTTGGAGGGGATCATACCCGAGTAACCGGGCAGTACGGGGTGCATTCCCCATTCTTTCATTCGTTTCAATATTTTTTTCTGCAAGTCTTCTTGCTGTTTATACCAACTATCGGGGTTAGGGCCTCCCCAGCCTTCCAAATTGTTCATTTCCCACCAGGCAAGGAATGCTGGTCCGGCAATAAAATCATTGATTTGCTGTTTGGAAAATCCTAAGCGGAGTAATAGGTTACGCCACACACATTCATGTCCTACGGCAGCAAGTGGCAGGTTGATGCCATGCAGTGCCATCCAATCCAGTTCCTCTTCCCAACGTTTCCAATCCCAAAATGCCATGGAGTAGGAGTAGGTGCAGTAATTGAAATCATAACGCAGGGCCAGATTTGTTTCGTGGCGTTCTTTACGGAAGACGGGAGGAAGAACATTGGGTAGTGAGGCATGCATACTGTTCCATGACAGGTGGATTCCGGCATGATACTTTAAGTACCAGTTGATTCCGGTTGCTATATTAATATAGGTATTGCCTCGTATCACTACCTTGTCGCCTTTTTGGTCCAACTCGAAAAAGTCATTTGAGCTTTTGTGTAGTTCGACTACGAACTTGTCCGATGCTCCCTTGTCTATCCTTTCCAGCATTTCCTTGATGGGGTTTGCCAGTATACCGGAGGGGAGTAATATCAGCCAGCTCAATAATAAGAATGTGTTTTTCATATACATTTGCATTTCTGTTTTTTACAAATGTAAGGGAAACAAAGCTTTTTATAGGAGACTATGGTGCACAAATGGAGTAAAATAGTAAAGTGAACTATTTTTTTCCAAAATATTCGCTTGGAAGTACTCCAAACAGCTCTTTGAAGCATTTTGTGAAATATTTAGGGTCGTTAAAACCTACGGCGTATGCGATTTCTGCAACAGAAATGTCACATTCTACTTTGGTTAAAGTGTCTTTTGCCACATTTAATCGGTAGTTTCTCATGAATTGACCAATGGACTGCCCTGTCAAAGATTGCAATTTCTGATTGACTAAGGTTTTGCTGTATCCCATATCGCGGATAAAGCGCTCTAAGTTATAATCCGAGTCGGCATAATGTTCTTTCATTAAATTGATTGCCGATGTCATAAATGTGTTGTCTTTGGAACTAGCGTTTATATTCAATGTTTCACAATTCATACTAGTGGAGAACATGGATTTGTATTTCTGGCGTAAGGCAAGTATATTTCGGATACGTAATCTTAGAATAACCTCATCAAATGGTTTGCACAGATATTCATCTACTCCTATTTCATAGCTGATTCTTTCTTGGGCTTCAGACCGGAGGGCAGTGAGCATGAGAAAGGGGATGTGGGAAGTAGCCAGATTAGCTTTTACCCGGCGGGATAATTCATTCCCGTCCATGACGGGCATCATCAGGTCGCTGACAATCAAATCAATCGTTTCTCTTTGAATCAAGTAAAGAGCTTCTGCACCGTTCTGTGCTTCTTTTAATTGATAATTGTTTTTGAGAATGGAACAAATATAAGTACGCATATCTGCATTATCTTCAACAATGAGGATGGTTTCCTTTTTCTCGTTTCCATTGGCAGGAATGGAAAGTGGATGTTCATTCTGCTCATATTTTTCTTTTTCTGATTCGGCTTGGGGGATACCTTTTTCCAAAGGTAATAGTATTCTGAAGAAAGCTCCTTGCTTGGGATTGTTTCCTGCATAGATGTTGCCTCCGTGCAGAGAAATGATTTTCTTACATAAGAATAGTCCGATTCCTGTGCTGCTTTGTCCATAAACGGGATATTTGATGCTCTTTTTGGATTGGTAGAAGCGTTCGAAAATACGTTCTATATCTTCGGGTACGATACCATTACCTGTATCTTTTATATCTATGAACAGCCAGGTATGGTTGTCTTTGTCGGTAAGGGAAGCCACATACAAACTTATTTTTCCATAATCGGGAGTGAATTTAACAGCATTGGATATCAGATTAATAATGGCTTTGCGCATATATTCAACATCAAATATCCAAAACGGGGTACAGAGCCGGAAGTAGGTGATGATGTTTATGTTCCGTTCATGGGCAAATACTTCGAAAGGCATTAATATATTTTGTATAAGGCGGATAAAGTTTTCGTTTGTCTTATTTAATACAACTTTGTCTGCATCTAACTTTCTGAAGTCCATTAATTCATTGACTAGTGATAGCAGATAATTGGAATTCCGTTCAGCTATTTGTAGCTGTTTCTTTACTTCCGGCTCATGGCTTTCGTCAAGGGCGCGTTGGATGGGACCGTTGATTAAAGTGACTGGTGTCCGGAATTCATGAGTGATATTGGTGAAGAAAGCAATTTTTTCTTCCGTTACCTCCTCGACGTGTCGTGCCATTATTTCTAGTTGTTTATTTTGTAACTCTAGCTCATGGGTGCGTTGGGCTACTTCTTTTTCCAGTTGTTTTTTCTGTTGACGGTACAGACTTATTTTCCATTGATAAAAATAATAGCTGCCTACGGTGATCAGAATGGCAAGCAATAAATAGAACCACCAGGATTTATAGAAATAAGGAGTGATGGTTACTTTGACTTCCGTTATTTTATCGGACCAATGTCCTTTCTCGTCTGTGGCACGGACTTGGAACACATATTTTCCGGAGGGAACGAAATTGTATCTAGCAGTATGTTCGCCAGGAAGGGTTTCTGTCCATTCATTCTCATAATTTTTCAAGCGGTAGGCATATTTCACTCGGTTACAGTTTCCATAGTTTAAGGTGGAAAACTCGATGGAAAAACCATGATCTTTTTCGTGCAGACGGATGGTATGTAAATTTGTTACCGCGCAGGGAGTTTTTCCGTCTGCTGGAGGATAGACCATGGTACCGGCGACACTGATTGAGGTCAGTTTGACTTTGGCATCCTGCTTTTTTGTCTTGGCTATATCGGGGGTGAAAGCGACTAATCCGTTTATAGTACCGAAATATAACAGGTTATTTTGGGGAGAATAATAAGATGCGTTCCAATAAAACTGATTATTGGGCAGTCCGTCTTCTTTTGTATAATTGGTGAAAGTCATGGTTTGTGTATCCAGTTGGGCGATGCCGTGGTTGGTGGACATCCACAGATGTCCCGTTTTATCTTCCACAATACCTATAATGGTATTATTGGGTAACCCGTCCTTGCGGGTGTAGTTATGAAATGTGAACTGTGTTCCGTTTTCTTCCGCTAGTTGATATAGTCCGTTCCCATTTGCCCCCAGCCAGATGGTACCATTATGATCTTCTATGATACAGTTTATTTTTTCTAATTGCAATGAAGTGGGTTCCGTCAGTTTATGTTTTAAATAGGTATAGCTGAATTGTGCGGAGGAAATGGAGAACGAGTGTAAATCCATAATGAAAACTCCTTCAGATGTTCCCATCCAAAGGCGTTTCTTGCGGTCGATAATGATGGACCCTACCGCATCGAATTCATTGTCGGAACGGTCAAACAAGACCCGGGTGAAACGCTTGGTCTTTTTATGGTAGAAATGAAGCCCTCTGGTAGTACCAAACCATAAACCATTGTTCATGGTGTCTTCACAGGCGCTGCTCAGGAAATCTCCTTCCAGTCCTATGGAGTCTTCCCGGATATGGCGTTGGAAAGTTTGGTTATGGGGGATGTTCAGATTTAGTTCATTGATTCCGACTCCCCAAGTATATGCCCATAAATGATTTTCGGAATCAATGAGAATGCCACGGATAGAGTTGTTACTGATGGAAGTGGGATTGTTCTGGTCAAAAGTATAATGAATGAACTCATCGCTGCCTTTGCTCTTTTTGTTGAGTCCTCCCTCTACTGTTCCTACCCATAGATTTCCGTCTTTGTCTTCGCTGATGGCATTGACCGGATTGGGGGAAAGAGAGGTTTCTCGAAGATAGTTATATTGCCACACATACGTTTGCAGACAATTGGGAGTCAATAAATTGATTCCTCCTATCTCGGTCCCTACCCAGATATTCTCATTGTCGGTCAGCAGGCAGTTGATGAAATTACAGTTCAACGACTTGTCAGGCATTTCATTGTTTTGGCGGATATAAGTAAAAGTATCGGTATCTCGATTGTATACATTGAGTCCGTTCAGAGTAGAAACGATGACATCTCCTTTGCTAGTCAGTTTAACTCCGGTTATATAGGCTTGACTTAGCATTCCGGGGCGATGATTGGAGTAACGGTACCGTTTCAAACTCTGCCGGGTATGGTTATACTTGAAGAGTCCGCGATTGGTTCCTATCCATAACAATTCCCCGTCAGTTTCCATGCAGAGAATTCTCCAGTCTTCTGAAAAGGGTTTCAGCAGCTCCGATACCATGCTGGTTTTCAGTAAGTGGTTGCTTCCTTTTTCAATACGGCATACATGATTATCTATGCCTGCACAGATGTATTCTTGCAGGTCAATAACAGCGTGGATGGGGGATTCTGTATCTTTTTTCAGTTTATAGTAATCTTTTATTTGCCCGTTTACGCCTAGTTCCAGATACCATAGATTCTTGTCTGTCGATATCCACAGATTGTCCTGCTTGTCCCGATAGATGGATGCAATGTAGTTACTTGCTAGAGATTTCAATTCGGCAGGCAGTTCTTTGTCCGTGTCTATCTGTGTATAATGTTTCAAGTCAATGAGGTCTATTCCTTCTTCCGACCCTATCCAGAGTCGTTGAAACTTATCCTCACAGACTTTATGCACGTAGTCGTTTTTCAAGCGAATGGAGTGGGATTGGGAATTATAATGAATGAATTGATAGCCATTATACCGTCCTATTCCATTATTAGTAGCTACCCAAATATATCCTTGAGTGTCTTTGTAAATATCATTGATGAAATTATGGGGTAACCCAGTATCTTCTGTAATGAAGCTGAAATTATATCGGTTGAAAAAGTTATGTAAGTTTTCTCCAAATAAGTTCAATACTCCTCCTATAAGTAGAAGAAGTGCTATAATGTGCGTTTTCATATCAGTAATTGTTTCCCAACAAATGTAAATAATAGTAAGATAGTTCCAAAACATTTGAGTGGAAATCTTGTTTCTGAGAGTAATATAAGGAAAATGTGGGTCAGCGGATTTTCCTGGTTGGTAAGCTTTCTTTTAAGCGTATAGCCTAGCCA